>FRDC01002098.1_pt1 | contig 22012 bp, 25 predicted proteins | sample 1106171 | NCBI WGS metagenome assembly FRDC01 (sample SAMEA3930566, study PRJEB13176) | freshwater metagenome | biome: Drinking water system; feature: drinking water; material: water | place: Singapore | collected 2014-12-20 | reverse complement strand
CCCATGTCGAGCATGCGGTCGGCCTCGTCGAGCACGAGCACCTGGACCTCGCGCAGGTCGACGTTGCGCTGCTGCATGTGGTCGATCAGGCGGCCCGGGCAGGCGACGAGGATGTCGACGCCGCGGCGCAGGGTGTTGGCCTGGTTGACCAGCGAGACGCCGCCGTAGACCACGGCCATCCGCAGCGACAGGTGCCGGGCGTAGTCGCGCAGGTTGTCGTGCACCTGCTGGGCGAGTTCGCGGGTGGGGGCGAGGATCAGGGCGCGCGGGTTGCGGCCGCGCTCGCCGCCGCTGAGCTTCTGCAGCAGCGGCAGGCCGAAGGCGGCGGTCTTGCCGGTGCCGGTCTGCGCGATGCCGATCAGGTCGCGCATCATGAGGACGCTGGGGATCGCCTGCGCCTGGATCGGCGTGGGTTCGCTGTAGCCCGCGTCGGTGACCGCGGTCAGAAGTTCGGGGGAGAGGCCGAGATCGGCGAAGCTCATGCCAAAAGGCTCATGCAAGGGTCCGGAAATAGACGCACACGGGTGCGGCACGCCGAGCGTCGCGCTTGCCGATCTGGGCGCGAAAGTCAAGGAAAGCGTGGGTGAGGCGCTATGACGGCGCGTGTCTAGCCTGCCTGGCGATGCGGGTCCGGCGTCCCCGTATCTTGAGGGGGACGGCGACGAGAACGAACAGCATCAGGGCTACGAAAAGCCAGAGCGGACCGGTCAGCCCTTGCAGCCAGGCGATCAGGATGGCGCAGGGGACGGCGATCACCGGCGTGATCTTCGTCAGCCACCACAGCATCGCGCCCCAACCCCCCCGATCGCGCATGCCTTTGCCCACGCTCAGCAAGATGATCGTCGCCACGAGCTTCGCGCCCAAGGCGATAGCGACGATCCAGCTCAGCGTTGCGATCAGGGGCGAGGGGCTGAAGAGCACGGCGTCATCATGCGGCGGCGTTTGCGGGGTGACAAGCGGGGCGATTCCGGGGGCGAAAGTCAACGAAGGCGTGGGTGGCGCTTAGGGATTGCCGGTTTCTTCGGCGCGGAAAGAGAGCATCGAATGTCGGAACGCGTTCAACGCCTCGCTAAGGCATTTGACCGTTGGTGGGGGCGCATCCTGCGGGACGGCTTCGTCCGCTTTGAGCACGAAGGTGGCGTAGGGAAGTCCGGGCGCGTTCCGGTGAAATTCGCTCCGTATTGCTCCGCATGCTTTTGCCATTTGCTGACTGTTGCGTGCGGTGAGCAGCGGCTTTTCGCCCCTGTCAGTCGCGCAGCCTGCGGTCATCAGTACAAGCGCCAGCCCCAGTCCACGTCTGCTTATCGCCAAGTTTGTTCCCCACCGTGCGATCGCCCGATTCGGACGATGTCACGGGCAAGTGGGGACTGGCAATGGCGCGGAAGTGGATGAAGTGGACGGTACGTTTTGTCCGAAAGGCCTTCCTCCCCGATGACGCGGTTCGGGTGGGGTTCGCCGTGTCAAAGAGCGGGCAAGACGATAGGCATAATCGGGGCGTGTAGGACAGGGGAAAATGGTGGGGGACTTTTCCCTCCAATTTTGCTCGTCATTCCCGCGAAGGCGGGAATCCAGACGCGCTACCGTTGCGGCTCTATCGGAGAGGTTAGAGGTTATGGATTCCCGCCTTCGCGGGAATGACGGGGGAAAGTGCTCCCCCGCCCCCTCAGCGGGCGACCAGCGTCTTGAAGCGGGCGATGCCGCAGCTGGCGCCGGAGCGCATGCGTAGGACGTCGCGGTCGGCGCAGACCTTTCCGTCGGCCTTGGGGCGCAGGTAGAAGCCGTTGTAGAAGTCCATGGGTCCGCAATCGTCGTCGAGGTGCGCGCGCAGGCGCTTGCCGCCGGCCATCACAAGGTCGACCGCGTCGGGGGCGGAGACGAGCGCGCCGCCGATGTCGGCGACGGCGATGCATTTGGGCCCCTTCTTTTCCTTCCACTGCATCGGCTGCGGCACCGACAGCCGCGGCGCGGCGGCGGGGCCGCGCGCGGGGCCCATGCGCGGCACGCGGATGATAATGCGTTCGCGGACGGTCATCTGCGCGAACTGCACGCCGCTCAGCCGATCGGGCGACTCGCTGGCGGAGACCAGCACGGGCGCGGTGCCGGCCAGGAGCATGGGTGCGATCAGCGCGGCGGAAAACGCAGGGGTCGGCATGTTCGGTGTCGGCTCCTAGCGGCGATCGTTGAACGGAGGATGAACTTCCGCCATCGACGGCGAAGCCTCGCAGGGGCCGCCTATGGTTGAGCGGCGGTGCGTCCGGGAGTAGCGGACGCGCATGACTCCCGCCCAATCCGCACTGCTTGCCGATCTCGCCCCAACGCTGGGGTCGAAGGGCATCGTGACCGATCCCGCCGATATCGCGCCGTGGACGATCGACTGGCGGCAGCGGTTTCGCGGCACCGCGCCGGCGCTGCTCGCACCGGCTTCGACCGCCGAGGTCGCGGCGGTGGTCGCCGCGGCGGCGCGGCATCGGGTGGCGCTGGTGCCGCAGGGGGGCAACAGTTCGATGGTCGGCGGGGCGACGCCGCCCGCGGACGGATCGGCGCTGATCCTGTCGCTCAGGCGGATGAACCGGATGCGAAGCGTCGATGCGGCGGCGGGGCTCGCCGTCGCGGAGGCGGGGGTGATCCTGTCCGACCTGCACGACGCGGCGCTGGGGCAGGGGCGGCGCTTTCCGCTGACGCTGGGGGCGAAGGGCAATGCGACCGTCGGTGGCCTCGTCTCGACCAATGCGGGCGGCACGCAGGTGCTGCGCTTCGGGTCGATGCGCGGGCTGGTCGCGGGCGTCGAGGCGGTGCTGGCGGACGGCAGCGTGCATGACGGGCTTGCGGCGTTGAAGAAGGACAATCGCGGTTACGACCTGACGCAATTGCTGGTCGGCGCGGAAGGGACGCTGGGGATCGTCACCGCGGCGACATTGCGGCTCGTGCCGCTGCCCGCCAAACGTACGACCGCCTGGGCGGCGACAGGCGATCCGCAGGCCGCGCTGGCGCTGCTGCGCCGGTTCCAGGCGGCGACCGATGCGCTGGAGAGTTTCGAGATCCTGCCCGCCGAATCGCTCGCGGCGGTGCTGGCGCATGTGCCGGGTGCGCGGGCGCCGGTGGCGGGGGCGCATCGCTGGCACCTGCTGATCGAGCAGACCGACCCGCGCGGTGTGGCGGTGACCGAGGCGGTGCTGGCCGACGCGCTGGCGGACGGGCTGATCGACGACGCGACGATCGCGGCGAGCGAGGCCCAGGCGGCGGATTTCTGGCGCATCCGCGAATCGATCTCCGATTCGGAGCGGGCGTTGGGGCCAGCGTCGCAGCACGACATTTCGGTGCCGGTCGAGGGCATGCCGCGATTCATGATCGAGGCGGCGGCGGCGTGCGAGGCGCGCTTTCCCGGGACGCATGCCAGCGGCTTCGGCCATCTGGGCGACGGCAACATCCACTTCCACGTGCGCGCGGCGCCCGGCACCGACCCGGCGCGCTGGTATGCCGAGGATGTGCCGGTGGTCACACGCTTCGTCGACGATCTGGTGATCGCGGCGGGCGGATCGATCGCGGCCGAACATGGCATCGGCCAGATGAAGCTGCACGAGCTGGAGCGGCTGTCGTCGCCCGCGCGCCTCGCGGCGCTGCGCGGGGTGAAGGCGGGGCTGGACCCGCTCGGAATCCTGAACCCCGGCAAGCTTGTGACGCTTGCGCCGGGGCAGCCGGATCAATAGAGCAACGCGCCAGCGTGCGGCCCGCAGGCATTGCGGGTCCGCAAACTATCCACGACGGAGAGAGTTCCCATGGCCAGCGCGCCGCTTCCCCTGTTCTACAACGGCCTGGAGCCGCTCTCGAGCGAGACGCACGCCACCTGGCGCGTCCGCCAGCTGGATGCCGCCCCCTTCCTGGTCGGCCAGCACGCCATTCCGATCACCACCGACGAATTCCCGCTGGTGCAGCGCTTCATGCCGATCGTCTTCTCGATCGGTGACGATGCCATTCCGCTGGCGCTGATGGGCCTGAACGAAGGCGTCAACGTCTTCGTCGGCGACGACGGCAAGCTGACCGAGAACAATCTGTACGTCCCCGCCTACGTCCGCCGCTATCCGTACATGCTGGCGCGCCTGCGCCCGGACAGCGAAGAGCTGTCGCTGTGCTTCGACCCGACGTCGGAAGCGATCGGCGCGTTCGACGAGGGCGATGCGCTGTTCGAGAACGGCCAGCCGAGCCAGGTGACGAAGTCGATCCTCGATTTCTCCGAACAGTTCGAACAGGCCGGCGCGCGCACGCAGGCGTTCATGAACGAACTGCGCGAGCTCGACCTGCTGATGGAAGGCGAGGTCACGATCCAGCCGGAGCAGGAGCAGCCGCCGTTCGTCTATCGCGGCTTCCAGATGGTGAACGAGGAAAAGCTGGCCGCGCTGCGCGGTGACCAGCTGCGCAAGATGAGCCAGTCGGGCATGCTGCCGTTGCTGTACGCGCACCTGTTCTCGCTGTCGCTGATGCGCGAGATCTTCGGCCGCCAGGCGCAGCAGGGCAAGATGCCGCAGCCGCAGTTCGCGCCGGTCGGTTAATAACCGGGGCCGTTCCGCCAGCCGGAACCGCCATTATCCAGACGGGCGGGTGTCGCATCGCGCGACGCCCGCCCGTTTGCGTTGGGGCAGCCCGCTTGACCCGGTCGCCGATCCGGCGGACTGTCGTTCCGACCTCGAAAGGACATGACGGATGACAGGCTGGGCTCGCGACGCACGCTATTCGACCGTGGCGATCGCGTTTCACTGGACGATCGCGGTGCTGATCATCGCCAATCTGATCATCGGCATCGGGCATGACGGCATTCCGGCGCTGCGCGCGCTGATGGGGGCGCACAAGGCGATCGGCATCACCGTGCTGGCCCTGACGCTGGCGCGCGTCGCCTGGCGGATCGCGCATCGGCCGCCGCCGCTGCCCGCGCACATGCCCGGCTGGGAAAAGGGGCTGGCGCATGCGACGCACTGGTCGCTGTACCTGCTGATGCTCGCGCTGCCGCTGACGGGCTGGCTGATGGTGAGCGCGCCGCCGACCGAAGGGCCGGCGCGGCCGCTGACGTGGTTCGGCCTGTTCGACATTCCGCGCCTGCCGGCCAGTGCGGGGGCGGCAGGATTCGGGCATGAAGCGCACGAGCTGCTCGGCTGGGTGATGGTGGCGCTGGTCGTGCTGCACGTCGCCGGGGCACTACGCCACCATCTGATCCTGCGGGATAATGTCCTCGCGCGAATGGTGCCGATGCAGCGCCGTTGAGACGAACGTTCATGATGGTGCGGTGAAAAAAACGTCACGAAGTGTTGCGGGGGTTGAACCAAATCGCGCCTCGCCTATTTTGTGACTTGTACGGCGCTCGTGTCCCCCCTTTCGCGAGACCGTATGGCACACCTTCGGGTGTGTCTCCTCCCTGAACCTTGGCCACTCCGTGCTTTCAGCACGGGGTGGTTTTTTTATGGCCCCGCGTCTTACTCGGCGGCGAGGGCGAAGGGGGGCGTGCCGGCGAGCGCTTCGTCCGCGACGGCGGCAAGCAGGCTGCGCAGCAGCGCGACGGTGCGATCGAAGCCGGGGCCGAGGCCGTCGAGCCGGGAGTCGAGGTACAGCGCGCGGTCGATCTCCACCTGCACGGCATGAATGCCGCGGGCGGGCGCGGCATGGGTCTGCAGGATATGCGCGCCGGCATAGGGCGTGTTGCGCTGCGTCGCGATGCCCATCTGCGCCGCCGCGCCCTCGATCCGCGCGAGGAAGCGCGCATCGCTGGTCGCGCCGAAGCGATCGCCGAGGACGAGGCGCGCGTGCGGGCCGACCGTCGGCATCGAATGGATGTCGACCAATATTGCGATGCCGAAGCGCGCGCGTGCGGCGGCCAGCGTAGCGGCGAGCGTCGCGTGATAGGGGCGATGATCCTCTGCGATGCGGCGCGCGACGTCGGCGCCGGTGAACCGCCCGCGCCACAGGTCGCCCGCACCGCCCGCACGACGCGGCACCAGGCCTAAGCCGCTGCGGATCTTCATCGACTGGCCGGACTGCGCCTGCGGACGAACACCGTCGTCGACGCGCGGGTCGCGCTCATATTCGCTGCGGTTGAGATCGATCCAAGCGCGGGCGCGGCGCTGCACCAGCATCGTCTCGTTCGTCTGCGCGGCGCGGGCGACGGCATCGACGTGGCGATCCTCCAGCACCACCAGCGCCGATTCGGGCAGGCGCAGCGCGGCGCGTAAGGTGGGGGGATAGTCGCGGCCCGCATGCGGGACCGAGAGGACCACGGGACTGGCCGGCGCGGGCGGATTGTCGAGGCCGGAGGGGCTTTGCGGCGAGGCGAAGGGTGTGCCGTGGGGCACATTGTGCGCCTGTGCGCCGTCGATCCGGTCGAACGAAGCGTCCATCTGTGGCACGCCTTAGCCCATCCGCGCGTTCGGCGCTCTGGAAATCTTCATATCTGCCGGTCCATACAGGATCGACCGCAACGTTAAGGACCCGAAAAGGCGATGATCCGTATCCTGCTGGCCGAAGACGACCAGGTCATGCGCGAATATCTGACGCGGGCGCTGGAACGCGCGGGCTATGCCGTCGCCGCGGTCGACCGCGGCACCGCAGCGATCCCGCTGCTCGAAACCGAGCCGTTCGACCTGCTACTGACCGATATCGTGATGCCCGAGATGGACGGCATCGAGCTGGCCCGCCGCGCCACCGAACTCGATCCCGACATCAAGGTGATGTTCATCACCGGCTTCGCCGCGGTGGCGCTCAACCCGGATTCGAAGGCCCCCAAGGACGCCAAGGTCCTGTCGAAGCCCTTCCACCTGCGCGACCTCGTCAACGAGGTGGAGAAGCTGCTGGCCGCCTGAAGCGTCGGCGCCCGGACCATAGGCGCCGCGCGCGGGCCCGCCTATATGGGCGTGTTCCAAACGCAGGACGCGCCCATGCAGCCGGTCACGATCTACACCACGGCCTGGTGTCCCTACTGCTCGGCGGCCAAGAGCCTGCTGAAGGAGAAGGGCGTCGCCTTCCAGGAAATCGACGTCGAGAAGGCCCCGGGCACCCGCGCCACGATGGTGCAGCGGGCGAACGGCCGCACGAGCGTGCCGCAGATCTTCGTGGGCGAGACGCATGTCGGCGGCTGCGACGACCTCTACGCGCTCGAGCGCGGCGGGCGTCTCGACCCGCTCCTCGAGGATTCGGCCGATGCCTGAGGCTCTAAGCTTCGTCGCCGCCTGCGTGCAGATGCGGTCGGGCCGCGAACCTCTGGCGAACCGCGACGCAGCAGTCGCCGGCGTTCGCGAGGCCGCCGCGGCGGGCGCGCAGTATATCCAGACACCCGAGATGACCTCGCTGGTCGAGCGCAGCCGCGAGCGCCTGTTCGCGGTCGTGACCGAGCAGGAGGCCGACCCGACGCTGGCCGCGCTTCGCGAGGCGGCCCGCGAGACCGGCGCCGTGGTGCAGGTTGGCTCGCTCGCGATCCGCAACGGCGACAAGGTGGCCAACCGCGCCTTCCTGATCGGCTCGGACGGCGAGATCCTGGCGGCCTACGACAAGCTGCATCTCTACGACGTCGATCTGCCGAACGGCGAGCGCTGGCGCGAATCCGCGACCTATGCGGGCGGTGCCTGCGCGGTGGTGGCCGAGACTGCGCTGGCGGCGATCGGCCTCGGCATCTGCTACGACATCCGCTTCCCAGCGCTGTTCCGGGCGCTGGCCGAGTCCGGCGCGGACGTGCTGACGGCGCCCGCCTGCTTCACCCAGCAGACCGGTGAGGCGCATTGGCACGTTCTGCACCGGGCCCGCGCGATCGAGACTGGCTCGTTCATGATCTCGGCCGCCCAGGGCGGGCGCCACGAGGACGGGCGCGACACCTACGGGCACTCGATCATCGTCGATCCCTGGGGCCGCGTCCTGGCGGATGCCGGCGGCGCCGAGCCCGGCGTGATCCTGGCCGAGATCGATCTCGCGCGCGTCGCGGATGCGCGGGCCCGGATCCCCGCCCTGCAGCACTCCAAGCCGTTCCGGGTGGAGCGGGTGGCCGCCGCGGACTCCCGCGAATAGCCTCGGTCTGCGCACCGGGCCCGACCCGGACGCCCGGAGCGCGGCGGAGGGTGATCCGGGAACGGAATGCCGCGCGCGATCGCTGCTGCGCTCCTCACCCATTGCGCCCGCGCGCCGGAACCGCCACGTCCGGCCTCATACCCCGCCACGATCCACGAGCATGATCCGCTACGCCCTCGTCTGCGAGGCCGGCCACGAGTTCGAGAGCTGGTTTCCCTCCTCCGATTCCTACGACGACCAGGCCGCGCGCGGGCTGGTCGCCTGCCCGGTCTGCGACTCGACGAAGGTCGGCAAGGCGCTGATGGCGCCGCGGCTCGCGCGCACCGATCAGGCGACCGCGCCCGTGCCGGCTCCCACCGAGGACGCGCGCGTGCCGATGATCTCCGAGCCCGAGCGGCAGGTGCGCGCGATGCTACGGGCTTTCCGGGCGCACGTCGTCGCGAACTCCGAGGCCGTCGGCCCGCGCTTCGCCGAGGAGGCGCGCAAGATCCATTACGGCGAGAGCGAGGAGCGCTCGATCCACGGGCAGGCGAGCCCCGAGGAGGCCCGCGCCCTGATCGAGGAGGGGATCAGCGTCGCGGCGCTGCCGATCGTTCCCGACGACCGGAATTGAGCGCGGCTTTCCCCGCCACCGAGGCGAGCACGAAGGCGATCACCGCGTTCCAGCCGGCGAGCGAGAGGCCGAGGATGCGCAGGGCCGCGGTCGAGCAGTCGGTCACCCGCGTGCTCGCGAGGGCGTCGCGGAAGCTGCCGAGGTCCGCCGGGTTGGCGCTGCCGCCGCCGCAATCGGTCGGGCCCGGCCAGAAGCCCCATTCGGCGCCCGCGTGGTAGACGCCGAGGCCGGTACCGTAGAGCAGGCCCGCCGCGGCAAGGCCGAGCGCCAGCCGGGCGAGGCGCTCGGGAAGGAACAGGCCGATCAGCGCCAGCGGGATCGCCGCGTAGTAGGGCAGGCGCTCCGTCAGGCAGAGCTTGCACGGCGCGTAGCCGTAGACGTGTTCCAGCACGAGCGCCCCGCCGACCGTCAGCACGGAGCCGATCAGAACGGCGAGCGCCGCCCGCTTCAGACGCAACAGCGCGATCTCGTCGATCACAGGACCACCTTGAACAGGACGAAGCCGAGGACGATCACGGCGACGGAGATCGCCGCGACCGCGTTGAGGTGCCGGTCGAGCACGCCGCGGATCTGGACTCCGTAGCGACCCAGCAGCGCGAAGAAGCGTGCCCCGCGGGTGACGACCGAGAGCACCGTGAACCAGAACAGGCTGTAATGCGCGAAGCCCGACGTGATGGTCACGAGCTTGTAGGGGATCGGCGTCAGACCTTTCAGCAGGATCACCCAGTGCCCGTAGGCCGCGTAGGATTCCTGGAAGGTCGCGGCCGAGTTCTGCAGGCCGTAGAGCTTGATCAGCCACTGCCCGAGCGAGTCGAACAGCAGCGCGCCGATGGCGTAGCCGACGAGACCCCCGAGGACGGAGGCGACCGTGGTGACCGTGGCGTAGAACCAGACCCGGTCCGGGCGGCTCACCGCCATCGGCACCAGCATCACGTCGGGCGGGACCGGGAAGAACGAACTCTCGGCGAAGGCGACGGCGCCGAGGGCCCAGGGCGCGGATGGCTTTCCGCTGAGCGCGAGTATCCACTCGTAGAGGCGGCGGATCATGCAGGTCCGTGGTCGTACGGTCGGGAGAGCGCGGCCCTTTGAGCACAGCCGTGCGGCCGACGCCAGCGGACATCGGCGGTATCCCGGGCGGCCCCGCACAACCGGGCCCGCCCGGGGGGCGGGACGCATCAGGCCGCGTCGGGCATCCGGTCGAGGAGCTTGTCGAGGGTGATCGGATAGTCTCGGACCCGGATGCCGGTGGCGTTGTAGATCGCGTTCGCGACCGCCGCGCCGACGCCGCTGATGCCCAGTTCGCCCACGCCCTTGGCTTTCATCGGCGAGGACATCGGATCGACCTCGTCGAGGAAGATCACCTCCTGGTGCGGGATGTCGGCGTGGACCGGAACCTCGTAGCCGGCCAGATCGTGGTTGACGAAGAAGCCGCGGCGCGTGTCGACCTCGAGCTTCTCCATCAGCGCCGCGCCGGTGCCCATCACCATCCCGCCGATGACCTGGCTGCGGGCCGATTTGGGGTTGAGGATCCGCCCGGCCGCGCAGACGCACAGCATCCGCCGCACACGGACCTCGGCGGTGTCGGCGTCGACCGCCACCTCGACGAAATGGGCGCCGAAGGTCGATTGCTGCTGCGCGTCCGTGATCTTGCCGAACTCGATCGTGTCCTCGGCCGCGATCGCGCCGTCCTGCACCGCCTCGGTGAGCGGCACCGCGCGGTTGCCCGAGCGGACCTCGCCGTCCTCGAACACCGCGTCGGTGGCGTTGAAGCCCAGGCGCTGCGCCACGCTCTCGCGCAGCTTCACACAGGCGGCGTAGACGCCCGCGGTCGCGGAATTCGCGCCGAACTGGCCGCCAGACCCCGAGGAGACCGGGAAATCCGAATCGCCGAGCCGGACCACGACCTGTTCCAGGGCGACGCCCATCATCTCGGCCGCGGTCTGGGCGATGATGGTGTAGCTGCCGGTGCCGATGTCGGTCATGTCGGTCTCGACCGTGACCGTGCCAGACTCGTCCAGCCGGACCCGCGCGCCCGACTTCATCACGAGATTGTTGCGGAAGGCCGCGGCCATCCCGATCCCGACGAGCCAGCGCCCGTCCCGCACGGCACCCGGCCGCGCGTCCCGCTTCGACCAACCGAAGCGCTCGGCGCCGAGTCGCAGGCAGCCCACGAGATCGCGGTGGGAGAAGCGGCGGCCCGGATCGTTCGGATCGACCTGGGTGTCGTTGCGGATGCGGAACTCCACCGGGTCGAGCCCGAGCCGCTCCGCCATCTCGTCCATGGCGACCTCGAGGACCATCAGGCCCGGAGCCTCACCGGGTGCGCGCATGGCGTTGCCCTCCGGCAGGTCGAGCGCGGCGAGCTTCATCGCGGTCAGGCGATTGGCGCCCGCGTAGAGGAGCTTGGTCTGGCTCACCGCAGTCTCGGGACTGCCCTCGGGGAGGTTGCCCGAGATGCTCTCGTGAGCGATCGCCGTGATCGTCCCGTCCTCGAGCGCCCCGATGCGCACGCGCTGGATCGTGGCCGGCCGATGCGTGGTGTTGTTGGCGATCAGCGGGCGCGTCAGCGCGACCTTGACCGGGCGCCCGGCGGCCTTGGCGCCGAGCGCGGCGAGGATCGCGTCCGCGCGCACGAAGAGCTTGCCCCCGAAGCCGCCGCCCACATAGGGCGCATCCAGCCTGACCTTCTCCTTCGGCAGCCCCAGGATCTTGGCGATGCTGCCGTGGCCCCAGCCGATCATCTGGTTGGCCGTCCAGAGCGTGAGCCGGTCGCCCTCCCAGGCCGCGGTCGTCGCGTGCGGCTCCAGCATGGCGTGGCTCTCGTCGGCGGTCGTGTAGGACCGGTCGAGCGTCACCGGCGCTTCCGCGAAGGCCGCCTCGAAATCGCCGACCCGTTCCTCGCCGTCCCCGCCGCTGCCCTCGCCGCTGTCGGCCGGCACCGGCTCGGCGGACTTCGCCGCTTCGGCGAGGTCAAAGCTGCCTGCCTCCGGCGCGTAATCGACACGGACCAGGAAAGCGGCGGCGCGGGCCTGCTCAAAGGTTTCCGCAACCACGACGGCCAGCGCCTGATGGTAGTGCTGGATAACGTCGCCGCCGAACAGGTAGGCCGTGTTCATGACGCCGCGCTTGAGGCGCGGCGTGTCGAGCGTGGTCACCACCGCCAGGACACCGGGAGCCCCGAGCGCCGCCGCGGAGTCGATCGCGGTGACGCGCCCCTTGGCGATGGCGGAGCCGAGCACGTAGCCGTAGGCCGCGTTCGGCGCCGCGTCGTGACGCTCGTAGGCGTAGGGGGCCGTGCCCGTGGTCTTGTACTTGCCGTCGATGCGGTCGGTCGGCTGCCCGACGACCTTGAGCCGGTCGATCGGGTTCTGCCCCGCGGGGGTGTCGAACTTCATGCCTCAGGCCCTCGCTTGGTTGAGCGCCGCACCGAGGATCCGCTCGGCGAGCTTCAGCTTGAACGCGTTGTCGTGTGTGGGCCGGGCCTCGGCGAAGACCTGATCGGTCACGGCCCGCGCGCCTCTGGGCAGGTCGGCCTCGGCCGCCTCGACGCGCCAGGGCTTGTGGGCGACGCCGCCGAAGGCGACGCGTCCGGTGCCGTCCGGGCCGATCACGGCGGCCGCCGAGACCAGCGCGTAGGCGTAGGAGGCCCGGTCGCGGACCTTGCGGTAGATGTGCGTGCCGGCGACCGGCTTCGGCAGCGTGACCGCGGTGATCAACGCGCCGGGCTCGAGGGTGGTGTCGATCTCCGGCCGGTCCTCGGGCAGGCGGTGGAAGTCGGCGATCGGGATCCTGCGCTCGGTGCCCGCCGCATCGATCGTCTCCACCGTCGCGTCGAGGACGCGCATGGCCACCGCCATGTCGCCCGGATGCGTGGCGATGCAGGCCTCGCTGGAGCCGACGACGGCGAGTTGCCGGCTCGCCCCGTCCAGGGCCGAGCAGCCCGAGCCCGGCTGTCGCTTGTTGCAGGCCTGCGCGGTGTCGTAGAAATAGGGGCAGCGCGTGCGCTGAAGCAGGTTGCCGGCGGTGGTCGCCCGATTGCGCAGCTGGCCCGATGCGCCCGCCAGCAGGGCGCGGGAGAGGACGCCGTAATCCTTGCGGACGCGGGCGTCGGCCGCGAGGTCGGTGTTGCGCACGAGGGCACCGATGCGCAGGCCGCCCTCCGGCGTCGGCTCGATCCTGTCGAGGCCGAGCCCGTTCACGTCGACCAGGTGGGTCGGCGTCTCGATCTGAAGCTTCATGAGGTCGAGCAGGTTGGTGCCGCCTGCGATGAACTTCGCCCCGGGGTTTCGCGCGACGGACGCGGCCGCTTCGGCGGGCGTCCCCGGGCGCTCGTAGCTGAAGGCCTTCATGCGCGTCCCCTGGCGACTTCGCTCATCGCCTCAACGATGTTGGAATAGGCGCCGCAGCGGCAAAGGTTGCCGCTCATGCGCTCGCGGATCTCGGCCTCTGTGATCTCCGGCGCCGCCTCGAGATCGGCCGTGACATGGCTCGGGATGCCGGCGCGGATCTCCTCCAGCACCGCGACGCCCGAGCAGATCTGGCCCGGCGTGCAGTACCCGCACTGGTAGCCGTCGTGGCGCACGAAGGCGGCCTGCATCGGATGCAGGTTGTCCGGCTGCCCGAGCCCCTCGATGGTGACGATCTCCGCACCCTGGTTCATCACCGCCAGCGTGAGGCAGGCGTTGATGCGCCGCCCGTCCACGATCACCGTGCAGGCGCCGCACTGGCCGTGGTCACAGCCCTTCTTCGAGCCGGTGAGATGCAGGTGCTCGCGCAGGGCATCGAGCAAGCTGGTGCGGGTGTCGAGTTCGAGGTCCCGCCTCTGGCCGTTCACTGTGAAGGCCACCCGGGCCAGGACGGGCCCGTCGCCGACCGGCCTGTCGCTGCGGGCGGGCGATGCCGCTGCGGCGGATACGTCCACCATCGAGTCTCTCCGGTTCTGGGCGTCGTGTGCCGCCCCCCCGCCGGCTCGACGCGAGCCGGCGGGAGCGCGGACAATTCAGATCGGCTCCAAACTAGGTTTCGGTTGCGCGCCGATCAGGGGGGCGGAGGCAGCGGCATCGCGTCCGCCGTCCGGACCTACTGGGAGGCGGGCGTCGCCGCGCCCCGCCAGGGCCGCAACGGGTCGAAAACGGGCGCGGACCCCTGCGGCTCGATCGCGACGGTCGCCGTGCGGCCGGAGACGAGGCGGACGCCTTTGGGCGCGGGGTCGAGGGCGATCCGGACCGGCACCCGCTGGGCGAGGCGGACCCAGGCGAAGGTCGGGTTGACGCTGGCCAGCAGGTTGGAGCCCGCCGTGCGCTCCCGGTCCTCGATGCCGCCAGCGAAGCTCTCGACCCGGCCGGTCAGCGTCGCGCTTTCGCCCATCAGCCGGACGCTCGCCCGGTCGCCGACCTGGATGCGCGGGAGCTTCGTTTCCTCGAAATAGCCCTCCACCCGCAGCGTATCGCCGTCGATGAGCGCCATCACGCCGCGCCCGGTGGTGACGTAGGCCCCGGGTCGCAGCTCCATGTTGGTAATCCGCCCGTTCACCGAGGCCCTCACGGCGGAGCGGGCGAGATTGAGCTTGGCGAGGTCCCGGTCGGCCGTCGCCTGATCGTAGGCCGCTTTCGCCTCGAGGTCGGCGGCCCGTGCCGCCTCGACCCTCTGCTGTGACACTGCCGCGTCGCTGAGTTGCGTGTAGCGGGCGTAGTCGGCGGCGGCCTGCTCGGCGCTGGCGCGCTTGCCATCGACCACGGCCTCCGACTGCCGCAGGGCGAGCGCGAAACGGTCGGGATCGATCCGGAACAGGATGTCGCCCCGCTTCACCACTTGGTTGTCCTCGACCAAGACCTCGGTGACGAGGCCGGAGACGTCGGGCGCCACCGCGACCACGTCCGCGCGCACCCGCCCGTCCCGGGTCCAGGGCGCCTCCATGTAGTAGTCCCAGAGTGCGAGGCCGACGACGAAAGCGGCCGCGACCGTCGCCAGAGTGACGAGGAGCCGAAGGGAGAGCGCGAGGTACCGGGGCATGGGAGGATCCGGGGGACGGGGCTGCGCGCGGCGGCTCACGAAGTGAGCGGCACCGCGACCGAGACGACGGCGCCGACGAGCAGCACGTAGAGGGCGAGGTCGAAAAGCGGCCTGTGCCAGACGAACCGGTAGAAGCCGAGGCGGGCGAGCAGTCGCCTGATCGGCACGCTGGCGACGAAGGCGATCAGCATCCAGGCCGCGAAGCTCGGAACGTAGACGCCGTAAAGGTCGAACTCACCCGTCATGCCGCGAGCTCCGGTCGCGCCCCCGCGCCGGAGGCGGCGCGGTAGGGTGCAGCTTCCGGGAACAGGCCGCGACGGATGCCGACGAGGCCCATGAGCGCGGTCCGCCCGGTGGCCTGCCCGGCGTCGTGGCGGACCGCATCGAGCGCGGCGTCGATCGCGTCGAGGATGTCGGCCGGCGGTGCCTCGGCCCCGCCCTGGAAATGGCGCGCCAGGGCAGCGAGAAGCCGCTCGACCGCGGCGCGCGCCGGGCCGGATAGCCGACGGCGGTCCCGCCGCAACTCGACGACGTTGATGCCGACGCGGACCTCAGCCAGAAGATCGTTTGTCCATTCCGCGTCGTCCGACGGCAGGGCCGCGAGGCGCGGCGCGATCAATCCCACGCGATCAAGCATGAGCGCGGCGAGTTCGAGCCCGTTCTGTGCTCCGTGGCGCCCGGCGGCCCGGGCGAGGCTGCGGCGGTTGACGGCCTGCAGGCGCCGGGCCGACCATCCGGCGCCGACCGAGCGCACGAGGCGCGTGACCACGGCCGCCGTCCACATGCCGAGAATCACGGCGATCGCCGAGTTCGCGAAGGCAGCGAAGTCGGCGCTGTAGCTGCTCTGGAGCGCGATCAGGGTGGGGCCGTTGACCGCGGCGCCCATGGCCAGCGGCGCCGTGCGCGGCTGCGCCATGAACACACCGCAGAGCAGGAGGCTCGGGGCGAACGCGAGGGCCAGCATCTCGAAGGTGGTCGCGAGCGGGAGCACGGCGAACAGGTAGATCGCGGCCCCCAGCGCGCCGACGATGGCCGAGTTCGCGAAGCCGAGGATGGACGGCGCGGGATCGTCCTGGGCGGCGAAGAAGCTGCAGGCGACCGCCGCCATCATCGGGGCGCCGGCGCCGTCCGGCCAACCCGTGGCGATCCAGATCGCGCAGGTGAGCAGGATCGAGAGGAAGACGCCGACGGCCGACAGAAGGGCCATTCCGTGATCGCGATGCCGGATCGTGCGGGCCGCGGCGGTGTACCGGAAGGCGAGCGGCTCGCCCACGGGGCTTCCGTCGGCCATGTGCCGCTGCAGCAGCCGGGTGTCCTGGCGAAGGTCGATGAAGTCGACGAGCCGGGCGAGGAGGCTCGCCCGCACGAGGTCGTCCCAAGTGGGCTGCGCCCCGAGATCCGGCGCGAGAGCCTCCGCGGTCCCGCGCAGCCGTGCGGCCTCGGCCGGGTCGGTGATGCCGGCAGCGATCCACGCGGCCATCTCGTCGAGAAGGCCCCGCAGGCGCTGGGGCAGGGCCCGTGCCCGCTCTAGAGTCTCGATGCGGTCGGCGATCGCCGAGACGATCGGCAGGAACATCAGCATGTGCTGGCGAAGCGTCGCCATGGCCTCGACCGAGCGCTCCGCGCCGATCATATCGTAGCGCAGCGGCGTCGCGAGCGCGTCGAACGCAATCGCGTCCGAGGCCAGCCGCAACCGCTTCGCCTGCGTGTCCCGCGCCGGACGGACGCGGCCCAGCACGTCGCCCACCCAGGCCCGCGCGTCGTGCAGCCACAGGTCGAGCCGTCCCGCGATCGCGGGGACCACCGACTGGGGCAGGACGACGGAGGAGACCAGGCTTGCGCAGAGGATGCCGAGCGTGATCTCTTGGGCCCGCGCCACGGCGGTGTCGAAGACCGCGCCGGGCTCGCCGACCGCTGGGAAGCCGATCAGCGCGGCCGTGTAGCCGCCGAGCATCATCAGGTAGCTTCGGGGCGTCCGGTCGAGCAGGGAGACGTAGAGGCAGAGCGCGACCCAGAGCGCGATGGCGAGCACCAGAAGCTCCGGCGCATCCACGAGGTTCGGTACGAGGGCTACCGTCAGCACCGCGCCAAGCACCGTTCCACCGATCCGGTACACGGCCTTCGACCGGGTTGCCCCGGCCAGCACCTGGCTGGTGATGTAGACCGTGCCGACGGCCCAGTAGGGTTTTGGCAGGTCGATCCAGAGCGCCAGGAACAGCGCCAGCATCGCCGCCCCGAAGGTCTTGATCGAGAAGGCCCAGTCGCGCCAGCCTGGCAAGTTCATGCCGTCCCCCCGTCTGCCTCGCCGCCGAGCGGCGCCTGGACGGCCCGGAACACCCGCAGGCCCGCCTCGAGATCGGCAGCACTCACCTGCGCGAACACCGACTCACGGAGGCGGTCGAGGTCAGCCTCGATCTTCGCCGCGGCGGCTTGTCCGGCCGGCGTCAGGCGCAGGACCTTCGCGCGTCGGTCGGTCGCGTCTTCCCGGCGCTGGACCAAGTCGGCGGCGCAGAGCCGATCGAGAAGCCGGACCAGCGACGGGCCCTCGATACCCAGCGCCTCGGCGAGGGCGTTCTGGCGGGGCTCGCCTCCCATCCGGGCGATCAGCAATAGGGGTAATGCCGTCGCCTCCGAGGTTCCGTGGGCGACCGCGGCCATGTCGGCGAGCCGGCGCCACCGCCGCCCCGCCAGCAGGAGCGTCTGGGTATAAGCCTGCCGGATCTGCCGCAGATCCGCTGCCGCCACCGCCCACCGTCCGTCCGAGGGAGACCATACGCGGCATCGCTGCCGCTCAACAGATAGGATGCTATCTATTACCCAGCGGCTCGGCAAGCTTCGACCGGAGGGCTGTATTGCGCTTCCTGTCACGCACTGCTGGCGCTTCCGACACGCCTGCGATAAGGGGGCAGTGCCCGACTCTGGATCGTCGATGCAGGGTCTTGGCCGCGCGCGGGCGTGGCGAAACGGTAGACGCAGCGGACTCAAAATCCGCCGTAGCAATACGTGTCGGTTCGAATCCGACCGCCCGCACCATCGCTTCGCAGTCCACTCCCAGGATCAGGACCATCTACAGAGTCGCGGCGATGCGGTCGCGACGGACAGGGGGCGACCCGTAGCCTGCGTCCCACGCCGCGCTCGCGGCGAAGCCTCATACGAAATGCGTCGGCAGAGCCAGGGTCTGCGCGTAGGCGGTTAGCGCGACGGCGGCGGTGAGGCCGGCGGCCGCGGCGGCGGTGAGGCGTGCCTTCAGGCTGGTCATGATCGGTCTCCGTGGTGGGGGTGACTTCGTTGAGCTGTAAACGCCAGCTTAAGGCCAAGGTTTCGCCACATTCGTGCGGCGCCGCACCTTCGGCGTCGGGCCCGGCGCGACGCCGAAGGCCGTGGATCCGCACTGCGCGGCGCGCGGCCCGGTATACCAGCCGGGTTGCCTTCTCCTGGGCCGACTGCCATCCCTCGGTCCCGCGGATGGTGCGGTGGGCCATAAGGCTCAGCGCCCGGCAGCGAACAACAAACGCAACAACGGACGCCGGGGAGAGAAGACGTGCCGAGAAACATCCTGATCCTGGGGGCCTCCTACGGTTCCCTGCTCGCGACCAAACTGCTGATGGCCGGCCACAATGTGACGCTGGTCTGCCGCCGCAAGACCGCGGATCTGATCAACGCCGAGGGGACCGAGGTCCGGATCAAGCTGCGCGACGAGCCGGAGCACCGAGCGATCCACTCGCGCGACCTGCCCGGCAAGCTCGACGCGACGCCACCGGAAGAGGTCGATGTCTCCCGCTACGACCTCGTCGGCCTCGCCATGCAGGAGCCGCAGTACAACAATCACACGATCCGCGTGCTGATGATCAAGATCGCGGCGGCGAAGCTGCCCTGCCTCTCGCTCATGAACATGCCGCCACTGCCCTATCTCAAGCGGATCCCGGGGCTGGCAGGCATGGACCTAGAGGAGGCCTACACCAATGCGGGCGTCTGGGACCGGTTCGAGCCGGGCCTCGTCTCGCTGTGCTCGCCCGACCCGCAGGCCTTCCGTCCGCCGGAGGAGGGGGCGAACGTGCTCCATGTCGGGCTGCCGACGAACTTCAAGGCGGCGACCTTCGCGGACGAAGCCCATAACCGGCTGCTGCGCGAGCTGGAGGCCGACATCGACGCGGTGCGCCTCGACGGCCACGACGTGCCGGTCAAGCTCAAGGTGTTCGAATCGCTGTTCGTGCCGCTAGCCAAGTGGTCGATGCTGCTTACCGGCAATTACCGCTGCATCACCCCCGGCGAGCCCCGCTCGATCCGCGAGGCGGTGCACGGCGACCTCGCCCAGTCCCGCGCGATCTACGAGCACGTGGACGCCCTGGCTCGGCGGCTCGGCGCCGACCCGGCCGACCAAGTTCCGTTCGAGAAGTACGCCAAGGCGGCCGAGAGCCTGCTCAAGCCCTCCTCCGCGGCTCGCGCGGTCGCGAACGGGGCGCCCTTCATCGAGCGGGTCGATCTTCTGGTGAAGCTGATCGCGCACCAGCTCGGCGAGCCCGACGCCGAGATCGACCGGACGGTCGCGACCGTTGATCGGAAGCTCGGCGAGCGGATCATCGAGGGCTGAACCGCGCTTCGCGTGGAGGCGCGGGTGCCGCGCCTCCACGCATCGCGCTTGTCCTATTTCGATCCCGCTGGGAGACGGGGGCAAGGTGCCGACGGACCGTGCCGGCATCGAGGGTCGATCCCGCTAGGTCCGATCCGGCGCTGCCTACCTGCCCGGTTGCGGCTCCTCGCCGAACAGGATCTCGTGGGTGATCGGATCGTAGAAGCGCATCACGTTCCGTACGAGGTCTCGCGGCGCGACCCCGAGCGCGTCTGCCCAGGCCCGGTAGCGGTCCGGCGGTATCCGGCCCCGACCCGTCTCGAGCTGAGAGATGAAGGTGTAGTATTCCGCCCCGACCATCTGGGCGAGCTGCCTCTGCGACAGGCCGCGCGCCTCCCTGAGCTCCTTCAGGTACCGGCCGCCCTCCCGGCGAAGCTCCAGCACGGCCTCGGAGTCCAGACGTTGGTGATGAGCATACACCGCGGCGTGCCTCCCGTGCGCAATCACTGCCGTGCGCCAGAGCCTGTATAGTGATATCCATATTTCAGGAACGCCGAACCCTATCCAGGCGCTCCCGGAATCCTCTCGCTCGCACTTGGCGGCACGACGTCGGGTTCGCGGTGGGAAGCGCTTGGAACGTATTCGAACGGCCCTATTATCGCATCCCGTGTATTCTTGCCGACGGGGACGACGCATCCGCAGCGTCCGTTCGCTGGTCCAGGCACCGTAGGGCTGGCCCCGTCCGTGCGTTATACGGAGTGATCGGGGCACGACGTGCGTGCCGGCGTTGCGTGAACAGGAAGAGGGCTCGCCCTATGCGCTCGGCGCTGGACAACGGTTTCCGCGCAATGCGGCCGGTGCTGGCGACCGCCGTGGTCTTCGGCTTCTTCATCACCCTGCTGCTCTTCGTCAGCCCTCTCTACATGCTCCAGATCTACGATCGGGTCCTGCCCAGTCGTAACGAGACGACGCTGATCGGGCTCACGCTGATCGCCGCCTTCGGCATCGCCGTATACGCGGCCCTGGAGATGCTGCGCTCGCGCCTCCTGGTCCGCGGCGGCATGATCTTCGACCGGGAGATCACGAACCCGGTCTTCGATGCCGCCCACCGCGGCGCGCTGCTGCGGCCGGGCGCGCAGCACGAGTCGGCGCTGCGGGACATGGATATCCTGCGCGAATTCCTCACCGGCAGCGGCCTTCTGGCCTTCTGCGACGTGCCCTGGGCCCCGATCTTCCTCGTCGCCTGCTTCGTCCTCCATCCCTGGTTTGGCTGGATGGCGCTGCTCGGCGGCGGCACCATCCTGGGTCTGACGCTCGTCAACGAGATCGCGACCCGGCGGCCACTCGAGGCGGCCAACCGGGCCTCGCGCGAGGCTGGGTAGCAGGCGGCGGCGACCTTCCGGAACGGCGAGGTCCTGCAGGCAATGGGAATGCTCGCCGCCCTGCGCGGCGTCTGGCGGGGTCGCTACGACGACGTGCTGAGGCGTCAAGCGGACGCGAGCGACCGGGCCGGCCTCATTGTGGCCGCGACGAAGTTCGTCCGGATGCTCCTCCAGACGCTGGTCCTCGGCGCCGGCGCCTACTTGGCGATTCACCGGGAGATTTCGGCCGGATCGATGATCGCGGCCTCGATCATCATCGGTCGGACCCTGGCGCCGATCGAGTCGGTCGTGGCGAACTGGAAGGGGTTCGTGGCTGCCCGGTGCCCGGCACGATGGCCGGGGTGGGGTGGGCGCGGGCCGACCTCTCGATCGGACGCTGGTCGCCTCGTAGCGGTTCCGGCGGGTCAGGGACGTCGCGTGTGCGACAAAACCGGCGCGCGCGGGTTGCGGGGGGGCGCGACTTGGAGGATGGCGGGCGCAAGGTCGGCCGGTCGCCGCGGCGTCGCCGCGGTGAAGCCGGCGCCTTCGCTCTCGGAGAGACCCGCATGACAGGCCAGCCCCCCGTCGTCGTCGCCGTGGCGATCACCGGTTCGGTACCGCGCAAGCGGGACAACCCGGCGGTGCCCGTCACGGTCTCGGAGCAGATCGCCGCGACGCAGGAAGCCTTCGAGGCCGGCGCGACGCTCGCCCATATCCACGTGCGCAACGACGACGAGACGCCCTCGTCCGACCCGGAGAAGTTCGCGGCCGTCCAGGAGGGGCTGCGCAGGCACTGCCCCGGCATGATCGTGCAGTTCTCGACCGGAGGCCGCGGCCGCGACCCGGCAAGCCGCGGCCTCTCGCTCCAGCACCGGCCCGACATGGCCTCGCTCTCCACCGGCTCGGTGAACTTTCCCACGATCGTCTACGAGAACCACGCCACCCTGGTGGCCGACCTCGCGGCGCAGATGAAGCGGTACGGCGTGCGGCCGGAGATCGAGATCTTCGACCTCTCGCACCTGCACGGGGCCCGGCGCCTCGTCGAGGCCGGGCTGATGGATGCGCGCCCCCACGTGCAGTTCGTGATGGGCGTGCAGAACGCGATGCCGGCGGACGAGCACCTGCTCGACATCCTGCTGGCCGAGCTGCGCCGCGTCCTGCCGCAGGCGACCTGGACGGCCGCCGGGATCGGGCGCGAGCAGGCCCGCGTGATGGACTGGGCGCTGACCCGCGGCGCCGACGCCGTGCGCACGGGTCTGGAGGACAACATCCGGATCACGAAGGACCGGCTGGCTTCGAGCAACGCCGAGCTCGTCGGCCTCGCGGTCGAGGCGATCGCGCGCCACGGACGCCGCGTGGCGACCCCGGCGGAGGCGCGGGCCGCCCTCGGCCTCGCGGGCTGAGGGAGGCCGGTCCGGA
>FRDC01000260.1_pt1 | contig 22079 bp, 23 predicted proteins | sample 1106171 | NCBI WGS metagenome assembly FRDC01 (sample SAMEA3930566, study PRJEB13176) | freshwater metagenome | biome: Drinking water system; feature: drinking water; material: water | place: Singapore | collected 2014-12-20 | reverse complement strand
CTGCGGCTGTTCAGGCACGAAAGGGCGCCGGTCGCGCCGGCGCATGCCGCAGGTATCTGGGATGCGCGCCTTGATCCGCACAACAAGGCCGATCTCATCTCGAAGCTCGCAGATGTGGACTATCACCCTGGCGCAGAGTGTCCGGTTTTTCTAACGTTCCTCGACACGATCGTGCCCGATGACGACCGGCGCGCCTTCCTGCAGCGCTATCTCGGTTATTGTCTGACAGCGCTCACGCATGAGCAGGTTTTCGTGTTCCTCTACGGCGCAGGCCGGAACGGCAAATCAACGCTGGTTGACATCATCTGCCGGCTGCTGGGCGATTATGCGACGACCGTCCCCTTCGAGACACTCGCCGGCGACGACCGGCGCAAGGGGTCTGAAGCAACGCCCGATCTGGTGCGCCTGCCGGGCGCGCGGATCGTGCGCGCCTCAGAGCCTGAAGCGGGCATGAAGTTTCGCGAATCTATGGTGAAATCGCTTACCTCTGGAGAACCGATCCTGATCCGGCGCATGAGGGAAGAATTCATTGAGATCTATCCCACATTCAAGCTGATTATTTCCGGCAATCACCGCCCCGATATCCGTGGTGGTGATGACGGCATCTGGCGCCGTGTGCTGCTGGTTCCGTTCGATGTGCAGATCCCGCCAGACCAGGTGGATCGGGCGCTGCCGGACAAGCTGTGGGCTGAGCGCTCGGGCATTCTCAATTGGCTGATTGCAGGCGCGCTGTCCTATCTGGAAGAGGGGTTGCGCGTGCCGGATTCAGTGCGTGCCGCGACCGACGACTATCGCGAGCAATCTGATGTCTATGGCGCGTTTCTAAAAGGTGCCTGTGACGTCACGGGCGATGATAGTGATATCGAGACGCCAGGCGATCTCTACACCTCTTTCAAGATCTTTTGTGAACGCCAGGGGTTCTATGCCGTCGCCGTCTCGACCTTCAACAAGGCGCTGCCAGAACGCGCCGCGACGCATGGCTTTCGAAAAGCGAAAAGCATGGGACTGTCCCTATATCGCGGCCTGCGCATCAAGCCTGAATTTAAACCCAGCGACCCCTTTCGCACCCCCGAGCGAGGTTTTGATGATTGGCTCGGCGGCGATGATTGATGAACTCGACCGGATAGCCATCAAGCTTGAACGGCTGACCGTGCATCACCGTGACCCGGAACGCTTCTTCGTCGAACGCAGTGACATCGTCGATGAGCTGCGCCGCCTGATTGCGGAGTGTCAGGGGCGACGACGCGACCCCTTTCGCACGCCTGCCCGCGCGCCCATCGGCTTTTTTCAGGGAGGCTAGGGAGGCAAACGAAGACGACTTCCTTCTGCCTCCCTGAGGAAGTCAGAAGGAAAACAAGAGGTTAGGAGGATAGGGAGTGTAGGGAGGCAGTTTCTCGCGTACGTGTGAGAAGTTGATGGCGATAAATAAGTGTTTTGTCTTTCTCATGCGTATAGACAAAAACCCTCCCTACACTCCCTATCCTCCTAAATTATTGATATATATAGCAAAAACACAGGGAGGCAGAAAAATCACGACCTTTTCTGCCTCCCTACCCTCCCTGAAGCTCAAAAGGAGAAATCATGCTGTCTCTTCCTATCGAAAAAGCGCTTGAGTGGGCCTATCGGGATGAATTGCCAAAGGCGGGATTTGCGGGCCGGTTGCGTGGCCCCAAGATAGCGACGCCTGGCTGGGTGAAGGCGGCCGAGACGTGGGTCGCCCGCATCGATGTCTCGAACACCTATGGGTTGATGCCGCATCTGGGCGCGGCAGACCCCCCACATCCGGCGGCCATCGCACTGCATGAGTTGCTGGGCTGTCTTGACGATGTGGCTTTTGCCGGGGCGCAAATGGAGCCGTTTAACGACTGGCTGCCAGATGCTGGTTCAGATGAGCGCGATCTGCTCGGACAGGTGGCGGCGGCGGCGCGGACGCGGGCGCTGATAGAGCTTGATGATGGGGCCTTGAAGCCGCGTGGCGATCTGGCGGCGTTGTTGCGGCGATGCGCGCTTCTGGGCGCGTGCGATGGATGGCAAGCCGGGCGCCGGCCTGAATTGAAGCCGGTGTTATCAAAACACGGGCAGGCGAAATGGTTCCGATTAACGCCACACGCCGTGCGGTTTGATAAGCAAGGGCGGGCTGTGGCGCATGTGGACATCGAAACGGAGGATGGTTGGAACCCAGTCTCGAAGCGTCCGCACCGGGGCTCTTATCAGAAAACCTGCCTGTCGCCTGATCCCTCAGCTCTTGCTGGCGACCGCCTGGAATGGCTGATCTGGCGGCAATCACTCGACGTCGTGGCGGAGATGGTGACAGAAGCGCTCTTCACTTTCGGAGGGCATTCACGGACAACGATCGCAGAGATGGGGCTGATTGTCATGCCGTCTTCTCTGCCGAATCAGCCATGGGTGGCGGGTGAATGCGGAGTGAGTCGGCGCGCGATGGACGCGCTGTCGTCCCGCTTAACGAAGAAAAACATTTGTACGTCAACGACGTAGCCGTGCAGATAAAATAAACAACAAGTGCTTGACTGCGTCGTTGTCTTGACCTATACATTCGACCGTCCACTTCTGCGCCCTGTGATCAAGAGATCGCGGGGCGTTTTATGTTTTGGGTCCTTTTTGCCCCCCCCCGCCTAGCGACGGAAGTCGGCCCGCGATTTTTCCAGCGAGACCTCCAAAAAGTGGGGTTGACAGGTTGCCATGACGCCCTCACTGGTTGACAAGGAGATATTAACGATCGGTGCCATCGCCGAACGGGACGGAATTACGCGTCAAGCGGTCGCCAAAATGGTCAAGACGCTTGTTGAGCGCCACCGCCTTCCCGTTGAACATGATCGGCGGGGTAGGGTGAGTGGCGTCGATATTGCCACTTATGATCTCCTGCGCGGCCAACACGGTCAATCAAGCCAGATTAGGCACGCGGCCCCGGCGCCAACGGCAAACGAAACAGACGATGCTACAGTCGACGGCGCGCGGCGCCTCAAGACAATCGAGGAAACCCGCCTCCTGCGGATGAAGGTTGCGGCGGAGGCGGGAAACACGATACGCCGTGACCGGTATGAAGAAGCCATGGTGCGGCTTGGCGAAGAGATCGCCCGCTGCGTTGATTTAACGCCTTACATCGACCGGCTCGCCGTCGCGCACATCCAGGGCGATGTGCACGGCCTGCGCTGCGAGGCCAAGAAGATCGCGATCGACATGCGCACACGGATATCAGATGCATGTGCCGGTGCGGCCATGGCCGCGCCAGACCGTGATGAATTGCTGGTGACGGAGGAACAAGAGCAGGCTTAAGCGCCGGAACAAAGACTTGAACGATGAGTTTCCACCCCTCGGCCTTGAAAACATCGGCGACGATTCTTGCGCGCACCATTCGCCCGCGCCCGCCGGTGCGGGTGTCCGAATGGGTGGCCCAGAATATCGTTCTGGTAGACGGCCCGGATGCGGGCGCGTTGTGGTCGCCGCGCGGTGCGCCCTATCTGGTTGATATTCTTGATTGCCTCGGAGAGTCCCATCCGAGCAATCTGGTTTCGGTGCGCAAATCGCAACAGACCGGCGCGTCTATCGCGGCTCTTGCATGGGCGCTGTATATAGCCGATCGGGAGCCGGCCAATGTGCTCTATGCGGTGCCCGGCATCGAGGCCTATCGAGATTTGAATTCAGGCAAGCTGCAGCCCCTTATCGAGGCGCTGCAGCGCCGCTCTGGCGTCCGTCTCATCCGCCCGCAGGTGTCGCGCAGTGGCGACGGGTCGAAAACAGACGAGAAGGTTTTTGTGCGTGGAGGCCGGCTGTGGCTCGCCAACGCCCATTCGGTCATGGATCTTTCGGGCAAGACGGCCCGCAAGGGCATCAAGGATGAGCTGTCGAAATGGCAGCCGATTCCTGGCGCTCAAGACCCGGAAGATTTATTTTTTGGACGCTTCACCGCCTTTCGCGGTGGTGGGGAATGGAAAATTCTTGAAATTTCGACGCCAGAATACGATACCGGCGATCCTCTGGGCGAAAAACCGGGCCATTGCCGCATCGACCGCTCATTCAAGCGCTCCGATCAACGCTTCTGGCACATTGCCTGTCCGGAATGCGGCGCGGTTCAATATCAGCGCTTCGAGCGCTTCCGCGTCGACGAGGCAGCCCCTCATCGATCGCGTTACATCTGCGAGGGGTGTCAGCACGAGATCAGCGAGGCGGAACGCCGCCTGGCGCTGCAGCCGGAATCAGGCGCGCAATGGATTGCCACATCCTCCGGGCCAGATCGCCATCCCGGTTTTCATATAGACGCATTTTGCTCGCTCATGATGAGCTATGAGGCCATCGCGGAAGACTGGTTGAAGGCTAAAGGATCGGAAATCGGCCTCAAGGGGTTCACGAATCTTGTACTTGGCCTGCCTTTCGCCTTCCGTGGCGATGCGCCAGACCACGAAAAATTGCTGGCGCGCCGTGAAGCCCACCTTGTGCGGGGGCATGTACCTCATGACGCGCTGATCATCACGGCGCATGCCGATGTGCAGATGCGCGGCATCTGGCTTGAGATTGTCGCGTGGACGCCGGACCGGCGCTCATATCTGGTCGACGCGCAATACATGGGCGGAGACACTGACACGCACACCGCCAAAGTCTTTGAACGCTTGCGCCGCGAGACGATTGACCGGGAATTTCCCGATGCTTTCGGGCGATCCCGGCGCCTTGATGCTTTCGGCGTCGACGCCGGCTATCGCCAGCACGTGGTGGCGAGTTTCGTGCGGTCCAGCCAGACCATGCACCCCGACACCGGGGCTGATGTTATTTTTGCGCTGAAAGGCGAGGATGGGTGGGGGCGTCCACCCCTCGGCCTGCCAAAACTGGTCGATATTGATCTTGGCGGAAAGCGCAAGATCAGGCAGGGCGTCAAACTGTGGACGGTCGGCACCTGGCCGCTGAAGTCGAGCGTTTACACGCAGCTCGCAAAAGAGCGGGTCAACACGGATTTCGCCGATATCCCGGCGGGATATTGCCATTTTCCCGGCTGGTCGGATGAAGAATATTTCCGGCAGCTCACGGCCGAGCACCTTGTCGACATCATGGTCCGCGGGGTTTCGACCGGAAAACGATGGGCAAAACTGCGTGAAGACAATCATTTTCTTGATTGTCGCGTCGGTAATCTGGCGCTTTTCGAGCATCTGACGACCGGCGCAACGCCTGAACAATGGGCAGCGCTTGCGCGGCGCCGCGGTCTGCCCGATGAAGCCTTGCGACAGGATTTGTTCACGCCATCGCCCGCGATCCGGCCCGGCAGCGAGAAACCGGTAGAAAAACCAAGACAAGCATCAGGGCCATCGCCCGCCGACGACTGGCTCGGCGGTCGTGGAGATCGATGGTCCAACCGTCAGGATTAGCCCATGGCATGGACACAAACAGATATCGACAGGCTACAGGCCGTCATGGCGTCCGGCGCCAAAGAAACGCAGTTCTCGTCTGGCGATTCAAGCCGCAAGATGGTTCTGCATTCAATCAACGACATGGTGCGCCTGCTGGCTGAGATGCGCTCGGAAGTGGCCACCGCCGGATCGATGCGTGCTGCTGTCGTCAGCTATAGCCGGGATTGAGCATGTCGCGCTTCCTCAAGGCTCTGGCAATGATTTCGCCCGATGCCGCCATGAAACGCATGCGCGCACAAGACATGCTGCGCGCCTATGATGCCGCCCAGAACGGTCGGCGCACGGCAAGCTTCCGGCCTGGCGTATCATCGGCCAACGCTGAAATCGGCCGGGCGCTTCCGGCGCTCCGTGAGCGCTCCAGCGAGCTTGTGCGCAACTCGCCTCTGGGCTCGCGCCCGCTGGCGATCCTGAAAGCCAATGTCGTTGGCACCGATCTGACGGTTCGCTTTGATACCGGCGACGACAAGCTCGACCGCACCGCGCAGCAGCTTTTCGACGACTGGGCGCAAATGTGCGACATGGAAGGTGAGACAAGCTTCACCGGCCTCGTCGCGCTGGCCTTTTCGGCAGCGCTCGAGCGCGGCGATGCCATTGTGCGCATGCGCGCCATGCCTTTGAAATCCGGCCTGCCAGTCCCCTTGCTCCTTCATGTGGGAGAGGGCGATCTGATCGACGAAACGCGAGACGTTTCGCTGTTTTCGAAGGACTCGCGGGCCCGGCTCGGCGTCGAGCTTGGTGAAAACGACCAGCGCCTCGGCTATTGGCTGCATCGCAGTGCGCCGGGCGAGCCGACGCGGCTCGGTCAGAATCAACTCGTGTCAGAATTCGTGCCGCGTGCCGATGTCTGCCACATTTATCATCGCCTGCGCCCTGGTCAGGTGCGCGGCGTACCGCTTTTGACGCCGGTGCTGCTGTCCGCCCGTGACTTTGCCGATCTCGTCGATGCGCTGATCGTCAAGGAGCGCATGCAGGCCGCCATCGGCCTTATTGTTGAATCGCCCGATGCCAATGCCAGCCTGCCCGGCCAGATCGCCGCTGACAGTGCCGGTTATGGTGTCCGTCAGATCACAAAACTTGCGCCAGGCACCGTCAACTACACTCGCCCCGGGGAAAAAGTGACCCCGTTCATCCCCGCCGGCAATTCGAGTTTCGAGCCGGTGAGCCAGGCGGTGCTCCACCTTATCGCCGCCGGCGCCGGCGTCACCTATGATGAGCTGACCGGCGACACGTCGCGCTCGAATTATACCGGCCTGCGCCAGGGCAAGATTGCGGCGCGGCGCATGATCGAGGAAATGCAATGGCACATGCTGGTGCCGCAACTGATCCGTCGCATCACCGATCGCTTTATTGACCACGCGATCCTCGCCGGACGTCTGCCGGATCGGCCCGGCGGTTATCCCCGCAAATACGTCATGCCGGCGCATGAGCCGATTGATCCAGTGAAGGACATGCAGGCTGACATTCTGTCGGTCCGCGCCGGGCGCATGAGCCCGCAGGATTTTGCCGGATCGTGGGGGCGCGACTGGCGTGTGGTGATGAAGGAAACGCAAGATTTCTTTGCCGCCTCCGACGCCGCCGGTCTCGTTTTCGATATTGACCCGCGCCAACGCACGCGCAGCGGCGCTGATGCGTCGCCGCCGTCTGACCAGCCAGCAGAGGATTGACCATGCCGCAGGAAAGTGAGTTTCGCCAGACCGTCGATCTGCCGTTGATGAGCCGGTCGGCTCCGGTTGGCAGCGTCGATGCAGACGCGCGCACGCTTGATGTGGTTTTCTCCACCGGTTCCACGGTGCGGCGCACGCGCGCCATCGGTTTTGATACGCGCATCCCGTATGACGAAACCATTATTGTCTCGGTCGATGCCGTCAATATGGAGCGCCTCAACGCCGGCGCGCCGGTGCTGGACAGTCATGAAAACTGGACAACCCTTTCGCAGATCGGGGTTGTCGAACGGGCATGGATCGACGGCGCCAACGCCATGGCGCGCGTGCGCTTTCCGCAAGAGGGCATCGACCCCTCCGCCGATCGCCTTTTTGCCCTCGTCAGCGATGGGATCGTGCGCAACGTCTCGGTGGGGTACAGCCAGGACGTCGTACGCATCATCGCGGCTGAAAAGCGCGATGATGTCGAGCGGCGGATTGTCGAACGCTGGACGCCTTATGAAATTTCATTCGTGACCATCCCGGCAGACGCGGGCGCGCAGGTCCGATCTGAAGATGCGCGACAGGACGGCACGCGCCTTTCCCCTGCTGTCATTATTTCCACTTCCCCGAAAACCCGAACCAAGGAGAACGGCATGCCCGTCGCTTCCGAAATCACGCCGGCTGCCCCGGCTGTGACTGATCCCGTCACTTCCCCACTACCTGCCGGCCCCGATCTGTCTGCCGAGCGCCAGCGCTCCGCCGAGATCACCGATCTTGCCACCCGCCACAATCTTGATGCGGCGCTGATGCAGCGAGGCATTCGTGAGGGGATGACGGTTGAGCAGTTCCGGGCCCATGCCTTCGACGCTCTTGCCGCCCAACAGCCTTTTGCTAGCCACATCCGCGTCGAGCGGGATGAGACTGAAACGCGCCGTGCCGCGATGGAGGAGAGCCTCGCCTTGCGCCTTGGCGCGTCGGGCCAGCCATCCGAAGCGGCGCGCGGCTATACGGACATGTCCTTCGTCGAACTGGCCGCAGAGCGCCTTGGCCTGCGTCGTTTCGGCTCGAGCTACGCCGCCCGCGAAGAAGTCCTGCGCAGTGCTATGCACACGACATCTGATTTTCCGATACTCCTTGAAAACGCGGTCAACCGCTCGCTGGCGTCGAGCTATCAGCTCGCCCTGCCGACCTATCGCGAGATTGCGGTGCGAGAGGATTTTAACGATTTTCGCCCACACACTACGGTGAGCGTTGGCGATTTCCCGCTCTTGCAGACCATCAGCGAGGCTGGAGACATCAGGTTTGGCACGGTTGGCGAGAAAAAAGAATCGGTTGCGGTCATCCCCTACGCGGTAGGACTTTCCTTCACCCGCCAGATGATGCTCAATGATTCTCTCTCCGGCCTTGCTGCCGTCATTGCCCGCTACGGCCAGTCGGTTGCATTGTTCGAGGAAAAGACCGCCTATGCCGTCAAATCTCTGAACTCCGGCGACGGCCCGACCTTGCTGGAAGGCGCGGCGCCAATGTTTACAACTGGTCGCACGAACAAGGCCGGAACCGGCACCGCGATCACCATCGCTGCTGTCGGCCTTGGCCGCCAGGCGATGCGCGGCTACAAGAGCATCCCCTCGGGCGCGCCGGGCGACACCGGCAATGAGCTTCTGTTCAACGCCCCGGCGATCATTCTGGTCGGTCCGGCCAAGGAAACCGAGGCCGAGCAGTTTGTCTCGACCCAGATCGTCCCGTCTGCTCGCGCCGAGGTGAACGTGTTCCAGGGGCGTTTGCGCCCTGTTGTCACCCCGTTTATCTCCGGAAACAGCTGGGAACTTTATACCGACAAAAGTGTGCGCGCCAATTTCCGCTGGGGTCTGCTCAACGGATACAATGTCCCGCGCGTGCGCATCGACAACCCGTTCGGCGTGCAGGGCACGCAGATGTCTGTCGAGCATGATTTCGGCTTCGGCGCCATCGACTGGCGCGCCGGATACCGCAACGCTGGGGCCTGATCGCGCGGCGCATTCACTCTGATCATCGCCCGCCGCTCTGCCGCGCCGCCAGCGATTCCTTTTTCTCATATGGAGACCACGCCATGAAAAACTTTATCCAGACCGGTGATACACTCACCATGACGGCGCCTGCCGGCGGCGTCGTTTCCGGCACTCTTGTTGTGTTGGGTTCTATTTTCGGAATTGCCGCACAGAGCGCCCCTGCCGGCACCGATTTCGACCTTGTGACCGAGGGCGTTTTCTCCCTCCCTAAAAAAACGGGCGAAACGCCCGATATCGGCGCCAAGGTTTATTGGGAAACAGCCACCAGCTCCGTTACGACCACGCCGACGGGCAACACGCTTATCGGCGCGCATGCCGGCAAAGCCGCCGCGCTCGCCGGCGCAGCCACGCTGCTTGTCAAGCTGAACGAGGCCTATTGATGGCCTGCGGCGGCTGCGCCGAGCGGGCAGGACAGATTGATGCAGGCGTCAAGGCGCTGGCGCGTGGTGATATCACCGCCGCCAGTGCTGCCGCCCGTCTCTTTGCTGTCTCTCTTGGCGCGGATGCTGTGCGCCTAAAAGCCCGCGTCCTTGCCGGGCTGCAGAAGGTGGAGCCTCGTCCATGATCGAGGCGCGCGTTGATATCTCGCTGCATGGGATTGATCGCCTCATCGCCGCCGCCGGACCGCGCGCCAATACAGGGATCGCGCGTGCCCTTAACCGCGCCGGCGCGCCAACCGCTAATGCGGAAATACGAGAGATAAAAAAGATCCTTGGCCTTCGCAACCATCCGCGCGCCAAAACATCGCTCGGCGATGCGGTGAAGCGAAAAATATCCAGGCGCAAGGCGACCAGCGACCGTCTGGAATATTCGGTTTCCGGCTGGGGTGATGGATTTCCGCTGATTTATTATCGGCCGAAAGAAACACCACAGGGCGTTACTGTCAATTGGCTCGGAACGCGCAAGCGTGTGGCGCGTTCTTTTTATCTGTCCGGCAAGTTCCCCCGCCGCCGCCCGTCCTCCATCTCGCATGTGGTGTGGCAGCGCGTCGGTGCAGGGCGGTGGAATCTAAAACGACCGAAAGGCCCCGGCGTTCCGGAGGCGATGGTGCAGCCGTCCGCCAAGGCGACATGGCAGGCAAGCGCCGCCCAGCGCCTTCCTGCTGCTCTCGCCAAAGAGCTTATCCGCATCATCGCTGGTCATGCCTGATGCCGGCACTTTTTGACCAAATGGATTCTGCGGCGATGACGATTGCCCAAACCTTTTTTGCCGTCGACGCCACAATCATGCCCATGTGTCGGTTGACGCTGGACACACCTGCGGTCGCAGACCCGGATCGTCGGGCAGTGACGTTGATGGCCATTCGCAGCGAATGGAGTGAGCGCGTCGATAACGACAATAACGGCATCGGTCGAACGCAGGGGCAATATCGCGCCGGCGTTGCTGGCCTCCGCCTGCGCGTCACTATCCGTTCCGCCGATCTGCCGTATCTGCCGAGGGTTGGCGATGAGGTGATGTATAGTGATCGCCCCAACAAACGCTATTCGGTCAGTGAAGTATTGCCCGAAAACGGCGAGGGTTTGACCTTGGCGCTCAACGAAGTTTGAGGCGATGAGCCTAAACCGCACAGCGTTGCGCCTCGCCGTCATCGAGGCCTTGCGCCCGTTTGGCGAGGTGATGAAGACAAACGCCGCCGAAAAACACTGGCCGACAGCGGCACAGGATAATATCGCGGATTCGCTCATCGAGCCGTGGCCTGCAACCGATCCGCGCGCCAGGCTACCTTTCATCGGCGTGTTCACCGATGAGGCGCACATTCACAATCACGGCGCCGCGCAGGACGTGACCTTCCCCGATCAGGGGCTGCATAGATGCATTCTCGCCATTGAGATTATCGTCCCGCAGACATCCAGCGGGCCAGCCGGCCCGGTTCTTCAGTTTGTCGCCGAAACGAACGCGGCGGCCGAAATGTTCATTGAAACAATTGAGGGGCAGATCTTTCAAGCGCTGTCTGCCGCGCGCCTGGATGGCGCGCTGCGGCACGCGCTGATTACAGTCGACAAGGTGGAGAGCCAGACATGGCGCGACCCCGACAGCAATTTGAAGATGTCGGCGCGCCGCATCGAGATGGAATGTCGCATCCCCGAACTGGTGTGGCCAGAGCCTGGCGCCATCGGCCTTGCTCGCCTTCCACGTCCATTGAGAGATGTCGCAAATGATCTGCCTGTGAATTCACCGGGCCGCCTGATGGCTGCCGGCGTTGCGACAATTCTTGACGGGCTGCCACAACCGCCGCCGCTTGAAGACATCCGCACGACCATCGTGCTGTCGCGCGACGGTGAATCGCCGGCGTCCGAAGGTATAGACTTCACCGCCAGCAACAGTTTTGGAGATTAACCATGCCGCTCATTAATGTCGTGCTTGCCGATCAGGATGCGCTTCTGCCATGGCCACAATCACCAGGCCGCGTGGCGCCTCAAGGCGTGTTCATGGTCGAGGCCTCGCAACCGTTTTGGGCGCAATGCCTCGCCGACGGATCTATTCTGACCGCCACCTCACTCAAAGACGTCGACACGTCCGCCGCCGTCAGGCCCGCCAGCGCGGCCGGCGGCAAAGTCTGACCCCTCTTTTTAACCAGGAGAACCTAGCGCCATGACCCCGCTTTTCAACTTCATTCCCGGCTCCGGCCTCGTGGCGCCCGGGGTATTTTTTGAACGAAATTCCAAAGGCTCTTTCGAAAGCCTGTCGTGGACACTCGTGTTGGGTCACAAATCAAGCGCCGGGTCTCTTGCGGACAACGTCCCGACGGTGTGCACCACTGTCGCAGACGCGGCGGCGCTAGCCGGAAATGGGTCACAGCTTTACGAGACATTTCGCAAAATCCGCCGTGCCGCGCCGGCGTCTGTTATCTACGTGGCAAGCGTTCCGGTGACAGGAACCGCGCCGGTATGGACGGTGACGGTGGGGACTGTTCCCGCAGCAGGCGGTGGTGGCATCATCGAGATCGCCGGCCGCCGGATCAACGTCAATGTGTCGGTTGGCGACAGCGCTACCACGGTCGCCGCATCGATAGCTGCGGCGGTCAACGCCTGGCAGGATCCGCTCACCCGCGCCTTTCTGCCGGTGGTGGCCGCGTCTGCAACAAACGTCGTCACACTGATGGCGCGCCATGCCGGCGCGACGATGAACGAGATTGAGGTCTATGTTGACGGCGCTGTGTCCGGCAATGTCTTCACCACAGCGTGGCTCACTATTGCGCAGTCGGTGGTTGGCACCGGCACGGCGGACGTCTCCGGAGCGCTCGCCGGGCTGGGCGATCTGCCGTTTCACTGGGTGGTGTCGCCCTTTGGCGATGCCACCAATATCGCCGCCGCAAAAACTGCTTTTTCTGACGCGACCGGGCGCTGGTCGTTTCTGCAGCAGCTTTACGGTCATTACATCACCGTCTCGACCGGCTCGACCGCTCAGCTCACCACGTTCGGCCTGGCGCAGAATGATGACCACATCACCACGCTCGGGCGCTTCGCTTCGCCGACGCCTTCCTGGGAATTTCTGGCTGGCCTCATCGGGCGCGTTATTCCATGGCTGTCAGATTCAACCAATGGCAATGCCGCCCGCAACCAGACGGGCCTTGCCGCCGAGGATGTCCGGGCGCCGCGCGACCCGGCAACCTGGCCGCGTGATTACAACACCCGTAACGCCCTTCTGCAGAGTGGCATCTCCACGTGGAAGGTCGACGCAGTCGGGAACGTCGTGATCGACAAGCTGATCACCATGAGGCGCCTCAACGCGTCCGGCCACATCGACACCACGTTCCGTGATATCCAGACGATGGCGCAAGTGGTGCATTTTCTCACTTACATCCGCGCCGGAATTTCGTATCGTCATACGAATAAATCGGTGGCGGATTCCAATCCGTCTGGCCTGTCGACGATATCGACACCCACCCAGATCCGTGCTGACTGCATTCAGCTGTATGCGGATACAGTTGATTTCGGCCTGATGGAAAACCTTGAACAATTCGCCGCAAGCCTAGTGGTCGAGCGCGATCTGTCAAACCGTCGCCGCATTAATATCGGCATGAATGATGTCGACCCGGTCAACCCCCTCGACATCATCGCCGCCAACGCGACGTTTAAATCTTAGGACGCACGATTCCCGTCGGTGGGTATGCATCCCGCCGCTTCATCCACGTTTAAACAAGGACAAGCGCCATGAATTACGGTCTTGTAAAACTGCGCCTCGCCAACGGAACCGAACTCAGGGTCCGGGGCGGTGTCATGGAAAACCCGGCGAGCATTTCGGTCGAGCCGGTGGTTAACACCGATGGCAGTGCAGACGGCACTGTGACAGCCATGGGCTATCGTGGAAAATTCACATTGTCCGCTCGCGGGCCCGATGATGAGCCAGTCAACGCCGACGCGCTGTTGCGTGGCGAATTGACGTCGCTCGCCTTTATCAGCGAGGCGGAGAAAACGCTGCGGTCCTATTCCGGCGTGCTTATGCACGGCGACCCAGAAGTTGATATCATGACCGGCGAGCTGACCGGATTCATGTTCACCGCTCGTGGCCGTCTGGTGACCGCGCTATGAGCGCGCCCGAAACCGCCGCCGATCAGGCCCCGCGCCGCGAAACGCTGGCTGATGGCTCGGTGCGGATTCATTTCGGCGCACGAACCATCCCGCTTGCCGATGGCACGCCGCGTGATTACGCGACTCTTCGCCCGCCGCGCATTGTAGAACTCATCGACAATCCCGACCCGGTGCGCTGGATATTCGCTGAAGGGGTTGCGACAAAAGACATTGATCGCGGCGCCCTTCGCGGCTGGATGGCCCGCCTTCTCGTCGATCATGATCTTGATATTATCGGCGCGGTATCAGCCCCCGCGATCGGATTGGAAATGATCGAGGCGGTTGCCGATTTTTTTCCGAAAGCGCGGACCTGATTAAAACACGGGTCCGCGCGCTTCTGGCTCTCGGGTGTTCGTTTGAAGATGTCGCGGCAATGACCACCGCCAGCATCGACAACAGGCTGACATGGCTTTCAGGAGGGGCTGATCCATGGCGACGATAGTCCGCGCTGAGGCGGTTATTTCGGCGCAAAATAAATTGCGCCCCGGCCTGACGGCAGCCACAAACGATCTCAAGCGTTTTGCGGCGCAAGCGCACAAGATCAACGCCAGTCTTGCCCGCGCGGGGGCTTCGTTGCGCGCGGCGGCGCCAGCTCTCACCCTTGGTGGAGCAGCGCTGGCGGCTACTGCCGCCAACAAGCGCTTTGCTGAAGTCGAACGATCGTTTACGCGCATTGGCATCACGGGTGATGCGAGCACAGAGCAAACCGTAGAGGGGCTCACCAAAGTACGTCAACTTGCCTACGAAACCGCGGTGCCGTTCGAAAAGCTGAAAGACGGCCTGGATACTCTTGTATCGTCCGGCCTGTCATTCGATGAAGCGTTAAAATTTCTGCCCTCGGTCGCCAAGACCGCGCACGCCTCGGGTGCGGCGTTTGATGATATCGCCAATTCATCCCTCGCGGTGTCGCGCCATCTTAAAATCTCGACACGTGAATTACAGCACGCGCAGGATATTATGGCGGCGGGCGGGAAGGCCGGGCAGTTCGAATTAAAAGACTTGGCGAAGGAATTACCGACGTTGGCCCCGGCAGCGAAGGCTGTCGGGATTGAAGGAACGAAAGGCCTGGCGCGGCTCGTGGCCATGCTTCAGGCGGTCCGCGAGGGTGCCGGTTCGTCATCAGAGGCAGCCACCAATCTGCAGAATATTTTCCAGAAAATGGAAAGCGAAGAAACCTCAAATAAATTCAAAAAATTCGGAGTTGATCTGCGCAAGGAGATGGACAAAGCCCGCAAATCGGGCGCTGATCTGTTCGACACCTTCATCCGCCTGACGCAGAAGGCGCTCAAGGGGGACATGTCAAAACTGCCGCAACTGTTCGCCGATGCGCAGGTCCAGCAGGGCATGCGTCCGCTTCTCGAAGCCTACGCCAGGCTGGCAGGCGAGGCTAAAAAATTTCACGAAGCGCAGGGCACAGTTGAAACTGATCTGGCGCGGGTGAACAAGAATGCGCAAGCCGGTCTTGACCGATTATCAGAAAGTTTTGACCGCGCGACGACCGCCGCGGGTGGGCTCGTCAGCAAGATGACCGCGCCTGCTGTCAATGCTGCGGCGGACGGCTTCAAGCTGCTCGCGGAGAATATAGAGCGCGCGCAAAAAGCTTACGACAAAGGTGGCGTGAAAGCGATTCTTGACGGAGTGGCGCAGCAGGCGACCAGAGAGCAGGAGGCCGTTGAAAAGGCAGATCAAGACCAGATCGCGGCCAGTGACGATTCTCGCGCGCTCGATACCTATCGCTCCACTCGGCAGCAAGATCAAAAGATATTGTCGGCGCCTGCGGGCACGGTGAACGGCTTTGCCCGCCATCGCGCCGAACAACGAAACCGGCCAACAATGCCAGCCGAGCTTGAATCGGCTTGGGCCCGCGATCAACTGCGTCGCCTGGGCGTCGGAGCCGCGCCGCCAATCGCGGATGTCATGCAGTCGAAGACCTTCCGCGCCATCGCGGATGAGGGCTATCAGCAGCGCGTGGAAGCCCAGCGGGGAAGGGCTGTCGGCAGGTTAGTCAAAACCAGCGACCCGCGCCGCGGCGACGGGTTTTTGATTCAGGGATTCGACGAAGCCGCGACCAAGGCTGAGAAGGTCAAGCAGGCCGTAGATCTTCTGGGACCTGCGGGCGAAAAATCAAGCGCCGTGTTGGCCGCTGGATTTAACACCGCTCTGGCGGGTATGGAGACATCGGCGGCGGCGACAATCGCGCGCATTCAAAAGCAGCTCGACAGCCTGAAGGCGCCGAACCTCAGTTTCGGCGGCCCGGGTGGTCTTAACACCGGGCGCTCGATGGGCGAGGTGCGCTGATGGTGTTTAACCCATCAAGTCTGCTGCGCGCCTCCTTCAACGGCGTGCCGTTCTGGGTTGAAAGCGGCGGCCCGGAGGCTGGTCACCGTGTCAATGTGACGCGGGTGCCGAATGGCGCGCACATCAACGAATCATTCGGTGTCGCGCCGCGCAAATATGAGATTGAGGCTTATTGCGTGGGAGACGCGGCCTATCTCAACGCCGACGCCTTGATGCATGCTGCAGAAAACCGCCATCAAGGATTGCTTGTGTTGCCCTGGGGTGCTCCCGTCCAGGTGCGCATGATCAAGGCGCATCAGTCCTTCTCGCGTCAGAAGCTCGGCTATATCACCATTTCGATTGAGGCTGTGAACGAGCCGACGCCCGGGCGCGGCGGCTTTGGCGCCAACACGCTGGAGCAGATGATTTATGCAGCCGCCGGCGCGGTGCAGGTCGCGCTAGGCGTGTTTGCGGCGATCCGGTTTTTATCCGTCCCCGCAGGCTTTGAAGATGTGGCGCGCCGCGCCGCGCTTGTGCCTGTCGAGCGGCTTGACGACATCGCCGCCCGCGCCCGCCTTGACCCGGCGGCCGGCCTGGTGATGGCGCCGCTGCGCTCTTCTGTTATCGGCGCTCTTGATGATCTTGCCGTTAACCCGGAAGCCTATGGCGCGGCGCTCGGCGCCTATGCCATAGGGCTTGGCGATCACGCCGATCCGGCCTTCACTCTGTCGATTATAGATGCGCTGGGCCCGCCGCCGCCATCCGCGCCTGCTGTCGTCTCCTCGGGCGCGGCCCTGCGCGCGGCATCTCTCGATGCGTCCGGCCTGGCGATGGCATCCAGCATCAGCGCGCTGGTCGCGGGTGAGGCCATGGCGCGTCACGTCTTTGCCACCCGCCCGGATGCGGTTGAGGCGCGCATCATCGCTGCTGCGATCTTTGATGACGCGATCGCGCGGGCGGGGCGAGATGGTTATGATCTGGCGCGGGCGCTCTCCGCCATGTCGGGTGTCGTGACCGAAACCATCACCCGCCGCGCTGCTGATCTGGCGCCGCTGATCACCGTCAAGGCGGCCATCCACCTGCCCTCGCTGTGGTGGTCGCATCGCCTTTACGGCACGCCCGCTCGGGCGGCCGAGCTGGCGGCGCGCGCAAAAGTATTCCACCCCGGCTTCATGCCGGATCGCTTCACCGCTCTGTCATCCTGATCTATGGCGTTCGAAACCGTGACCATTGATGCAGCAGGCCTCTCGCTGCTGCCGGTGACTGTCAGCGTGCGCATCAGTGCCGAAGAGGCCGCGCGTTCGTTTGAAGCGAAGATCAAGCACCCGACGCTGTCACAGGCGGAGATGATCCGACGCCTAAAATCAGCGCCTTGCACCATCAAGGCCGGGCCAACGCTCGTCTTGACGGGCCACATTGAGAAGCTTGCTGTCCGCCTGGCCGGTGATGAAAAAGAAATTGTTATTTCAGGACGCTCGAAAACGGGGGATGCGATTGATTCATCCGCCATGCACAAGACGGGCGAGTTTGTGAAAAAAACAGCCCCGCAAGTGTTTGCCGAACTGGCTGGGCCGCACAAGATCAAGATTGAAACGGCAATCAGTCACGTGCCGGTTGAGGTCTTTCGTCTGCGCCCCGGAGAGACCGTCTTCAAGGCGATGGAGCGGTGGGCGCGCAAAGAAGGATTTTCGATCGGGGATACGGCGGCGGGGAATTTTCGCCTTATAAAGGATCCGAAAGAGCGGCACGAAGGCGCCATCAGCGATGGCGATAATGTTCCTTCCTTGAGGGATGCCTCCGCGGTCTTCGATGATAGCAAGCGTGCGGCCAGAATACAGGTCAAGGCGCAGGCACCCGACGGGTACAAGCCGGAAAAGCTGCAGATCGAGCAGGAAGCTGAGGACAGCCCGGTGCGCCAGAACCGTGTGCGCGTGATCGTTCCGCCCGAATCGCTGTCAAAGGACGAGGCGCGAAGTCGCGCCAGATGGCACCGCGACCGTGCCGCAGGGGCGGGCACGACGGCTGAGGTGTCGGTCGTCGGCTGGCGCGACCGCGCCGGCCAGATCTGGGAGCCTGGGCGGCTCATATTCGTTGACATCGCCGATCTCGGCCTGTCGCAGACCATGATGGTTGAGAGCGTCGATCTGCGCCAGGCTGATGCCGGCAGCGGCGGCACAAGCGCCAGCCTGTCGCTTGTTGACCCCCGGGCCTATGGCGGCAAGGCCGGCAAGGGAGCGAAATCCGGCGGGCAATGGAATCTCGGCAAGTCGGGTGGTGATGATGAGTGAATTCCACGATTCATCCACCATCACGCGCGCCCGCGTCGAGGAGGTTGACGATAGCGGCGAACAACAGACGCTGAAGATTTCCGGATTTTCCGGCGAGCGCTTCACCGGCGTCATCCGCTATCAGGCTCACGGGTTTTCATCCCACCCGCCCGCCGGCGCGGTCGGGCATTTTTTACGCATCGGCGAAAGCGACAAGCTGATGGCGATCGGCTTTGAAACGGACGGCCGGACGCGCAGCCTGCCGTCCGGCACGCCGGCGCTTTACAATGCCGACGGAACGGTATGGAAGCTACTGCCGAACAAGGCCGATCTGGATCATGGCGGCAAGAACCACCACGCGCGCAATGTGGCGCGATACAAGATCGAGGCGGACACCTGGGTGCATGTCGCCGCGCCGGCCGTTTATCTCGGCAAAGGTCCGCCATGGTTCCCGGTGATGACGAGCGCCGGCCCGTCAAATCATGTGTTTGCCGGCATTGATCCTGCCGCCCCATCTGCGCCATCAGGGAGTGTCTGAACTTGCCTTATTCCGTCCAGATCGAGAGAAGAGAGGAGACGACGCCGGTTTTGTTCTGGTCGACGTTTTTCGGTTCGACATCCTTTGGTGAGATTCCATTGGGAGACTGGCGCGTCGCGCCACGATCAGGTCGCAATGCTGGCGGCCTTGATGAGAGCGACCCGCTCGGCACGGCAGTGGTCTTGTCGCTGTTCACCGATCGCCGCGCGCCGGAAGGCTGGCGCCCAGAAGAGGCCGACCGGCGTGGATGGTGGGGCGATGGTGTCGCACCCGCCGGCGAAAATACCCGCGAGGAGGGGTCATGGCTGTGGCTCCTGCGCCGGGCAACCGTCACCGACGACAGTGTTCGCCTCGCGAAGGCCTATACCGAGCAGGCGCTGCAATGGCTGGTCGACGAACATGTCGCGGCGCGCATCGAGGTGACGAGCGGTACGATCGAGCACCCGCGCCGAGGCGTCTGGATTGATGTCGACATCATCGCGCCCTCGGGCGCGCGTGTATATAATCGCAAGTTCTCCCGGCTGTGGGACGCAACGATATGAGCTTCACCCCGCAGTCGCTTGAGGATCTGGTGACGTCACAGATTCGAGCGTTTTCGGCCAATCTGGAAGGCGCTGACGCTGCCTTGCTCGTCAATAATTTGCGGCCCGTCGCCAAAAATATCGCCGGCGGGCTTTACGAATTGCAATTGGCGATGGCAAAGGCCTCGGATCAAATATTCGTGCTGACATGCGAGGCGGGGTATCTCGATCGCCATGGCGCGGGACTCAAGCCCCCGCTGGCGCGCAAAAGCGCGGCTAAGGCCACCGGTGGCGTCAGCGTCACATCAACCGGCGCAATCGCACTTGCTACCGGTGCCGTTCTGGCGCGTTCCGACGGCGCGCAGTTTGTCGTCGAAGCAGGAATTGCGCTGTCGGCCGCCGGAAATGCCGTCGTGAGGGTGAGCGCGCTCACACCGGGCTCGTCCGGCAATACTGCCGCAGCGGCTGCTCTGTCGGCCGTCTCCGGCTTGACCGGCCCCGCGAGCCTCGCCGTCAACGCCGATGGGCTTGGAGGCGGCGCTGACGCAGAGGAGGACGAAGCCTATCGGGCGCGTCTTCTCTTTGCAAAGGCTTACCCTGAACATGGCGGCGCGCCTGCCGACTGGCTGCGCTACACGCTTGCCGTTCCGGGCGTGACGGCGGCCTATATCGATCCACTTGCCGCCGGTCGCGGAACCGTTGTTGTCTATCCCGTTTTCGGATTAACGCGCCCCTCAGGGGTTCCAACCGAAACAGAGCGTCTGCTGGTTAAGTCGGCGCTCGATCTTGCCCGGCCCGGCGCCGGGCTGCCTGTGGTGCGTGCCGCCACCGCCGTGCCTGTTAACGTCACCATCAGTGGGTTGATGCCAGCCACACCGGAAGTGCGCAGTGCAGTCGCCGCCGAGCTGGCCTATGCTTTTGCGCGGCTCGGCCGGGTGGCCGGCCTGTCTGCCGTTCACCCCTCGATGCCTTTTCTTGCCACCCCCTCCTCCTTCTCACGCTCGTGGGTCTGGCAGGCGGTTGCCAACGCGACGGGAGAAGAACGTCACACTGTCGATGCACCTGCCGGCGATATCAGCCTCGCCCCCGGCCAGATCGCCACGCTCGGCGCGGTGACGTTTGCATGAGCGGCGTTTTTGTCTGCCCCAGCGACGAAGCTGTCGCTGCGCGTCTGGCAGCCCTTCGCCCTCGCGGCGATGCCTGGCGCAACGGCGATGAGGACGCCTTGGCCGGCACAGTCATGGGCGGGTTCTTCAAGGCACTCGGTGCCGGCTTTGGCCCGACCGAGCGACGCTTGTGCGCGCTCGTCGATGAATTTTTCTGCTCAACCGCGCTTGAAACGATTGATCTATGGCGCCTTGAATATGGCGTGCCCGATGGCTGCGATCCGTTCGCGGATGTGTGCGAAAAGGTCAATGCGGTTGGCGACACGACGGCCGCCTACACGGTGGCCGCTGCTGCGCGCCGCGGCTGGGCGATCGCCATCACCGAGACCTTTATCAGCGCCAGCGAGGATGCCGGTTATGGACCGCGCTGCTACGGCGCCGCGATCTATGGAGCATACCAGGGCGTTCTGTGGTCTGTGTCGGTCAACCTGCCTGCGTCCGCTGCCTATCAGGCAGTGGCGGCGCGCCCACCGCTCTACGGCGTTCACCTCTACGGTGACCAACTCAACTGCCTGCCGGATATCGAGCCGCTCCGCTGTGTTGTCCGGCGCATAGCCCCCGCGCACGCGGATATCACGTTCACCACAACAACCTGATGAGGCGACCATGCCCGATCTTTTAGGCCCCGGCGCAGCCGGCGCTCTCAATGCTGTGACGTCCCGGCCAGCCTTCTCGCCGCTCAACCAGGCGCCCGCCGATCCCGATACATGGGTGAGGGATTGCACGTCTCCTATCGCCGCGGATGGCACGCAGGACAAGGCCGCGCATATGAACATGCTGCTGGCGCAATTGCGTAATTCCATCCGCATTAATGGTATTTACGAGAACAGCGCCGACGACTTTATGCTGTACCGCGCGATGCGCGCGCAGCGCGGCAATCTGGGCACCATCGGTGGCACTGCGAACGCGCTGACCCTCACGCTCGCTCCTACACCCGTCTGGATAGGCGAGCTTTATGGCATGCCCCTGCGCTTCATCGCCGCCGCCGTGCCGACTGCGAATGTCACCATGCAGGTCACAGGCTTCGGCCCGCTGCCAATCGTGCGGCGTGGCGGCGTCCAGGTTTCGCGTGGAGCGTGGCGCATCGGCGATCTTGTGGAAATCATGTATGATGGCACAAACTTCCAGCTCCAATCCGTCGGCGTGGGTGGGGGGCGTCTGGTCGGCAGCCAGACATTTACGTCGAGTGGCGTATACACCCCGTCTCCCGGCATGACGATTTGCGAAGTGGTGGCGCTCGGTGGTGGCGGCGCGGGCGGCGGCGCGGGCAACGCTGGTTACGGCTATGTCAGCCTCGGCGCACCGGGGGCGAGTGGCACTTTAGCCGCAGGCTTGTTCAGCGCCGGACAAGTAGGAGTCGCCGTGTCGATCTCAATCGGCGCGGGTGGTAATGTAGCAGTCAACGCCCCGGGTGGGAATGGCGGCACCACCAGCTTCGGCGCATTAATGAGCGCTCCGGGAGGGATTGGTGGTAGTATCCTGAACAACCAGGTTCCGCCGACAGTCAACGGCAACGGCGCCCACTCGCTGGCCGCGAGCGGGGCAAACATGTACAGCCTCCGCGGCGCCGCGGACAGTGTGACTGTCGCAGTCTCTGACGCGACAGGCTATGCGGGGGCGGGCGGATCAAATCC
>FRDC01002168.1_pt1 | contig 22095 bp, 3 predicted proteins | sample 1106171 | NCBI WGS metagenome assembly FRDC01 (sample SAMEA3930566, study PRJEB13176) | freshwater metagenome | biome: Drinking water system; feature: drinking water; material: water | place: Singapore | collected 2014-12-20 | reverse complement strand
CTGCACGTTCCCGCGCCGGAGCCGGTGCACGCGGCGGAGCCGGCGGCGGCGGAGCCGGAGCCGGTGCGGCCCGGGATGCCGGCGCTCGCGCTGTCGGGGGTGGTGAGCCGGGAGGGCCAGGCGGTGGCGCTGATCAACGGGCGGCTGCGTGGCGTGGGCGAGGAGGCGGCACCGGGCTGGCGGATCGAGGAGATCGACCGCGGGGCGCTGCGGGTGATNNCTGCGCGGGCCGGACGGGCGGGTGGAACAGATCCACGGGCGAGGACGGGGGAACTGAACCGCGGAAGATGGCGGGGCGATGAGCTCGCGGGGCACGCGGGGGCCCGGTGCGTGCGCGCGGTGCGGGCGCGGGCCGTGACGGCGGGGGGTGGCGTGGGCGCGGAGCGGTGGCGCTGGGCGCTGAGCGTGTGGGCCGGGATTGAGACGCGGCGGGTGAGCCGCGGACCGGACGGGTGGGGTGGTCGGTCAGGGCAGAGCGGCCTGGGGCTCGCCGACGGGGGTGGCGGGCTGCTGGGCGGCGACGACGGCGGCGTAGAGGCTCTCGGGCGGGGTGTCGCCCTGGACGATGCCGACGACGGCGAGCTTGACCTGCCGGGTCTCGTTGGGGCCGAGGCCGAGCTGATCGATGCGGTTGAAGATCTCGACGAGGAGGGCGAAGGCCTGGCGAGCGGGGGAAGCGGCCTCGAGGCCCAGGAGCATGTCGCGGAAGCCCGCGGGGTCGAAGTCGCGGCCTTCGAGGAAGAAGTTGTACGCCTCGTCGAGGCCGGTGCGGAACTCGTCGCGGCGGGCGCGGAGGCCGCTGACGCGATCGAGGAGGAGGGTGACCTGGTCGAGCGAGAGGCGGCCGACGGAGGTCTGGAACTCGGTGGGGTCGCTGGAGAGGGGGCGGTCGTTGTAGAGGCTGCGGCCGATGAGGACGTCGATGAGCTCCTCGGGGGAGGAGGTGAGGCGGAGCTTGAGGTCGATCTCGCGGAGCTGGTCGGCGAGGGCCTGGCCCAGGGTGCTGGGCGGGTTGAGGAGGGGGATCTCGACGATGATGATGGGGGTGACGGTCTCGGAGACGTTGACGTTGGTGGGGCCCTGGGCGCGGCGGGAGAGCTGGATGACGCCGACGGTGTTGGCGGCGGGGTCGAGGGGTGCGGTGCCGAGGTCGCGGTCGAGGAATTCCTGGATGAAGGTGGACTGGTCGCCGGCGCCGGCGAAGTAGGAGCGGGTGCGGTAGCCGCCGGCGACGGTGATGTTCTGACCGTCGGGGGTGGCGAACTGGGGATCGGGGTTGGTGGAGGCGGCGAAGTTCTGGTTGACGGCGGCGGGGGCGGAGGAGAAGGAGATGCTGGAGCCGGAGACGAGGCTGGTGCCTTCGTCGTTGCCCTCGGTGGGGAGGTTGTTGGCGGCGAAGCCGAAGATGAGGGTGGTGGAGTTGAAGTAGGGCAGGCCGAGGGAGGCGGAGCGGGTGCGGATGTTGATGGTGGGGCTGGTGGCGGTGATGGAGCCGAGGGCGGTGGTGTCGCCGAGGTCGAGGCGGTCGGCGGTGAGGCTGAGGTTGCCGAGGGCGAGGACTTTTTCGTTGTAGCCGAAGGAGATGCGGTTGGCGGTGGCGGTGAAGGTGGAGTTGAGGTTGGCGTTGGTGGGGCCGGCGGGGCCGGTGGTGACGGCGCCGTCGGCGTTGAAGACGTTGGCGAAGAGGATGGTGGAGAAGCCGGGGACGGAGGAGCGGCCGTCGTTGGCGTTGCCGGGGGTGCCGTCGAAGCTGATGAAGAGGTTGTTGAGGGCGGTGGTGGCGCCGATGGAGCCGCCGAAGACGATGCCGGCGCGGTAGTTGCGGAACTGGGCGAGGCGGTCGGCGTCGGTGGAGCCGGAGGTGGAGCCGGAGAGGGGGCGAGCGAACTCGACGGGGGCGGCGGAGGTGGCGCGGGTGACGATGGAGAGGCTCTGGATGCCGGCGTTCTGGGCGTTGATGGGGCCGGTGAAGAGGACGCGGCCGTTGCCGGCGTTGATGCTGAGGTTTGAGCCCAGGATGACGGGGCCGTTGAGGTAGAGGGCGATGGGCGGGGCGGTCAAGCTTCCAAGAACGGGGTCGATGGCGGGGCCGCCGGTGAGGTTGAGGGAGACCGGGGCGCCGTCGCCGAAGCCGATGACGCCGGCGGTCACGGAGAGGGCGCGGAGGGGGCTGGTATCGCCGATGCTGCCGTCGTCGGAGTTGAACACGACGGCGCTGGCGGGGGCGTTGATGGTGAGGCTGCGCGGGGTGGCGTCGGAGTCGAGGTTGCTGCCGAAGCCTGAGAAGAGGAAGCCGCCGTCGGTGGGGCTGTTGATGACGGTGTCGCGCTGGAGGGTGGTGTTGCCGCCGAAGAAGAAGCTGTTGGCGTTGACGAGGCCGGCGGCGCCGGCGGTGCGGTTGGCGTTGAGGACGGTGTGGGTGTAGGCGGCGAGGCCCAGGAGGGGGTTGGTGTTGCCGATTTCGCCGTTGAAGGTGACGAGCGTGAAGCTGGTGATGGAGAGGGTGTTGCCGGTGCCGGCGGCGGCGGAGTTGAGGGTGTTGTTGAAGGTAGCGGTGCCGGTGCTGGTGCCGGTGAAGCCGGTGCTGGCGTTGTTGGGGAGGAGGACGGCGTCGTTGAAGGTGAGGTTGGTGGCGCGGACGGTGGAGCCGGTGGTGAAGATGGTGGAGCCGCCGCCGTTGGTGGTGAGGCCGGCGAGGGCGGTGGTGGCGCCGATGTTGGCGGTGAAGGTGGTGTCGCCTGGGGCGGTGACGGTGAGGGAGCCGGGGCCGTCGATGGTGGAGTTGAAGGTGACGGTGCCGGTGGTGGCGTTGCCGGTCGAGGTGATGGTGGTGCCGGGGGTGGCGGTGATGGTGACGGCGTCGTTGAAGACGGCACTGATGACCGAGACCTGAGCGGCGCCGATCTGGGTGGTGCCGCCGGCGTTGGTGGTGAGGGTGGCGATGCTGGAGACGTTGCCGTCGAGGCGGGTGAGGCCTGTGGCGTTGAGGGTGAGGTCGGTCCCGTCGCCGGTGACGGAGTTCCCGAAGCGGATGTCGCCGGTGCCGGCGTTGATGGTGAGGTTGTTCGTGAGTTCGGCGCTGCCGAGGATGGTGACGTCGCCGGCGTCGGCGGTGGTGATCGCGCCGACGTTGATGACGTTGATGCCGGTGGCGTCGGTGCGGAGGTAGGCGAGGGTGTTGCCGAGGCCGCCGATGGCGTCGGAGTCGGAGGTGCCGAGGGTGGTGACGCCGTCGGTGTTGATCTGGAGGCCGCGGTTGGAGGTCGAGCTGACGGCGCGGGCGAAGGTGATGTCGCCGCTGTCGGTGCTGGCGACGGTGATGTTGGCGGTGTTGAGCTGAACGGACTGGTTGAAGGCGATGGCGTTGAAGGTGGTGATGTTGCCGTTGAGGAGGGCGAGGCCGGTGCCGTTGGTGGTGAGGCTGTCGAGGGCGGTGGTCTGGCCGACGTCGCGGAAGGTGGTGGTGCCGTTGGAGGTGGTGTCGAGGGAGAAGCTGCCGTTGATGGGGCCGCCGAAGGTGATGTTGCCGTTGCCGACGTCAACGATGGCGTTGGCCTGGAGGAGGACGGGGTTGGCGCCGAAGTCGATGGTGCTGTTGGTGGTGGAGAGGGTGATGGGGCTGGTGTTGCCGAGGAAGACGCCGCCGGCGGTGGCGGAGTAGGTCTGGGTGCCGGTGGTGGTGACGGCGGTGCCGAGGAGGTTGACGTTGCCGGCGGAACTGGTGACGTCGAGGGAGATGAGGGCGGTATCGGCGCCGGTGGTGCCGAGGGAGACGTTGCCGGTGCCGGTGATGGTGAGGGCGGAGCTGCCGTTGATGGCGGAGCCGAGGGAGGTCTGGGCGCCGGCGCCGGAGACGTTGATGGTGATGGCGGGGTTGGCGAGGTCGATGGAGCCGGAGGTGGTGGTGAGGAAGAGGCCGGGGCTGGTGCCGGTGCCGGAGACGGTGTAGGAGGAGCCGTTGAGGGTGATGTTGTTGCTGGTGACGATCTCGACGCCGCCGGTGGTGGTGAGGTTCTGGAGGGAGGCGAGGAGGGCGGCTTCGCCGATGCCGATGCCGGCGACGCCGAGCTGGTTGAGGCGGAAGCCGCCGCCGCCGATGTCGTCGTTGAAGGAGACAGCGCCGGGGGTGTAGACGAAGAGGCTGCCGTTGCCGTCGACGGCGGAGCGGATGGTGGAATCGAACTGGACGGCGCCGGAGCCGATGGAGGCGGTCCCGGTGTAGCGGAAGGCGGTGGTGCCCTGGAGGGTGACGGGGTTCTGGATGCGGATCCGGTCGGCGATGGTGGGGCTGGTGAAGAAGAAGTCCTGGCCGGCGAAGACGGAGGTGCCGCCGGACCCGATGAAGACGGAGGCGAGGGGGCGGTCGCCGTCGGTGGTGCGGGTGCCGACGGTGCTTCCGAAGAAGACCTGGCCGGTGCCGTTGCCGGCGTAGAGCTCGACGCCGCGGGCGCCGCCGGCGTCGGAGTAGAGGCGGCCGTTGAAGAGGATGGACTGGTCGTTGTTGCTGGCGTTGAGGACGACGGAGCCGGCGGTGCCGCCGAGGGCGACATCGTCGTTGAAGGTGAAGGTGCCGGCGATGACGAGGTCGGATTCGATGAGGGTCTCGCCGCCGGCGTTGGTGGTGAGGTTGTTGATGCCGGAGAAGGTGCCGGTGAGGCGGGTGAGGCCGGTGGTGTTGATGGTGAGGTTGCGGAAGCCGCCGGAGCCGGCGACGGTGCCGAGGGTGATGTCGCCGGCGTTGGCGTTGAAGGTGCTGTCGAAGGGGAGGATGAGGTTGGCGGCGGAGAGGTCGAGGAGCTGGAGGGTGGTGGTGGCGCCGAGGTTGGTGGTGGCGTTCTGGAACTGGACGTTGGCCCCGGAGACGGCGAGGGTGTTGTCGGGGGGCGGGCTGCCGGCGCCGTCGATGTTGGCGGTGTTGAAGAAGACGGTGCCGGAGGAGAAGAGGAGGACGTCTCCGAAGACGGAGATGCCCGAGGCGGTGTCGTAGGTCTGGTTGCCGGTGGAGCGGATGGTGGTGGAGGCGAACTCGCCGAGGTAGATGGTGCCGCCGGAGGTGATGCCGAGGGAGGTGAGGCTGTTGGTGGTGCCGATGTCGCCGGTGATGAAGACGTCGGACTTGGCGTTGATGGTGAGGGCGAAGGTGCCGTCGACGGTGTGATCGCGACCGGAGTCGTTGTCGAAGTCGACGACGCCGGCGGAGCCGGAGCCGGTGGTGTCGAGAGTGGTGTTGGCCGTGAGGGTGACGGGGCCGGAGATGACGAGGTCGGTGCCGTTGGTGAGGTAGGTGGAGCCGTTGAGGGTGATGCCGTTGAGGCCGCCGAGGAAGGCGCCGGCGGCGTTGTTGCCGTTGAGGGTGGCGTTGGCGAGGGCGAGGGTGCCGGCGTCGAGGAAGAGGCGGCTGAGGGCCTGGGTGGCGCCGATGTTGCCGGTGACGGTGATGATGCCGCCGGCGGTGACGGAGAGCTCGCGGTTGTTGGCGGAGGCGTCGGCGTTGATGGTGGAGGCGAAGGAGACGTCGGCGGAGGAAGCGCCGGAGGCGTTGATGGTGAGGTTGTCGGCGAGGGTGACGGCGTCGGCGAAGGAGATTTCGACGCCGGGGCCGGCGGCGGCGGTGTTGATGACGACGGGGGTGGCGGAGTCGAAGCCGAAGGTGGTGGAGCCGCCGCCGTCGATCTGGAGCGTGGCGAGGGCGGTGGTGTTGCCGAGGGAGCGGCGGAAGGTGGTGAGGCCGGCGGCGGTGACGGTGAAGCCGCGGGGCGCGCCGGAGGAGTTGACGGTGCCTTCGAAGAAGGCGGTGCCGGCGCCGGTGGTGACGGTGGTGTTGCCGGCGAGGAGGGCGTTGGAGACGTTGGCGTCGACGCCGGCGTCGCCGACGGCCAAGTTGCGGCCGTTGGTGGTGTAAGTGCCGCTCAGGGTGACGGTGGCGTCCTGGAGGAGCAGGCCGGTGCCGGCGCCGGTCTGGAGCGTGACGGACCGGAGGGAGATGGAGCCGCCGGCGTCGGTGGTGAGGCTGGTGATGGGGCGGAAGCCGCCGATGTTGGAGGAGGCGGTGAAGGCGCCGGCGGAGTTGACGACGAGGTTGGTGGAAGTCTGATTGGCGTCGCGTTCGACGATGTCGCTGAAGTTGATGGCGCCGTTGACGCTCTGGAAGGTGACGGTGTCGGCGAAGAGGTTGGTGGGGCCGTTGAGGTTGATGGAGGAGGAGGCGCCGGTGGTGTTGAGGGTGATGGTGGAGCCGTCGCCGCTGCCGAAGCGGTTGTTGGCGGTGGCGGCGTAGATCTGGTTGCCGGTGGTGGTGACGTTGCCGAGGAGGAAGACGGCGACGCCCGAGAGGTCAACGGAGAAGAGCCGGGTGTTCGCGGCGGTCTGGCCGATGGGGCCGAACTGAGCGGTGCCGGCGGGTGCGGCGGCGGTGAGTGCCCAGGGGCCGAAGGTGTCGCCGTTGATGGAGCCGGTGTGGCCGAGGTTGAGCGTGGAACCGCTGGCGTTGATGGTGGTGTCGCCCGTGAGGACGATGGCGTTGGGGGCGGCGAAGGTGCCGGTGTTGAAGGTGCCGGCGAGGTTCACCGTGCCGTCGTTGAGGTTGGCGGCGGCGATGTTGCCGCCGGCGTCGGCGCGGAAGGTGCCGGCGTTGTCGGAGGTGAGGGTGGCGACGCCGGTGTTGGCGGCGGAGCGGCCGAGGAGGCCGCGGAAGCGGGTGGCGCCGGAGCCGTTGAGGGTCAGGTTGCGGGCGCCGGCGGGGGAGGCGGCGGAGTAGGTCTGGCCGAAGACGTCGAGGCCGGCGTAGGTGAGCGTGATGGTGCCGGGGACGGTGCCGCCGAGGCAGAGGTTCTCGGGGGTGCCGAGGGAGCCGAGGGTGAAGTCGCCGGCGATGGAGAGGCTGGTTTCGATGCAGGTGTCGCCGCCGCCGCCGGAGGTGTAGTTCTGGATGTTGGTGAAGGCGCCGGTGAGGCGGGTGAGGCCTGAGGTGTTGATGGTGAGGCTGCGGTTGCCGCCGACGCCGTTGACGGCGCCGAGGGTGACGGCGGTGGAGCCGAGGTCGTAGGTGGTGTCGGCGGAGAGGTTGAGGGTGCCGGAGAAGGTGATCTGGCGGAAGGCGTTGGGCGAGGAGACGGAGCCGGCGAAGGAGGGCGTGCCGTTGGCGATGATGAGGCCGACGCGGCCGGCGGCGCTGGCACCGGTGGAGGGCGAGGCGTTGAAGGCGATAGCCGCGCCGACGCCGTTGGCGTCGAGGGTGTAATCGGGGCCGGGGGCGGCGGCGGAGGGGAGGTCGTTGAAGGTGACCTGGTTGTTGAAGGTCTGGTTGCCGGTGGTGCGGATGGTGGTGCCGGCGGTGGCGTTGGTGAGGGCGTTGGTGATGGTGGTCGTGCCGTTGGCGCCGACCTGGATGGACTGGAGGCGGGTGGAGGCGCCGATGGAGGCGCCGAAGGTGACGACGCTGCCGGTGCCGCCGTTGACGACGAGGTTGCCGGCGTTGCCGACGCCGTTGATGGTGGCGAAGAAGGAGGCGAGGGTGCCGCCGTTGGGGAGGTTGATGGTGGTGGTGCCGTCGGGGATGAGGACGGAGGTGATGACACCGAAGGAGCCGCCGTTCTGGCTGCTCTGGCGGAAGACCTGGAGGGAGCCGTTGGCGGCGATGGTGTAGGTGCCGCCGAGGGTGATGGTGGTGTCGCGGAGGTTGATGCCGCCGTTGGTGGTGGAGACGCCGTTGAGGACGAGGGTGCCGCCCTGGGTGCCGGTGGCGTCGGTGTCGAAGGTGAGGAGGTTGGTGGCGGCGCCGCTGATGGTGGTGGTGGCGGAGGAGTCGTTGAGGGTGAGGGCGAAGCCGCCGCCGTCGATGGTGCTGTTGAAGGAGAGGTTGCCGCCGGTGGTGGTGACGGTGGTGGTGCCGCTGAGGGCGGCGGGGCCGGAGACGGAGAAGGAGAAGGCGCTGTAGGAGCCGGAGAGGGTGGTGGCGGGCGGGCCGCCGGTCTTGTTGAGGTTGATGCTGCTGTTGGCGTTGACGCCGACGCTGGAGATGGTGCCGTCGGTGTTGGTGGTGAGGCTGTTGAGGCGGGCGTTGGTGGAGGAGCCGGCCAAGCCGCCGACGAGGCCCTGGAACTGCGTGGAGCCGCCGCCGGTGGTGTTGACGACAAGGTCGACGCCGTCGCGCGAGGTGCCCTGGACGGTGGCGCCGAAGACGAAGTTGGCGGCGGTGAGGGTGCGGGTGACGCCGAGGCCGGGGAGCAGGACTTCGTCGCTGAACTGCTGGGTGCCGGCGGTGGTGAGGTCGGTCTCGATCTGGGTGACGCCGGGGGCGTCGGTGGTGAGGTTGTTGATGCTGGCGAGGGCACCGGTGAAGCGGGTGGTGCCGGAGGAGTTGACGGTCAGGTTGCGGCTGCCGCCGGTGCCGGTGACGGGGCCGAGCACGAGGTCGGAGGAGCCGACGTCGAGGGTGAAGTTGGCGGGGACGGTGAGGCCGCCGTTGAGCGAGAGGGTGGAGAAGGCGAAGTTCTGGTTGGTGAAGTCGGCAGCGTTGGAGCCGCCGATGCGGCCCGCGCCGAACTGGGTGGCGCCGCCGTTGATGTCGAGGGTGTTGATGCCGTGGGCGCTGGCCTGGAGGGCGACGCCGTTGTTGCCGCCGACGCCGGTGGAGGTGGTGTTGTTGGCGTTGAAGAAGACGGTGGAGCCGGGGTTGGTGGTGAAGGTGGAGCTGGAGCCGCCGGAGCCGGCGGTTCCGATGATGACGCGGTCGTTGAAGGTGATGTTGCCGGTGGTGGTGAGGTTGACGTTGTTGTTGAAGCGGGTGAAGCCGAGGTCGTTGGTGACGGTGCCGCCGTTGTCGGTGGTGAGGCTGGCGAGGGCGGTGGTGGCGCCGAGGTCGGCGCCGAAGGTGGTGGCGCCGTTGGTGTTGACGGTGAGGGACTGGCCGCCGGCGGTGGTGGCGTTGACGGTGGCGCCGCTCAGGAAGGTGATGGCGCCGGTGGCGGCGTTGGTGAGGGTGGTGTTGCCGGCGAGGCGGACGGCGGCGCCGATCACGATGTCGCCGGTGCCGACGGTGTTCTGATAGAGCCCGTTCAGGACGAGCGAGCCGGGCGTGCCCCCGCCGTTGAAATCCATGAAGTTCTGAGTCGTGATGCTCGCGAAGGACGCGGTGCCGGGCGTGGTCGAGCTGAGGCTGGCGAGGGACTGGCCGCCGCCGACGGCGCCGGTGACGGTGATGTTTCCGGTGCCCGCGAGGGTGAGTTGGCGGAGGTTGGCGGCGAGGTCGGCGTTGACCGTACCGCTGATGGTGATGTCGGCGGGTGCGCCGGTGCCTGTGCCGGTGGACTGGATGACGGCGGAGTTGTTGAGAACGACGTTGTGTCCGAGCGCGATGGCGCGGGTGACGGTGACGTCGCCCAGGGCGGTGCGGCCGCCCGCGCCGGTGGTGGTGAGGTCGCGGAGGGCCTGGTTGGAACCGACGCCGGCGCCGAAGGTGATGCCGGCGGCGTTGGTGCTGTCGACGGCGAGGTCGAAGGCGTTGCCGGCGGTGCTGTTGACGGTGCCGGTGAAGGTGGCGGTGGAGGTGCCGACCTGCACGGAGGTGTGGCCGGCGAGGAGGGTGGAGCTGGTCACGGCGAAGGGCGCGTTGTTGGTGATGTAGGTGCCGTTGAGGGTGGTGGTGGCGGACTGGAGGCTGATGCCGGTGACGGGGCCGCCGGCGGCGCCGGTGACGGTGATGGAGCGGACGCTGGCGGTGTTGCCGGTGAGGATCTGCAGCGAGCGCAGGCCGGTGACGTTGCCGCTGATGGTGACGGACCCGGCGCCCACGCTGGAAGCCGATCCGGCGGGCACGGGGATGTTGGTGCCGGGGCGGAGGTCGAGGTCCGCGTTCGCGCCGGTGTTGGCGACGTTGGCGTTGATGGTGATCGGGTTGGCGTTGGTGGTGGCGAGCTGGACGGTGCCCGAGATGTTGAGGGTGGTGAGCGTCGAGTCGCTGATGCGGCTGATGATGATGCTGTTGTTGCCCGCGCCGAAGTTGCCCGAGAGGTTGATGGTGGTGTCGCGGAGGGTGAGGTTGCCGAGCGTGGTGTTGGCGCCGCTCAGGTTGAGCGTGCCGCCCTCGTCGCTGGTGATGGACGCGAGGCTGAGGAGGCGGCCGGCGAAGGTGGCGGTGCCGGTGTTGTTGATGGTGAGGGCGAAGCCGCCGGTGACGTCGCCGGCGTTGGACCAGTTGATGGTGCTGTTGCCGGTGTTGAGGGTGACGGCGCTGGCGAGGGTGACCTGGCCGGCGACGGTCATGCCGGTGACGTTGAACGTGCCGCCGAGGGACGTCGCGCCGGTGTCGTTGAGGGCGAAGGCGCCGGTGGTGTTGGCGCCGGCGGAGGCGGTGAAGGAGCCGGCGGCGTTGCTGGTGAGGCTGGCGAGGGGGTTGGCGACGGTGCCGATGGCGCCGGCGACGGAGGTGAGGCCGGTGCCGGAGTTGAGCGTGAGGCCGCGGGCGCCGCCGGAGTTGGACTCGATGGAGGAGCCGAAGGTGGCGCCGTTGGTGGTCGCGGAGTAGTCGAGGGTGACGGTGCTGCCGGCGGTGTTGTTGGGGCCGCCGATGCAGACGGGGCCGGCGAAGTTGAAGCTGCCGCCGATCGCGAAGGTGCCGCCGACGGGGTCGATGCAGGTCATGCCCGAGCCGAGGGAGGAGAAGTTGAGGATGTTGGTGAGGGCGCCGGAGAAGGTCTTGGTGCCGGTGCCGGTGATGGTGAAGTTGGTGCCGCCGCCGGGGCCGGAGATGGCGGCGAACTGGACGGGGGTGGAGCCGAAGTTGAAGTTGGGGTCGGAGGTGAGGTTGAGGGTGCTGGCGAAGGAGAGGAGGCGGAGGCGGAAGGGGGAGTTGAGGGTGCTGAAGGAGGGCGTGCCGCCGCCGATGACGACGGCCTGGGTGTCGTGCTCGGCGGCCGCGCCGAGGGCGCCGGCGAAGGTGATGGTGGCGGCGCCGCCGGAGGCGGTGAAGGTGTGGTTGAAGTTGGTGGCGGCGGTGGGGCCGGTGAGGGTGACGGCGTTGTAGGACTGGTTGCCGGTGGTGCGGACGGTGACACCGGCGCCGCTGGCGCCGGTGAAGTTGGTGAGGGCGCTGTTGATGGTGAGCGAGGAGAGGGCGGTGGTGGCGCCGACGCTGCCGAGCTCGGTGGACAGCAGGCCGTTGATCGTCAGGGACTGGCCGCCGGCGGTGTTGGCGTTGATCGACTGGCCGGCGGGGCCGTTCCAGCGGCCGGAGGTGGAGGTGAAGACGACGTTGCTGTCGAGGCGGATGTTGCCGCCGAGGACGGCGTTCTGGACCAGGTCGATGTTGCCGTTGAGGACGGTGAGCGTGCTGAACTGAGTGGCGAGGAAGTTGAGGGGCTGACTGTTGCCGCCGACGGTGTTGAGGGTGATGGTGCCGCTGGACTGGGCGGTGAGGCCGTTGGTGCTGGATGCGCGGATGTCGGGGCCGAAGGCAAGGTTGCCCGATCCGGCGTTAACGGTGTGGCTGGCGGCGCTGAGGGTGACGATGTCGCCGAAGGTGATGCCGCTTGACGTGCGGACGAAGGCGGGGAGGGCGGTGGAGCCGCCGGCGTTGGTGGTGAGCGTGGTGAGGGCGGTGCCGTCGAAGCCGTTGGTGAGGGTGCCGACGTTGCCGGCGAAGGTGGTGACGCCGGTGGAGTTGGCGGTGAGGGCGAAGGCGCCGTTGACGGTGCCGTTGAAGTTGATTGCGCCGGAGCCGGCGGAGACGGTGGTGTCGGCGACGAGGGAGATGGCGGCGCTGGATGTGCCGGCGGTGAAGGTGCCGTTGTCGGAGCCGCCGGGGTTGGTGTTGAAGGTGCCGCCGAGACTGACGTTGCCGCCGTTGAGCAGGATGTTGCCGGCGACGCGGGCACCCACGGCGGTGACGGTGGCGGACGCGCCGTTCGCGGTCAGCCCGGAGAGGGGGGCCGTGCCGCCAACTTGACCGAGCAAGCGGACCAGCGTGGCGGAGTTGATAGTGAGGGCGCGAGGGGTGAGGGTGGAGTCTGAATTGATCGTGGACCCGATAGTGGCCGAGCGGAAGACTAAGGGGGCGGTCAAGTTGACCGTCGTGTCGCCGGCCAGGATGATGGTCGGCCCGCTGGCTGAGAATGCTTCGCCGGCGTTGTACGTGCCGTTAAGGGTGGTTGTGCCGGTGTTGTCCAGCAAGATGAAGCCCGAGGCGGCAGCGTCGACGGTCACGTTCCCAAGCGAGAGCGTGGCCGAAGGTCCGCTGGCCCTGAGGCTGCGGAGGTTGACATCGCCGACGAAGGTCATCCCGGAGTTGGCGGAGACCTCGAGCGAGGTGCCGGCACCGATGGAGGAAAGCGTGCTGTTGAAGGTGATCGTGCTGCCGACACCGCTGCTGTCGAAGAACAGCGTGCCGCCGCCGGTGGCGTTGACGGTGGCGGCGTCGTTGTACTGCTGGTTGCCGGTGGTGCGGACGTCGTCCGAGAAGTTGACGCTGCCGCCGGCGTTGGTGGTGAGGGAGGCGAGGCGGTCGGAGCGGCCGATGGCGCCCTGGAAGTTGGTGGCGCCGGTGGTGTTGACGGTGAGGGCGAAGTTGTTGCCGGCGGTGCTGTTGACGGTGCCCTGGAAGGTCGCGTCGGCGGCGTTGAGGTTGAGGGTGGTGGCGCCGGCGAGGCGGACCACGGGGCCGGCGGTGAAGGTGCCGCCCTGGTAGGTGCCGTTGAGGGTGACGGTGGACCCGAGCAGGGACATGAAGCCCGGGGCGCCCTGGGTGGTGATGCTGGCGAAGGAGGCGGTGCCCGCGCTGTCGGTGGAGATCGAGACGAGCGGGGTGGAGCCGCCGACGGCCCCGGAGAAGGTGGTGGCGCCGCTGGCGTTCGCGGCGAGGGCGAAGGCGCCGTTGACGGTGCCGCCGAAGGTGATGGTGCCGGTGCCGGCGTTGATGGTGGTGTCGGCGGTGAGGGCGGCGTTGTCGGCGAAGTTGACGCCGCTGGCGCCGCTGGTGGTGATGGCGCCGCCGAGGCTGGAGGAGCCGGCGGAGTCGGTGGCGAGGCTGCTGAGGGCGTTGGTCTGGCCGATGGCGGCCTGGAAGGCGGTGGTGCCGGCGGTGTTGACGGTGAGGCTGCGGGCGGTGGAGTCGCTGCTGTTGACGGTGGACTGGAAGGTGACGTTGCCGAGGGCGCCGGCGCCGGAGGAGGCGACGATGGAGTCGCCGGTGAGTTCGAGGGCGTCGCCGATGGAGACGGTGCCGGCGACGTTGACGTTGCCGCCGAGGCGGGTGGTGCCGCCGGCGTCGGTGGCGAAGCTGGCGAGGCGGTTGCCGGGGAGGCCGACGGCACCGCCGAAGACGGCGCGGGCGGCGGTGTTGACGGTGAGGCTGGAGGCGGCGTCGACGGAGGAGGTGACGTTGCCGGTGACGGAGACGGCGTCGGTGACGCTGGCGGTGGCGTTGAGGGACTGGCCGGTGCCGGAGAGGACGAGGTTGCCGGTGAAGACCTGGGAGCCGTTGGCGTTGGCGCCGGAGGTGGTGTTGGTGCTGCCGGCGAGGGTGATGGTGGGTGCGGAGAGGCTGAAGGAGCCGAGGGTGGCGGTGGCGGAGCCGAGGGAGGTGTTGAGGGTGATGGAGCCGTTGGAGGCGGAGACGGTGAGGGCGCGGGCGCCGCGGACGACGCCCTGGTCGGCGGCGGTGACGGAGATCGAGCCGTTGGTGGAGTTGAGGGTGGCGGCGAGGGTGAGGAGCATGCCGCCCTGGTTGGGGGCGGCGCCGCCGAAGGTGTAGGACTGGTTGTTGGTGGTCTGGATGGTGAGGCCGCCGGAGCGGCTGAGGGAGAACTGGTAGGCGGTGGCGATGAGTGAGCCGGCGGTGAGGTTGTCGCGGATGGTGAAGACGGTGTTGGTGCTGGTGTTGTCGGCGAGGAGCTGGAGCTGACCGGAGCCGGCGTCGATGGTTCCGCCGCTGACGGAGCTGATGGAGGAGGCGAAGGCGGCGTGGCCGATGGTGACGTTGCCGCCGCTGGTGGTGATGGCGGCCCCGAGCGAGACGGGGGCGGAGCCGGCGGGCATGATCGAGACGGACCCGCCGTTGGTGGTGATGCCGCCGTTGAGGGTGACACCGGTGGCGGCGATGTTGCCGATGGTGACGGTGGAGTTGTTGACGAAGATCGGGGCGCCGGAGTTGATGGTGATGTTGGTGCCGTAGATCTCGGTGGAGCCCAGGCGGTTGCCGGAGGTGCCGAGGGTGGCGCCGGAGTTGATGGTGGTCGCGCCGGCGGTGGCGGTGCCGTTGCCGAGCTGGAGCGAGCCGGTGGAGGTGAGGATGGAGGCGGTGCCGTTGATGGTGAGCGGGGCGGTGCCGTTGGGGGCGAGGACGACGGCGGCGCCGTTGGTGGTGAGGCTGCTGGAGACGGTGATCGGGCCGCCGCGGACGGTGATGGAGCCGGTGCCGGCGGAGCCGCCGGTGGTGTCGATGCTGGAGCCGGCGTTGAAGTTGAAGGCGCCGGTGCTGGCGGTGAGCTGGCCGATGGCGACGTTGCCGCCGGCGGAGCGGACGCGGCCGGTGGCGTTGAGGGTGAAGGCGCTGCTGGTGAGGAGGGTGTAGGTGACGGCCCCGCCGTTGGTGTCGACCTCGCCGGTGACGCCGGAGGCGCCGCCCTGGGTGAGGGAGGTGGAGGCGGTGATGCCGACGGTGGAGGAGCCGAAGACCAGGCCGTTGATGGTGACGGCCCCGCCCTGGAGGGACAGGGTGCCGACGCGCGAGCCGCTGGAGCCGATGGAGCCGGTGTTGGAGAGGGTGAGGGCGCCGGCGTTGGCGTTGCTGCCGATGGTGACGGCGCCGCTGGTGCTGATGGCGTTGTTGAGGTTGATGACGCCGGAGCCGGCGGTGAGGATGTCGATGGTGTTGTTGGTGCTGGTGACCGACGCGCCCAGGGTGATGTTGGTGGCGTTGCCGTCGGTGCCGATGGCGATCGAGCCCGAGCCGGAGTTGATGGTGGCGGAGGTCTGGATGGTGCCGCCGCTGATCTGGACGTTGCCGCCGGAGGTGCTGACGGCACCGGCGACCTGGGCGTTAGCGCCGGCGGCGGCGGCGATGGTGAAGCCGCCGCCGTTGGTCGTCACGGAGCTGCCGGACTGGAGCTGGACGAGGGTGGCGGTGCTGCGGCCGAGGGTGACCAGGGCGCTGCGGGTGGTGAGCGGGCCGCTGGCCTGAACCTGCTGGCTGTTGATGGTGATCGTGCCGCCGGCGAGGCTGGCGCGGCTGGCGTCGATGGAGCCGCCGGACTGCACCTGGATGATGCTGGTCTGGTTGTTGTTGCCGATCTGGACCGACCCGCCCTGGGTGGTGATCGGGCCGGAGATCTGGATGCTGCCGGCGGTCTGGGTGCTGCTGATGATGTTGACGGCGCCGCCGAGGATGGTGTCGACGGCGGCGGCGGTGTTGATGGTGGCGCCGGAGTTCATCTGAACTCCGCCGGTGGTGTTGGCACCAACCTGGACGGAGACCGAGCCGCCCAAGGTGGTGATGGTGCTGTTGAGGGCGATGCTGCCGGTGCCGCTGGCCGCCGCGGTTTCGCTGCCGGCGGGGTCGTTGGCGGAGAGGACGAGGCTGAGGTTGGAGCCGTTGACGCCGGCGTTGGCGGTGGCGGCGATGCCGGCGTTCAGGGTGATGTTGTTGGCGGCGCGGAGGGTGAGGGTGGGCGTGCGGCCGTTGTTGGCGCCGAAGCCGACGTTGAGGGCGGAGCTGAGGGTGATGTTGCCGGTGGTGGAGGTGCCGGAGGCGCGGTTGGTGGTGATGGTGACGCTGTTGCCGTTGGCCAGGGCGGTGGCCAGGGTGGAGACGTCAATGCTGCTTGAGTCGGCGGTGGGGTTGTACGTGCCGCCGCCACCGGGGATCGAGTCGGCGCCGCCGGAGATGATGTCGACGTCGCTAGGGTCGAGCAGCCAGAGGCCGCCGGTCGCGGCGCCGGCGGTGCGGACGTCGACGCCGCGGATGTCGAGGTGCTGCTTGCCGGAGGTTTCGATGAGGCCGCCGGCGGTGCTGCCGGTGGCGGAGAGGTTCGAGCGGGCGACACCCGTGAGGCCGTCGGACCAGACGACGATCTGGCCGCCCGCGCGGGTGGCGCTGTCGGCGGAGAGGGTGGAGCGGTCGACGACGGTCTGGTGGGCGTTGGCGAGTTCGCCCCGGCCCTGGTAGCCGCCGCCGATCTCGATCTGGCCGCCGGCGGTGGAGCCGGAGGCGTTGATGGTCGCGTCCTGGACGCGGACCGAGCCGGCGGTGACCTGGACCGAGCCGCCCGCGCCGGCGGCGTTGGAGGCGTCGATGGTGCCCTCGATGCGGGCGGCGGAGTTCGGGCCGCCGGTGATCGAGACTTCGGCGGCCTTGGTGGTACCGCGGTGCCAGATGGCGCCGGCGTAGAGGTCGCCGGAGGCGAGGACGGCGCGGCCGCCGGCGGCGTTGACGGTGCCGCGTTGCTCGACGCCGGTGCCGGGGTTGGCGGAGTTGGCGCCGGAGACCTTGGCGAAGATGCGTCCGCCGTACTCGCCGATGAGGATGTCGCTGCCGGAGGCGAGGACGGTGAGGCCGTTGGGGGTGTTGATGGTGCCGGTGTTGACGACGGTCTGGCCGATGAGGACGGCCTTGGAGGCGTTGATGACGCCCTCGTTGACGACGGCGCCGGTGCCCTGGAAGCGGTCGATGCCGTCGAGGAAGTCGGCGGGGGAGATGTGGCCCGCGCCGGCGTAGATCTGGCCGACGTTGACCAGGGCGCCCTGGCGGAAGTAGACGCCCGAGGGGTTCATGATGTAGACGATGCCGTTGGCGTCGAGGCGGCCGGCGATGATGCTGGGGTCGTTGCCGACGATCTGGTTGAAGACGCGTGACTGGCTGTCGGGCTGGACGAAGCGGACGGCCTCGTTGGCGGCGATGTTGAAGGCGTTGTACTGGATCATCGCGTTGTGGCCGGCGGTGATCGTCGTGACCGCGCCCTGGCGGTCGAACGATGCGGTGCCGGAGACCACGCGTTCGCCCTCGGGCCCGGCCCAGAGGGGCGCGCAGACGGCGAGGGCGGCCCCGCCGGCGGACATGTGCCGGGCGATGCGGGCCAGCGTGCCTGGACGACCGTTGCGAAGAGCCAGACGCATCCGAAACCTCCGATCAGCCCCTGAGGGCTGTCAATCACACGAGCCAACCCACCCGATCACCCACCCCGAGAACGCCCGCCGAACACCCGTCCACACTTCAACCCGTTCATTCAGAACAGCAGCGTCCCCACGAAGTGGACGCGGTTGTCGCCCTGCTCGTAGCGTGTCCCGGTCGGGACGGCCTCGATCTCCTCGAGGCCCCAGCCGAAGTCGACGCGGACGTTGAGGTTGCGCTTGAGCTGGAGTTCGAGGCCGAACCCGACGCCGACGATCAGGTTGTCGCGTTCGAAGGTCTGGCGGCGGTTGTTGATGGTCTGGCCGACGTCGACGAACGCGCGGACGAGCAGGTCCCAGTCGGGCCGGCCGTAGGGCTGCTGAGGCGACCAGCGGAAGGGCTCGCCGAAGAGCATGGGCGGGTCGTTGTTGACGGCGAACAGGCGCGGGATGTGCAGGCGGTACTCGGCGGTGCCGACGACCACGGTGTCGCCCGAGGTGATGGACTCGGGGTAGCCGCGGACGGAGTACAGGCCGCCGGCGACCTGCTGGAAGTTGGGGGCGAGGCGCTGATCGCCCAGGGTCCACTGCCCGCGGAGGTTGAAGAAGAGCTCGTGGGCGAGGGTGGACTGGCCGGCGAGCCAGTTGTCGCGGTCGATCAGCGGCTCGAGGTAGAGCGACTGCTCGGCCCCGAACTGGAACATGGTGAAGGACTCGTCGACGGCGGGGCGGCCGAGGCGCTGGAGCTGCTGCTCGTCGGTGCCGGCGAGGTCGTAGGCGTTCCACTCGAAGGCGACGCTGGCGCTGGTGGCGGCCTCCTCGGTGAAGCGGTCGAGGCTGAGGCCGACGCGGGGGAGGACGAAGTCGGTCTCGCCGCGGGTGACGCTGAGGGGGTTGGTGCTGTTGGTGACGCGGGCGCGCTGGAACCGGGCGCCGCCGAAGGCGTCGATGAACAGCTCGCGGTACTGGAAGAGCAGGTAGTTGACGTCGCCGCCGACGTAGTAGGACTCGCCGGTGAAGCGTTCGCCGGAGGCGCCGACCTCGGAGGCGTCGTAGCGGGTGAAGTTGCCGTTGGCGCGGAGGCGGAGGGTGCGGTCGGGCACGTCGACGGGGATCTCGTAGGACCCGTTGAAGGCGTGGGTGGTGTCGAACCCGGCGGTGACGTAGTCGGCGGTGAGGACGTCGTCGCGGTCGAGGAGCTGGTAGAGCACCGTGCCGAAGCGCTCACGCCACTCGCCGGCCTGCTTCGTGCCGGTGTTCGAGCCCTGCACGTAGAACAGCCAGGGCTTGGCCTCGCGGACGAGATAGTCGACCACGACCGAGCCCGGCGCGGCGGTCTGCGTGTCGTCGGCGGAGAGCGCCACGTCGACGCGGCGGTTGGGGTAACGGTTCAGACGCAGGACGTACTCGTCGACATCGTCCTTGAGCAGCAGGTCGCGGCGCTCGGCCTCGCCCTCGCGCTGCGGCTGGACCGGCGAGGCGCCCAGGATCCGCGCGTGCTCGGGGGCGTTCACGCGCTGGTCGCCAGTGATCCGCTCGCCGGCGGCGACGGTGCGCACCTGCGTGACCAGCGGGACGAAGATGCGGGCCCGGAGCGCGGTCCGACCCTCGCGGAGGTCGAGGATCTCGCCGCTCTGGTCGATGTCCTCGCGGTCGACTTCGACGAAGATGCCGAGGATCTCGCGGGCGGAGAGCGCATCGCGCAGGGCGTCGAGGACGGCCCGGATGGCGGCGGCGGAGAACTTGGGGGCGGAGGCGGCGTCCTGGGCCTGGCCCTTGAGCAGCGTGCCGAGGTCGGCCACCGACACCGGGCCGAGCGGCTCGCCCCCGCCGGTGTACCGCGCGGCGTGGTAGCCGTCGGGCCCGCGGACCAGCGTGACCAGCGCCTCCTCGAGCACTTGCTGGATCGAGGGCAGGTTGGGGTGGGGCGTGGCGTATTCGATCACGAACTCGGTGACGGGGAACCGGGCCTGCTCGAGCGCGGCGGCCTGCTCGGCCAGGGCCTTGAGCCGGGCCTGAGCTTCGTCGCTTTCCTGCGGGGTCGGCGCGGGCCGGTCGAACTGCTCGGTGGGCACCGGGGGCGGCGCGGGCTGGCGCGGCGGCTGGTCCTGCCCCCAGGCACCCGGCGCGAGCCCGCCCGCGGCGAGCACGAGCGCGGCAAGCCTGGACAGCACCACCCCCCGCTCCTCCCGGGCCGAACCTTGCCGCGTTGACGGGGTGCTGATCGCCCGATGCTTCGTCCGTGCCATCCACGAATCCCCTTCGGCCCCGGCCGCCCCCCGACCGCCGTGACCGCACTACCGGACCTTCACGATCGGCGAAGCCTAACCGCGGGCGGGAATTCTGGGCAACTCAGTCTGCCTTCACGGACCGCTCGTGGACGCGGCCTGGCAAGGGCCCGCGAGGCCCGTTGCGCGGCGGGCGGTGAAGGGGCGCTCAGGCGGCGGCCGGGTGTGCGGTTTGCGCCGCTCGGGGTCGCCGAGAACCGACGGGGGCCGCGCGGATCATGCGCTTGAGCGTCAACCCGGGCGGCTGGTGTTTCGATCACTCCGCGGGGCCCTGTGCCGGGCTCGGGGAGTTGATCCATGAAGCGTGCGTGCCGAACTGTGCTGCTGCTGGCCTCCGCCGCCCTGGTGACGACGGGCTGCTCGAGCCGGGCGACAACGGACAGCTTGTCCACCGTGCAGTCTTCGCCTAACTCGTTGACGGCACAGGCTTTCCCGATGTCGAGCAGCGACAAGCTGGGGTACGCCCTGTACAACACCCGCCGCGGGATGCTGGCCCGGGGCTACACGAATACCCCGGTGCCGCTGCCGGCGGTGGCGACGGTCCCCAGCGGGGACTGACGACGGGTCTGGATCGGCGGCAAACCGCTGGGCGACCCGGCGACACCGGTGCCCCCCGCCCCCCCCGCCCCCCTGCTGCTGCTGCGCCTTGCGGCGATCTGACCGGGCAAAGCCGTCCCCTGCGCGGGGGATGGTCGCGCTCGTTTTGGGGCTTGCCGGGCGTGGGATTGAGCGTCAGGGCGTCGCCGGCTTGGCGGGGGGGAGTTCGTTGACGACGCTGAGCAGCGAACCGACGAAGGTTCGCTCGGACTCTTCGCCGGGAGGACGGGCTGTGGAGAACGCGAGGCGGACGCCGACGTCGGAGTACCCGCGGAGGAAGGCGGGGGCGTTCGGGGAGACGGTGAAGCGGACGGGCTCGGCGAGCTTGGCGGGGTCGGTGACCGCGCTGAAGGCCGAGCCGCCGGCGATGGCGAAGGACTTGGCGGCGGACTGGGCGAACTTGCCGGGGTCACCGGCGTCCTTGGCGTTCATGCGGTCGGGGTCGTCGAGGACCCACTGGGCGACGTTGCCGACGAGGTGGGCGAAGCGTGGCGAGCCCTTGAGGGGCTGATCGGCGGGGGCGAAGAGCGGCACGCCGTCGTTGTGCGGGTAGGTGTCGTTGCGGCTGCTGCCGGTGAAGCTGTGGGTGTCGATGCGGGTGAAGGGCATCGGGGCGGAGTTGCTCTGCTCGAGGACGGGCTTGAACGACTCGTCGCGGAGGTTGTACGCCGTGAGGTCGGACGCGAGGCCGCCGTCGAGCTTGAGCGCGGCCTGCCACTCGGCGGGCGAGGGCAGGCGGGAGCCGGCGAGGCGGGCGAGGTAGACCGCCAGGGGCGGCGAGAGGTATTGCATCGGCATGGCCGGCGCGGGCGGGGCGATCGCGGCGCCGGCGGGGAAGTACTTGGCGGCACCGGCGGCGTTGTTGGACGCCTTGAGCCACGAAGCCGCGCCGCGCTGATCGCTGAGGCCGACCTCGAAGCGTTTGCGGGCGTCGACCCACCGCCAGGAGCCGGGGGTGGTCATGTCCTTGTCGACGATCGAGCCGCGGGCCGTGCCCCAGGCGCCGACGGCGTCGATGATCGCGAGCCCGTGGCCGACGGAGAGCGTGGTGGCGGCGATGTAGACCGAGCCCTTGCCGCCCTCGGCGGGGCCGACGCGGTGGAAGGTCAGCTTGGGGGCGGGCTGGTCGGGGTAGATGCTCTTGCCGGCGGGCGGGACGAGGCGGTACGTGACGGTGTTGGCGTCGCCGCCGTCGAAAGTCCAGCCCTCGACCGAGGCGGGGCCGGCCTTGTCGAGGGGGAGCTCGCCGCCGGCGGAGACGAAGTCCTTGCCCTCGAGGAGGTTCTTGAGCTGGCCGACGGCCTCGACCACCTTGGGGTCGCGCGATTGGCCGCCCAGCTCGACGACCTGCTGGGCGGCGGCGCGGAGGGCGGGCTCGTCGGGCTTGGCGGCGTTGGCGGCGTCGCGGAGGCGCTGGGCGGAGAGGTTGTAGCGGGCCGAGGCCGGGAGGCTCGCCTCGGCCTCGGGGGTCACGCCGAAGGCGGCGCGATCGGACTGGGCGGCGCGGAGGGCGTCCCAGTCCGAAACGGCGCTGACGTACCGCAGCCATCGGGAGGGTGCTTGCTGAGCGACTTCCTTCGCGATCTCCGCGCGGCGGGCATCGGTGACCGGTGAGGCGAGATTGGCGACCTTGAGGCGGACTTCGCGCTGGGCGTTCATCCACAGCGGGCTTGCCTCGCCGCCGACGGTGCCCAGCCGATTCCAGACGGCGCGGCGGATCTCGGGGCTGCTCACATCCTGGGCGAGGCGGAGCAGCGCATCGGCGCTGTCGATCTTCTCGACGCCGCGGAGGGCCGCGAGGCGGCCGCGCAGGTTGCTGGAGGCTTCGGCGACGCCCGGCGTCGAGAGCAGCGGGTCGTTCTCGAAGGCCGCGACGCGGTCGGCGAGCGTGCCGCCGCCGGCGTCGGCGGGGACGGGCTCGCCGAGCAGGAAGGCCTGGTTGAGGGCCTGCTCGATCTGGCCGGCGGAATCGGCGAGGCGGGCGAAGGCGGCCCGTTGCGACTCGACGTTCTTGGCCGCGGTGCTGGCGGCCGCCTCGAGTGCGGCGGGGTCGTCCGGGCCGAGCGGGCCGACGGCCTCGGCGAGGGCGGACAGACGGGCCGAGGCGGCG
>FRDC01000613.1_pt1 | contig 22119 bp, 21 predicted proteins | sample 1106171 | NCBI WGS metagenome assembly FRDC01 (sample SAMEA3930566, study PRJEB13176) | freshwater metagenome | biome: Drinking water system; feature: drinking water; material: water | place: Singapore | collected 2014-12-20 | reverse complement strand
CCCTATTGGCAGGCGAGCCTCGACAAGGTGAGCGCGGTCGGCACGCATTTGTTCTTCCGCTGGAGCGGCTGGTGGGGGACGCCTGGCGCGTTCAACCGGGTGGTGAGCCGCGACGAGCCCGCGATCAAATTGCTCGCCGCTTATTCGCCCGCGCACCGGCTCGCGCTGGGCTTGGCCGAGGGCGAGGCGGCGCCCGACACGACGAGCGCCGCGCTGCCCGATGCCTTTCCGGCGGTGCCCGATCATCCCAATGAATTCATCCTCGGCCTGGGGCGCGGCGTGCCGGGCGAGGACCTCCCCGATCTCGCCGACAAGGCCTGCGGCGCGCGGCCCTTTTGCAAGGTGATGATCTGGGTGGGCGACAAGGCGCCCGACGGCCTCCCGCTGACGACGGGCGAGATCAGCCGGATGGCGTTCAGCTATTTGCGCGATCGCAGCACCGGGTTCGACAAGCGCTTGTGGAACTGCAAACGCTATCTGCGCCCCGATCCGCTGCAATGCATGCGCGCGCAGGTGCTGGTCGAGACCGGCGGGCTGCTGATGGGGAAACCCGAGCTGCTGGTGCCCAAGCCCGAGTTGACGCCCGAGGCGAAGGAGCGTTTTTCGGGGCGGTTGATGCCGGCGGCGAAGGAATAGCGGGGGTTTTCGCGCGGGCCGTTTTTGGGTTCACGCGGAGGCGCGGAGGAGGTTCCGCCGGAAGCTCCCGGTTCTGAAGCGTCGTGATGGTTCGTGCGTTTTTTTGGTTCGCGCAGAGGCGCGGAGGACGCAGAGAGCGCCAAGTCGAGGCGTCGCTCCCGATCTTCTTCGCGCCGTAGGCGCCTTAATCAATCTCGATGAAGGGCGCTTCGCGCCGACTCGAGCCTCATGATCCTCTGCGCCTTTGCGTCCTCCGCGCCTCTGCGCGAATCAAAAAACCTCCGCGCCTCCGCGCCTCCGCGCGAACCAAAAAAGGCGGGAGCCGCAGCCCCCGCCCTCGATCATCAAGCCGCCTCGAACAGCCGCGGCTCGAGCGCCATCACCGCGTCCGCGCCCGCTTCCACCTTGCGGCGCAGCGTCAGCGTTTCGGGCAGGATGCGCTCGGCGAAATAGCGCGCGGTCACCAGCTTTGCGTTCAGGAAATCGGCATCGCCCTCGCCCGCGGCGAGCAGCCGCTGCGCCGCCGTCGCCATTCGCAGCCACATCAGCCCCAGCGCGACCACGCCCATCAAATGCATATAAGGATGCGCGCCGGCGCCGACGTGATTGGGGTTCTGGAACCCCTTTTGCATGAAGAACATCGTCGACGCCTGCAGATCGCCGAGCGCGGCTTCGAGCCGGCCGGCGAAATCGGCGAGCTGCGCGTCGCCCTTGGCCGCCGCGATCTCTTCGCCCGCGATTTTGAAGAACAGCTGCACCGCGCGCCCGCCGTTCAGCGCCAGCTTGCGCCCGACCAGGTCCATCGCCTGAACCCCATTGGTTCCTTCATAGATCATCGCGATGCGCGCGTCGCGGACATACTGCTCCATGCCCCATTCGGCGATATAGCCATGGCCGCCATAGACTTGCTGAGCATTGGTCGCGATTTCATAGCCCTTGTCGGTGCCATAGCCCTTGATGACGGGGGTGAGCAGCCCGATCAGATCATCGGCCTGCTGACGCTCCTCGTCGCTCGCGCCGAAATGAGTGAGATCGACCTGCAGCGCGCCCCACAGGCAAAGCGCGCGAAGCCCCTCGGTGATCGCCTTGGCCTCCATCAGCATCCGGCGGACGTCGGGGTGGACGAACAAAGTGTCGGCCTTTTCGCCCGGCTCGGCGGCGCCGGTGAGCGCGCGGCCCTGGCGGCGATCATGCGCGTACTGCACCGCGTTCTGATAGGCGGTCTCCGCGACCCCCAGCCCCTGCAAGCCGACGCCCAGCCGCGCCGCGTTCATCATGATGAACATCGCGGCGAGGCCCTTCATTTCCTCGCCGACGAGCCAGCCCTTGGCGCCGTCATAATTCATCACGCAGGTCGAATTGCCGTGGATGCCCATCTTATGCTCGATCGAGCCGCAGCTGACGGCGTTGCGCTCGCCGAGCGAGCCATCCTCGTTCACCAGGAACTTCGGCACCACGAACAGCGAAATGCCCTTGGTCGAATCGGGCGCGCCGGGGGTCTTGGCCAGCACCAGATGGATGATGTTCTCGGTCAGGTCATGCTCGCCCGAGGAAATGAAGATCTTGGTGCCGGTGATCGCGTAAGAGCCATCGCCCTGGGGCTCGGCCTTGGTCTTGATGAGGCCCAGATCGGTGCCGCATTGCGGCTCGGTCAGGTTCATGGTGCCGCCCCATTCGCCCGAGATCATCTTGGGCAGATATTTTTCCTGCTGCTCGGGGCTGCCCTTCACCAGCAACGCGGCGATCGCGCCATGGGTGAGGCCGGGGTACATGGCGAAGGCCATGTTGCCCGAGATCATGAATTCCTCGAACGCGGTCGAGACGACATGAGGCATTTCCTGCCCGCCGAACCGCTCGGGCGCGGCGAGCGTCGACCAGCCGCTTTCGATGAATTGGCGATAGGCTTCCTTGAAGCCGGTCGGGGTCGTCACGCTGCCGTCGGCATGGCGGGTGCAGCCTTCGCGATCACCGATTTGGTTCAACGGGAAGAGCACCTCGGCGACGAACTTGCCGCCCTCCTCGAGCACCGCGTTCACCACATCGGGGGTCGCGTTCCGGAAGCCGGGGAGATTGGTGTAGCGATCGAGCCCGACGACATGATCGAGCACGAAACGCGTATCGCGGACGGGCGGCGTATATTTCGGCATGGTCAATCCTTCTGATGATCGGGGTCGAGATGCGTGATGAAATCGCTTAGCTCGCGGATCGCGGCGTCGATATCATGCTTTTGGGCTTCGAGCAGCGCGATCCGATCGCGGCAGCGCGCGATCGTCTTGGCGCGCTGGGTGCGGCGCCCATCGCCCAAATCGTAAAGATCGAGCAGCTCGCGGATTTCGGCGAGGCTGAAGCCGACGCGCTTGCCGCGCAAAATCCAGGCAAGCCGCGCGCGATCGCGATGCGAATAGATGCGCTGAGTGCCGCGCCGCTGGGGCGCGATCAGCCCTTCGTCCTCGTAAAAGCGCAAGGCGCGCGCGGTGACGCCGAATTCGGCGCCGAGATCGGAAATGGTGAAACTGTCGCGACCGGGGCGCGGCTCGATCGGCGCATAAGCGGCGAGGGCGGGGAGCGACATACGTGCGAACTAGTTTACGTTTACGTGAACGTCAAGGTCGGCGGTCGACGGTTCCTCCCCGTTTACGGGGAGGTGGCAGCCCGCAGGGCTGACGGAGGGGGCGTGCGGCAGGCGCCACGCGCAAGTCCGCGCCCCCTCCACCATTTGCGTGCCGCAAATGGTCCCCCTCCCCGTGAACGGGGAGGATCAAAGTCACCCGCCCAGCGGGCAGAGCAAATTGCCCTCGCCGTCGCGCAGCGCCGCGGCTTCCGCCGGGCTGTCGCTCAGCCGATCGACCTCGAGCGCGGCGAGCGAGGCGCGGCGGGCGCAGCGGCGCGCGCAACCGGCGGGCACGCGCCCGGGGAAGACGATCCGGTCGCCCTCGAAACGGGCGTCGAACTGGCAATCGGGGCCGAAATTGAAGCTGAGCGACTCGCCCGCGCGCGCGACCGGGCCGGCGGCGCTGCAGGTGAGCGCGTCGCCATAATCGACGAACGCCCCCGCCCGGTAACCGCCCCCCGCGCGCACGATGCACAGCCGATCGGTGTCGCGCGCGTAGAGCCCGGCGATGTCGGTGCTTTCGGGGTCGGGGATGAGCCCCGCGCGGATCGCGGCTTGCTCCAGATCGGGCGCGGCCTCGCTCGGCGCGCCCGACGGCCCCGAACAGGCGGCGAGGAGCAGCAGCGCGAGCCAGCCCTTCACAGCGCGCAAGGCGCGCCGACCCTTCAAAGCGCGCAAGGCGCGCCGGCCCCTCACGGCGCGACCAGCGCGTCGCCTTCGATCCGGCGGAAGAAGCAGCTTTCGGCGCCGGTATGGCAGGCGGGGCCGGCGGGGTCGCAGATCAGCCACACCGCGTCCTGATCGCAATCGATCCGTGCCTCGATCAGGCGCAGCACATGGCCCGAGGTTTCGCCCTTTTTCCACAGCCGCGCGCGGCTGCGTGACCAGAACACCGCCTCGCGCGTCTCAAGCGTCCGCGCCAGCGCCTCGGCGTTCATATGCGCGACCATCAGCAGCCGCCCCGCCCGATCGGTCGCGACCGCGGTGATCAGGCCGTTCGAGTCGAACTTGGGGTCGAGCCTCGGGCTCGTTTCGCGCGGATCCATAAGGGTTTCTAGCCCAGCGGTGGCACATCGCTCAATCCTTTGGCTCGATCCTCTGCCGCCCCACCCGCTCGGCAAGGATAAACGCGCGCGACGGGCGCGGGTTCGCAAAATTTATGACAAATGGGCGACAAGCGCGGACGCCACGCCTATATGCCCGGCGCAGGCGGCGGCGCGAGCGGGATTCGATGCTCATCACTCACCCTTTCGATAACGACAAGCTGCGCGAGGAGTGCGGCATTTTCGGTGTCTCGGGCACCGATGGCGAAGCTTCGGCGCTGGTCGCGCTCGGGCTACACGCGCTCCAGCATCGCGGCCAGGAGGCCGCCGGCATCACCAGCTGGGACGGGCATCAGTTCCACACCCACCGCGCGATGGGCCATGTCGCGGGCAATTTCGATCGCGACGACGTGATCCGCGCGCTGCCCGGCACCGCCGCCTGCGGCCATGTCCGCTATTCGACGACCGGCGAGACCGCTTTGCGCAACGTCCAGCCGCTCTACGCCGATCTCGCCTCGGGCGGCTTCGCGATCGCGCACAACGGCAATATTTCCAATGCGATGCGGCTGCGGCGCGAGCTGGTGCGGCGCGGATCGATCTTCCAATCGACGAGCGACACCGAGACGATCATCCATCTCGTCGCGACGAGCAACTACCGCACCTTGCTCGACAAGTTCATCGACGCGCTCAAGCAGGTGGAAGGCGCCTATTCGCTGATCGTGATGACGCCCGAGGGGATGATCGGCTGTCGCGATCCGCTCGGCATCCGCCCGCTGGTGATGGGCAAGCTCGGCGAGGCGATCATCCTGGCGTCCGAGACGGTCGCGCTCGACGTGGTCGGCGCCGAATTCGTCCGCGCGGTCGAGCCGGGGGAGTTGGTGATCGTGCAAGGGTCCGAGCATCGCTCGATCCACCCCTTCCCCGCGCGGCGCGCGCGGCCGTGCATCTTCGAACATGTCTATTTCTCGCGCCCCGATTCGATCGTCGAGGATCGCTCGGTCTATTCGGTGCGCAAGGCGATCGGCGCGCAGCTCGCGATCGAGGCGCCGGTCGAGGCCGATTTGGTGATACCGGTCCCCGATTCGGGCGTGCCGGCGGCGATCGGCTATGCCCAGCAATCGGGCATCCCGTTCGAGCTCGGCATCATCCGCTCGCATTATATCGGCCGCACCTTCATCCAGCCCGGCGACAAGGTGCGCCATCTGGGCGTGAAGCTGAAGCACAATGCCAATCGCGCGCTGATCCGAGGCAAGCGGATCGTGCTGATCGACGATTCGATCGTGCGCGGCACGACGAGCCTCAAGATCGTGCAGATGATGCGCGAGGCGGGCGCGGCGGAAATCCATATGCGGATCGCTTCGCCGCCGACGCGCCACAGCTGCTTCTACGGCGTCGACACGCCCGAGCGCGCGAAATTGCTCGCCGCCAAGATGGACGTGGGCGGGATGACCGACTTCATCCATGCCGATAGCCTGGCGTTCGTCTCGATCGACGGGCTCTACAAGGCGCTGGGCGAAGAGGGCCGCGCGGCGGCGCGCCCGAGCCACTGCGACGCCTGCTTCACCGGCGATTATCCGACGTCGCTCACCGACCAGGACGATGCCGAGACGGTCGACCAATTCGCGCTGCTCGAAGAGCGGGTGGGGTAGCTTTGGGTTCGCGCGGAGGCGCGGCGGAAGCGCGCGCGCTGAATGGCGCGAAGCGCCTCGAATCCCGAGGGAAAAGGCGCCTACGGCGCGAAACCCAGGAATGACGGTGGCACCCTGTGCCCTCCGCGCCTCCGCGCCTCCGCGCGAACCCATAAAGGCCCGCCACCGCAGCGCCGCCGAACGCCGAACGCCGCCACCGAACACGGCAACTTGCTCAACCCCCGCCCTTCCCCTAACCGCGCCCGATGATCGACACAGCCAAGCCCCTCACCGACCGTATCGCCCTCGTCACCGGTGCCAGCCGCGGGATCGGCGCGGAGGCCGCCAAGGCGCTCGCCGCCCAAGGCGCCCATGTCGTGCTCACCGCGCGCACCACCGGCGGGCTCGAGGAAGTCGAGGAGGCGATCTATCAGGCGGGCGGCAACGCCACCATCGCCCCGGTCGATTTCACCGAGCCCGACGCCACCGCCCGGCTCGCGACCGCGCTCGGCCAGCGCTGGGATCGGCTCGACATTTTGGTGCTGAACGCGGCGATGCTCGGCACGCTCGGCGCCGTCTCGGCGATCGACCCCAAGGAATTCGCGCGGGTGATGACGCTCAACGTCAGCGCCCAGGCGGCACTGCTCGCCGCGTTCGACCCGATGTTGCGACGCAGCCCCGCCGGCCGGGTGATCGCGCTCACCTCCTCGGTCGCGCGGCACCCGCGCGCTTATTGGGGCGAATATGGCGCCTCCAAGGCGGCGTTCGAGGTGTTGGTGCAATGCTATGGGCTAGAGGTGGCGAAGATCAGCAAGATCCGCACCGCGATCCTCGACCCCGGCGCCACCCGCACCAAGATGCGCGCCCGCGCTTATCCGGGCGAGGACCCGATGAGCGTGAAGGCGCCGGAGGTCGTCGCGGCGCGGCTCGTTCGGCTGCTGGTCGAGGATTTCGCGACCGGCCATTTCGAGCGGATCGAGGGGTGATGGTGGGCCCGGCAGGATTCGAACCCGCAACCTGGCCGTTATGAGCGGCTGGCTCTACCATTGAGCTACAGGCCCTTGGGGGAGATGTCGGTTAAGCGGGCCGTGGCGCGGAGACAAGCCCCTTAGCCCGCCGCGTCGATCAGCGCGTCGAGCCCGATCGGTTTCACCCCGCGCGCGTCGAGCAGCGCCAGCATCCCCGCCCACCAGCGCCAGAAAGCGGCGAGATCGGCCGCGTCGCGCACATAAGGCGTGTGGCCGGGCGCGAGCGAGGGCGAATGGAAGGCGAAGCTCAGCACTTGCACCCCCTCCCCCAAGGCGACGCGCACCGCTTCTTGGGCGGCGGCGAGCGGCATCCCTTCCGGCGTCAGCGCCACCCGCTGCAGCAGCCCGCCCCGCGCGAAGGCGCCGCGCGCGCGCGGCACGCGCCCGAGCGCTTCATAAAGCGCCGCGCCGCCCGCGCGCAGCGCGCCGGTGAAGACCGTCGTCAGCGGCAGTTCGATCAGCGCGCCCCCCGGGCCGCAGCGATAGGCATCGGGCCCCAGATGGCGGAAATCGGGGCCGCCGTCGCCGCGATAATCATGGCGCGCGCGCACCGAGCTATCGAGCGCGAACCCGCGCGCGGCGAGCAGATCGAGCGTATTCGCCCCGATGCCGTAACGCCCCGCGCGATACGCGCGCGGGCGACGCCCGAACGCCTGGCGCAGCGCCTCGATCAGCCGGTCGAGCTTCGCCGCCTCCAGCGCGCGCGGCAGATTGCCGGCATAGCTCGCCTGCGCGCACAGCGGCTCGGCGAAGGGCGGGGTCACCCAAGCGTGGAGCTGCGCCCCGATCGTCGAGCCGCCGTCCTCCAGCGCGACGCTCAGCGCCTCGACCGCATAAGGATCGCGCACCACCGGATAATCGACCATATAAGCGATCGGCACGCCCCAGGCGGCGAAGCGGCGATGCGCGGCGGGGAGCGCGCGAGTCGCGCGCGTGCCATGGCTCTCGCGCGAGAAGGGCGCGGCCCAATCGAACTCTTCCTCGGTATCGACGAACAGCACGAAGCGCGGGCCGAGCGCGGCCGGCCACACCACCGGGCGCCCCGCCGCCGGCGGGCGATAGGGCGCGGCCAGTTCCACGCGCTTAGTTGATCGAAGCCTGCCCCATCGACGCAGCAAAGGCCGCGGGCAGGCGCAAAGTCAAGCGCGCCGGCTCGAACAGCAGCGCCCCGCCCAGCTCGCGCGCGAGATTGCGCGCCAGGCGCAGCGCGAAGCCGGTGCCGAGCAGCGGCACGCCCGCCGCCGCCTCGGCCTCGGCATCGGCGCCCGCCCCCGGCTCCGCGCCGCTCTCGTCGCGCGCGAGCCCGGCGGGGCGGGTGCAATCGAGCACCAGCTCGGCCTCTTCCCGCCGCGCCTCGATCACCAAGGTCTCGCCCCGGCCGAGCGCCGAGACCAGCACCGCGAGCAGCCGCCCGAGCAGCCGCTCGAGCGCGCGATCGTCCGCGCGCGCGGTGAGATCGGGCGCGGCATGAAACGCCGTCGTCGCCCCGCGCAGCTCGGCGAGCGGCGCGAGATCGGCGAGCAACCGCGTGACGAGCGGCGCGAGCGCGACCTCGCCCGGGCGCAGTTCGAGCGCGCTCGCCTCGATCCGCGCGGCGGTGTCGAGATCCTCGATCGCGCCGAGCAGCGCGCGCGCCTGATCGACGATCGTCGCCGCATAGCCGCGATAGGGCGCGGGCACGGGGCCGATCATCTCGCCCTCGATCATCTCGGCGAAGCCGGCGATCGCGTTGGTCGGGGTGCGCAGCTCATGCACCAGCGCGCGCAGCGAATCGTGCGGCGGGGCGATCGGCTCGGCGGCCTCGTCGAAGCGCGGGCGGCGCGCGGCACCGCGATAGCCGGTGAAGCGCCCGCTCGCGCGATCGAACACGGGAACGCCCGAAATCCGCCACGCCCCCGCCAGCTCGCCGCGCCCGGCGATCACCAGCCGCGCATCCTCGAACCGGGCGCGGCGCCGGAACGCCCCGCTCGCCACGCCATCGACCGCCGCCGCCGCCCCCGCGCCATAATCGAGCGACACGCCGACGAGCGCGGTGCGCTCCGCCCCATCGACCCAGCGAATCGTCCCGCTCGCGTCGGTTTCGAAATGGAACCCTTGCGGCGGCGCGCGCGGGGTGGGCGCGGGATTGGCCTCGCGCTGGCGCTGAAAGGCGTCGATCCGGGCGACGACGTCGGCGATCGGAAAGGGGCCGTTGGGCGCGGGATCGGGATCGGGCGCTTGCTGGCGGCGCAACGCCGCCTGCACCGCCGGCAGGCTCGCGGCGATGCTCGCGAAGCTCGCGAAATCGGTTTCGCTCGGCAGGTCGGGCGCGAGCACTGGTTCGACCGTCTCGGGCGGCGGCGCGGGCGCGGCGTCGAGGGGCTCGGGCGGCAGCGCCGGCAGCGGCGCGGCTTCGAGCGCGGGTTCGCTCGGCACTTGCTCGATCGCGCCGAGCAGATCGCGCCATTCGGGGCGACGCGTCGGCGGCGGTGGAGTCGGCGGGGTGACCGCCGCGGCGCGCGCGGCCGCGCTCGCCCCCAGCACGAAATCGACCGAGCCATAAGCGGCGAGCGCCTCGGCCACCCCGGGGCTCAAATCGCGCCGATGGCGCAGCACCGCGCGCGCCGCCGAGGAGAGTTCGGGGAGCAGCGCGCGCCATTCCGCGTCGCTCAGCCGCGCGCTGCGCAGCACCGGCGCGGCGACGCCGATCGATTCCTGCGCGATCAGCCGCACGAGCGGCGCGGGCGGATCGGCGAAGGCGATCGCGCGCGCCGCCGCGGCGCGCGCCGCCGCCGAGACGCGGGGGCGTAACGCCGACAGCGTCGCCATCGCCCGCTCGCTCGCCTCGGCACGACGCCGACCGACCAGATCGACGAGCTGGCGCCAGGCGAGTTCGGCCCCGACCGGGGTCGAAACATCGGCGGCGAGCACCGTCTCCAGGCTGTCGTTGAAGCGCACTTTCCCCTTGCTCGTTGCGCGGCCGCGATGATCGGGCGCGAAGCCCTTGGTAACGAATTCTTAACCGCGCGAAAGGTGCCAGGGGAACCGCTCTTTTTGGCGCGTCGCATTGTGGGACGATTGCGCTTCCCGGCAACTATCTTATAGGGAAGCCCCTGTTCACGCCGAAAATATTACAGGCTATGTGCCGAAAGGGCTTCGCGATGGTGTTCGACCGGATCGACCGGCAAATTCTTAATCTGTTGCAAGAAGATGGTCGCATGACCAATGTCGACCTCGCCGAGCGGGTGGGGCTCACCGCGCCGCCGTGCCTGCGCCGGGTGCGCGCGCTCGAGGAAATGGGCGCGATCCGCGGCTATCACGCGGCGCTCGATCCCGCGATCCTGGGCTATCCGATCACCGTGTTCGCGATGGTCTCGCTCAAAAGCCAGGCCGAGGCCGATCTCGCCGCGTTCGAAGCGCATGTCCGCGCGATTCCCGAGATCCGCGAATGCCATATGCTGAACGGCGAGATCGACTTCATCCTGAAAATCGTGGCGGGCGACCTGAAGGCGTTTCAGGACATTTTGACCACGCATTTGACGACCGCGCCCAATGTCGCGAGCGTCAAGACCTCGCTCACCATCCGCACGACCAAGGCGCTGCCGGGGATTCCGGTCGCCGAGGCGTGACGCATCGCCAGGGCGGCGCGCCGAGGCACACCGCCCCCGGCGCGCTCATTGACCAGCGGCGTCGGCGGGATCGCCCTGAGTCGTCGGGCCGGCTTGATCGAGCCATGCCACCCAATAGCCCGCGATGTCCGAGCGCGGCGGCGTCTTCACCAGCGCGAAGGTCGCCTTGGCGCTCGCCTTGTCCCCCGACAGCGCCTGCGCCATCGCGAGGTGGGTGTTGACCTCGTCGACCTTCACCCCACCCTTGCTCAGCGCGAGCTTGTAGAGCTCGATCGCGCGCGCATAATTGCCGGTGCCGAGCGCGAGATCGCCCGTCGCCGCCGCCGGGCCGCCATTGGGTGCCGCCTGCGCGCGCTTGGCGAGCCCCTCGATCGGGCCGTCGCTCGCGATTTGCTTTTGGGCGTCGCTATAGACCATGTTGGCGGGGCCCGAGCTCGCCGGGATCTTGCCCGCCGCGCGGCCTTCGTCGATCACCGCCTTGGCCTCGGCGCCGAGGCCGACATCGCCCAGATCGCCGGCATATTCGATATAATCGCCCTGATCGGCGAGCGCCTTGTTCACCCGCAGCAATCGCCACAGATCGATCTTCGCGCGCTTGTCGAGCTGGGGCGAAGCCGCGCCGTTGAAGCCGTAAAGCAGCACCGCCTCGCGCCAATGTTTGGCGGTGGGGTAATCCTTCACGATCAGCAGCGACCATTCGTTGACTTGCGCGTTGAGCTTGGCCTGGGCGACCTTGCTGCGCGCATAGCGATACCATTCGAGCGGCGCCTTGCGCCCGGCGGCTTTTTCCGCGTCGATCGCGGTGCGGATCGCGGTCGCCGCCCCCGTCAGATCGCCGCTTTCGGCGCGCGCCTGGGCGATGTTGAGCGTCAGATTGCGGTCGCTGAAGCCGGCTTCGCGCGCGCGATCGAAAAAGCCGATCGCTTCCTTATAGCGCTTGGCGCCATATTCGATCTGCCCGCGCTTGTAGAGGAAGCGCGCGCGCGCGTCTTGCGGCAGCTTGGGGTTGGCGATCAGCGCGTCGAGCGGGCCGACGAGCGCGGCTTCACCCTGCGCATAGACATTGGCATCGCCGTTCGCGCGCTCGACCAGCTGGCCATCGATGAGCTGCAGGCGGAATTGCTGGGCGTAGAATTTGTCGTCATCGGTCTTGGCGGCGGCTTCGGCGGCGGCGACGAGCGGCTCGGCCTCGGCCCATTTCTTCGCCTGGAGCGCGGTTTGCGCGGGCTGCGCGACCTTGCGGAAACCATCGCTCAGCTGAATCTTGGGGGCGGCCTCGGCGCCCTTCTTGTCCTTCTGGGCAAGCGCCATGCCCGGCTGCAGCACCGCGCCGACCCCGGCGAGCAGCAGCGCCGCGCGCACGGCCTTGGTCTTGATCCGCATCATATCCGTCTCCTGTAAAAGCCCCACGCTGATGCGCCCGCCATAAGCCGCGCGTCTGGGGGGTTCAAGCGATGGCCGCATCTCGCCTTTGTCGAATGAACGCGCATTGAACACGCGCGCGCGCTGCCCTATCCGCCGCCCGATGGAACGCGCGGTGGTGATCGGGGCGAGCGGCGGGATCGGCGGAGCGCTCGCCGAGGCGCTGGCGAGCGAGGGCGTGGCGGTGATGGGCTTCGCGCGCGCCGCGCAAGGCCCGCGCCACCTCGATCTCACCGACGAAGCGAGCATCGCCGCCGCCGCCGATCACGCCGCGCGCGCCGGCGCGCCCGATTTGGTGGTCGTCGCGACCGGGCTGCTGCACGCGGGCGAGCGCGGCCCCGAGCGCGCCTTGAAAGAGCTCGACCCCGCCTGGCTCGCGCGCAATTTCCAGGTGAACGCGATCGGTCCGGCGCTCGTCGCCAAACATTTCCTGCCGATCCTGCCGCGCGACCGCCGCAGCGTGTTCGCGGCGCTCTCGGCGCGGGTGGGGAGCATCAGCGACAATCGGCTGGGCGGCTGGCACGGCTATCGCGCGTCGAAGGCGGCACTCAACCAGCTGATCCGGACGATGGCGATCGAGGAAAAGCGCCGCAATCCGCAGGCGATCCTGGTCGCGGTGCATCCTGGCACGGTCGACACCGGGCTTTCCAAGCCGTTCCAGGCCAATGTGCGACCCGGCCAGCTCTTCGCGCCCGATCGCGCGGCGGTGCAATTGCTCGATCTGCTCGACGGGCTGAAGAGCGGCGACAGCGGCAAGCTGTTCGCCTGGGATGGCCAGGAGATCACGCCCTAGAGCTGTTTGCGATCACACCGAACCAAGGGTTCGACGCAGAAAGCTCCTCCCCTGTAAGGGGAGGGGGACCATCCGCGCAGCGAATGGTGGAGGGGTGTCGCCCTCTATCTGCCGGGGACACCCCTCCACCGCGCTTCGCGCGGTCCCCCTCCCCTTCCAGGGGAGGAGCGAACCGGTTCGATCACAAACAGCCCTAAACTGGGCGCCTAACGATGCCGCAATTTAACAGACAGGCGAAATCGGCCATGGCAGGCTGGCGGCTGGCCGGGGGGACCGGCCTTTTCTCAGGAGCCGTTCAATGTCGAAACGCGCCGTCATCGCCTTCGCCCTCGCCGCCTTCGTCGGCACCAGCGCCGCCGCCGCGCAAATGAGCGCGATGGAAGCCCCGCCGGAAAAGCCCGCGCCCGCCGCCAAGCCCGCGCCCAAGCCCGCCCCCGCCGCCAAACCCGTCGCCGCGGCGAAGCCCGCCCCCGCCGCCACCACGGCCAAGAAGGTCACCACCAAGACCAAGACCGGCAAGACGGTGACCTATGACTGCTCGAAAAAGGGCAATGCCGGCAAGGCCGCCTGCAAGAAGTGACCCCGCCGCGCCACCCCCGAGCCAAACGGGGTGGCGCGCCCGCGCGCCATCGGCTAGGGCTCGTCACCTTCCCGTCATAAAGCCACTCGAGAGCGCGCGACATTGACCGACGAGACCCTGCTCGCCGACCCTTCCGACATTACCCCCATCTCGATCGTCGAGGAGATGCGATCGAGCTACCTCAGCTATGCGATGAGCGTCATCGTCTCGCGCGCGTTGCCCGACGTGCGCGACGGGCTGAAACCGGTGCATCGCCGCATCCTGTGGTCGTGCCAGGAATCGGGCTATTTCTACAACAAGCCCTATCGCAAATGCGCCCGCATCACCGGCGACACGATGGGTAAATATCACCCGCACGGCAACCAGGCGATTTACGACGCGCTCGCGCGGCTCGCTCAGGATTGGTCGATGCGGCTGCCGCTGATCGACGGCCAGGGCAATTTCGGCTCGATGGACCCCGATCCGCCCGCGGCCGAGCGCTATACCGAGGCGCGGCTGGCGCGCGTCGCCAATTCGCTGCTCGCCGATATCGACAAGGACACGGTCGACTTTCAGCCGAACTATGACGGCTCCGAGCGCGAGCCGACCGTGCTCCCCGCGCGCTTCCCCAATCTGCTGGTCAACGGCGCGGGCGGCATCGCGGTCGGCATGGCGACCAACATCCCGCCGCATAATCTGGGCGAGGTGATCGACGCCTGCCTGCTGTGGATCGATCGCGCGCTCTCGGGCGCGGCGGCGCCGTCGACCGAGGAATTGCTCGACATCGTCCCCGGCCCCGATTTCCCGACGGGCGCGATCATCCTCGGCCGCGCCGGCACCCGCGCCGCGTACGAGACCGGGCGCGGCTCGATCATCGTGCGCGCGCGCCACATGATCGAGGAGGGGCGCGGCGACAAACGCTCGATCGTGCTCACCGAAATCCCTTATCAACAGGGCAAGAACGCGCTGGTCGAAAAGATCGCCGAAGCGGTGAAGGACAAGCGCATCGAGGGCGTCTCGGACATTCGCGACGAATCGAACCGCCAGGGCGTCCGCATCGTGATCGATCTGCGGCGCGACGCGACGCCCGACGTCGTGCTCAACCAGCTGTGGCGCCATACGCCCGCGCAGCAGAGCTTTCCGGCGAACATGCTCGCGATCCGCGGCGGCCGGCCCGAACTGCTCAACCTGCGCGACATCATCGACGCCTTCGTCAAGTTCCGCGAAGAGGTGATCACGCGGCGCGCGAAATACGAACTCGCCAAGGCGCGCGAGCGGGCGCATATCTTGCTCGGCCTGGTGATCGCGGTCACCAATCTCGATGAAGTCGTCCGCATCATCCGCGGCTCGGCGAGCCCGGCCGAGGCGCGCGCCGCCTTGCTCGCGCGCGAATGGCCGATCGGCGAGATCCTGCCCTATATCCGCCTGGTCGAAGCGGTCGAGGTCGAGGTGACCGGCGACAGCTATCGCCTCTCCGACGAGCAGGTGCGCGCGATCCTCGACCTGCGGCTCCACCGGCTGACCGCGCTCGGGCGTGACGAGATCGGCGAGGAACTGAAGGAGCTCGCCGCCTCGATCACCGATCTGCTCGCGATCCTCGCCGATCGCGCCAAGCTCTACGGCGTGATGCGCGAGGAACTCGTCGAAGTGCGCGATCAGTTCGCCACCCCGCGCCGCACCCAGATCGCCGCCGCCGCCGAGGGCATCGACGACGAGGATCTGATCGAGCGCGAGGCGATGGTCGTGACGGTCACGCTCCAGGGCTATATCAAGCGCACCAGCCTCGACGCCTTCCGCGCGCAGAAGCGCGGCGGCAAGGGCCGCGCCGGCATGGCGACCAAGGAGGAGGACGCGGTCACCAATTTGTTCGTCACCTCGACGCACACGCCAGTGCTGTTCTTCTCGACCCACGGCAAGGTCTATCGCCTCAAGGTTTGGCGCCTGCCCGAGGGCGGCCCGGCGACGCGCGGGCGGCCGATGGTCAATCTGCTGCCGCTCGCCGAGGGCGAGACGATCTCGACCGTGTTGCCGCTCCCCGAGGACGAGGCCGAATGGGGCAAGCTCCACGTGATGTTCGCGACGGCGCTCGGCGCGGTGCGGCGCAATTCGATGGACGCCTTCACCAATATCCCAACGGGCGGCAAGATCGCGATGCGCTTCGAGGAAGGCTCGGCGGACCGGCTGATCGGCGTCGCGCTGCTGGAGGCGAGCGACGATGTGCTGCTCGCCACGCGCCAGGGCAAGGCGATCCGCTTCGCCGGCGACGAGGTGCGCGAGTTCCAGAGCCGCACGTCGACCGGCGTGCGCGGTATCACGCTCAGGGGCGATGACGAGGTGATCTCGCTTTCGATCCTCCACCGCGTCGGCACTGCCCAAGACGAGCGCGAGGAATATCTGCGCTTCGCCCCCTGGAAGGAGCGCGAGGGCGAACCGACGCTGGCGCCCGAGCGCTTCGCCGAACTCGCCCGGCGCGAGCAGTTCGTCCTGACGGTGTGCGCGAACGGCTATGGCAAGCTTTCGAGCGCATACGAATATCGCCGCACCGGGCGCGGCGGCCAGGGGATCGTCAATATCGACAATATCGCGCGCAACGGCCCCGTCGTCGCGAGCTTCCCGGCGGCCAAGGACGATCAGCTGATGCTCGCGACCGATCAGGCCAAGATGATCCGCATGCCGCTCGATTCGCTGCGCGTGATCGGGCGCGGCTCGGCGGGCGTGCGGCTGTTCGACGTGGGCGCCGAGGAGCATGTCGTCTCGGCCGCCTTGATCGACGACGAGGATGACGAGGCGGTGCCCGACGTGCCCGTCGCGCTCGATCCCCAGGACGGCGCGGTGATCGGCGACGATTCGGCCGCCGGCCCGGAGGATGGCCGGTGAACACCGCCTATAAGGTGCTGACCGGGGACGAATGGGCCGGCTTCGTCGCGGCGGGCGTGTTCGCCGGGGCGCCGATCGACCGGGCGGACGGCTATATCCATTTGTCGACCGCCGAGCAGTTGACCGAGACGGTGGCCAAGCATTTCGCCGGGCAGAGCGGGCTGTGGGTCGCGGCGATCGACCTGGACCTGCTGGGCACGGCGGTGAAATGGGAGCCCTCGCGCGGCGGCGCGCTGTTCCCGCATGTCTATGCGCGCCTCCCGATGGACGCGGTGCGCGCCGCGATGCCGCTCGAGCGCGGAGACGACGGCGCGGTGGTGCTGCCGGGGTGAGCCCGTCTATCACCTTAAATCCGACAACAGTTAAGCCCCTCCCCTTTAGGGGAGGGGTTGGGGTGGTGATGTGCAAAACGAGCGCCGCGCGCTGCTTACACCCCCCACCTCCCAACCTCCTCCCCTAAAGAGGAGGAGGAGCCGGCAAGGCAAACCTGCTCTTATCGCATCAGCTCAATTATCTATTGGCCGCCGCGGGTCGCCCGACCGCCCCCACCACCCCCCAGGCGATCATCGCCTGCCCGCCGAAATAAAGCGGCCACACCCCCCAATCGGGCACCGCCGAGCCCCGCAAAGGCCCGAGCCGCGCGAACAGCAGCAAGTCGCTCGCGACGAAGGCGATCGCCCCCAGCCCCACCCAGTAACGCGGGAAGCGGCTCGCCCAGGCGCTCGCCGCCATGCCGCCCAGCGCGAGCGCATAGAGGCCGATGCCCCAGGCGAGCATGCGATCGGCGGGCAGACTCCAGGCGGTAAACGCCACCGCGCCGGGCAGCAGCCACACCAAAGCGCGCTGGCTGGGGCTCAGCGCCGCGCGCCGCTCGCGCCGGTAATAAAGAATCGCGACCAAATGCCCGGCGAGGAAGGCGAGCGCGCCCGTCACCAGCCCCGCCGCCTCGATCAGCACATCGCCCAACGCCCCGAGCGCGAGCACGAGCGCGAGCGCCCACGCGCCGCGCGCCGCCGCCCACAGCGCGAGCAACCCCACCCCCGCCCCCTTCCACGCGGTGAGCCACGCGCCCTCGGGCAGCGCGTGGAACGCCCAATAATAGCTGGTCCCCGCGATCAGCGCGGCGATGAACGAGCGCATCTTCCCCCCATTGCTCCCCCCACGCGATGCCGCCATGAAAGGCGGAACCGGGGAGCCATCATGCCGAACGAACTTTATTATGGCGACAATCTCGACGTTCTGCGCCGCAAGATCGGCAGCGAGAGCGTCGATCTCTGCTATATCGATCCGCCGTTCAATTCGAAGCGGAATTACTTCCAAATCTACAACAACCAGGGCAGCGAGGATCGCGCCCAGGCGCAGGCGTTCGTCGATACCTGGAATTGGGGCGACGAGGCGGCCGAGGGGCTCGACTATATTCTCGACATCGAACGCCTCCACCCGCGCGCGGGCGAGACGCGCTGGACCGAGCAGACGGTCGAGCTGATCCGGGGCCTCGAAAAAGTGCTCGGGCGCGGCTCGCTGCTCGCTTATCTCGTCCATATGACGCTCAGGATCGTGGAAATCCACCGCGTGCTGAAGCCCACGGGGAGCTTCTATCTCCACTGCGATCCGACCGCTTCGCATTATCTGAAGCTGGTGCTAGATGCGGTTTTTTGTGGGCAGGGTGGGGATTTTTTGAACGAAATCGTTTGGAGACGATATAGTCGACCAAAAGGCTCGCAGTTCGCAGCTCGGAAGTATGGATGGGCAACAGATACAATTTTATTTTACTCAAAAAGCCAAGAATACCAATTTGATCCAATTACAGTGCGTGAAGGGCTGACGGAAGCCCAACTAAAAAAGATGTATCCAAACGAAGATGAAAAAGGTCGCTGGATGAGTGGACCGATGCTGCGATCGGACTCAATGGGACCACGGCCAAATCTTGTTTTTGAATACAAAGGCTATACGCCGGGTTGGGCAGGCTGGCGAATGAAAGTCGAAAAAGTCCGGGCGCTGGACGAAGCAGGAGATGTCTATTGGACTAGCAGCGGTATACCTCGTAGGAAGGTGCGCCCAACCGAGGGGCACGGCGCCGTCATCGATAGCCTGTGGGCCGACATTGAGGCTATCGGTTCCCAAGCCCAAGAACGCCTCGGCTACCCCACGCAAAAGCCCGAAGCGCTGCTCGAACGCATCATCAAAGCCTCATCTAACGAAGGCGATACCGTGCTCGATGCCTATTGCGGCTGCGGCACAACCGTCGCCGTCGCGCAGCGGCTCGGGCGGCGCTGGATCGGGATCGACATCACCTATCAATCGATCGCGCTGATCCTGAAACGCCTCCAGGATCGCCACCCCGAGGATTGGCCGGCGATCGAGGCCAACATCAAGCTCGACGGCGTGCCGCGCGATCTGGAAAGCGCGATGGCGCTCGCCAATCGCCGCGACGACAAGACGCGCAAGGAGTTCGAGAAATGGGCGGTCCTCACCTTCAGCAACAATCAGGCGCGGATCAACGAGAAGAAGGGGGCAGACGGCGGGATCGACGGCATCGCCTATTTCCTGATCGACCGCGAGACCAACGGCAAGGCGATCTTTCAGGTGAAGTCGCGCCCCGGCACCCGCGCCGATCTCGCGACGCTCAATTCGGATCGCTTGCGCGAAAAGGCCGAGTTCGGCTTCCTGATCTGCACCGCGCTCCCCACCAAGCCGATGCGCGACGAAATCGCCGCCGCCGGCAAATATAAACACCCGATGCTCGACCGCGAGGACGATCGATTGCAAGTGATCACCGTCGCCGAATTGTTCGACTATCCGAACAAACCCGCCCGCCGGCTCGACCTGCCGATGGCGCGGAAGGACGCGGTGAAAAGCGCGGCGGCGAAGGGGGATGCGGACAAGCAGATGGGGTTGTTGTGAGGTGCACCCGCTATTTCAACGAGCAGGTGCTGCGAAAACGTCCCTATTTGACGCTGGCCATGTGTCGTGCCGTGATTGCCTGGCCGATCCATCGGCAGGTTCAGTCCGACGGCCGCGTGCGATACTGGGGACCGGTCATCTTGCCGAACGAGACGGAACCACGCATCTTACGCGTCGTGACGCTCGAGGACGGCACCACGCTGCACAACGCTTTCATCGACCGCAATTTTCGCGAGGATCAGCCGTGAAGCTGCATTATTATCCCGAGACCGACAGCCTCTATATCGAGCTGAACCAAGCGGCGAGCGTCGAGACGCGCGAGATCGCCGAGGGGCTGAACGCCGATTTCGACGCGGGCGGCGCGGTGGTGGGCTTCGACATCGATCACGCCTCGCGCAAGCTCGATTTGAGCGTGGTGGAGGCGTTGTCGCTGCCGCTCAAGACCGGCTGACCCTATCAGGCTCTTCCCCGGCGCAGGCCGGGGCCCAGTCGCGGCGCATTAGGCTGCCCAACACCTGCCGACCCCGCGCCGCTGGGGTCCAGCCTTCGCCGGGGAAGGCGGTTGCCCGGCGCCGCCCGCTTTCGCGCCGCCCTGTCCTACACGGCGCGAAACCGCTACAATCTCGTGATGGCCTCGCCCAAGCCCGCCAAGCCCGCCAAGCCCGCCCCGTCCGCCCTGCGACGCCGCGCCCAGCGGGCGGGCGCGGTCGTCACCGCCATAGGCGATGTTCGCGACGTTCGCGGCATGGAATCCACGCTTTGCGCGAGCGCGGCAAGCCCGTTATCCGCCCCCGAATGACTCACGACATCCACATCATCGGCGGCGGGCTCGCCGGTTCGGAGGCCGCTTGGCAGCTCGCGAACGCCGGGCTCAAGGTGAAACTCTCCGAAATGCGCGGCGGCGGCGATACCACCCCCGCGCATCAGGGCGAGAGCCTCGCCGAGCTCGTCTGCTCGAACAGCTTCCGCTCCGACGATGCCGAGCGCAACGCGGTCGGGCTGCTCCATGCCGAAATGCGCGCGCTCGGCTCGCTGATCCTGGCGCAGGGCGACGAGCACCGCGTACCGGCGGGCTCGGCGCTCGCGGTCGATCGCGAGGGGTTCGCCGAAGGGGTGACCGAGGCGCTCGGCCGGCACCCCAATATCCAGATCGTGCGCGAGCGCGTCGATGCGCTGCCCGATGGGCCGGCGATCATCGCGACCGGCCCGCTCACCGCGCCGGGCCTGGCGCAAGCGATCGCACGCGAGACGGGGGCCGAGCAGCTCGCCTTTTTCGATGCGATCGCCCCGATCGTCTATCGCGAGACGATCGACCTGGAGACCGCCTGGTTCCAATCGCGCTGGGGCAAGGGCGACGGGACGGACTATATCAATTGCCCGCTCACCAAGGACCAATATCTCGCCTTCCACGCCGCGCTGCTCGCGGGCGAGAAGAGCAGCTTCAAACAATGGGAGAACGTCCCCTATTTCGAAGGCTGTATGCCGATCGAGGTGATGGCCGAGCGCGGGGTCGACACATTGCGCTATGGCCCGATGAAGGGCGTGGGGCTCGACGATCCGCGCACCGGGCGCTGGCCCTATGCGGTAGTGCAGCTGCGGCAGGACAATGCGAGCGGCACGCTGTGGAACATGGTGGGCTTCCAGACCAAGCTGAAGCACGCCGAGCAGGTGCGCATCTTCCGCACCATCCCCAGGCTCGAACGCGCGGAATTCGCGCGGCTGGGGGGCTTGCACCGCAACACGTTCATCAAATCGCCCGAATTGCTCGATCGCGCGCTGCGGCTGAAGGCGCGGCCGAGCCTGCGCTTCGCCGGGCAGATCACGGGGTGCGAGGGCTATGTCGAAAGCGCGGCGATCGGGCTGCTCGCGGGGCGGTTCGCGGCGGCCGAATTGCTCGGGCGCCCGCTCGCCGCGCCGCCGCGCGAGACGGCGCTGGGCGCGCTGCTCGCGCATATCACGGGCGACGCCGAGGCCGAGACCTATCAGCCGATGAACGTCAATTTCGGGCTGTTCCCGCCGATCGAGGTGAAGAGCAAGAAGGCGGACCGCAAGCTGCTCTACACCGCGCGGGCGCGGGCGGCGCTGAGCGGGTGGCTGGCGGCTTGATGTGGTTTCGCGCGGGGGCACGGTTTTTGGTTCACGCGAAGACGCGGAGACGCGGAGAAGAAGGGGTTTTTCGCGCAGAGGCGCAGAGGCGCTGAGACGTGCTGCCAAGTTTTCCGCGCGAAGCGCTCTTCATCATCAGGTCACAGCGCCTGCGGCGCGATGCCGCGTCCCGCCCGCTGCGACCTCCCTCTGTGCCTCTGCGCCTCTGCGCGAACCAAAAAACCTCNNCTCCGCGTCTCCGCGTCTTCGCGTGAACCAAAAAACCTGCGCGTCTCCGCGTGAACCAAATCACCCCGGTCCGAACGGACGTCAGCTCTCCTCCTCCGCCTTCGCCACCGGCGGGCAAGCGCATTTCGGGCGCGGCCGGCGCTTGGGGGCGGTCGTCGCGAATTCGGCGGGCACCAGCGCGCCGTCGCGATTGGCGTCGGCGCCCTCGAATTTCTTCACCGTCTTCACCGCCCATTCGTCGAAGCTCAGCGCGCCGTCGCCATTCGCATCGAGCTTGGCGAAGGCCTTGCGGCGCGGCGCGAGCATTTCGGCGCGGGTGACGCGGCCGTCCTCGTCGGCGTCATAGCGCGCGAAGCGGCGCTGCTCGCGGCTGCGCTCGGGCGCCTCGGGCGCCGCCTCGGGGAGTGGCGCGCCCTCGGCTTGCGCGGGGGCGGCGGCGGGGAGCAGCGGCGCCGGGTTGCCGGCGCGGGTGGTGAACCACAAGGTCCCCGCCGCGACCATCAGCAACGCCGCCACCGCGCCGACCAAATAGCGCCACATCGCTCGCCCTCCCGAGGTCCGGCGCGAGCATAGCCCGGGCCGGGCGATCGCGCCAGCGGCTCAGCCGAGCCAGGCGCGGCGCAGCATCGCGCCGAGCCGCGCCGCCCCGCCCGCGTCCGGGCGCCGCAGCAGATCG
>FRDC01001015.1_pt3 | contig 22122 bp, 28 predicted proteins | sample 1106171 | NCBI WGS metagenome assembly FRDC01 (sample SAMEA3930566, study PRJEB13176) | freshwater metagenome | biome: Drinking water system; feature: drinking water; material: water | place: Singapore | collected 2014-12-20 | reverse complement strand
ACCTCATACTTAATACTCATCAATGCATCACCTGGAATCCCCACCCAAACAATCGCTTTGCTCCCTCCACCAATCTCGGCCCCGGGCGATTCAGAAGCGAGTCATCGATAATGAAAAGATGCTGTTCTTTCACTGCCCGTAACACACCCCAACCTTCTCTCGAGCTCAGCAACTCTTTCGTCGCGGCCGTCCCCGCTCCGCAGATGCTCAAGACAATCATGTCCGGATCAAATTTTTGAATTTCCTCGAGCGTGACTTCACGGCTTGGCACATTCTTTCCGTCGCTACTCGCTTGCAATGGAATTCCCCCAGCCAACTTCACAATCTCAGGAACCCAGTTGCCACTCACCATCGGCGGATTGTGCCATTCTTCTATGTACATCTTCGGTTTCCGTGGAAGCATGCCGGCTTTTCGCTTCGTCTCGTTGAATGCCTGTTGCATGAGTCCTATAAGACCCTGAGCCCTGGGCTCGCAACCGGCGATGAGAGCTATTTGGCGAATGGAATCGTAGATTTCCACGATCGACCGAGGATCCTGGTGCACGACGGCGAACTCATTCGCCTTTAAATACGCCGCAAGTTTTTCTTGCACGAGCGTTGAAGTGAAGACAACTTCCGGATTGAACGCACGAAGTGCTTCGATATCGATCTTCTGATGATCTTTGAGATGCGGAAGCCGCTTGGCATCCTCGGGATAGTCGCTGAACCAGTCAGTACAGACGATGTCCTTTCCGCGCTCCATCGCAAAGAGAATTTCGGTTACTGCGGGAGAAAGCGAGGCAATGCGCATGGCATCATATTATCCCATTCTCATTCGTCCTGACTGCCTCGATTAGCCTCATCTTCGTCTGCGTAGAGCAGTTTCTCGGCTTCTGCAACTTCCTGTGCTACGATAAACTCAAATACGTTATCCGCATGACCTTCTCCTACCTCGGGCTCTCCTGCGAGATCCTCAGAAAGATTGCAAAATCTATCTTTTTCAAAAGGACAGTACACTTTATTAAATCTTGTCATGACGTAAAAGATATATAAAAAAAAAGCCAGAGTCAAATTCTGCACATTTCCACCTCGGTTTTTCTCCAGTTAGAGCACAAATCACAATGAGTAAAACCGTAAAGAACACCCAGAGCGACACGACCGTGATCAGCGAATCGCGGTGAGAATCATTGCGACGATGTACAGAAGCATCACTGCCCACCCCTGCCAGGTGGCGGGACACCAGCCGTAGCCGTAGCGCTTGGCCTTGAACCAAATATGATGCTTCATCTCTCTCCAGTATACTGTCCGGTGTAACTGCTCTTTGCCGAAGTGGCGGAATTGGTAGACGCGCACGACTCAAAATCGTGTACCGCAAGGTGTGAGGGTTCGATTCCCTCCTTCGGCACCACATCTATGAAACGCCAGTTCTTCACCCTCCTTTGGATTCTGGTCGTTCTCGCGCTCCTCGCAGTTGCGTACGGCTTCTACCGAACGTGGAAAACCGGAAAGCAAGCCGAATATGCAGAATTTACAAAAGGAACTGTGCCGAGTGCGATGCCCGAAGGACTCATGAAAGGCCGCACAGATGAACTCGGAGACATTTCATGGAAAGGCAAGAAATTTTTCTCGGGAACAGGCATCAATCTCCTCGAGAAAGACGGCGAGCAGCGCGACGCCTATCCGTTCACGTTCTATACGACGACTGACATTGAAGGCAATGGCAGAAACGTCATTCGTCTCGACTATGAGCAGCAGGAAAATCCGCTCTGGCTTCGCTTTATTGTGGATGAAATGGTGAGCACGGAACCGGGAAAATACCTCGGTGCCGTCTATATCAAACTCATTCCCAGACTCCCTTTCCGCATGGGGCATTTTCGGCTAGAGAAGTAACGGAGATCAATAGTCACGCTCCTCTATCTGCGCCTTCGGCCAGAGAACATACGGACATCCCCCTCTTTTTTCCTTATCAGATGACGCTCTACATCCTCCGGATGAGTTATCGACGTGCGGACAAAGAATGGTTGAAGTCAGATCTGAGTATTCGGTAACGAAGAATGAGACTTCTGCACCGTCTTTTATAGGCGTATCCGGACCCACGCCTTGTTCATTTGTTTCAAATCCACGACAGCGCCCCGATGCAAATCCTGCGATGCGTAGTTCTGATTCATCAGCCATAGATAAGGTGGAAAGAGAGATGAAAGGCCCGTCAGTATGATCAAAAAACGCAAGGAATCAAGATTTTCCCCATATATACGCTAGAATAACAGCTCAATGAAACAGTACGACTCTTTTATCTTCGAAGGCTATTCCTGGAATCACCACGCCGGGAAAATTCTGCTTCGCTACTCGCTTGGCGGAGAGATTCGATTTGAGGAGACGATTTTTCTTCCGGAAGCCGTGAGTGATGAGCGACTCAAGGCAAAAGAATGGGAAATCGAACGCGCACTCAAGGCGCTGTACATGATCGGCGGCATTAGCTACTACAAAACATGTCTGCCGAAAAAGATCGTCATAAAAGAAGATATTCTCAGTAAGCGCGAAGCGCAGTTTTGGAATTCTGTATACGAGCACGGCCTCGGAGAATTTTTCTATAAGAACGACATTGATTTCCGAGGCCTCATCAATTTCCCCAGCGGCACACCGCCGGAAACATCTGAAAAAAAGTCTTACCTACGTAACCAGCAACCAGGAACTAGGACCCAGCAACGAATTCTCGTCCCCTTTGGCGGAGGAAAAGATTCCGTGGTGAGTGCAGAGCTCCTCAAGAAGCATGCGAATGTCACTCTCCTCAGAGTTGGCGAGCATCCGTTCACCGATGAACTCGCAGATATCGCTGGTCTACCACTCTTAAATGTGAAACGAGCACTCTCCCCCGCTCTCTTTAAATTGAATGAGCAGGGAGCACTCAATGGCCACGTGCCGATCACAGCGTACATTTCCGTGCTCAGCATCCTCATCGCGCTCGTGTACGACTTCGATGCAGTCGCCATGAGCAACGAGCGCAGCGCAAATGAAGGAAACGTGGAATTCAAGGGGATGGAAATCAATCACCAGTGGAGCAAATCGATCGATTTCGAGCGCGCATTTCGAACGTTTATTTCTGACTCGATGAAAAATGACGTCGAGTACTTCAGCTTGCTGCGTCCGTACTCAGAACTCAAGATTACAGAGCTCTTTTCAGGCATGCCGCATTACTTCATGCATGCGACGAGCTGCAATAAAAACTGGAAGCTCCTCGCAGATAAGACACGGTGGCCTGCCAACCGTAGCGCGGAACGCGAAGGTTGGTGCGGAACGTGTCCCAAATGCGCATTCGTCTTTGCATGCCTTGCAGCATTTTTGCCAAAGAAAGAGCTCACAAAGATCTTTGGAGCGAATTTGTTTGAGAATCAAGCGCTCCTACCTCTCTACAAAGAACTTCTTGGCCTGCAGAACTTTAAGCCGTTTGAGTGCGTCGGCACCCAGAGTGAAACGAAAGCGGCGTTTTTGCTCATAAAGAAGAAGGGGGAGTTCAAAGACTCACCAGTGATGAAGATGTTTGAGACTGAAGCATTCCCGAAGATCAAGAATCCCGAAGCATTGATAGAAAACGTGATGAAAAACTCAGATGAACACTGCATTCCAAAGTCGTATCAAAATCCCTAATGCGTATTCAGGATCTAAGCGGCAAGAAAATCTGCATCGTCGGCTTCGGCCGCGAGGGCAAGGCAACTGCAGAAGCGCTTGAAACATACGCAAGGGGATGCGACATTACGATCGCCGATCAGAACTCAGAACTAAAAACTACTAACTACAAACTACAAACTGGTCCAAACTATCTCAAACACCTCGACCGATTCGACGTCCTCATTAAATCCCCCGGCGTTTTTCCAAATCCAGAACTCGAAGCGGTGAAAAAGAAAACAACTTCATCGACGCAAATCTTTTTAGATTCCATCAAAGATTCCGGTGCGACAGTTATTGGAGTGACGGGATCGAAAGGAAAAAGTACAACATCATCTCTCATCCATCACATTCTCAAATCCAATAACCAAAAACCCATAACCAAAAACCTGCTCGTGGGAAATATTGGTGAACCAGCCATCGCGCATCTCAAGGACGCTTCTTCGAACACAATTTTTGTTCAGGAAATGAGCAGTTATCAACTCATGGATCTCACTTCGAGTCCTCATATTGCAGTCATCACTTCGTTCTTCCCCGAGCACCTGGATTACCACGGTTCGCTCGAGAACTATTTGGCCGCGAAGAAGCACATTGCGCAGTTTCAAACGAAGGACGATCTCGTGTTCTTCAATGGAAAGAATTACGGCGCCAGAGCTATTGCGCAGGAGAGTGTTGGCAAGAAGATCCCGGTCGATATATCTGACTCACCGGTAAAACTTGAGGAAACGAAACTCAAAGGTGCACACAATTTGGAAAACATCGCACTCGCGGCAAAAGTTGCGGAACATCTTGGCATTCCGAAGGGCGCAATAATCGAAGCAGTGAAAAGCTTCACTCCCCTAGCCCACCGTTTGCAGTCGGTGCGAGTGAAGGATGGATTGGAATGGATCAATGATTCGATTTCCACAACGCCCGAGAGTGCCATCGCGGCGATCGACGCACTCGGCGACCGCGTTTCTACCATTATTCTCGGAGGCCAAGACCGCGGTTACGATTTTTCGACCCTCGCAAAGCGCATAGCAAACTCAACGATCGAAACTGTGATTCTTCTGCCCGACAGCGGAAAACTCATCGGAGAGGAAATCAAGAAGACGAGATGGAAAGGAAAAATCGTCTCGGCTTCAACAATGTCCGAAGCCGTCACTGCTGCCAAAACCAGCAACCAAAAACCAGCAACCAGTAACCCGATCGTCCTCCTCTCCCCCGCCTCCCCCAGCTACGGCCACTTTAAAAATTTCGAAGACCGCGGCGGGCAGTTTGCGGCTGCTAGCGCGTGAAAATGTACCACACCGCTCCGGCAACTGTTCCGACGAGCGTAACTCCTCCAATAGTGAAGGCGATCATGCAACCAATATCCGCAGCAGATGCGGCCGGCTCGGATTCTGGTTCTTTAATGGGACGCGCGATTCTGCGTTGCGCCTCCTCGCCGATCCGGATGATTTGATCGCACTTCGCAATCGCAATCTCAGGAGAATCTGGCTGCTTCCGCATGCGAGGTATTTAACTATATTTTTCTGAAAATTTCAAGGGCTCAGTAATTTCGATACATGAAATTGTACCAGAGTCCGTATGCCACAGCGGCAACGATTGCAGCCAGGGCAAGTGTTCCCGCGCAACCAAGATTTTCTCGAATACACCTCTGATGTCCCTCGGCTTCACCTGCTTTCCTCGCTTCATCCAACTCCATTTTTCTCAAAGCTGCCTGCGAAATTTTTGGCGAGCGCTCGCCTTGCGGGCCCTTCGGTTCGTCTATGAATCCCATTATTGCTGCGGAAAAGTTAATTCAGCGAGAATTTTTGTGACATATGCAACGGTCCCAAGCGTAATGACGAAGATCGAAGCCCAAAAAATGCATGCAAGTTTTCCATTGCGTTCGCGAATGCGAACTTCCTCAAGCGAGCGATTTTCCTCGGACATAGGAGGCGAAGTATAGCTGTTTATTCACCGGAGCCAACCTTTACTTTCGCCGTGCGGATCACTTTTCCACTGAGTTCGTAACCATCTTCTATCACCTCGGCGACTTTCCCCTCTTCCCCGGGCACCTGCAGAAGCACTTCGTGGCGGTCGGGATCGAGAGGCTTACCAAGGGATTCGAATTTTTTGAGCCCCATCTCTCCAACCTGGCGGAGAAATTCCTGCTCGGTGGCGACTATTCCCTTCACCCATTCGTTCTTCTCCAAATCCTTCGGCAAATTTTTGAGTGCGCGCTGCAAGTTATCGATCGTCGGAAGCAGTTTCACGAGCGCCGCTTCAGCCGCGAATTTTCTGAGCTCACCGGCGTCTTTCTCCAAGCGAATTTTCGCGTTCTGCAACTCCGCCTGTGCGCGCGAGGCGACTTCGGAATGCTTTTTGAGTTGGTCTTGAAGCTCCGCAACTTGCTTCTCGAGTTCCGCAATGCGCGGATCTGCCTCTGGCTGATCTTTTTTCGCGCTCATTGAACAGTGCACGGGACACCCGGATCAGCAATGCAGTTTTCAGTCGGTGGTTTTCCTTTCCACGGGCACGTCTGCGAATACCTGCATGCGTCGTCAGTCATCAGCGAAAGCTCTTTTTTGATTTCAGCTTCGTCGGTCGCGTTTGTAATGAGCAAATGATCGTCGTCCTGAAAATCGTAATTGCAACCGACGTCGGGCATGAGGACGCCGTTCACATAGAGCTGACCCTGGTACATCTTTCCTTGATACGAGAAATTTGTACCGATGACATCGAACTCGGACTTGCCCTTCGGATCATTCAGCGAGCGGAAGAAATCGCAGAGTGTGAGACCCGGCTTGTGCCGGTGAATCACGTGGCCGTTTCCGTCGTGAAGATGCAGATACAAACTTCTGGCGTCTTTATGCGTGAGATCCGCAGAACTCCCGGACATGTACTTCTCCTGCGCAAAATCGATCTGCTTCCCGTCCAACCACACCGCGAAGTCCGCATGGGTGTGATTGGGATCGGGATTTTTTGGCGGCGGAACGAAGACGAACGCCAGAATACACAGAATCACGAATGCAATTCCGGAAACGGCACAGGGCGTGCACTTAAACTTCATAGTCGCATTCTAGCTGATCACGATGCTACCCTTCATCTCCTTGTGGCCGGGACCGCAGGGGATGTTGCAGAAGAACGAGAACGTGCCTGCTGTGCTGGTATCGAGGACGACATCCACACTCTGGCCGGGTTCGACGCGAACGTTGAGACCGAGATCTGGAGCGGCAAAACCATGAATGCCGTTCGCGCCGGTAACGTGCAGCGTCACTTTCTCACCTTTCTTCACCGAAATGGTGGAAGGCGTGAAGCTGAAGTTGTCGACAGCCAGATTGATGACGCGCGCTTCGGCGGCAGACGACGTGGTCATTGCGGCCTCACTACTCTTCATCATTGCGGAAGACGATTCCATCATCGCTGCAGAAGAAGAACCTTCCATCATCGCGGCAGAGCTGCTCATCGCGTCACCCGATGTGGTGGACGTTGCAGGCGTGCAGGCGCCTAGAACAAGCGGAGCAAGGAAAAGAAGACCGAGGAATTTCTTCATAGAGCGGGGTGAAAAAACAAAAGATCTGCAGTAGTATAGCAGTCATGCAGAAGGACGACATCGGGCACATGCTCTTACTACTAGGCCTTGCGTTCGTCTTCATCTATTTCGGGATAGATAAATTCGTGCATCCGGAAGTCTGGATCGGCTGGATGCCGCCACAGCTAAACGGCCTTGCTGGGATGTCGTCGGACTTATGGCTCCAAGTGACGGGAGCTGCGGAGGTGATCATCGGCGTTCTGATTCTCTTTCCGATGCGCTTTCTGAGGAAACTCGGCCTCGCACTCGCCGTACTACACCTTATAGCCGTGCTCACACAGACCGGATGGAACGATATCGCCGTGCGCGATATCGGGCTCCTGGCTCTTGCGATCGGAACGTGGTTTTTGCTTTAGGAGAAAAACTTCAGAATCCTGATGACGCCCATGGGCACCGCTCCGCGGTGAGCAGAAAAAGTCCCTTTCGAGAGCTCTTCTCTGTGCGCGACGTAGTAGTCGTACGCCTTTATAAGCATCTCGGTGTTTCCGAGCGTCGGTTGCCAGTTAAGAAGCTTGTTTATTTTTGACGTATCGAAGGCGAAATCCTCGGAAATCATGCGCCGGTGATAGGGCCCGAGCGGCGAGACACCGAATGCGTACGCGATTCTCATAAGAAACACGGAAAGTCCCACGGGAAGATGCCCGATGCGCGCCTGTGTGCCCGCATGTTCGATGAGTGCTTGGTATGTTTCACGTAGCGTCGGCACATCGTCTGTTCCCACATTCAGAACTGTCGAGGAGTTGAGTTGGAGAGACGCAACGCACGCTCGGCAGAGATCGTCCGCAAAAATGAATTGGTACCGGTTCTCGCCACTGCCCACCATCCACACGTTCCTGCCTTCGCGAATGAAGTCGAAGAGCAGTGAGAGAAGCCCTACTCTTCCTTCGTCTACGATCGTCGGGCAGCGAAGAACAATCGTCGTGAATGCGTCCTCGTCGAGAAAAATCTTCTCCCCTTTCCATTTCGACTCTCCGTACGGTTCATCGGGTAGCGGTACGTCGTCTTCGACGATCGGACGATTCATCGGACGTCCCCAGAGACAGTTGGTTGAGAGAAAGACGACCTTCGACACACCGAATTCCTTTGCAAGAGCCGCGAGCACACGCGTCCCCTCGATGTTGGAACGCCCAAGGTCATGCACGTTGTAGCCATGACCAAGTACTGCTGCACAGTGAAATATCGCATCGAACTGCCCCACAGTGAACGCATCGCGCATGAGCACTGCGTCGGTGATGTCACCGCGCATACTCCGAAGCTTCGGATGCCGATCGTCATCGACAACGCGATCGACGTTAGTGCACTCCCATCCTTCCCTCAAAAGATATCGTTTAAGAATTCCTCCGAAGAATCCCGATCCGCCGGTGATGAGTGCCCTTCTCGTTTGAGCCATCATTCGCCATACTACGATGCGATATGTCGGAGGGACAATTCAAACGGCTCTCGATCGCTCTCTTCTGCGGATTCGTTGCCCTCGGAGTTCTAAAAATTCTCTTCGCGCTCGGGAGCGTGCTTTTCTTTGAACTCTCGCATCCATACGAGGGGGACCTCTACATCTTTTGGACAATCGGACGAGGACTACTCAACGGCCTTCTGCCGTACGTCGACATGTTTGAGACAAAACCACCGGGAATTTTTCTACTGAGTGCGCTCTCGCTCGGTATTACAGGAGACCACAGACTCGGATACCTCATGGAAACGGTAAGCATTCTTGCCCCAGCCGTCGTGTGCATTCTCGTTACTGCACGAGCAATCAGAAAACATCAACGCATTACGGGAGACCGCCAACTGCTCCTGCTCACGTTTTCACTCTACGTACTTTTCCTTGCGACTCTCACAGGAATGCATAGCGGACTCTTTAAACCTGAAACCTTCGGCGTGTGTGTCGTAACACTCTACGGCGTGTTGGCACTCACCCATTCAAAACCAAAGATTCTTACCGTGCTCGCCATGGCGGCGCTTATTACGCTCGGATGCCTTCTAAAAGAAACGTTCCTTTTCTCATTCATTGCGTGCGGGCTGTTGGTCTGCCGTACGCAAGAACGCTTCTTCACAAATTTCGTCACTCCCGCCTTGGTCGCGGGTGTTGCGGGAATACTGTTCATGCTTGCTTTTGGGTATTTCGGTCCGTATCTCCGGGACTACTTGCCAGAGATGTTTGTGGGCAGAGTCTCATACTGGATTCCCACGTGGCTCAGCATGTTTCAGGGAGGAATGCTCGTCGATCGGATCGCGAGATTTTCGATGTTCCTCGCGCCGACCGTAGTCGTGATGGCGGCACTCTCGCCATTGTGGCGAATGGAGAGAGGGCACACGCACATGGAAAGGATCATCGTCGTACTTCTTTTCATCGTCTCTACAGCGCTTATTTGCTGGGGCGCGCTCCCCACATCTCCATTCTTAAATGGACACTCGCTTCCGAATGCGCAGAAACTCTTCCTGGAATTCGTGATTGTGATGATCGCAATCGGAATGTTCGGACTTTTTATTTGGAAGCGAAACATGCGAGCAGGATTGAAACTCGGTGCTGCCTGGCTCATTCCGCTTGCAAGTTTTTTCCTCACGGTCTTGGCATTCGGGGCAGGAGGCGACTTTTCGAAGCATCAAGTTGGAACTGTCGTACCGTATTTTTACTTGCTCGGCCTTCTCTCCGTAGAGTATCTCTCAGAAAAAAACGCGTGGGGAGCGCTTGAGAAAGGAGTTCTCTCGCTACTAGCTATCATGCTTACAGCGGGTGCTTTTCTGCTGCCGATACCGAAGTACGGCGTAAAAATCGCGGAGCAGCACAAGCAGATGGTCACGGATGCAAAGAATGCGGTAGTACTCGATAGCGTTCTCTCTGCATGCGGAGAAGATCGATACCTCATCGTAGGAGAGTTAAACGGATGGATGTGGGTGCATACGAAGCACTCGCCTCTTGGCCCCGGCTTTTACCAGTATGCGCTCAACTATCCGGTGTCATGGCATGAGACAAATCCATTCTTCACGGATTCCTTTAAGAACAATCTTCAGAGTGTCGCCAATGTCTTGGTCATAGACCCCGACTACGGCCGGCCTGTGCCTGCGGAGCATCTTGCGTACATCAAGAGCAATTTCACCACCGATCCCTGGCTCTGTGCTCGAGACTTGCCTCGCCCGGAGGGTTTCCAGATTCTCTTTAGAAGGGGCGCGGGTCCAAAGTAAAGACTTCATTTTTTGAGCCGTTTACGGCATACTTTCGCGGCGTGTCACGGTAGCTCAGTTGGTAGAGCACGGGACTCATAAGCCCGGGGTCGCCAGTTCAATCCTGGCCCGTGACACCATTCAGAGCTTTTCAAGCTCTTTTAAATCCTTGTCCGGCAAATACAGGATGAGCAAACCGACGACAATACCGCCTGCCGCCGTCATGAAGTGCTGCCCGTTAAAAATCAACAAGTCGACTGCATCAAGCACATACCAGATTCCGCGCCAAATCATGACGAGACCGACAACGATTGAGATGTTTCTTGTAAAGTAGCGGATGATCGTCCAAGAACTTTTTCTCATAACGACGTTATCGTATCATGAAGTCCATGGCAGTGACTGAGAAGTTGCTGCAAGAGAATCGGCGTGCGATCTATTCGTTGACACTGATATCGGTGCAGAACGCCAAGCTCGACTGTGTAATCGGCGTGCCGAGATTGGATGTATCGAGCGAGGCGATACCCGTGATTTCGTACTCCGCTAGCAGTTCCAACTCGGTGCACTCCCCTTCTTCCCCACCGCTTCGCATCTCGATCGCGATGGACTGCGTGTCGTGGTAATGACGAACGACGATCTCCTCTCCTCCGCCCGCGAACCACGCAGAGAAGACTGCAATCACGTCATCGGTCTCTCCTTTGTATGTAGCGTACGCTTTCGGATCCACGTACATGAGTTCGCCTGTCACGTCGCCAAGGTCCACGACTTCATCGATGGAGCCCGAGAACTCGATCGACGCTTTGTTCGTGGGAATGCCATCCTCGCCTTCCGTGATTTTCTGTGTGAGATGCACTCTGACGGTCTCAGCTATCGCAGAAGAACTCATTGCCGTTCCATCTGTCGGAGCAGGCGACGGAGTGCAGGCAACAAGCAAGAGCGCAGCCGACACAAAAGTGAGTGTTTTCTTCATAGAAGTGAAAGGAATGACTCAGGAAGCGTACTGCAAACGGCTCCAGTATGATAGGCGCATGAAGCGAGTACTCGTCTGTTTGCATGGCTGGGGCGGTGACCGAAGCTCGTTCACGGAGCTTCGCGCCGCACTCAAAGGATCCGACCTCGAAGTTCTCACGCCCGATCTTCCGGGCTTCGGCACACAAGCCGAGCCAAAACATCCCTGGTTCGTCGATGACTACGCAGATTGGGTCGAGCGATGGATTCTTGAGCATACGGCGACTACTGACCGTATCTTCCTGCTCGGACATTCACACGGAGGGCGCATTTCGCTCAAACTCGCCGCGCGCGAAACGAGAAAAGTAAAGCTTGAGCGCCTGTTTCTGTGTGCACCTGCCGGCATTCGTCACCCGCGTCACATCAGAAGGATGTTTGGCCTCACGCTCGCGAAGAGCGGGAAATTCTTTCTGAGTATTCCGGGAATGAAGTCGCTGCAACCCATCGGAAAGAAACTCCTGTACAAACTTGTGCGAGTTCACGACTACGAGAATCTGACTCCTGTCATGCGCCAAACGATGATCAATGTTTCTGCCGAGGATCTTCGCCCACTCCTCAAAGACGTTTCACTCCCCGTTGATCTCTTCTGGGGTAAAGACGACACGATGACACCGTTCTCCGATGCATTGATCATGGAAAAAGAATTGCCGAATGCGACGCTTCATGCGTTCCCCGGCGTTCGTCACCGTGTGCACCGCGAACGCGCAGCAGAGATCGCACAGGTGATCAAGAAAAGACTGAACGTGTAGGATGAGAACGTAATGCAAAAGATCCCGCTGTACGTAGATATCGATGGGACGCTCGTGCGTACGAATATCGCCGTGGAATCCGCTGTGCAGTACATCAAACGTTCTCCGTGGGAAGCACCGCGAGTCGCCTTCTGGTTTCTTCACGGCTCCGCCTACGCCAAGCGCAAGATTGCCGAGCGCATTACCTTCGACGCCTCAGCACTCCCCTACCGCGAAGATTTTCTCGCATTTCTGAAGAAGGAGCACGGTAAACGGGTGCTGATACTTGCAAGCGGAAGCGATGAGCTCCTCGGCCACTCGATTGCAAAATTTCTAGGGATTTTTCATGGAATTCTTGGGAGTAACGGAAAAGTAAACCTCACGGGCAAGCGCAAACTCACGGCGATTCGTCATCACGAACACGGAGGGCCGTTCGCGTACGCAGGTAACGAGGAAGTGGATTTGCCGATCTGGCGCGGAGCGAAGGAAGCCATCGTGGTCGGCGCGAGTTCGTCCGTGCTCAAGAGGGCAAAAGCGCGATCGCATGTCACACACGTGTTTGGAGATCAGCACTCGAAGCTCTACGGAATTCTCGAATCACTCCGCCCGGCGTACTGGCTCAAAAATCTACTGATCCTCACACCGCTCGCAGCAACACATACGATTTCGTGGCCCCTTCTCAGCATCGGCCTGAAGGCAATTCTAAGTTTTAGTCTCGCCGCCTCCGCGATGTATATCGTAAACGATATCGTGGACCTCGAAACGGATCGCGCTGAGAGCTGGAAAGGAAACCGGCCTCTCGCAAGCGGCAGACTCACGTTCCGCATGGCGTTTCTGGAGATCGGCTTACTTCTCATTGCAGCGTACGTGCTCGCGGCTTTTCTTCCCATCGGCTTTGCCATCGCGCTTTCGGGATACGTCATCGGCGTTCTCATCTATTCACTCATTCTGAAGAAAGTCCCGGTGATCGACGTTCTCTGCCGCGCGGGATTTAATTTGCTCCGAATCATCGCGGGGAGTGCTGCACTGGAACTGGCGTTTCCGAGCACGCTTCTCTCCGCGGCGATTTCCTTCTTCATTGGCTCAGCATTCCTCAAATCCTTCTGTGAACTCAGTTTGCTTCCGGAAGATTCGAAGCGCGTCATTGGACGCTACTACCCAAGGTCGTTTCGCTTTCCGATCCTAGTGCTCGGTATCGGCGCCAGTGCGGCATCGGTTTTTCTCTTTGCAAATGCCTTCCCTGATTATGTCTGGACGACGGTTGCGATCATCCTACTGGCCGTACGTATGTGGGCCGACGCTCTCCGCGGCTTCCTGCTCCGCGACCCCATCGCACATTTCCTCACAGACCCCGTGTGCCTGGGGATTATGGCACTTGCGGCCATCGGGTTCTTCTTTGGGCTCTAAACACGGCGTTCGCGAACGCCGTGTCTAAGCTAGAATAGAGCCATGAAAGGACTCGAACCGGTGTTCATCGTGCTGATGCTCCTCGGATGCGTTTCGCCGCTGCTTACGTTTCTGCACCTGTGGCAGATAAAGGAGTGGCGCATCGATCGTCTGGCCGAACATCTTCGGCATGAAGGGTTTTTGAGCCAACTCTTCGGCACAACTCGACCGACGATTGCACTTGTCTGGCTCATCGCCTTTTTCGCAGCACGATTCTCGGACGCGATGACAGTCGAGACTGAACCGATGTGGTTCGAAGCCTACGCTCTGCTGTTCGCAGTAGTGAGCTGTCTTCGCATTGCACTTAGGAAGCAGCCGATGCCGGTGCACACGCAGAAAGCTATAGCACTTTTCGTCGTATCATTTCTGCTCACTTTCATTCTGATTTCCTGGAGCGCAGCCTTCCTGCACGTCGTCGACGTGAGCCCACGCATTTTCGTCGCGCTCGCGACTCCCCTGCTCATGCCCGCAATCGTCTTTGTCGCGTGGTGTTTGCTGCGCCCACTCGACATCTTTCTTAAACAGCGAACGATGTCGCGTGCGATGGAGGTTCGCAAAAAACATCCAAATCTCACCGTCATCGGCATTACGGGAAGTGTAGGAAAAACGACGACCAAAGAACTCCTCGCTCACATTCTCAAAAAGAAGGACGCGAAAGCCACTCCGTTGCATGTGAATACGGAAATGGGCGTGGCCGCATGGCTCACAAGAATTTTGACTGATGAACCTGCGGATTCGAAACGCATTCTCATCGTAGAAATGGGTGCGTACCGCATCGGGGAGATCGATCTCCTCTGCAAAATCGCAGAGCCGACCATTGGCGTCGTGACGTTCGTGGGCCGCCAACACCTCGGGCTCTTTGGAAGTCCGGAGAATATTGCAGAGGCCAAAGGCGAGCTTCTTGCTTCGCTGCCTGCGAACGGAAAAGGATTTTTAAATGCGGATAGCGCGCTTGCAGACAGAGTAAAAAATCGAGCAATCGCACCCATCACACTCGTTGGCACAGACGCTCACGCGGCAGTCCGAGCAACGGATATAGAAGAGACGAGCAAAGGTATCCGCTTCAAAGCATTCGAGACGATTTTTGAGGTGCCACTCGCAGGCACACACATGGTGACAAACATCCTCCTAGCAATCAGCGCTGCTCGCGCGTGCGGCATGGAGCCTCGCGAGATCGCCGAAGCACTGAGGACGTTCACGGCATTTGAGCGAACGTTCGCCATACGAGAGGAACACGGCGTCACGATTCTCGATAACTCGTATAATGCATCTGTGGAGAGCTTCATGGCCGCCATCGAATGGGCGGGCAAACGCTCCGAGAAGAAAAAGATACTGCTGATGGACGGCATCATCGAGCTTGGCGACGCCGAAGCACGCATTCACCGAGAGATTGCGGAGCAAGCCGAGAAAGTGTTCGATCGCGTGTACGTGATCGGCCAGAGATTCCTCGTCGATTTTAAGCCAACCTTCAAGGAACGCGCGCTTCCCGCACTCCAAGAGAAAGAAATTCTTGAAAAAGGCGACCTGCTCGTCTGCATGGGCCGCATGCCCCAAAGTTTGATCCGATCATTCCTTCCGAACCAGAAACCAGTAACTAGTAACCAGTAACAATGCGAACCATCCACCACACCTACGGCCCCCACGTGGATAGAGCATATCTCTGGAAAACGCTCGCGGTGTCGTACAAGACGAAGACCTATGTGAACGGGCCTGCGATTGAGAAGCTCCGAGAATCACTCAAGGAATATTTCGGACGCTCAGCAGCACTCTTCGCTTCAGGACGTGAGTCACTCCTGGCACTCCTTCGAGCAATCGACGTGCGTCCCGGCGCCGAAATCATAATGCAGGGCTACACGTGCGTAGTGGTGCCGAACGCGATTCACACGGCTGGCGCCGTGCCGGTGTATGCGGATATCAATCCCGAGACGTTGAATTTGACGGTTGAGACAGTCGAGCCGCTCATCACACCGCGGACGAAAGCAATCATCTGCCAGCACACGTTTGGAATTCCGGGCCCGGCGAAAGAACTCCGCGAACTGTGTGACGGCAAGGGAATCATTCTCATCGAAGAACTCGCGCATGCGATTCCCGATCAGAAGGGACCGAAAGAAATCGGCAGTTACGGTCACGCGCTGCTCCTCAGTTTCGGACGAGACAAGGCAATCTCGGGCATCGCGGGCGGCGCAGTGCTGACTTCTGACCCAAGGACAGGTGCAGTACTCCACGAACTCGAGCGTGCAGCCGTTCCCCTTTCCTGGTGGCAAGCTGCGAAGCTTCTGGAGTATCCCTCGCGCATGCATTCGATCGTACGGCCTCTGTCGGGGACCCCGTTTCTGAAGCCCATCCTTTGGTTTTTGGGAAAACTCGGCATGATCGTGCGCGTGGTGACTGCGGAGGAAAAGAAAGGTCGTATGTCGCCAATTCTCCATGCGATCCCGAACGCTTGTGCCGAACTCGCGCTCTACTCCTTCAAAAAACTCAAGATATCCAACGAACGCCGCCGCGTGCTCACGTCGCTTTACCTCAAGCACGCGAAGGAAAAGAACTGGCCGATCCTTGCAGGCATTCGAAGCGGCTTTCCGCTGCAGAAATTCCCGGTGTTCGTTTCTGATGCACAAGGCAAGCGAGCGGAACTCAAAAATGAGAACATCCACTTGGATGATGGATGGACTACGTGCGTGATTTGCCCCGAAGGAACGGATATTCCGGAAGTCGGTTACGAATGGGGCAAAGATCCGGAGGCTGAGAGGGCAAGTATGCAGATACTGAGTTTGCCGACACATCCGACGATGACGATGTACCAGGCGCAGAAATTGGCTTCCAGACTGGATGAAATGCTCGGATGACTGAGAGCGCAAGTAGAACGGGATTGACTTTACTTAAAGAAAGCGTAGAACAAAACTTGTTATTTTCCTCCCTCTAAATCCATATGGAACAGTCAAGGCAACCTGATAAACTTGCGGTCGCATCTGAAGTCGGAGCAACAATTGCCCGGATGGGTGCTCCTTACACGTGCACAGCTGATCAAATAGCAACCGAGTTGAGTCAAATTTCTCAAGTGGACATCGACAGCCAGACGGACGAACAGCTTGGATTTCTCATTGCACACAGAATAGCAGCTAGACAACGCTTTTCCCAGAATCTGCGATAACCGGAAATTGCTCGGCCGTAAGTAATTCTTCCTCACTGCATATTTCCTTCAGACTATGCTCACCACACCAGCCATAAAAGCAACCATGATTTCTAACGGATTCCAGCCGACTGATCCTCTCGATGAAGAGACGTGCCGGATCCTCTTGAAATACAAAGAAGCGGGAGTTCTGACGCAGAACGGGGCCTCTGCCCTAGAGGGTAAGCTTGGCGACAAAACGCAGCCAATCAACGAAGAGGTGTGCAAGCTGTGCGAGCAAATTCTCGGAGAGTAATTTTTACAGGCGACAAAGATGGAAACTGCAGCCATCTGAGGTAGTATCCGTCGGAATGACTATATGCGATGCAGCGGATGCGAATGTCTGGGATGCGTTTCTGTCTCGTCAGCAGTACCGTCCGTTTCTGCAGAGCTTCACGATGGGCGAGGTTTACGCAGAGATCGGCCAGCCGGCTATCAGGCTCGTCGCAGAAGAAAATGGCGTGATTCACGGCATCTGCTTCGCGCACGTCGTCGATGCCAAGCGCGGCAAGCATCTCTCGGCACCCTACGGACCTGTGAGTGATCCGTCGCTGTATGGCGCGTTCGTCAAAGAATTAAAGAAAAGAGCGACGCAGTTCGGCTGTGCGTTCATTCGCATGAGCCCTTTTATTCCCACATTCCCATATTCCCATATTCCTGGATCCGTCTCCTCCCCTCTTCACCTACTTGCTGAACATGTGTGGTATCTACCACTCAAAGGAAGGACTGAAGAACAAATTCTGATGGAGATGCGTAAGACAACTCGGAATCTAATTCGCCGCGCGGAAAAAGACGGCGTGTACGTGAAAGCGTCGACAAATCCGAACGAAGACCTTGCGCATTTCATCCGCCTGCACGATGAGACCAGAAAGCGTCACGGCTTCACGCCGTACACGAATAAGTTTTTTGAGGCGCAAGTGCGTCACTTCGCGGCCAAAGGCATGTGCACGGTCTACCTCGCGCACTATCAGAATGAGGTCATCGCAGCTTCCATTCATATGCACGCCTTCGGCGAGACGAGCTATCACCACGGCGCGAGCTCGTATGCGCACTCAAAAGTGCCGGCGAGCTATCTCCTCCAATGGACCGCGATCAAAGACTCGATGAAGCGCGGGGATCATCTGTATAACTTCTGGGGAATAGCGCCTGAGTCTGCGAAACATCATCCGTTTGCCGGCGTCACACTCTTCAAGACAGGATTCGGCGGCCAGCTTCTGAATCTCGAGCACTGCCGCGATATTCCGGTCTCCTGGAAATACTGGCTCACGTACGCATTTGAGACCGCACGAAAGTGGCGACGAGGCTTTTAGCGCGATTCCAAAAAGTGCCGTTTTCTGCTATACTAAGAGACGAAATGGATAAAGACACACCAACCTCTACGGACGCGAAACTCGACGAAATTCTCGTGCATTTGCGCAACATGGATTCGCGAGACCGACGCCGCATGATCGGCAGCACGATCAAATCGATCATCACGCTCATTCCACTCATTCTCGTCCTCTGGAGCACGTGGTACTTCACGTTCCATTGGAAGGAAATCATGCAAGAGATGACCAAAATGGCTGCCTCTTCCGCAGCGAATTACACACAAGAACAAAGTAAGGGTCTACTCGACCAGTTCTTGGACGAATACGCACCGAAGAAGTAACGCTTACTCCGGCTTCCTTTCCGGTAGCGGAGGAGGCACCGCAGGTTTTCTGTCTTGGTACATTTGATGAGTTCTATTTGCGATCTCGAGCGTCGTCAGTTCTAGTCCTCTCGCCGCACTCAACTCGGCCTCGAGACTTGCATCGTTCGCCGCCTGAAAAAAAGCGATTTCCTGAGCAGAATGAGAGCCGGGGAAAATTGCACCATGTGCACTCATGAAAATAAAATACCACTTTCACAATTATTGTCAAATACCCGAATTCCCCGAATTCCGAGCCCGCCTGCTCATCTAAAAAAAGCGTACCGAAGGCGGGACTTGCTCCCGGCTGAGCCGCACCGCTTAGGGAAAGGATGGCTCGTGGAAGGGAAACCGCAGGTTTCTCTTCCACGCTTTTCAAAAGAGCAGAGGAACCCCCATCCTCCGCTCTTCGGGTACTTCGATGGTGAAAGGTGAGACTAGTTCGTAAGTCTCACGACATCTTCCGCATTCATTCCGGAGTTAATGAGGTAGCTGGGTAAGCGCAGGAACTGACTCCTGGTGAACTTCTTCTCCGGCGAGAGCCCGATGCCAAAGAGGTACGCAAGCTCACCCGCTTTCTGCATCACGCGATCGTTCACGCCGCCTTTCGGGTACGCCACCGCGTACACCTCACGCTTCGTGATGTCGCCAAGGAGCTTCTTGCTCTGCTGCAATTCGAGGAGCACCTGTGAATCGGTCATCGATCTCAGATCGTCACCCGTGTGTCCGCCGGACTGGAGCTCGTAGCCGTTGGCCATCATGTTGAGAATCATCTTCTCGGTGATACCCGAAATGCCGATGTCTTTGGTCTGCACAAAGAGTGTGGCCGAGACGCTCGTGGCATCGAGCGCGTCCGTGACCGCCTTCACGTTCTTCGCATTCACGCCGGTGACTATGAGTGCCACCGTGCCCGGCTGAATGCGCGCATCGCGCGATTCCTGAGCGAGCACCGTGTCGTAGAGCGACTTCAAGGTGACGATTTTCTTCCCGGCAGCCTTCAGTGCCTCCACGTGCTTAGAGAGTGCAGCGATACTCGCGGTGTCATCGGCGCTGTACTGCAGAATCGGTAGCGTGTAGTCCTCCTGGCGCACGAGGAAGGCGGGCAAGAACGGCTTCAAATATTGTGTGGAGACGTAGCCTTCTTTGCCGTCCGCAGTGACCCTCGCCCACTCGCCATTCATGCTGAGCGGCTTCACGATCGCGGCACCCGGAAGCTCGCCCACTTTCTCACTCTGAGTTGAGGGCTCTTTGCGAATGTTTAGGAATTGGAAGTCGACGTAATACTGGCCTTCAAACTTCTTCTTCTCGGTCGCGAGCTTCGCATCCGTCGTGAGCTTCGCGATGTAGCGGAGTGACACGTAGCCTTCCGTTTTATCGGCCATGCGGACCTTCGCCCAAGTTGCGTTTGGAATATCGAGCACCGTGACCACGTCGCCCTGCACCAATCTGCCCACCTGCGCGCCGCCGGTGGACATGCTTGCGCGAACGTTCACGAATGCGTTGCTGACTCTGTAGAGATTTTCGCCGTTATCGACTGAGCCCGCTCGCATGGAGGCGTAGAAGCTCGCCTTGGTCGTATCAATCACGATGCTTCCTGCATCCTCTGTGAGTACCGTCGTGGAAGACGAGCTCATAGAGCTGCTGCCCACACTCACTTCTTCGGGATTCCCAAGGACCTGCGTTCCGCTTCCATTGCTGCTCGCCATGCCCGCAAGCTCGTGAATCTCTTGGAGATCCGAATCCGTAAACGTGAACTCATCGTAGCCGGGATTCACCGGCGCACTGCATCCTGCAAAGAGAATGCCGAAGGAAACGATGAGAAGAAAAAATGTGAGAGTAGAGCGGGACATTGGGAGAGAAAGGAAACGGGAAGGAAATGTTGTAGCGCAGGATTTTTCCTGCGCGATTACATACGATCCGGGACTCGGATTGTGAGCAAAGAAGCACCGGCCCGGAGCACTTCTGCAGTAAGAAAGGTGAGGCCCAAGCGAAATGCTCTGCTGGCTTCAGGCGCCGTGAGAATTTCGTCGGAGTTGTAAAAGGAATTGAATGCTTGGCAGACGTCGTAGAGATAATTCGCGAGTCGGTGAGGCAAATGCTCCGTTCGTGCTTCGTCGAGCACGCTCGGGAAGAGCAGCAGTAATTTGACCAAGTGACGCTCGCTCGCCGTGAGCGTGCCGATAGCAGAAAGTTTCGGCTTCTCGACCTCGGCCTTTCGTAAAACTGATCGAGCGCGTGCATGCGTGTACTGCAAGTACGGCGCACTGTTGCCCTCGAACGTGAGCATCTTGTCCCAGTCGAAGACCATATCCATCTTTCGATTTTGGCTGAGCACACCATACGCAACCGCGCCAACGCCCATCATTTCTGCGAGTCCCTTTGGATCATCCGTTTGAATCTTCTCTCCTCTCTCTTCGATCAGTTTGTCTGCACGAGCGACGGCTTCATCGAGCACTTGTTCCAAATTCAGGATGTTTCCCTTGCGCGTGCTCATGGCGCGATCGGAGAATCTCATGCGTCCGAAGAGCACGTTCTCGAATTCTGGAAGTGTCCACCCAAGCTGCTTGCAGGTTTCAATAAGTTGTTCGAAATGAAGCTTCTGAGCGATATCCGTGAAGATAAGAATCTTCTGCGGATGGTATGTATCCATGCGGTAGCGCATCTGCGCAATGTCTCGCGTGGAATAGAGCGTGCCGCCATCTCCGCGCTGTACCACGTACGGAGGCATCTTGGCGGCCTCCGGGAATTCGACGATGAATGCACCTTCATTTCCTTTTTGAAAAACGCCGTCTTTCTTTCCCTTCTCTAAGATCGGCTCCATCTTGTCTTCGTAGAAACTCTCGCCGAGATCCAAATCGAAGGCCACATGGAGACGAGCGTAAATATCGCCCAAGGATTTCTTCGTGACACTCACCACGTCCTGCCAAAACTTTCGCAATGTCGGATCCCCTTTCTCGAGTGCCAAGGACTTCGCGCGACCAAGATCTTCGAGCGTCGGATCTTTTTCGACCTCTTCATGAAACTTCACGTATAAGGAAAGGAGATCTGTGACGGACATCGAGAGGACGTCTTTGCCTTTGCCCCACTTCTCCATAGCAACGGCGAGTTTGCCGAATTGCGTGCCCCAGTCGCCGATGTAATTCCATCGAATGACCGGGTAGCCGGCGTGCTCATATAAATTCGAGACGGACTGACCGATGATCGTGCCAAGAATGTGGTGCACTCCAAGCGGCTTTGCAATATTCGGCTGCGAGTACTCGACGATCACCGGGTCTTCCTTCCTCTTCTTCTGTGCACTCGTGTGTGCAGAAGTGAACGTGAGCCCATCGACGAGCGCCTTACTTTCAAGCGTGACATTCACGAAACCTGGCCCCGCGACTTCAACGCTCTCGACGCCCACTACCTTTTCTATAATCTTGGCGATTGCTGACGCGATATCGTGCGGTTTCTTTTTGAGTTTTTTCGCAATTGGCAGCGCTCCGGAGGTGGTGAGGTCCCCCCTCCCTTTCTCCAGAGAAAGCTCGAACGAAATCTCAGGGATTTCTCCGAATTCCTGGTTCAACTTTTCCTTTGCGGAGGCCGAAAGCTTTTTTTGGAGGTCGAACACAGAAAGTGAACAAGTAAACGGCGCTACTGTAGCCCGTTAGAACCGCTTGCAAAGGTGAAAACAAAATTTGCTCTTGATCACACTTTTTCTTCATGTTTTAACATATTTTTGAACACAAATTTTATGCACATTTGTACACCC
>FRDC01000686.1_pt1 | contig 22129 bp, 21 predicted proteins | sample 1106171 | NCBI WGS metagenome assembly FRDC01 (sample SAMEA3930566, study PRJEB13176) | freshwater metagenome | biome: Drinking water system; feature: drinking water; material: water | place: Singapore | collected 2014-12-20 | reverse complement strand
TGCGCGCGAACAAAGCGTCGCGCGCGGTGGTCGCAGCGGGCGCGTCGCCCGGCGGCGGCAGATCGAGCGGCGCGCCGTCGATCGCGAGCAGCGCTTCGTCGGCGCGCACCCCCGCGCGCGCGGCAGGGCCGTCGGGCAGCACCAACTCGACCGCGACCGGCGCGGAGAAGCCGAACGAGGCGCGCGCCGCGCCCCGCGCGCTCGGCTGATATTGCGCGAGCGTGTGGAGTTGCAGCCCCATTTCGGGCTCGAGATCGCGGCAGAGCGCGGCATTGGCGGTGGTCAGCCGGAAAGCGATCGCGGCGAGCCGGGCGTCGGCCGCGCGCAGCGATTCGAACACCGGGTCGCGCGGCGGATCGAGCGCGCGCGCCGGGGCCGCGCACAAGGCGAGAAGCAGAAACAGGCGCCGCATCGCTGGGCGAATTAGCGGCTATCGTCGGCGCGGTCATCCCTTATCGCCGCGCTTGCCCGCGCCGAGCGCGGTCGAACCGCCAAATGTCCGCGGGGCAGCCGCGTCGACGCGATCGGCGACATGCACGGGAAGCGCCCCCCTGCGCGCGCTGGGGTCGGCGGGCAGTGGTCGCTGGTCGAGCGCCTCGCGCCTCCGATCGTCGGCGCCACATTTTCGAATCGGCATCAAGGGCTGCGCCGATCACAGGAATCGCCCGACCGTTTCGCGGTTGCACAATGACCAGCGCTGGACTGTGACGCCCGTGCGACAGGTGCGCGATCAGGCGCCGCAGGCACAGGATTGAGACGATTTTCTTGATGATTTTTGCACCGCACCCAACTATAAGCCTCGGGGCGGGAGTAAGCCGCCTCACGCGTGTTGGCCAGTCCGGTCGAATTGCTTCTGGTTTCCGGAGTTCGTCTGCCCGGCTGCACCGTGGCGGAGACCAATCGTCCTAAAAAAGTGAGTCTAAAATGAGCTTCGCCAAGTTCCTCGTCACGGCCGCTGCCGCTTCGATGGTCGTTGCCCCGGTCGCCGCCTCGCCGAACTCGGCGTCGGCGCTGTCGCTCGCCCCGGCCGCCAAGTCGCTCCGCGCGGCCCCCGCCGGCAAGAAGGCCAAAATCTCGCAGTTGGGCATCATCGCGATTGTCGTGGTCGTCGTTGGCGGCGCCATCGGCGGCGCCGCCGCCGCGGGCGCTTTCGACGGCCGCGCCGCCAGCCGCTAAGGCTGACCGGCACGCTTAGTAGCCGACAGCAGGGGGGCTAGAAGCGATCGCGTGTCGATCCGCCTCTAGCCCCCCTTTTTCTTGCAACCGCCTTGCGGCTCGCGGCGCGGATCAGCCCCCTCTTTCCACCCCCGGCACAACGCGCAGCGCTAAGGCGTCGCGGCGACTCAAGCGCGGTATCGCGCTGGACCCGATGGTCGGGCAGCGCCCTAGGGGGCTCGGCCGTGCGAGGATCGGCGGCAGCCCGCGCCGCGCGCCGGCCTAAGTTTCCGACCCATCCCTGGCAACGCCCTCAGTCGCGCTTGCGCCCGCCGTCGCACGCGACCAGTTGTGGCCGCGCGGCGCATGGCCTATCGCCCGCGCTCGCCCCGTCACGGGGTTCTGGTTCATCGCTCGATGCTTAGGTTTTTTCGCAAGTCTACCCCGACCACCACGCCCGGCCGAATCCCCGCTGGCCTGCGCATCTATGTGATCGGCGACATCCATGGGCGGCTCGATCTGCTCGACGATCTGCTCGCGCGAATCGCAGCGGATGACGCCGCCCGCGCGGCCGCCGAAACGCAGCTGGTTTTTCTCGGCGATCTGATCGACCGTGGCCCCGCGTCGGCGGCGGTGGTCGAGCGCGCGATGCGCCTCGCCGAGCAAAGGCCCTGTCGCTTCCTGATGGGCAATCACGAGGAGGTGTTCCTCAAGGCGTTGAGCGGCGACGAGCGCGCGCTGCGCCTGTTCATCCGCATCGGCGGGCGTGAGACCATCCTGAGCTATGGGATGGACGAGTCGCGCTACAATGCGCTCGATTTCGAAGAGCTGCTCGCGGCGCTGCCGGCGCTGGTGCCGCCCCGGCATCAGGCGTTTCTCGCCGGGTTCGAGGATCTGATCGAACTGGGCGACTATGTCTTCGTCCACGCCGGCATTCGCCCCGGCACGCCGCTCGCCGAGCAGCGCGTCGCCGAGTTGCGCTGGATTCGCGACGAATTCCTCGATCATCCCGGGCCGCATCCGCGCATCGTCGTCCATGGTCACAGCATCGCCCCGCAAGTCGAATGGCGCCGCTATCGGATCGGTATCGATACGGGCGCTTATGCGAGCGGCGAACTCACCGCGCTCGCGCTCGAAGATGACCAGCGCTGGACAGTGGCAACCACGCCACAGGGCTGATCGCAACCCTGTCTGTCATTGGCCTGACACAATTTTCTTAGTGATTTTTGCACTGCACACGGTTAAGGACCTCCGCTGCGGGGTACGCAGCATTCGGCGTGTTATCCGGTCTCGCATGGTCAAGGCCCATGGGCGGGTTGCCAGGCGGGATTTCCCGTGGCAGAAATTGGTTGAAAGAAAAGGGAGTCTAAAATGAGCTTCGCGAAGTTCCTCGTCACGGCCGCTGCCGCCTCGATGGTCGTCGCCCCGGTTGCTGCCTCGGCCAACCCGGCGTCGTCGCTGTCGATCGCGCCGGCCGCCAAGTCGGTCCGTGCGGCCCCGGCCGGCAAGAAGGCCAAGATCGCCCAGGCGGGCATCATCGCCCTCGTCGTGATCGCCGCTGGCGGCGCGATCGCCGGCATCGTTGCGGGCACCACCGGCTCGAACAACTCGACCAGCCGCTAAGCCCGGTCGACACGCAGTTTCGGAAAAGGGGCGACGAGCGATCGGCGCCCCTTTTTCTTTGAGCGGAATGCGGGTCTCGGTTATCGGCCGCGAAACGCCGCCGGATGGTTGCGGCGAACGGGAGAGGCGTCGCGGTGTGGCGATCATCGACGTGTGATGGCGCCCAGAGCCTGTGCTATCGAAATAGAAACACCGTTCGTGCCGAGCCGCTCGGCTGGCTGGCACGCCAGCCGCTCAGGCGCGGCTTCGGCCCTCGGAGCCGAAGCCGAGGCACGTGGCCGGGGCGCAACGCTTGGTATTACGCCTCTCGACGGCGCGAAGCCGAAGCTGAGATCGCGGGGGCTCGGGGCGAACGGAGTCCATCTGAACGGAACAGCCCCTAGGTGTTTGGTCCCGCTGAGTGGTGGTACGGCTAACCATCATGATGCGAGGCAAGCGCTATGGGGCAGGTTTTACACGGCAGCGCCCGGACGACTGAGGCGGTCCGTCGAGCGATTCAGCGGAGTGAAGAAAGCGTAAGGGCGCTTGCCCGACGCCACGGGATCAGCCCGACAACGGTGCAGAAGTGGCGGAAGCGTCAGACCACGGCTGACGCCAAGATGGGGCCGGCCAACCCACGTTCGACGTCGCTGACGGCGGAGGAGGAAGCGGCTGTGGTTGCGTTCCGGCGCCACACGCTGCTGCCGCTCGACGACTGCCTCTACGCGCTGCAGCCCTCCATCCCGCACCTGACGCGCTCGTCGCTGCATCGGTGTCTGCAGCGCCACGGCATCAGCCGGCTTCCAGCGCTCGAAGGTGAGGTGGCCGAGAAAAAACGCTTCAAGGCCTATCCGATCGGCTTCTTTCACATCGACATCGCTGAGGTGCGCACGGCCGAGGGCAAGCTGCACCTGTTCGTCGCGATCGACAGGACGTCCAAGTTCGCGTTCGCCCAGCTGCACGACAAAGCCGATCGGCCCACCGCATGCGCCTTCCTGGAAGCGCTGATCGAGGCCGTGCCATACGAGTTGCACACGATCCTCACCGACAACGGCATCCAGTTCGCCGACTTGCCAAAGAACCGGAACGGCCCAACCGCTCGCCTGCGTGTTCACCGCTTCGACCAGATCTGCCGCGAGCACGGCATCGAGCACCGGCTGACCAAACCCAACCATCCATGGACCAACGGCCAGGTCGAGCGGATGAACCGTACCATCAAGGAAGCAACCGTCAGCCGCTATCATTACGACAGCCACGATCAGCTGCGCGACCACCTCCAGCTCTTCATCGACGCCTACAATCACGGTCGCCGCTTCAAGATCTTACGTGGCCTCACGCCCTACGAACACGTCGCCCGCTGCTGGACAGAAGAGCCCGAACGGTTCAAACGCAAACCGTACCACCACTCAGCGGGACCAAACACCTAGCGCGATTTCCGATCCGATTGCATCGGATCGCCGCTCTAGATCTTTGATTTGCCGCGATTTCCGAGTCGGCAGGCGATTCCACCTGCCTGGAAATCGCTTTAGCGCAGCTGCCTGATCAGTTCACGGGTGGTCGACTGAGCCGCCTCGAAAGGGCGGCATCGTGGCGTGCGCCGCGTTAGAAATACCATCCCGACGGACAACGGTAACCACCGTCATGATAATGATCTTGATATCCAACCACAGATTCCGTTGTTCGACGTAACGCACGTCATACTCGAATTTTTCGTCCCAACTAAGCGCGTTACGCCCCATTACCTGCGCCAGGCCGGTCACACCGGGACGCACCTCGTGCCGCCGCCGCTGGCGCGGGGTGTAGAGCGGCAGATACTGCATCAGCAGCGGGCGCGGACCCACCAGGCTCATTTCGCCTTTGAAGACGTTCCACAATTCAGGCAATTCATCCAGGCTGGTCTTCCGCAAAAATTGCCCGAACGAGGTCAAGCGGAGCTCATCGGACAGCAAATTGCCGTCTTCGTCACGTTCATCGGTCATCGTTCGGAATTTCACCATGTCGAACGGGCGCTCGCTCATCCCTGGTCGACGTTGAACGAAGAATATTGGCGCGCCCAATTTCATGCGCACAAGAAGAGCAAGCACGGCGATCACGGGCAAGATCAACGGGGCCGCGATTGTCACGAGGAGCAAATCGAATACGCGTTTCATGGGCAAATCCGGAACAGGAACGGTGACGCGCCTTTAGGACGCGGAACCGCTAAAGGCGAGCCGATTCGTGGCTAGGGCGTCAGCCACCAGCGGATCACGCCAGCAACCACGCCCAGCGCCGTAACGCTCGCTCCCCAAAGCGCGACTAGCCACAAAAGGCGCTGCCAGAGCGGTCGCTCGCCTCCCGTCTCGTCCCAGGGCTCGTCCTCACGGGGGGCGCGCATCAATGATAGCCCTCGCCCACCTTGCCGCGGAACACCCAATAAGACCAAGCCGTATAGGCCAGGATGATCGGCAGCATCACCCCCGCTCCCACCAGCATGAAGGCCTGGCTCGCCTCGGGCGCCGCCGCTTGCCAGATCGTCACGCTGCGCGGGATGATATAGGGGAACATCGAAATCCCGAGCCCGACGAAGCTCAGCGCGAATAGCGCCAGCGCCAGGCCGAAGGGCGCGAGTCGCCGATGCTGGGCGAGCGCGCGCCAGAACAGCACCGCGACGATCGCGACGAGGAGCGGCACCTGCGCGGTGATCAGCACGCCGGGAAAAGTGAACCAGCGCTTCACATAGCTATGCGCGAGGAACGGCGTCGCCGCCGACACCGCGACGATCGCCAGGATCGTCAGCGGCCCGAGCAGCCGCGCGAGCGCATAAGCGCGGCGCTCGGTCTCGCCCTCGGTCTTCACGATCAGCCAGCAGGCGCCGAGCAGCGCATAGCCGATCACCACGCTCACCCCGGTCAGCACGGTGAACGGCGTCAGCCAATCGAGCCACCCCCCGCCATAAGCGCGCCCGGCGACGGTGATGCCCTGGAGCAGCGCGCCCAGCGTCACCCCTTGCGCGAAGGCCGCGATCGTCGAGCCGGCGGTGAAGGCGAAATCCCAAGAGGGCTGATGCGCGGGGTCGCGCCAACGGAATTCGAACGCCACGCCGCGAAAGATCAGCCCGAGCAGCATCGCGATGATCGGCGGGTAAAGCGCGGGCAGGATGATCGCATAAGCGAGCGGAAAAGCCGCGAACAGCCCGCCGCCGCCCAGGATCAGCCAGGTCTCGTTCCCGTCCCACACCGGCGCGATCGCGTTCATCGCCTGGTCGCGATCGGGGCCGCGCGTGAAGCGGGGGAACAAGATGCCGATGCCGAGATCGAACCCATCGAGCACGACATAAGCGAACACCGCGAAAGCGATCAGCCCCGCCCAGATCGTCGCCAGATCATAGTTCAGGCTCATCCGGGCTGGCCCTGCTGCTGCACCTGGAGCGTGGGGGTCACCCCCGCCGTGCGGATCGGCGCGTCGCCCAGATCGGGCTCATGGACATGGACGCCCTCGTGCATCAGCTTGAGGATGTACCAGGTCCCCACCCCGAACACCGCGAAATAGACGAGCACGAACGCGACCAAAGACGCCCCCACCGCCGGCGCGGCGAGCGGCGAGGCGCTCTGCGCGGTCTGCAGCAAGCCATAGACGGTATAGGGCTGGCGGCCGACCTCGGTCGTGATCCACCCCGCGATCACCGCGACGAAGCCCGAGGGGCCCATCACCAGCGCTGCGCGGTGCAGCCACGACCAGTCGAACAACCGCCCGCGCAGCCGCGCCCACAGCGCCCAAAGCGCGAGGCCCAGCATCGCGAAGCCCAGCCCCACCATCACCCGGAACGACCAGAAGACGACCGGCACCGGCGGCTGCTTGTCGCGCGCGATCGTGTCGAGCCCGGCGAGCGGGGCGTTGGGATCGTGCTTCAGGATCAGCGAGGAAAGCTTCGGGATTTCGATCGCATAATCGACGCGCTGCTCGCGTTGATTGGGCAGGCCGAACAGGATGAGCGGCGCGCCTTGCTTATGGCTGTGGAAATGCCCCTCCATCGCCATCACCTTGGCGGGCTGATGTTCGAGCGTGTTGAGCCCCTGCGTGTCGCCGGCGGCGATCTGCAAGGGCGCCACCACGGCGATCATCCCCATCGCCATCGAGAACATGATCCGCGCGAAGCGGTTCTGCTGGTCATTCAGCAAATGCCACGCCCCCACCGCGCCCACCGCGAGCGCGGTGGTGAGATAGGCGCCGGTCACCGTATGGACGAGGCGATAGGGAAAGCTGGGGTTGAAGATGATCGCCAGCCAATCGCCCCCGGGCACGAATTGGCCGGCGGCGTTCACCGCAAACCCTTGCGGCGTCTGCATCCAGCTATTCGCCGATAGGATCCAAAAGGCCGAGATGAAGGTGCCGAGCGCGACCATGCAGGTGGCGGCGAAGTGCAGCTTCTTGCCGACCTTCTCCATGCCGAACAGCATCACGCCCAGAAAGCCCGCCTCGAGGAAAAAGGCGGTGAGCACTTCATAGGCCATGAGCGGCCCGAGCACCGGCCCGGTCTTGTCCGAAAACACCGCCCAGTTGGTGCCGAACTGGTAGGACATGACGATGCCCGAGACGACCCCCATGGCGAAGGCGACCGCGAAAATCTTCAGCCAGAATTTGAACAGGTCGAGATAGGCGTCGTCGCGGGTGCGCAGCCAAAGCGCCTCGAGCACCGCGAGATAGCTCGCCAAGCCGATCGAAAAGCTCGGGAAGATGAAATGGAAGCTGACCGTGAAGCCGAATTGGATACGCGCAAGCAGGATCGGGTCGATAGCCGCGAACATGGATCACCTCTTGCCGAGGCGATTTGGGCGCGAAGCCGGCGGCGCGCAAGTGCGGGCGACGCAAGCGTGCGGTAGCGACGTGCATCGCTCGAATGCTAGCGGCGCGGCGCTTGTCCCTGCCGACGGGTTCGGTCCGCGGCTGCCTCGAACGGCGATGAGGCGTTTGCTTGAGGCGCGTAACTGCGATCGATCCGACTGGCCAAACGCGCCCGAACCCGATTGCTTACGCGCGTTGCGATCCGCGCGCCCGATTCAATCCCAGGTGCCGAGTTCGCCGTTTGCCGCTCACCACTGCGCTGGCTGAAGACCGACGTCGTTTCGCCAGCGCGACGGCTTTTCTCGAACGGTGACGGACCGGGACCAAAGACTTGATCTCGCCGCTCGTCCGTCTGCCGCGGTGGCGGCAGGGGCGTGGTGACAGGATCGGTCGCGGCCTCATCGTCAGACTTGGTTTGCGCTGCTGCACCGAAGGACAGCGAGATCAGCGCAAGCAGAGCAAGGCCATGGCGGCGACGGCGACGGGCGCTAGCACGGCTGTACGTCATGCTCTCCCCTCTCGTCGATCAGGCGTCGTCGGTTGCGGCTTGATCTCCACATAATCGAGTTCGCCATTGATGCCCTCGACATCGTTAGATGGGCGCGCGTTCAACACGAGCTTTTGCGCGGGACAGTTGGCGGGGACGGTAACGGAAATGGTGAAGCGCCCCTCGCGATCAGGTAAACGGCCACCATCGCCCCGCACGAGATCATGACCATCGCGGGTGCATTTTAGGGACCAAAATGGCGCATCGTCCGTTCGATGTCGCAAGTTTCGGGCGTGGCCTTCGATCGTGTAACGGCCCGGTGGCAACAGCTGCATTTGCTGAACCAACATCCCGCCGATCGTAGGCGCCACCGAATAGACGAGAAGTCCGCGTTCCGCGCCGGTTTGAATGCTTGCGGAAATCCCGCTATCGGTGGCTGGCGTCCAATCAAAGATCGCCGGCGCCGTGATCGTCTCGGCGAAATAAGGATTGCGCGAGCGTCGCCGATCAACGCCGCGTCGCGTCGAACTGTAATAGGACCAGGCCGCCGGCCAATCATTTTGGTTGGCCAACGCAGCGACCAATTGCGCCGAAGCCGAAGCCGGGACCGAGCCACCGCGCGCCGCCACTTTTTCGAGCAGCGCTGACGCCGCGCGCGGCTCGCTGGTGGTTTGCGCGAGGTAAGTCATGAAATCCTTGCCCCATGGCGGGCGGCGGCCCAGGATCGTTGCCAGGGCATCGCCGATCCGCGCATCGCCGCTGGCGCGCGCAAGCACCGGAAGCAAAATGTCGCCGGCCCCCACCTGCGTGCGTAGCGCAATATCATAATGGCGCAGCGACCCAGGAATATCGCCGCGCGCTACCGCCTCTTCGATCAGCCACAATTCCGTCGGCAGATCGCGTCGAGACAACCATGACGCATAGCCGAACCAGCGCCCCGCTTTCCCGGTTTCCCCGCGCAGCTGCGCGACCAAGCCGAGCGTCGCCGCAGCCTGAACCGCCGTAAGATCGCGTGCCAACGCGCCGCGCGCAAGGGCTGCTGCTTCATTCTGCGCCGACACGTCGCCGGGTTCCGCCGCCAAGCGCTCGCGCGCATAATGGGCGGCCAGCCGAGCATCGCCAGGCGCAAGCGCGAACGCCGCGCCGATGGATCTGTCGGCGATGGCGCTCGCCACGGAACGGGTCACGACCAAAATACCGAGCAGCAAGATGCCGACCGCCAGCACACTCCGCACCAACCGAGCGCCAAGAGCGCGCCGCTGCCGCGCCGCCCCTTGCATAGCCCTAGGCTCTTTCAGATTTCGTCAACGCGGTTCGGCCATAATCATAGCCACTCCCATAGCCATAGCCATAGCCATAGCCATAACCATAGCCATAGCTCGCCTTCTTCGCCTCGAACTTGGTCAACACCCCACCAAAGATGTGAGCATTGGCCGCCCTTAGTCGTGCGACCGCGGCCTTCACGGTGGCTACCCGCACACTGTGCGACTCAACCGCATAGACGACGCCTTCCACTTGACTCGAGATCAGCGGGGCGTCCGCCAAACCCATGATGGGCGGTGAATCGATGACCACGTGATCATAACGTTGCAGAAGGCGACTCACGAGCAGGCTAAGCCGATTGCTTGCCAGCAGTTCCGCAGCGTTGGGCGGCAGCGGTCCCGCGGTCATCGCGTCGAAATCGAAATGCGGCACCGTCTGAATCATCGACGCGTCGTCGTCATTGCCCGTCAGAAAATTACTAAGGCCAATGTCGTGACGCCCACCGATCAACAGATGAACTGACGGCGAACGCATGTCGGCGTCAACAAGAATGACCTTGCGCCCGGCGCGCGCGATCACCGTTGCCAATGCGAGGGCCGTCGAGGATTTTCCCTCGGCGGGACGGGTCGACGTCACCGAGAAAGACCGTGGCATGCCATGATCGGTCGCGAAAGCAAGGCTCGTCCGAATCGTCAGATATGCCTCGACCAACGCCGATTTGCGATCGAGCAACGCGCGCTCGGGGGCTTCGTCTTCGATCATCGGCACCGCGCCTAGTGCCGGTATCCCCAGCTGCCGCTGCAAGTCTTCGGGGTCGCCGATGGTGTCGTCGAGCTGCTCGAGCAGAATTGCGGCAACGACGCCGGACACCAACCCAAGTACGAGCGCGATGACCAAGTTAAGCAGCAGCCGAGGGCTCGAGGGCTTCTCTGGAACATCGGCGGCATCGACGACGGAAATATTGGTGATCCCCACCCCCCCCGCGACGCCGATTTCCTTGAACCGCTGCAGCAACCCATCATAGAGTGCGCGGTTGGTATCCACTTCCTGCTGAAAGATATTGTACTGAATGCTGCGGTTTCGCACGTCGAGATAATCCGATTTCAGCCTCTCGACGCGGTTACGGAGTTCGGTCTCGCGCCCCAGTGCCTGGCGATAATCCGCCTGGGCCGCCGCCGACACGCGCCGCTCTTCCCGCTCGATGCTGCGATCGAGCTGGTCGATCTGCGATCGCAGCGCCCTGGCAGGGGTGTAGCCGGGCTCGAACTGGGTCAGCAGCCGCTCGTAATCGGCGGCCAATTCGGCGCGTCGTTGCCGTAGACCGTTGATCGCGGGATTACGCAGCGCCTCGCTCGAACTTCCGGAGCCGCCCAACTGGCGGTAACGCGCCTCGACTTCGATCCGCTCGGCAATAGCCTGAGACAAAGCCGCGTTCAAAGAAGCAAGTTCATCGGCGACGATCGATCGTTCCGCTGTTCCCGTGCCGGTGGTTGGCGCCGGCAAATTGATGATACGCTGGGCGGACGCATAGGAGACTAGCTGGCGCTGTGACGCATCGAGCCGCTCCTTAGCTTGCGACAGCTCACGCTGTAGCAAGTTTCGTCCATAGGACGTCGCTTGAACCTTGCGTTCCAGGCTCGTCTGAATGAAGCTTTCAGCCCAGCTATTGGCAACCCGCGCCGAAAAGCTGGGATCGGGCGACGTGAAGCGGACATCCACCAGCCGCGAAAGGCGCGTCGGCGCAACGGTCACGTGATCCAGCAATATGTCGCTGGCCAAGCGCAGCCGCGCCTCCCGACCTTTTGCGACATATCGGCCATTGATCTGCGCGAACGCGCCATCGCGCTTATTTCGTCCGAAAAGTTCGTAGAATTTTTCATCGTCGACCAGATTGAGCTGGTGCGCCACCCGCTCCGCCAGCGTGCGGGACTTCAGCAGGCCATATTGAGTTTGGTAGAATTCCTGATCAGCCGAGTTCTCTTCGCGATCAACACCTTGAAAGTTGGTGACGCGATTCGAATCGCGCGCGATCTCGAGTGTGGTTGCCGCCGTGTATTGCGGCGTCATCAACAGGGTGACGATCATCCCCAAAACGACGAAGGCTAGAGCCACGCCCAAGATGACGAAGCGGCGTTGCAGCGCGATCCTTACATACTGCCGGATTGCCGGTGTATCGCCGCCGAAAGCCGGCGCACCCAAAGCGATCGACGGGACGGCGACATCAGCGCGCACGGGTTGAGAAACAATGTTCATATCCAGCCTTATCGAGCCAACGGAATTGCCAGTGTGGCGATGACCGGCGAGACAGCGATGAAATCACGGAACAAGCGCCGCTGCGGGGAATCGCCGACGACGATCACGTCGTTGGCGTAGATCGGCGGGTCCGAATAGGCGCCCCGACGAATTGCTCCCAAATTATAGAGCGCCGCCATCCGCCGGCCCTCCACCGTACGCAGAATGACGACATCATCCTGGCGCGCAAACTCGGTGAGGCCCTTGGCGGAGGCAATGACCCGCATCAGCGTCATCTGATTGGTTACCGGGTATAGCCCGGGCTCCGCGACTTGACCATCGACCGTGGCAACTTGGCTTACCAAGGTTTTGATGTTGACGACGACCTCCGGATCCCGGACGAACTTGGCCCGAAGCGCTGCTTCGATAATTCGCGCTAACTCCTCCGCGGTCTTGCCCCGGGCATCGATCGTGCCCACCAGCGGCATCGCGATACGGCCGCTGGCATCAACCTGAATTTCGCGACTGAAATCCGGAATGTTAACGACCTCGACCTGAATCGTGTCGAGTGGCCCGATCAAAGCCGGGCGATCCGCAGCGATGAGATCGGCGCGCTGCGGTGGCGGCAAGCTCGTCGCGCCCGGCACGACCGTTAACGTCTCGGAGCTTTGAAGGGCCGGGCGCCCCCCGCAGCCACTCAATATGATCAGCAAAAAAAGTGCCGCCTGAAACCTGCGCATCTGATCGCCATGTTAGGTGTGAAAGCCGGGTCGCTATAGGAGATGGCGTGCGAGCGGTAAAGCAGTTAACTGGCGCCGCCGCCTGGACGTTCCAGCGCCGCGTCGGGCGTCATACCATCCCGAAAAGCAGCGCTAGCCGCAACATGATTATGTCGCGCGGGCGCCGGCGAAACTGTCCCGCCCGGACCGCGAGCCACAACCGATCGACCAAACCCATCCGTCCGACACGCTCGACGATCCGCCGTTCTGGTTCATCGAGTTCGAGCTGACGCGCGACCCACAAAATCTGCCGCCGGTACCACCGCTCCCGCAACAACTTTACCCGCCCAATGATGCCGCGAAGGCCAGGACGCGACCCATAGACATTCCGCGCATGTTGGCGATATAGGAGCGAGCTGTAATCATCGAAGAACCAACGGAGCCGCTGGTTGCGAACGAGTGCATAAATCAGCCAATCGTGCGACCAGCCGGTTTCTTCGACACGTAACGCGGCCTCGATTTTCGGTCGTATCCTTTCGACGCATTCTCGCGTCAACACATAAGTGCATCCGGCGGAAGCACCTTGGAACAGATGATCGAATGATTTACACACCCCATGCTTGGCGATTAGCCAGGGAAGTCGCGCGCCATCGTTATCGAACGCGATGAGGTTGGACGAATAGCCGCTGGCGCCCGATCGCCGCAGCGCCTGCACGCCGCGGCTTAGCTTCTCGGGCAGCCACAAATCGTCTTGGTCTGCCAGCGCGACATAGTCGGCATCGCTCAAATCGACGCCCACCAGCATGCGCGCGAAATTGGCGGCCGCCGAACGCGTCGGTTGACCGCCCGGCTCGAAAAGTTGGACGTTCGGATGCGCCAGCACCACGTCGACGGTTCCATCGGTGGAGCCGTCGTCGCGTACGACGATCTTTACCGCAACACTGGATTGACTCAGAATGGTTGACAATTGGTCCCGAATATACGCCCGCCCATTGTAGCTCGCCAACAATATTGTGACTCGGGGCAATTCTGAAGCTTGGCTCATTGCAAATAAACCTGGATAAACTGGAAATAGAAGAGTCCGATGCTAAACGCTACGAACAAAATATTAGCTGGCCCCGCAACGCCCGCGCGTTGCCAAGGATAACGGGCAATCACCGGGATAAGCCAAAATGGACTTTGCCGAAAGGCAGCGACCGGCGATATAGCCACGAACAATAACACGTAAACAAAGAACGATGACAGAATAAAAATGTTGGAATCCTGCATATCTCGCCGCGATCGGGCAATATATATCAACAGGAAAGCAACAATGAACAAAAGATATAAATAGTGACCGGCGCTCGTCTCTCGCGTTGGCGCCGAGTCATCGACATTTAGATAAGCGAGATACTTTGCCAAATTTGGGATCGTCACCAGCAGATTAGAAACATAACTACCGAAACTAGAAGCGCTGAATAGTGCTACACTCGCCAAAATCGCGCCGACGATAATCAAGCTGCTGGGCTTGGCATTGCGCACCGCCCGCGGCAGCGCCGAGCGATAGAATAGGAGCACGACGGGCGCGACGGCGAGACCAGCCGAGGCATGGAAAAACAAGGCGATAATGAGGTACGTCCAAGTTCGATGATCGCGCTGCATCGCGTAACGTACGGCAATCGCAGCAAAACAGTAAGCCGGCGTCGCCCGTAAAGTTACGAAGGCCATCAACGGCCCGATCAACGCGAATATGAAAACCAATGACTGCCAGGACGTTTCCCTGGGAGGCACAGCGAATAGAATTAATGATAAAAAAATGAGGCCCAGCTCATAATGTGCCGCAATGACCGCCGCGTCTACCGTGCCGAAGAGCCAATAATTCCCAAGAAGAAACGCGTTAGCCAACGTCTCAAAAACATAAAGCTCTCCAGCAGGCGCATATAATAATTGAGACAAATAGAGGAGATAGGTGTTGATATCAACATAGTTGATTGGGTTCGTCGTAACGTCGACGAAAGCAATTATAACCGCGATCAAAAAGGCCGTTATCCAATAAGCAATATTGGAATCTTGAGTACGATTGACGGCAGCGGCTGTTGCATCGAAGGTCATCTATTTTACCATTTAACCCTGCCAAGGCCGGACGTCGGCCGCGGGGCCGGCGATATCGGCTCTCGTTGCTGGTGACAAGCGGTCCGGTGGCAGCGCCCTAACGACTGGCACGATCGAGGTGGGCGCGCACCACGTCAATTGCCATCGCCATGGAGAGGAAGCGAGAGCCTTTGGCGCCAGTTCCACGCGCCAGCGATCAACAGCGCTTCGCACGACCCGCCAATCGAACGCTCGCTCGATGGCGACACCGCCTTGCGCGGCGCCAGCCGGCAAGTTCGAGCTCAGACGCTCGCCGGAGGGATGAAACAAGGTCAAATCAAGGTGCAGCACCCAGCCCGGGCCACCGCGAATTTCGGCAAACGGGATCGGCTCCACCCCCGCGATCGATCGCATCGGCGCCTGTACGGATCCCGCGTGCGGATTGCCCGAATAAAGTGCCCCCGTCGCAACGACATTCGCATTCATGCCTTCCAGCATGACGTGCCCGGGTACCTCCATTCCGACATGGCTAACACAGTCGCGAAAAAGAACCAGACTGTCTGGCGCATCCCAGCGAAACGGTCGTAGCTCTTTTCCACCCAGCGACGTGCCGGTGAAATGGCACGACTGGAAAACGATGGCGCCATCAATCGATCTGAACCGACCGAGATACTCATGCACGTTTTCAAAAAAGCATCCGAGAAAACTGATATTGCTCGCGTTCTCGATATCGATACAGGCGCGCCCGGGCCGCCCCCCCGCTTCGAAACGGCAACCCACGAAAGTAACGCCATCAGAGCCTCTCAAATATATCGAGCTGTTTTTATGACGAACGAAATCACTTCCCGTAATCAGTACAGCGTTAGTTCCACTGCCATTTACTTTCAGGCCGTATTCAGCATCACCAAAGATCGAATTCGCAATTTTAGCCGTCTGGAATAGTTTATTTGCCTCGATGTTTGCCGAGGTTTGCAATAACATACTTACATTCTGCAATCGCAAATCGGCATTCTCGGCGTTGGCTTGGAGGAGGATGCCGTGTGTACCGCCATAGATCGATAAGTCCTGGAGACGCGCCGCGATCAGTCCCGCCGGGTCGGCATTGACCATTACCGCTTGCTCGAAACCAGCATCGTTCTGGCTGTTCAAGACCGAACTTGGCCCTTCTCCATAGATCGCGATGTGGCTGGGCAGCGCGATGCCGGCACGGCGGCGATAATGGCCTGCGGGTATGAACACGCTCGCGGGGTATTGATCGTGCGCACGCGCCGTGGTGATCGCGTTTTGGATGGCATCGAAATCGTCGGTCCGACGATCACCCACGGCGCCGAAGGCGACGATATCGATCGCGCGCCGCCGGCGCGCGATCATGGCGGGTTCGGACGATGCTTCGGCGCGCGCCGCGACCGACGCGCCACCGATTCCCACCAATCCCAGCCCGAGCAATCCCTGGCGACGTGTCAACCAAGGCGACGCGGCGCAATGACCCAAGTCGTTCGGGTCGACGGGGGCGCCGCCGCTTTCCGTCACGTCCGCAGCACGTCGAGCGCGAGCGCCGCGACATGATCGACCATATCCATCGTCATCGCGGATCCCGAGGGGAGACACAGCCCGCGCCGGAAGGCCCCTTCGGCGGCGGCGCCGCCGATCGCGCGGACCCCCGCCATCACCGGCTGGAGGTGCATCGGCTTCCAAAGAGGACGACTTTCGATGTTGTGCGTTTCGAGTGCGCGACGCACCGTCTCGGGCGACGCCGCGCTCAGCGCCGGGTCGATCTCGATCGTCGTCAGCCAGCGATTGGCCGTGCAGTTGCTCGGCTCCGCATGAAAACGCACCGCAGGGCACGTTGCGAAAGCCGCGCGGTAGCGGGCATGGATCGCCCGACGCGCGGCGACGCGCTCGGCGAGCATTTCCAATTGCCCAACGCCAACGGCGGCGCATAGGCCGCTGAGCCGGTAGTTATAGCCATAGGTGCTATGCTCATAATGCGGCGCGGGGTCACGCGCCTGGGTGGACAGAAATCGCGCTCGATCGGCCTGTTCTGGGTCGCGACAACAGAGAGCGCCGCCGCCGGAGGTGGTGATGATCTTGTTACCATTGAACGAGAGAACCGCGAAGTTCGCGCCCGCCCCAGCGTGTCGCCCACCGACTTGGGCGCCAAGCGCCTCGGCGGTGTCGCTGATCCAGACGAAGCCATAGGCGGCGGCGAGCCGGCTCATCCGCTCGATGTCAACCGGCGTACCATAAAGATCGGTCGATATCACGGCCTTGGGAAGTTGCTCCCCCCGTCGGCGACGCTCGTCCAGCGACGCCTCCAGCTGGTCGAGGTCGAGCAACAGCGTATCGGGATCGATATCGAGAAAAACGGGAACGGCCTGTCGATAGAGGATGGGCGCCACGCCGCCGATGAACGTCATCGTCGCGCCCCAAACCTCGTCGCCTGGCCCCACGCCGCTCAGCCGCAGCGCGAGATGGAGCGCGGCCGTGCCGCTACTCAGCGCGACGACCGCAGGATATCCCGTCACCCGTGCCAGATCCGCTTCGAACCGATCGACCATCGGCCCCACCGGCGCGATCCAATTGGTCGCGAACACTTCATCGACATAGCGCCGTTCGTCGCCGCCCATATGGGGAGGAGATAGGTAAAGCCGATCCGCCATGACGTTCCACTTGGTTGCGCGCGCCCTGCCACTCGGCGGATCGCCGTCGGCCAGCGCGCTAGGTTTGACGATCAGCGCTGTTAGCCACACGCGGTTTGCTATGCCAGCGGCAAAATTGGCGCACGCAAGGCGCGAACGCCACGCTCCCCGGCCTTGACGGCGCCAACAAAAGCTTGCACCGCAGCGCCGCTCTCAAATGGTCAGCTCATTGGCGATCGATCCATGCCATCGAACACCTTGCATCCGCACACGAACGCCGTCGGTCCGCGGGTATTCTCGGTCGTCGTTTTCTACAACCCGAGTGATGCCGATGTCGCGACGGCGGTTACGGCCGCCGAACGGATTGGCCCCGTGGTCGCGGTCGCCAACATGGTCAGCGAGGCCCAGCGTGAACGGCTGGCACGGGCGGCGTCGCTCACTTTGATCGATAATCGCGCCAATCTGGGGCTAGCCCGCGCGCTCAATCAAGGGTTGGAAGCGGCGATGGCCCAAGGCGCCGATTACGTGTTGCTGCTCGACCAAGACAGCCGGCCTGATCTAGAGATGCTGCCCGCGCTCGTCGCGGCCGCGCGATGCCGCGAGCGCGACGGCCAGCGCATCGGCTGCATCGCGCCGCGCCTGCGGGATCGCAAGTTACCAAACGTTCAAGTGGGCGCGAAGGCTGACCGGGTCGAAACCGTGGCAACCTCCGGATCCTTGATCACCCGCGGGGCGTGGGAAACCGTAGGTCCGATGCGTGAAGACTTGTTTATCGACGGCATCGACCATGAATGGTGTTTTCGCGCGCGATCACGCGGTTTTGAGACGGTAATCGCCGAAGAGATCATCTTGAACCATGACATGGGCACCGGCGCCGTTAATTTCTTCGGGCGATTCAAGCCGATCCAGACCTCGCCGGTGCGACATTATTTCATCACCCGGAACACGCTGTGGCTCGCACGGTGCGACTATATTCCTTGGGGCTGGCGCCTCAAAGAGCTCGCCAAGACCGTCTATCGCGCGCCATTTTACCTCATGGCCAGCCGGAATCGCCTAAAGTCGCTGCGAAACCTGCTGCATGGCGTGGTTGATGGTCTGTTCGTCACGAAAATGGGTCCGGTATACTGAGAGACCCTGTATCCCCGATTGGGTCTAACATCGCACCCGTTCGCAATGCCCCCGCCGCATCGGCGGACCTCGGACGAGGACAGAAATAGAGATGACCAAGAAACGCATCCGCCGCCGCCTCGCGACGATCGATCCGGCGCTCGTCCTGTTGGTGTTGTTGACCGCGGGCCTTTGGATCGCCGGCGGTGCGTCGCGTGCGGATGCGATCGGACAAGCGGTGGTCCGCGGGCTGGCGGCGATCACCATGCTAATCGCGATATCGTTCTTCCGCTTTTCCCCAACGCGCCCCGCGCTGCCCGTCTTAGGGCTTTTGGGCGGGGCGATCGCGCTGGTGTTGCTGCAACTCGTGCCGCTGCCGCCGGGGTTATGGCAATCCTTGCCGGGCCGCGCCGCCTTCGTCGACCGACTTGGCGACGAAAACGCGGTTTGGCGCCCGCTTTCGCTCGTTCCGGACGCGACGGTCAATGCCGCGGGCGCGCTGATCGTGCCGCTGAGCGTTGCGGTCGTGATTCTGGCGCTGCGCCCAAGCGAGCGCCGTTGGCTGTCGACGCTGCTGCTCGCCCTAATCGCAGCGTCAACACTGGTCGGCCTGATCGAGTTTTCCGGGCAGGCGGTCGCCAACCCCTTCGTCAGCCCCGCGGATCCGGTTGCCGGTACGTTCGCCAACCGCAATCACTTTGCGCTTTTCCTAGCGCTAGGCTGCCTAATCACCCCGGTTTGGGCATTGGCCTTGCACCAAAAAGCGGTTTGGCGAGATGCGTCCGCGCTGCTGCTCGTCCCACTCATCGTCCTGGGCCTACTCGGCAGCGGATCGCGCGCGGGACTGGTGCTCGGCGTCGTTGGCTTGATCATGGGCACGCTCATCGCGCGCGCCGGGCTGGCGGCACGCACGCGTCGCGCGCGTCGGGCGATCCTGGCGGGCATTGCCGCGGGAATCATTTTGCTGGGCGCCTTCGTTCTGATTATCTTCGTCTCGGGACGTGCCGATGCGATCAATCGCGTGCTTCAATTAGGTGCCGAAAATGATTTGCGTTGGCGGGTGACTGGCGACCTTATCGCGCTGGTTCAACACTATTTCCCTGCCGGAACGGGCTTTGGCAGCTTCGACCCCATTTTTCGGCAACAAGAACGGTTCGAGCTGTTGCAGCTGACCTATCTCAACCATGCCCACAATGATTTCATCGAAGTGCTGCTTGATGGCGGCCTCCCGGCGAGCTTGCTTATGGCGGCGGCGTTCATCTGGTGGATGATCGCCACCTGGACGGTTTGGCGGCGCGGCCCGACTCAGGAGGTGCTGCAAGGACGACTGGGATCGGCAATCATCCTGCTAATCGCCCTCGCCAGCGCGGTCGATTATCCCGCCCGAACGCCGTTGATGATGGCGACGCTCGTCCTCGCCTCGCTCCTGCTTTGCTGGGGGGCGAGCATGAGCGGGACCGCACCAAGGCAAACCGCCCGGATCGACGCTTGAACGACGCGTGTCACGGCGCGATACCGCGATCGGCCGCCGGCCAGTTTACTGTTTGATGGAGAGCGACACCCTCGTATCCCGTCTCAACGTAGACACTGATCGCCTACTCGTTCCGAAAACCCGCAAGGTGAATGAGGTTCATCTTGTTATTGAGGTTTCATTAAACGTACTTCGCGTACATGACTGGAACGTTTGCTTACTTTGACTAACGGCGCCTGCCCTGCATCATAGTTGAAGCATCAAGCCCGTTTTGGCTTCTAAGGGGTTTGGTTCGCCAGCGTCGATCAGAGATCGAACGGCAGTTTGAGACCGCTCGCTTTGCTCTTCCTGGCCCGCGGGTTTCTCGTTATTCGGCATCGGCCAACGCGCCCCCTCGTCGCCGTGCTCGAAACAGGGGGGCTACACCGTCTCACGCTAAGACTGGCTCGATGCCAAATTACTTGGCTTCGTCGGACTTGCCAACATCATGCTCAGGCTCAAATGACCAATTGGCCCCTACGGCCTAGAATTTCCTGGCGCGCCGCCCTGCTCTTGTAACCCCTGCAGTTGCTGCATCTGCTGCATCCGCTCGCGCAGCACCGTCTCGGGCAGGAAATCGATCACGTCGATGTCGAACACGAGCGTCGCATTGGCGGGAATCGGGCCGGTCGCCTTGTCGCCATAGCCCAGGCTCGGCTTGATCCAGACGCGATATTTGCCGCCCTTTTGCATCAGCTTGAGCGCCTCGCCAAAGCCCGGGATCACGCCGCGCGGGCTCAAGGGGGTGGGCTGTTGCGATTTATCGAAGACCGTGCCGTTGAGCAGCCGGCCTTCGTAATTGATCAGCACGATATCGGCATCGGTCGGGTGCTGTGCGCCTTGGCCGGGCTTGAGCACCTTATATTGCAGCCCCGAAGCCGTCGTCATCACTCCCGGGCGGCGGGCATTGGCGGTGAAGAAATCAGCGGGCGCGAGCGCGGCGAGCGCGATGCCGCCGAGCACCGCGACGATGATCCCCGCCCACAGCAAATAGAGCAGGCCCCGCTTGGTGGGCGGAATCGGCACGGCGGTCACGGTCATCGCGGGCTCCCTTCGGGGGCGGCTTTTGAGCGGATCGGGGGCGGAACGCCAGCGCTTATTTCACGCCGTCGCGCCGAAATTCATCGGGCGCCGTCGCGCCGAAATTCATCGGGCGCCGTCGCGCCGGGGTTCGGCTGGCGCCGTCGCGGCGCGGCACATTTGGCGCCGTCGCGCCAGCGCTTACTTCGCGCCGTCGCGCTCCATGCGCTTGCGCTCCAGCTTGCGCGCACGGCGCACGGCGGCGGCACGCTCGCGCGCGCGCTTCTCGCTCGGCTTTTCGTAATGGCGGCGCAGCTTCATCTCGCGATAAACGCCTTCCCGCTGCAGCTTCTTCTTCAGGGCCCGCAGCGCCTGGTCGACATTGTTATCGCGCACGATGATTTGCATAAACCGCTCAGTCTCCGATCCATGGAAAAAGGTCGGCACGAAGCACGCTCCGCACCGCAGAGTCGCGCACCTACGCGCGACGCTGCGGAAAAGCAAGCGGCGATGCGTCGCGCGTCAGCGCGATCGGGCGATCCGCCGCGCGCCGAAGCTCCCCGCCGCGCCGACCAGGCCGGCGAGCCATGGCGCATGGGGCACGCCCGCGCGATCCAAGACGAAAATGCCAAGCGCCACCAGCGTGAACAGCGCGATCAGATAAAGGCGTTCGCTTCGCACCCGACCCATGGCACCGGTCCCTCCGCCGACGACTCGGCGACGCGCGTTACCATGGCGCGCGCGCGAGACATCAATACCAAGTACCAAGGTTGCCCGCGCCCTTCGACTCGCTATGAAGCCGGGCATGACCCGGCCGCTCACCCTCTATAATTCGCTCACCCGCGCGCTCGAAACCTTCCAGCCGATCGATCCGGCGTGCGTGCGCGTCTATACCTGCGGGCCGACGGTCTATAATTATCAGCACATCGGCAATATGCGCGCGTTCCTGTTCGCGGATACGCTGGGGCGGGTGCTGCGCTGGAAGGGCTGGCCGCTGCGCCACGTGATCAACATCACCGATGTCGGCCATTTGACGAGCGACGCCGACGCGGGCGACGACAAGATGGAGCGCGCCGCGCGCGCCCAGGCGAAATCGATCTGGGAGATCGCCGCGCATTATACCCAAGCCTTCAAGGAAGACGTGGCGCGGCTCAACATCACCCCGCCCTATGTCTGGTCGGTCGCGACCGATCATATCGCCGAGATGATCGACTTCGCGCGCCGAATCGCGCCCGAGCATTGCTATGAGCTCGATTCGGGGCTTTATTTCGACGCGACCACGGTCCCCGATTACGGCCGACTCGCGCGCGCCGGGGCCGACGAGCCGGGCGAGAGCCGGATCGATCCGGTCGCGGGCAAGCGCCACCCGCAGGATTTCGCGATCTGGCGCAAGGAAGCGCCGGGCGAGGCGCGGCAAATGGCGTGGGACTCACCCTGGGGGCGCGGCGCGCCGAGCTGGAATCTGGAATGCTCGGTGATGAGCCTCAAGCATCTCGGCCACCCG
>FRDC01002664.1_pt1 | contig 22135 bp, 22 predicted proteins | sample 1106171 | NCBI WGS metagenome assembly FRDC01 (sample SAMEA3930566, study PRJEB13176) | freshwater metagenome | biome: Drinking water system; feature: drinking water; material: water | place: Singapore | collected 2014-12-20 | reverse complement strand
TCAACGTGACCGGGATGTTGCCGCGGGTCGCCTTCGAATAGGGGCAAACCTGATGCGCGGCGTCGACGAGCGCCTTGGCGTCCGCCTCGGCCATTCCGGGAATGTGAACTTCGAGCACGACATCAAGGCCGAAGCCCTGCTCGCCGCGCGTGATGCCGACCTCAGCCGACACGGTCGATTTCGAAACGTCGATCTTCTTTTGCGCGGCGACGAAATTGAGGGCCGAGGAGAAGCAGGCGGAATAGCCGAGCGCGAAAAACTGCTCGGGGTTCGAGCCCGCGCCCGATCCGCCAAGCTCCTTCTGGATCGCGAGCGCGAACCAGACATTCGACCCCTCGATCGTCGTCTTTCCGTCTCGCCCGCCCTGGGCTTTCGCCTTTGTTCTCGCCTGCGTCATCGCCTGTCTCCCTAAACGGCTTCCGCGCCGGAGATGATTTCGATGAGTTCCTTGGTGATCTGGGCCTGACGCGCGCGGTTATATTGCAGCGTCAGGTCGTTGATCATGTCGCCAGCGTTGCGCGTCGCGTTGTCCATCGCGCTCATCGACGCTGCCTGTTCCGAGGCGACGTTTTCAAGAAGAGCGCGGAAGACCTGCACGGCCGCATAGCGCGGGAGGAGCGCCTTGAGGATCGTTTCCTCATCGGGCTCGTAGTCGTAGATGGAGCCTTTTAGGTCGGGCGTCTTGACGCCCTCGGGAGCTTTCGCCGGGATGATCTGCTGCGCGGTCGGGACCTGCGACACGACAGACTTGAACTTGCCGTAAAAGAGCGTCGCCACGTCGAATTCGCCGGCGTCGAACATGCCAAGGGCCTTGTTCGCGATCGCCTGCGCCTGTGCGAACCCGACCGACTTCACATCCGTGAAGTCCGTCTTCCAGACGATGAGATCGCCATAAAGCCGCTTCAGCTGGTCATTGCCCTTGCGGCCGACGGTGATGATCTTGACGGTTTTACCCTCGCCCTGAAGGCGGACTATGTGCTCGCGCGCGAGGCGCACGATCGAGGAATTGAAAGCGCCGCAGAGGCCCTTGTCAGCGGTCGCAACGATGAGGAGGTGGGTTTTGTCCGAGCCCGTCCCTGCAAGCAGCTTCGGCGCGTTCGGGCTATCTTGCGCCGAAGCGGCGAGGTTCGCGAGCACGCCCTCCATCCGCTCGGTATAGGGACGAGCGGCCTTTGCAGCCTCCTCCGCACGGCGCAGCTTCGCCGCGGCGACCATCTGCTTCGCCTTGGTGATCTTCTTCGTCGACTTGACGGAAGCGATCCGGTTTTTGAGGGCCTTGAGGCTCGGCATTTCGTGCGCCTTACGCGAACTTCTTCACGAAGGCGTCGAGAATGGCGACGAGCTTGTCCTCTTCCGCCTTGTCGAGCTTGCCGGTGTCGCGGATCGTTTTCAGGAGCGCGCCGTGCTCGCCGTGGAGATGGCGGAGAAACTCCTTCTCGAAATCCTGCACGCGGTTTTTGGGCAGCTTGTCGAGATAGCCGCGCACGCCCGCGAAAATCACACAGACCTGCTCCTCGACCTGCAGCGGCGAGAATTGCGGCTGCTTCATGAGTTCAGTGAGGCGGTCTCCGCGATTGAGGATCCGCTGCGTCGTCGCGTCTAGGTCGGACCCGAACTGCGCGAAGGCGGCAAGTTCACGATACTGCGCAAGCTCGCCTTTGATCTTGCCGGCTACCTGCTTCATCGCCTTGATCTGCGCCGAGGAGCCGACGCGGGAAACCGAGAGGCCGACGTTCACGGCGGGGCGGATGCCTTGATAGAAAAGATCGGTTTCGAGGAAGATCTGGCCGTCGGTGATCGAGATGACGTTGGTCGGGATATAGGCCGACACGTCATTCGCCTGGGTCTCGATGATCGGCAGCGCCGTAAGCGAACCGGCGCCATGGTCCTCGTTCAGCTTCGCCGCGCGCTCCAAGAGGCGCGAGTGGAGATAGAAGACGTCGCCCGGATAGGCTTCGCGGCCCGGCGGACGGCGCAGAAGCAGCGACATTTGGCGATAGGCGACGGCCTGCTTTGAAAGGTCGTCATAGATGATGAGCGCGTGCATGCCGTTGTCGCGGAAATATTCCGCCATGGCGCAGCCCGCGAACGGCGCGAGGAATTGCAGGGGCGCGGGCTCCGACGCGGTCGCCGCGACGACGATCGAATATTCGAGCGCGCCGTTGTCTTCGAGCGTCTTGACGATCTGCGCGACGGTCGAGCGCTTCTGGCCGATGGCGACATAAACGCAATAGAGCTTCTTCTTCTCGTCGCCGGTCGCGTTGATGGCTTTCTGGTTCAAGATCGTGTCGATGCAGATCGCGGTCTTGCCCGTCTGGCGGTCGCCGATGACGAGCTCTCGCTGGCCGCGGCCGACAGGGATCATCGCGTCGATCGCCTTGATGCCAGTCTGCACCGGTTCGTGCACGGATTTCCGTGGCAGGATGCCCGGCGCCTTGACGTCGACGACACGGCGTTCGGTCGCCTGGATCGGCCCCTTCCCGTCGATCGGATTGCCGAGCGGGTCGACGACGCGGCCAAGGAGGCCCTTGCCGACCGGAACGTCGACGATCGCCTTGGTGCGCTTGACAGTGTCGCCTTCCTTGATCTCTCGGTCTTCGCCGAAAATGACGACGCCGACATTGTCCGTCTCGAGGTTCAGGGCCATGCCCTTAACCCCGTTGGCGAACTCGACCATTTCGCCCGCCTGCACATTGTCGAGGCCGAAGACGCGCGCGATGCCGTCCCCGACCGAGAGCACTTGGCCGATCTCGGAGACCTCGGCGTCCTTGCCGAAATCCTTGATCTGCTGCTTAAGAATGCTCGAAATTTCCGCCGCATTGAGTTCCATGGCTAGCGCGCCTCTTTCATCACGGATTTAAGCCGGTTGAGTTTTGTCTTGAGCGATGAGTCGATCATCGTCGAGCCGACCTTGACGACCATTCCGCCAAGAAGCTCCGGATCGACTTTCACGGTGAGATTGACGGCCTTGCCGACCACTCGCTCGATTTCGCCCCTGAGGCGCTTCGACTGGTCGGTATTGAGCGGCGCAGCGGAGACCGCTTCGGCGGAAACTTCGCCGCGATGAGCCGCGAGGCGCCGCAGGAAAGCGGCGATGACACCCTCGAGCGCGAACAGGCGGCGGTTCTTCGCCACGACGCCGAGAAAGTTTTTCGTCAGGGGCGAAGCGCCGGCCTTGTCGGCAATCGCCGCAACGGCGCGCGCCTTGGCGTCAGCGTCATAGACGGGACTCTTCAGCATCGCCCGCAGATCGGCCGAGGCGCCGATTGCAGCCGCGAGCGCCTGGAGATCCGCTTCTGCGCGCTCAAGCGCGCCGGACTCGAGGGCGAGGTCGAAAAGCGCCTCGGCATAGCGGCCGGCGGCTGTCGAAGAAGATGCGTCCGCAGACATGGGGCGGCCCGTTGCTCCGTCCGGTCCGGCGCGGGGCGAGCCCCTTGCCTAGTCCATTGAATTTACAGCGAATTTGGAGCCGAGCGGCAGGACTGCCGGGCTCCTTGACGCGAATTGCGGCGCGCATAGCACGCCCCCTCTGGCGGCGCAACAAACCGTTCTGCGGCGGAATGGCCGCCACTGCGGCGGCGAACCGTCTTATAGGGTCGACGGCAATGAAAATCCTTTACTCACACCGCACAAAATCCTCCGACGGTCAGGCTGTCCATATCCGCTCCCTGACCGAGGCTCTCGTGCGCCGGGGCCATCAGCTATCAATCGTGGGCCCGGACGAGCAGTCGCCCTCCGACCGCCCGCTCGACGCCCATGCCGGAATCGGCCTTCGCCGGTTCCTGCCGGCGCCTGTTCATGAACTTGCCGAGATCGCCTATTCGGCGCCCGCCTACCTGCGGCTGGAAAACCGGGCGAGGGCGTTCGCGCCTGAAATTCTCTATGAGCGCTACAATCTCTTTTATCATTCCGGCGTGCGGCTCGCCCGCGCGCGGTCGCTGCCGTTATTGCTTGAAGTCAACGCCCCGCTCGCCGAGGAGCGCGAGCGGCACGGCAATCTCGCGCTGAAATCCCTCGCTCAGGCGAGCGAGCGGTCGATCTGGCGCGCCGCGACCCGTGTGCTTCCTGTAACGCGCGCGCTTGCTGATCATGTCGAGGCCGCCGGCGTCTCGGCGGACCGCATCGACGTCATCCCTAACGGGGTCGAGGACGTTTTCTTGCGTGATCATGATCCGGCTCGGGTTCGTGCTCGCTACGGCCTTAACGACAAGATCGTTCTTGGCTTCACGGGCTTTGTTCGCGACTGGCACGGGCTGGACCGCGTCGTCGCCTATCTGGGCCAGCGCCGCCGCCCCGAACTCGCGTTGCTGATCGTGGGCGACGGCGACGCACGCGCCGCCCTTGAGCGGCAGGCGGCTGATCTTGGCGTGGCGGACGCGGTCATTTTCACTGGCGTCGTTCAGCGCGGCGAAGTGCCCGCCCATCTTGCCGCATTTGACGTCGCGCTTCAGCCGGCGGTCACCGCCTATGCTTCGCCCCTTAAGCTTTTTGAATACATGGCGGCAGGCCGTACAATCATTGCGCCCGACCGTGCGAATATCCGCGAGGTCATCGACGACAGCGCCGCGATCCTTGTCCCGGAAACGGATGTTGCCGCCCTGGTCGCCGCGCTCGACGCCGTTGCAAACGATGCAAATTTGCGCGTCCGCTTGGGCGCCGCAGCACGCGCCGCCCTTATCCGGCGAGGCTTCACCTGGGACGAAAACGCCCGTCGGGTCGAAGCGATCGCCGCTGAAGAAATAAGGCGGGCGGGGCGGCCGCGCTAGCACCAGCCTCAGTATTCCGTTATAGACATCAAGTAATCGCGCCCGCTGAGCTGATCGGCCGGGCAGATTTTGGTGGGGAGGAATTATGACGCCAGTTCGTATAGTGCCCGCGATCGCCGCGCTTGTCATCGGCGCGACCGCTGCTGACGCCGCCGACAAGATTTATGGCGTCGAAATATCGCCGGGCGGCAAGCATTACGCGGTGCTACGCGATTTCGGGAAAGAGCAGGCGCTTGCGATCTACGCTGTCGATGATCCGGCGGCCGCTCCGAAAGGCATCGGTCTTGGCGCGGTCAAGGCGCAGGATCTCGAATGGGGCGGCGACGATTACGTGCTTGTTCGCTTCGCAGGCGAAAAGGGCGGCATCGACACGGTTTCAGGCTTAAAGACGCTCGAGTTTCAGCGCTGGCTCTCAATCGACCGCGACACCGGGAAGTCGAAAACCCTGTTCGGCAATGAGGAGGGCGCCGACTTTTTTTACTTCATCGCTTCGGCCGGCGTGCTCCTCGCATCAATCCCGCTCGATAACGAGCGTGCGCTTTTCGCACGGAGCTATCCGCAGGTCAGCGCCCAGACAGGATCGCGGTTGAAGGACGGCCAGGACGAGCTCCTTTATTCCCTTCAGGCGGCCAATCTCCGCACTGGCGACATCAAGCGCGTTGCTGACGGCGACAAGAACACCGTCGACTGGATCGTCAATGCCGCCGGCGTCGCCGTCGCCCGCATCGATCAGTATGAAGCCTCGAAGAAGATTGAAATCATGTCCGCCGACGAGAGCGGCAAGCGATTCAAGAAGTCTGGGGAGATCCCGGGCGATCAGGTGAAGACCGAAGACATCAGCTTCATGGGCGCCGGCTCCGCGTCGCGCTCAATCCAGGTGTTGCGCACCGTCGGCGGCTCTCGCACGCTGACCGAATACGATCTCGACGCCGGCGCATTCAAATCAGAAGGGGAACCTTTCGGCGCCGTCAATCGCGTCTACTACGATCCGCGCGAAGCGCGCGCGCGCATTCTTTATGTCTCGAGCGGAGCAGGTGAACGCCCGGTCCATGTCGATGCCGAAGACCAGAAGACGCAAGCCGCGCTCGAAAAGGCCGTCGCCGGCGCTGCAATTTCGATCGTATCGAAATCAGTCGACGGCGGACGCATGATCGCCCGCGCTGATTTCGCCGGCAAAGCGTCGGAGTTCTATCTTTACGATAAGAGCGCCAAACGGTTGGAGCTGGTCGCGGCGAACGATTAGGGCGGTGTGCAAGATCTTGGACTCGACTTTTGGCATTCTTGGCTTGCCGAGAAATAAGCGGCGCCGGAAATAGGGATTGATCGGCCGACGCATCGGGTATCTTCGCGACGCCACGAGCGCCGCCGCTCAAAATGAGCAAGCGAGCTTAGGGCGGATACGAAGATGACGGCCAGCGCAGCCGCGCTCCCTCACCCCCGGCGCGAGGCCGTCACCTGCGCAGCCCCCTCGTCGAGCGCGCGCTCGGCGAGCGCAGGCGAAAGCGGATCGTCGTCGCGAAGGAGCCCCTCCCATTTCGCGACAGCAGCCGTCGCGACCGAATTGCCGACGATATTCGTGCCGGACCGACCCATGTCGAGGAACTGGTCGACCGCGAGGAGAAGAAGCAACCCTTCTTCAGGCAGGCGAAACGCCGATAGCGTCGCCGCGATGACCACGAGCGAGGCGCGCGGCACCGCCGCCATGCCCTTCGACGTCACCATCAGGAAGAGCAGCATCGTGACCTGCTGCATCGCCGTCAGTTCGATTCCGTAAGCCTGCGCGATGAACATCGTCGCGAAGGCGCAGTACATCATGGAGCCGTCGAGGTTGAACGAATAGCCGAGCGGCAACACGAAGCTTGCGATGCGGTTGGCGACGCCGAAACGTTCGAGGCGCTCGAGCAGCTTTGGGTATGCCGCCTCTGAACTCGCCGTCGAAAAGGCGATGACAACCGGCTCGCGGATCGCCGCAATCAACCCGCCGATGCGTTTGCCGATGACCATGCGGCCCGCGAAAGCGAGTGCAGCCCAGAGAATTGCAAGCGACAAGTAGAACCCGCCGACGAATTTCCCATAGTCGATGATGACCGCAAGCCCTTTCGTGGCGACGACGCCGGCGAGCGCGGCGAACACGGCGAAAGGCGCGAGCAGCATCACATATTCTGTGATCTTCAGCATGAGATAAGCGACCTGCTCGGTGATTTCGACGACCTTCGCCGTCTTCTCTCCGAGCTTGGCGAGCGCAACCCCGGCGAACACCGAGAAAATGACGATCTGCAGAATCTCGTTTGTCGCCATCGCCTCAAAGATCGAGCGGGGAACAAGATGCGTGATGAAATTGGCGAGCGTGAAGTTTTCAGCCGTAGGCGCGCCGTTTGCCGCCGCAGGAAGACTTGCGTCGAAGCCTGCGCCCGGCTGGATGAGATTGACCATGACGAGGCCAAGCCCGAGCGAAAACAAAGAAGCGGCGATGAACCAGAGCATAGTCCTGAGGCCGACGCGGCCGAGCGCCTTCGGGTCACGCATGTGCGCGATGCCGACGATCAGCGTCGTCAACACCAGGGGCGCAATGACCATCTTGATCAACCTGAGGAAGATGTCCGTGACGATCTTCATCGCTGCGGCGAAGTCGGCCTGTCCGCCCGCCGCGAGGTTAGCGTGAACGAGCCACCCGGCGCCGATGCCAAGCAGCATTGCAAAGACGATGAACTGGAAAAGCCGCTTCGCCATGACGAATGGAAGCCTGTTTGACAGCCGCGGGACCCTATCGGCGGTCGAGAATGAAGTCTACGGCGGGTCCTGGCGCGCGCAAAACTCCGCACACCTCCCTTTGATCGGGCTTCACCGTCAGAACCGTTCGAGCAAGCGTTCCAGATAGCGGATTTCGTCTTCGGTCCGCTCGCCATCGGAAAGCCGTCGCCTTAATTCCTCAAGCAGTTCGCGCGCGCGCTGGGCATCAGACTTTTCGGGCACTTCGACGCCCTGCCCGCTCGGCGCGCCTAGCGGGCGCCCTAAGGGATCGCGCATCGGCTGGCCTCCGGCGCCGCGGGCGGCCTGCGCCTTCGCGCGTTCCGCCTTCGCGAGCGCCTCGGCCCCGTCGCGCAGTTGGGCGATCGCTTCTTCCATCGAATTTCGGGCGCCGTCGAAATTCCGTCCCGAAAGTTCGCCCTCCGCGCGCCGCATCGCCGACAAGGCGCGCGACAACGATTTTCCGGCCTCGCTTGTCTCGGCGTTCGCGTTGGCGTCTTCGAGTGATTTCATGATGTCGGAGAGATCGCCCGCGAGCGCACCCTCTTTGTCAGAGAGGTCGCCGCCAGGCGCGTCGCGCAATTCGCCGCGCCGGAAGGTTTCATCGGCGAGCGCACGCTGGCGCGCAATCAGATCTGCGACAGCTCCCGCCTGACCGCCCTGTCCTGGCCGCCCCGCAGCGCCGGCTTCAATTCCGCCGCGACCCGGCGCCCGCAGGTTCTCGAGCAGGGATTCAAGATCGGCGAGCGCTTGGCGGGCGGCGTTGGCGGCGCCCGACTTCGCAAGATCGCGAACGGAATTGAGCATCGCTTCGAGATCAGCCGCGGTTATGGTCTGATCGGTCGTCGCCGCGTCACCCTCTGCGCCGGCGCCTGCCTGCGCTAAGGCCTCGAGGTAATCCTGCAACGCCGCGCGCAAGGCCTCCGTCAGGCTTTCGATCTCAGCGTCCGAAGCCCCGTTTTCAAGGGCGTCACGCAACGCCTTTCGCGCCGCGTCGAGCCGTTGGCGCGCCAGTTCGCTCGTCGCATCCTCGAGCTGCAAGGCTAACGGCCAGAACTCCTCGACGGTTGCATCGTTATTTTCGCCGCCCCGCTTAGTCACCCGCCACATCGCCGTCCGAAGCAGGAGATAGTCGGTCGGTCGGTCGTAGAAATATTCAGGCCCAAGCGTCAGGCCACTGAGCGCCCATTCAACGCGGCGCCATTCAGACGGCGCAACCGCGAGGGACTGGCGCTGTTCAACGACGGATTTCGCGAGCGGATTGACGAAAGTGCGGGTCGGCAGTTGAACGTTGACTGCAGGCGACGAAGCCTCCTGCCCCGCCGCATCGACGACAACAGCTGCAATACTGACTGAAAGTCCCGCCCACGGGTGCGCGGTCAGGTCTACCGCCGCCGCGCGAACGCCCGAGCCGCCCTTTAGCGCGTCGAGCGGAATACGCTGCGGCTTGTCAGCGACCTCTGCGCTGATCTCCGGCGCATCGAGCGGGCGCTTCTGCCCGGCGTCAAGGCGCATCTCAAGGGAGACCGCTGCTGCGCCATAGTCGTCGTCGATGCGCAGCGAGATGACCATGCGCCCATCGCGATCTGGCGACGGCGGATTCGTGAAATCGACAGCAGGGGGCCGGTCGTCAATCAAGGTGACCCGCCAGCGGCCCCGGCGGCCGCCCGCGGCAAGCTGCAGCACACCGGAGCGGTCGAGCTTGAGCGCAGCGCGCCCCGAGCCGGCGGCGCCATCGCGTGATGCGTCCGTTTTTTCGCCGGCGCCGCTGAACGACAAGCGGTAACGCACACCCGGCCTCGTCTGGATACGGACAATCGATCCGTCCGGCGCCTCTATTGCGCCGATGGCGCCGCCGAGCGGTTCTTTCGCCCGCAGCAGGTAGAGCGGCGCCTTTCCAGTGTAGGCCGGCGGCTCAATCCAGAGATCGGCAAAGCCGGCGCGCGCAACCTGCGGGTCGCCGGGCAGAAACGCATCGGCAAGGCGGCGGGGGGCGTCCGGCCCGGCAGCGACGAGGCCAACAAGCAGCAGGCCAATCACCGCATAGCGCCAGCCAAGCGAGTCGACCGTATTCGCAGTCGGAGAGGGCGCAAGGAGCCGCGCCCGCTTCACTCTTAATTTCGCATCGTCGAGATGAGCATGCCAGAGGGCCGCCGAACCCGCGGCAGGCACATCCTCAAGGGCGCGGAGCGGCTCATGCTGCATCAACCCGTCACGTTCGAGGCGCGCGAGCGCTTCACGTCTCGTCGGCCAGAACGCTTTGGGGCGATTGCGCCAGAACAGGAAAAAGGAGAGCGCGAGAAGGAGAGCGAGCGCCCCTGCGTGTCCCCAACGGCCGGCGAACCTCCAGAGATCGAACAGGCCGAGCGCAAGAATAAGCGCCACCGGCGCAGACGCCAGAACCGTCGCCGGGGCCGTACGTTCAATAAAGAGCGCTGCATGGGCGAGGAAAATGTCGCGTGGTCTTGCGCCCCCCGCGGCACTGCCGGGTGCGTTCTTGCTGTCAGCCCGCGCCGGATCGGTCGTCATGGTTCTTGCAGAATACCGCCCGCCCGGCGCGCCGTCGACCAGCGCGGAACGCACCTTGCCTTTCGTCCACCGCCTTTTGTCGAGAATTGGGTCACAACACGGTTAACGGAGCCCCCTTGGTTTCGCTATTCAGGACAAAGCCCCGCGAAAAATCCCTCGGCGCAGAGGCCGCTGAGGCGCGCGCCGTCCGACTCAATACGGTGATCGCCCTTGCGGCGGTCGCGGTATACAATATCGTCGGCGTGCTCGATATCGTTTCGACGATCGCGGCGATTGAACTTGGCCGAGCGCAGGAAGCAAATCCGCTGATGCGAGCGATCATGGACCACCATGGCGCAGGCTGGATCGGGGCGAAGCTATTCTTACAGCTTGTCATCTCGGGCATGGTGCTTTGGTTCCCGCATCGTATTGTCATCGCCGTGTTCGCGCTGGCGGTGACGACGAACGGGCTGATCGTCGCCAACAATTTTCTGATCGCATTCGGCCTCTAGGCGCTCTCAAGTGCTCCGTTTGTGTCACGACCTAAGCGCGTCGCTAACGGCGCGCGCCGCATCGGCGATTGCCTCCTCCGCAACCGAAGAGAAATTGCAGAACGAGACAAAACCGTGGATTTGATCCGGATATTCGATATACCGACAGGCGACCCCTGCTTCTGACAAGGCTTGCGCGTATTCGCGCCCCTCGTCGATAAGGGGATCGAAACCGGCGGTGATGACGAGCGCCGGCGCGATGTTTAGCGGAACAGGATGCAGCAGCGGCGAAACGCGCGGATCGGTGCGATCGACGCCTTTCGGCAGGTAATGAGCATCAAACCAGTCCATGCTTTCCTTCGTCAGAAAGTAGCCCGTCGCGAAACGCTCGCGCGAGGCTGTCGACCGCACTGACTGTGTGACAGGATAAATAAGGAGCTGATGGCGAAGCGTCGGCGCGCCGTCGAGAGCCGCGCGCCGCGCCGTAACCGTCGCGAGATTGGCGCCGGCCGAGTCCCCGCCGACGCCGACGCGGTCTAAATCAACGCCGAGATCGCTCGCGCGCTTGACAATATCGGCGAGCGCTGACCAGGCGTCTTCCACGGCTGCCGGAAAAGGAGCTTCCGGCGCGAGCCTGTATTCGACCGAGATGACCCGCAGATCGCCCGCCTTCGCGAGGCGGCGGCAGAGCTGGTCGTGGCTGTCGAGATCGCCATAGGTGAACCCCCCGCCATGAAAATAAACGAGGGTCGGCCGCGGCGCGCCTTCTTCTGCATAATCGTAAAGACGTGCGCGTATCGGACCTACCGCACCAGCGATCGCGGAGGTCTGGTAATGCACAGGTTCCGGCCAAGCGACGTTCAACATGTCGCGGCCGCGCGCACGCATCGCCCGGAATGCGTCAAGCGTCGTTTCGCTCAAGGGCGGCGACCCCAGGCGCTCGATCAAGTCGAGAAAAACTCGGGTCTTGGGATCGACGTCGGCCATTTCCAACCCTTCGCGGTTGATCCGCGAAAGTCTTGGCGAGGATGTCCGCCTGGGTAAAGCGCCGATCGCAGTCTGACGACTACAGGCGATCGAGCGTCGGCTTTTCCTTGCCGAGCCAGGCGCGCTTCATGAGACCTGCTGCGTATTTCTTCGCCGCCTTGTCGTTCTGCGCGCCATAGGCTTCCGCGAGACCGTAAAAGGCCCAGCCATTATTGGGAATCTCAGAAAGCGATTCGATGAAGAGCTGCTCGGCGCGCTCGGCGTCGCCATGTTTAAGGACCATCGCCGCGAGCGTCTGCTTCGCAGGATAATACCAATAGGGCGGCTCAGTATAGTTGAGGCTTTCCTGCAGCGCGACGGCGTCTTCCATCAGCGCGATCGCTTCGGCGAGGCGGCCCTCCGCGGCCGCGGCGCGGGCCATGACAGTATGATGCTGGATCTTGAGAATGCCGGGCGCCGGAATGAGGTTGTCCTGAAGGAATCTGAAGTCTTCCTCCTTCAGGATATTCTCGATCGCGCGCGCTTCTTTTCGTGCATTGGCGCTATCGCCCTGGCGCGCGAAGGCCTCTCCCCGCGCATAATGCCACGCCGCCTGCAGGAAAGGCGCCTCGGCGCCGGGATCCACAAGCGCAAGAATTTCTGCGGGCGCAGCGAACTGCGCATAGGCGTAATAGGGAGCGGCCTTGATCGGCGCAGCAAGCGGCACAGCGATCGCCATGTCGACGGGAATCTTCGCGTCGAGCTTTTTCGCCATCGCGAGCGCAGTTTCCTTATCACCCGCCATCTGCGCCGACGTCATCACGAAGTGGACGTTGTGGACGTAATAGCCGAACTCGAACATCGGGCTTTGAGGGCCCAGCGCCAGCGTCGCCTCATCAGCCTTGACCGCTGCGAGGTTCAAGTCGATCGACTGCTTGTAGCGGCCGATGCGCGCGTAGGTGTGGGAAGGCATGTGGATGAGATGCCCGAGGCCCGGCGACAGCGCCGCCAGCCGATCCGCGTAGGGAACAGCGCGGAAGGGGTTCGTCGTCGCTTCGGTCGTGTGAATGTAAAGATGGATCGCCGGCTGATAGTCCGGATTGCGAACTAGCACGCTTTCGAGCAGCGCCAGCGTCTTACCGGCGCGGCCCTTCGGCGTGCGCCCATCCGCCTGCCAGTAGTCCCAGGGCTGCGTATCCATGTTGGCCTCGGCGGCCGTTGAAACGATGAAATCATCGTCCGGAAATTTCGCCGCCACCTTTTCCATCGCTTCGGCGAAGGCGAGATCTAGCCGACCACGATCAGCGGGCGGTTTTTTCGCGTAACGCGCCTGAAGCGCGTCGATCAGAGCGCGCTCCTTCTCGCTGGCTCCCGCCTTGCGATCAAAAGCCGCACGCGATGCAGCATAAGCGGGCGCGTTTGATTCCGGCGCCATCGGCAAGTTGATATTGGGGCCGAGCGCGAAAGCTTCGCCCCACCAACACATGGCGCAATCCGGATCGGCGCCCTGCGCGGCCTTGAAGGCGTTCACCGCCTCGCCATGGTTGAAGTTCCAAAGATGCGCGAGCCCGGCGTCAAAGAATGCCTGCGCCTTCGGATTGGCGGTCGAAATCTTGTAGCCGATGCCTGGCACGGGCGCCTTGAGCGCATCCGCGGGCGCGCCTGCCGGCCCCTCGGCCGCCTGCGCCGCGCCGATGGCGGCGAATAGCTGGCGACGTTTAAGCCCTGCATCCTGCGCCGATCCACAAAGTGCGCGCGCCATAACAATGGGGTCAATGAACGGCGCGCGTGTCGGCGCTGCTGCGTTCAAGGACAGAAAGCCGACAAGTCCGCCGGCCCCGGCGGCGCCCAGCAAAATCAATTTTTTCATGGTCTATCCCACTCCAGTTTGCGGCGGGTCTGTCGTTCGCTTTTTAGGAAAGTGACCGACCGCCGCGCAAAACGCAGACAACGCACCTTCAACCGAGGAACGAAAACGTGCTTAAAGCAGCCGATGGCGGCCCAATCAACCCATAATGTCCACGAATACTCCGTTTCGGAGCTCGCAGGCGCAGTAAAGCGGGTGATCGAGGACGGCTTCGGCTTCGTGCGCGTCAAGGGCGAACTCGGCCGCGTGACACGCGCCGCGTCTGGGCATCTCTATCTCGATCTCAAGGACGAAAACGCGACGATTTCCGGCGTAATCTGGAAAGGCGCCGTGCAGCGGCTGCGCGTCGCCCCCGAACAGGGCATGGAGGTTGTCGCTACCGGCAAGCTGACAACCTTCCCCGGCCAGTCGAAATACCAGATCGTTATCGACAGCCTCGAGCCGGCAGGCGCCGGCGCCTTGATGGCCGTTCTTGAAGAGCGGCGAAAGAAGCTGGCGTCAGAGGGTCTTTTTGACGCGGCGCGAAAAAAGCCGATCCCCTTTCTTCCGGATGTCATCGGCGTCGTCACGTCGCCGTCAGGCGCCGTCATTCGGGACATTCTGCATCGGCTGCGGGAGCGTTTTCCGCGCCACGTCATCGTCTGGCCGACGCTTGTCCAGGGCAAAGGCGCCGAACAGGGAATCGCCGCGGCGATCCGCGGCTTCAATGCGCTGCCTGCCGACGGCGCAATTCCGCGGCCCGATGTTCTGATCGTGGCGCGGGGCGGCGGCAGTCTTGAAGACCTGTGGTGCTTCAACGAGGAAATCGTCGTGCGCGCCGCGGCGGAGAGCGCGATCCCGCTCATCTCCGCTGTCGGCCATGAAACAGACACGACGCTGATCGACTTCGCCGCTGACTTGCGTGCGCCGACGCCGACGGCAGCCGCTGAAAAGGCCGTGCCGATGCGCGGCGAGCTTCTCGCCGAGACGCTCAACAAGGCGCGCCGCATGATCGCGGCCGAGGGACGCCGGCTTGAAGAACGCCGTACACGGATGATCGCGGCGTCGCGCGGCCTCGGCCGCCCGGAGGATTTTCTCGGCCTGCCCGCCCAGCGCCTTGACCGCGCCGCCGACCGGCTGACCTCTGGGCTCGGCGCGCGCGCCGCGGACGCCGCGACGAAGTTCGCAGGCGCCGCCGCGCGATTCGGCCCGCAGGCGCTGTCGGCAGGGCGCGCTCGGCGCGAAGGCGTACTTGACGGTCTTTCAAAACGCCTCGGCGGCGAGCGGCTGCGCCAGCGGGCCTCGGAGCTTGCGCGCGAACTCCTGCGCGACGCCGGCCGCCTCAGCAATGTGCGCGAGAATCTGCTCGTCCGCCCGGCAGAGCGACTGACGGCGCTTTCCGGCCTCCTCAATTCGCTTTCCTATCGCGGCGTGCTTGAGCGCGGCTTCGCACTCATTCGCACCGATGACGGCAATGTTGCCCGGCGTGCGGCCGATCTGCCTTCATCTGGCTCCGTGCGCCTGGTCTTCGCGGACGGCGAGCGCGCCGCCCACCTCGGCGACGCGACGCCGGCAAGGAAGACCAAAGCGAAAAAGCCCGTGCAGAAGGGTTTGTTCGACTGATCCTGCATGGTCGGTCCTTCGCCAAAGCGGTCGGCGGCGATTACGAACAGGTTCAAGGCTTGCTTTTCGGCGGCAGCGGCCTGAATGTAACGTTCGTTACAAAGAGACGCAGGGTCAGATGCTGAAAAGAAAGAGCGCGCGAGAGGACGCTGTCGCCGCGATCGCCCGTGTTTTCCTCGACCATGGCTATGAAGGCGCAAGTATTTCGCGTCTGGCGGAAGCGGCATCGCTCGGACGCTCGAGCCTCTACAACCATTTCCCAGAGGGAAAGCCGGATATGGCCGCGTCGGTTGCAGACCTAGCAGCGGATGAATTCGGCCGCCTCGTCATTGCGCCCTTGCGCGAGCAAGGCTCACCCGCCGTCCGCCTCGGTCGGGCGATCGCCGGGCTTGAGCAATTTTACCACGGCGGCGCGAACAGTTGCCTGATTGATCATTTTTCGGTGCCGGACGCCGTGGAAGCGACGCCCGGCGCTGCGCATGGGATGGCCGAAGCCGCGCTCGCAGGGTTTGAAACGCTCGCGGTCTCGGCAGGTGCGAAGCCGGCTTCGGCAAGAGCCCGGGCGGAGCGCGCGCTCGTCGAACTCCAGGGCGGCCTCATCGTATCCCGGGCGCTCGGCCGCAAGTCCGTTTTCAAGAATGCGCTCGCGCGGCTGCCCTCGATCCTTCTTGACCTTCCAGATCCGGGGCGCTGACGCAGATGTGAAAGGGCGCCCCCTCGATTTCGTAGCATGCGCGTTTTATGTACCGAACGTTCGTTCATATCACGAAGGAGCCCTCCCAGATGAAACACCGACCTTCCCTCCGGCATGGCCTGCTCGCCGCGGCGGCCCTTATCTCGCTTTCACCGGCGGCCGCCATGATCGCGCCGGCCGATAGCAGTATCGCCGCCGCCCCGACCGGCGACGTCCTGCATCGCTCCGTAAAGATTGACGGGATTGACATCTTCTACCGCGAGGCAGGCGATCCGGCGCGCCCGACGATCGTCCTCTTCCATGGATTCCCGACGTCGTCGGCGATGTTCCGGAATCTGATTCCCGTCCTTGCGGCCCGGTATCATGTCCTTGCGCCGGATTATCCGGGGTTTGGCGAAAGCGCGCAGCCGGATCGCGAGACCTTTCGCTACACGTTCGCCAATTACGCGGCCCTCATCGAGAAATTTCTCGACGCGAAGAAAGTCGACAGGTTTTCGGCTTTTGTGATGGATTACGGTGCCCCGGTAGCCTTTCGCGTGTTCGCGCGCAATCCGGAACGCATCAACGCTTTCGTCGTTCAGAACGGCAACGCCTATGACGAAGGGCTGAAGGAGTTCTGGGATCCGATCAAACGTTATTGGCGGACCGGCGCCGTTGAAGATCGTGAGGCGCTTCGCCAGTTCCTGACAATCGACGCCACAAAGTGGCAATACACGCACGGACAGCCGCGTCCCGAGCTGGTGAGTCCCGACGCCTGGAACGCCGACCAGTTCCTGCTGGACCGCCCCGGCAACAAGGAAATTCAGCTCGACCTGTTTTACGACTACAGGACCAATCTCGCGGAATATCCGAAATGGCAGAAGCTGTTTCGCAAGCACCAGCCGCCGGCATTGATCGTGTGGGGCAAGAACGACCACATCTTTCCCGAGGCCGGCGCCTATCCCTATCAGCGCGACCTGAAAAACGTCGAGCTGCATTTGCTCGACGCCGGTCACTTCGCGCTTGAGAGCCATGGCGCCCTCATCGGCGCCGAAATTCTCGAGTTCCTGTCGCGCGAAGTCGACGCAAAACGCTAGGCGTCGCCAAGGACCCGCACACAAGGGGATCGCGCGCGTACGCGCATGCTCAGAGGCGGGTCCGGTTTTCGCCCGAGACGGATAAGGCCGCAGCGCAATTGGCGCGGACGCTCGGTTGCGCCGGAATACAGGGACTTCGAGCCTGCCCTTTGACCGGTCCGGGGGCGGCGCGGTAAAGTCTCCGCATGAACCCTTTCGATGGCGGCGGACAGAACAGGGACGGCGAGGCTGTGCTCGACTATCGCGACGCTGAGTTTGCGGTCATCCGGCCCGGGCGGTTTGTGCGCTGTGCGGTGACCGGCGTGAAAATTCCGCTCGAGGCGCTCAAATACTGGAACGTTGACCGCCAGGAAGCCTACGCTTCGGCGGAAGCAGCAATGACCGGCTTCGGGTACAAACCAAGATCTTGAACGAGCGATGGCGACGAACGCGATGAAATGGACTGGCGTGTTGTTGGCCGCAGCGTTGGTCATTGCAGGCTGCGCGTCGGCCGAACCCGATGCCGCCGCCGATGAGACGGCAACCCCTCCCGTCGCTGCGTCGCCGGCCGAGGGCGCCGTCACGAGCGCCAGTTTCGATCTGGTCATGAAGGACGTCGAAGAGCGCCAGAAGGTCTTCGATGATCCTGCCTCGCCAATTCTCCTCAAAGGCGCGTTCGTGCAAGGCGGCCTCGTGCGCGGACAAACAATGCCGGGCGCGAAGGCGACGCTGGACGGTGAGCCCATTCCGATGAGCGTAGACGGCAAGTTCCTTGTCGGTTTCGGCCGCGATCACGGCAAATCCGCGCTCCTTGTCGTCACGCTTGACGACGGCAGCGTCGTGCGCCGTGCGGTCGACGTCGCGCCGCGCCAGTTCCGGATCGAACGCATCGACGGTCTTGACCAGTCGAAAGTCTCCGGTTTCACGCCCGAGCAACTCGCGAAAATCGCCGCCGACAGGGAGAAGAAGAATGCGGCGCGCGCTGAGCGTTCTGGCGATCCGATGTGGGCGACGGATTTCGATTGGCCGGTGACAGGCCGGATCAGCGGCGTTTTCGGTTCGCAGCGCATTCTCAACGGCCAGCCGCAGAACATGCATGGCGGCGTCGATGTCGCCGCGCCGGCCGGCACGCCGATCAAGGCGCCGGCGCCGGGCGTCATCCGACTTGCTGATCCGGACATGTATTTCGAGGGCGGTCTTGTCTTCATCGATCATGGCCAGAAGCTCGAAAGCGCGTTCATGCACATGGCGCGCATCGACGTGAAGCCGGGCGACCGGGTTGAAAAAGGGCAGGTGATCGGGACCGTTGGCGCAACGGGGCGCGCCACCGGCCCTCATATGCACTGGAGCCTCAAATGGACCGACGTCCTGGTCGATCCGCAGCTCATCGTCGGCGAAATGCCAGGCGCACCTCCGACTTCCGCGGGAAATTAGCTAATCGAATCATAGGGCTGATCGGCAGGCCACCCTGCCCTATCCCGATCCCTGCCGGTCTGCATTCCAAGATTGACAATCATTCGCATTTGCAGGACAAATCGTCCGATTGGTGGTCAGCCCCAGTCGCCGCCACTTGTTTCAGGGCCTCATGTTCGTCTGCATCTGCAACGCGATCAAAGACCGCCAGATCAAGGCCGAAGCTGCCGAGGTGAAATCGGTCGGCGAGGTGTTCCGTCGCTGCGGCGCTCGTCCTCAATGTGGCAAATGCCTTCCCGATATCGCGAAGATGATCGAAGACGCCCGCGACTGCGAGCGCGCAGCCATCGCGGCTGAATGACGATCCGATAGAGCGACCGGCCGCGAAATTTTTTCGCGAGTGATAACCGCTTGCACGATTAGCGGTTGTGACATCCAGCGATCCACCTATGGTCGCACCAATAAGGCAAGGGAGATCGGCGCGTGAAGGGCGACCCAAAAGTCATCGACTATCTCAACAAGGCGCTGCGGCTGGAATTGACGACGGTCAATCAGTATTTCCTGCACGCGCGCATGTTCCGGAACTGGGGATTCGATCGGCTCGGCCGGATCGAGTACAAGGAATCGGTCGATGAGATGAAACATGCCGACGCGCTCATTGAGCGCATCCTGTTCCTGGAAGGACTTCCGAACGTTCAGGACCTCGACAAGGTTTATATCGGCGAAAACGTAAAAGAGTGTCTCGAGCTCGACCTTCGCGCAGAGCACCGCGCCCATCCTCTCTACAAGGAGGCGATCGCCTACTTCGAAAGCGTGCGCGACTATGTCAGCCGCGAAATCATGGCGCGCATCCTCGAGTCTGAAGAGGAGCACATCGACTTCCTCGAAACACAGATCCAGCTCATCGACAAGTTGGGATTGCAGATCTACCTTCAGGCGCAAGTCAATAAGGAAGAGGACTGATCGATGCGCATCGCGGTCATCGCTTTGCTTGCCTCGCTCGCCGCCGCCTGCACGCCGCCGCCGGCAACGCCTGACGCCGGGACGCAGCCAGCCGTCGAAACCGCCGCTTCCAACCCTGTTGATGCGGCCGTTGACGAGCCGCAAGCCGCAACGCCTGACATCGGCGAGCGCGGCGGGATGTGCGGCGGCATCGCCGGGTTTCAGTGCAAGAACGCGAATGACTATTGCGCAATGGCGCCGAAGTCGTGCGTCGACATCGCCGACTCGGCAGGCGTTTGCACCGAGAAGCCCGTAGTCTGCACGATGGATTATCGCCCGGTTTGCGGCTGCGACGGGAAGACTTACGCCAACGCCTGCGGCGCGGCCGGCGCCGGCGTCAGCATCGCCGCCGAAGGCGAGTGCGCCAGCTGATCGCCTCGTCTCGCCGGCCGCTTTGGAGATCTTGATGGTCGTTGTTAGGCTCCCCTGGCGTTTGACAGGGGAGTTCACATGCGCCTTGAGAAGCTATTGCCTTGCATCGCAACCTCGATCGCGGCCGCCTCGTGCGTGACTGAAGCGCTGACAGGGCCGGATGTCGAGCGGCCTACCGTTTCCGTACAGGTGCAGAACGCTGTCGGCGGGGCAAAGACATTTCGTTCGACCGATCCTGCTTCCGACAGCGCTTGCGTGAAGGTACGCGCTTTTCCGGCAAGGCTCGTCCTTTCCGCCGGCGACGCTGGCGGCGTCAATCAGGTGACCCTGCGCGTCTTTCCGGGATCGATCGACCGCGCCAGCGTTTCGGTGCCGGCCACCGCCGACATTTCCTATGCGGTTACGCCTGCCGCGCGCGGCGAAGCGCTGGTCGTAACCCTGGCCCGTCCGGCGCCCGGGCGCGTGCGCACCGGGCTTGTCGCGACGCTCGACGCTAACGGCCCTGGCGGCGACCTGCCCGATTTCGCGATCGTCGCGGACGCATCCGATTATGCGGGCAATCGCGCTTTCCTCCAGCAGATCGACGTGCGGCCGGCGAACTCGGCGGTCGTCTGCGACTGACGCGGCCTTGGGGCCTTGCTCCAGCACATCGGCGCCGATCATAGTCGGAGCATGGCGGAGGCAAGCGGCGGCGATTTCCTGATTCAGGCGGCGACCTATCTTGGCGCCGCCGCGATCGCTGTTCCGATTTTCAACCGGCTGAAGCTTGGTTCCATTCTCGGATATATCGCTGCAGGCGTCGCCGTCGGGCCTTACGCGCTCAACCTCCTCAGGCAGGAGGAAGGCGTCTTTCATATCGCCGAATTCGGCGTCGTGCTTTTTCTTTTTGTGATCGGGCTAGAATTGTCGCTCGCCCGTCTGTGGGCGCTTCGGCAGTATATTTTTGGATTGGGTGTCGCGCAGATGGCGCTCACCGGCGCAGTCATCGCGGGACTGTTCGTTTTTTCGAGCATGATGGAAACGCCCGCGGCGATCATCGCCGGATTGTCGCTCGCGTTTTCATCCACCGCCTTCGCGCTGCAATACATGAAAGACCAAGGCGAGCTGAACACCAATTACGGCAACCGCGCCTTTCCGGTCCTGCTGCTGCAGGACCTAGCCGTCGTTCCGCTTCTCGCCGCCATCCCGTTTGCGGCGAGCGCCCATGCAGGCGATGCCGGCGTCACCATGGCGCAAGGATGGGCCGGCGCGCTGAAGGCCGGCGCCGTCATCGCCGCCTTGCTCCTTGCAGCGCGCTTCGCGCTCAATCCTCTCTTGCGCCTCGTCGCCAGCGCGGGTTCGCGGGAGGCCTTCGCGGCGACCGCTCTCTTCCTCGTCGCCGCCGTGTCGCTCGCCGTCGCCTGGGCAGGACTGCCGATGGGCCTCGGCGCCTTTCTCGCCGGCGCACTGCTCGCCGAATCCGCCTACCGTCACCAGATCGAGACCGACATCGAGCCTTTTCGCGGCCTGCTCCTCGGGCTGTTCTTCATCTCGATCGGCATGCGTCTTGACCTTCATGCGATCGCAGGCGCCTGGCTGATCGTTCTCGGCGGCGCCGTCGGTCTCGTTCTGGTAAAGGCCGCCCTGCTCTACGGCCTCGCGCGCGCATTCGGGTCGGCGCACCACGACGCGCTCCTGACTGGCGCCGTTCTGAGCCAGGGCGGCGAATTCGCCTTTGTCGTGTTCAGCGTCGGCGCCGACGCGCTGCTCTTCACGCGCGGCGAAGCCGGGATGCTGTCCGCCATCGTCACCATCTCGATGGCGATGACGCCGTTCCTGATGATGGCGGCGCGGGCGATACGCCCGAACGAGATCGAGACATCGGAAAGCCTCGACGGCCCACGCGGCGGCGAGGGCCATGTCGTTATCGCCGGCTTCGGCCGCATGGGGCAAATCATCTCGCAAGTGGTCAGCGCCGCAGGGATCGACGTCGTCGCGATTGACAAGAGTCCGTCGCATATCAGGAACGCCGAGCGCTATGGCTTCAAGGTCTATTACGGCGACGCCTCGCGCCTCGACACGCTGCTGACGGCGGGCGCGGCTGACGCGCGCGCGGTAATTTTCTGCATGGACGATCGCGAGGCGGTCAATCGCGCCGTCGAATCGCTGCGCGAGCGGCTGCCAACCGCCTTCATCCTCGCGGTCGCCCATGACCGTTTGCACGAAATCGACTTGAGGCCCATCGGCCCCGATGTCATCGTGCGCGAGACGCTCGAGTCGAGCCTGCTCATCGCGCGCAAGACGCTCGAACAGCTCGATTTCTCGAACGAGCTCATCGAAGATTTCATTGAGCAGTTCCGAAAACGCGACCGCGAACGTCTGCTCGCCCAGATGGATTACGGGCCTGAGGCGGCGAAGGACCTGATGCACGCCAGGTTCGAACGCGGCGACGGCCGATAATCTGAGGCCCTGGCCGCTATGCGGAAAGACCCGCAAGCAACGACCGTCGGATGGCCGAGAGCGTGTCCGGGAAAACTCTCCGATCCCCGGTCGCTTGCGCGACGATCAACGCGCCTTCGATCGCGACGACCGCCTCGGTCGCGCGCGCGCGCGCAACCGCCGGCTTGACGCCCGCAGCTTTCAACGCAGCGGTCAGCGCGTCGATCCACTCG
>FRDC01004359.1_pt4 | contig 22165 bp, 16 predicted proteins | sample 1106171 | NCBI WGS metagenome assembly FRDC01 (sample SAMEA3930566, study PRJEB13176) | freshwater metagenome | biome: Drinking water system; feature: drinking water; material: water | place: Singapore | collected 2014-12-20 | reverse complement strand
GCACCGAGAAATTCCTGATCGACGGCCGGTCGGTCGGCACCGGCGGCGGCAACCACTTCGTCGTCGGCGGCGCCACGCCAGCCGATTCGCCGTTCCTGCGCCGTCCGGACCTGCTCGGGTCGCTGATCCGCTACTGGCAGAACCATCCAGCGCTGTCGTATTTCTTCTCGGGCCTGTTCATTGGCTCCACGTCGCAGCATCCGCGTATCGACGAGGCGCAGGAATCGTCGCTGTACGAACTCGAGATCGCGCTGAGCCAGCTGCCGCCGCCGGGCAAGGCCGTGCCGCTGTGGATGATCGACCGCACCTTGCGCAACCTGCTGGTTGATCTCACCGGCAACACCCACCGCACCGAAATCTCGATCGACAAGCTGTATTCGCCGGATGGCCCGACCGGGCGCCTCGGGCTGGTCGAATTCCGTGCCTTCGAGATGCCGCCGCATGCCCAGATGAGTCTCGCCCAGCAGTTGCTGCTGCGGTCCTTGATCGCGTGGTTCTGGGAGCAGCCGTACACGCAGCCGCTGGTCCGCTGGGGCACGCAGCTGCACGACAAGTTCATGCTGCCGCACCACGTCTGGAGCGATCTCGGCGATGTCGTCGGCGACCTGAATCGCGCCGGCTTCCCGTTCAAGCTCGACTGGTTCGCACCGCACTTCGAGTTCCGCTTTCCGCGCCACGGCGCCGTGCGTCACGGCGGTGTCGAACTAGAAATCCGTCACGCGCTGGAACCGTGGCCGGTGCTGGGTGAGGAAAACGCCGTCGGCGGCACCGCGCGCTATGTCGATTCGTCGATGGAGCGCTTGCAGGTGCGGGTCAGGGGCCTCACCGAAGGCCGTCACTTCGTCACCGCCGGTGGCCGTCGCCTGCCGCTGCTGAATACCGGTGTGCGCGGCGAGTACGTGGCCGGCCTGCGCTACCGCGCCTGGCATCCGCCGTCCGCGCTGCATCCGTCGATCGGCGTCCACACGCCGCTGGTGTTCGATCTGTACGACGCCTGGAACAAGCGCCCGGTAGCCGGTTGCACCTACCACGTCGCCCATCCCGCCGGCCGCAATTACGAGACCTTCCCGGTCAACGCCTACGAGGCCGAAGCGCGTTTCCTGAGCCGCTTCGTGCCGTTCGGCCACACGCCGAACCCGTACTGGCCGCCCGAGGAAAAGATCAATCCGGACTACCCGCACACGCTGGACTTGCGTAGGCCGGTGGGGCTTTAATCGAGCGGATTCGATGGGTCGAGGACGCTGCGATGACTGCGCTACGCAAGCTGACTACGCTTCATACCTATGCCGATTACCTCACCTGGGGTGAGGAGGTGCGCGGCGAATTGATCGACGGCGTGTTTTACGACATGACGCCCGCGCCGACGCCGCATCATCAGGACACGGCGCTCGGGGTGAGCACGCAATTGCACCGTCAACTGCGCGGCAAACCGTGTAAGGTTTACATCGCTCCTCTGGATGTCCTGCTGCTGAATGACGGACGCGATGACGCTGGTGCACGAAACGTCGTCCAGCCGGACGTGCTGATCGTTTGCGACCGTTCGAAGGTCGGCGACAAAGCGCTGCGAGGCGCACCGGACTGGGTGCTGGAAGTGCTCAGCCCCGGCACTTCGCGCAAGGATCAGATCAACAAGCTCGACCTGTACGAGCGCGCCGGGGTTCGCGAATACTGGTTGCTGCACCCGCTTGAGCGCGTGCTGACCGTTTACACCCGCGCGGACGATGGCCGCTACGGTCGGGCACGGGTGCTGGAAGCCGTGGGCTCGACTGCGCTTTCGATCCTGCCCGACGTGGTCGTCGACTGGGCGGAGATTTATGAGGACGACACGCCCGCTGCAGCAGCCGACGATGCCGCCGCCTGACAGCCGCCGACGCGACAGCCCGGCTCACGCTGGCTTGCGTCGTCCGTCTGCGTCGAAGCGCTACTTCTTCAACAGCGACTTCAAATCGGCAAACGGATTGCCGGTCGACACCTTGTCCTTGGCGTTGCCGACCGCAGTCTTGTCGATGTAGCGCTGGTGTTCGTTGTCATGGCAGTACAGGCACAACAGTTCCCAGTTGCTGCCATCCGACGGGTTGTCGTCGTGGTTGTGGTTGCGGTGGTGGACGGTCAGTTCGCGCAGGTTGACGCGATCGAAGGTCCGGGCGCAGCGGCCACAGACCCAGGGATACAGCTTCAGCGCCTGCTCGCGGTAGCCCAACTCGCGCTGTTCGGCATTGCGGCGTGTGTCGATGATGATCTGGTCGAGTTTCGACCGGTCCGGCGTCTTGTTCGTGCTCATGGCAAACAGTCTACGCAATGAAAAAGGCCGCCACGATGGGCGGCCTCCTTCAATTCCTGACCCAGCGAGGGTTCAGCGCATCATCCGCTTCATGTTCGAGCTGACCAGCGGCTGGTAGGCCGAACCAAGCATGCGCACCACCACGTCCATCGTCTTGGCGTCCGGGCCGACGACGACGCGCCGCGCGTTCTTCTCGACCGCCTTCAGGATCGTCCGCGCCGCCTTGTTGGCGGTGGTGATGTTCAGCAGCTTGTCGAACTTCTCGCGCGCGGTTTCGGCACTCACGCCCATCAGCTTCTCGACGCCGTCACCGATGCGGGCATTCGCGTTGATCGCGGTGCGGATGCCGCCCGGATGCACGCAGGTGGCCGAAACGCCGCAGTTCATCAGGTCCAGCTCGATGCGCAGCGATTCGGTGTAGCCGCGCACCGCGAACTTGGTGGCCGAGTAGGCACCGGTGCCCGGCGTGCCGATCAGGCCGAACAGGCTCGACGTGTTGATGATGTGGCCGTCGCCGCTGGCCTTGAGAAACGGCAGGAACGCCTGGCTGCCGTAGACGACACCCCAGAAGTTGATGCCGACGATCCACTCGAAGTCGCGCTGCGAGATCGTTTCCAGCGGCGAATTCAGCGCCACGCCGGCGTTGTTGAAGATCAGGTTGACGCCGCCGTGATCCTTCGCGGTCTGGTCGGCCCAGGCATAGACCGCGTCGCGGTTCGACACGTCGAGCTTCTGCGTGGTGACCTTGACGCCCTTCTCGCGCGCCATCGCCGCCGTTTCCTCAAGGCCTTTGACGTTGACGTCGGACAGGCTCAGGCCGCAGCCGCGCGAAGCGAGTTCGACGGCCAGCTCGCGGCCCATCCCCGATGCCGCGCCGGTGATCGCGGCCACCTTGTTTGCAAATGATTTCATCGTCTTTCCCGTTGTTCTATGGCGTTATGTGATCAGGCAGCGACCGCCGCAGCGGCGGTTTCCAGATGGTACTGGCCAGTCTTGAAGCGGCGCGTCTTGCCGCGGTAAACGAAGGTGAACCCGGGCCACAGCGTGGTGTTCTTGCCGTTGGCGTCGACGTACCAGCTCTTGCAGCCGGAGGTCCAGACCGTCTTCGAAAGCTGACCCTGAATGCCCTTGTTGAACGTCACCTGGGCATCCGGCTTCACATCGACGGCACGCAGGTTCTTGGCCTTCATCGTCTTCAGCGCGTCCATCACGTAGGCGACCTGCGACTCGATCATGAACACCATCGAGTTGTGGCCGAGGCCGGTGTTCGGGCCAACCAGCATGAAGAAGTTCGGGAAGCCGGCGACCGACAGGCCGAGGTAGGCCTCCGGGCCGTGCTTCCAGGCGTCGAGCAGATCGATTCCGCCCTTGCCGAACACGGTACCGCGCGGCATTGGGTCCTGTGCCTTGAAGCCGGTGCCGTAGATGATCGCGTCGACCTTGCGCTCGACGCCGTTGCTGTCGACGATCGAATTGCCCCGCACTTCGGCGATCGCATCGGTGATCACCTCGACGTTCTCTTGGGCCAGCGCCGGGTAGTAGTCGTTCGAGATCAGGATGCGCTTGCAGCCGATCGTGTAGTCCGGAGTGACCTTGGCGCGCAGCGCCGGGTCCTTGATCTGCTTCTTGATATGGCCGCGGGCGATGCCTTCGACCATCGACATCAGCTTCGGATTGACCGCGAAGCCGAGCACGCGCGATTCCAGCATCCAGTAGATCGCCGTGCGATAGGCGTTCTGCAGCACCGGGAACTTGCGGTACAGCACGCGCTCGATCTGGCCGATCTCGCGATCCGGCTTCGGCATGATCCACGGCGCGGTGCGCTGATACAGATCGACCTGACCGGCCACCTTCTGCAGCTGCGGCACGAACTGGATGGCGCTGGCGCCGGTGCCGATCACGGCGACCTTCTTGCCGGTCAGATCGTAGCTGTGATCCCAGTGCGCCGAATGGAAGGCCTTGCCGTTGAACTTCTCCAGGCCCTTGACGTTCGGCATCGCCGGGTTCGACAGGCCGCCCATGCCGGAGACCAGCACGTTGCCGTTGAAGCTGCGGCCGTCTTCGGTGGTCACGGTCCAGACGGCGGCGGCTTCGTCATAGCGCGCGTTCCGGACATTGGCACCGAACACGATGTGACGGCGCAGGTCGTACTTGCTCGCGCACTTTTCGAGGTAGGCGCGGATTTCCGGCTGGCGGGCGAACATCCGCGTCCAGTCCGGGTTCGGCTCGAACGAGAACGAATACAGGTGCGACTGCACGTCACAAGCACAACCGGGGTAGTGGTTGTCGCGCCAAGTGCCGCCGACATCACTGCCGCGTTCGAGGATCTGGAAGTCCTCGATGCCCGCCTCGCGCAGCTTGATGGCCATGCCCAGCCCGGCGAAGCCGCTGCCGATGATCAGGACCTGCTTCGCTTCAACCGGTTTGCCCGCGTCGTACGCCATCGCCGTGTTCCCCTCGTGTTTGACAATGTACGTTGTCAATCTACATTTTGACAACGAGCCATGTCAAGATGTCGCCATGACGTCGCCCACCCCACCCGATTCGCCTTCCGCAGAATCCCGCCAGCCGTTGCCGAAAGCGGCTCCGCGCCGGCGCGCCTTCAAGGGCATGGCGATGCCGGACCGTGTGGCGCAGCGCCGCGCCATGCTGCTGGCCGCCGCGCTCGAGGCCTTCGGCACGCGCGGTTACCACGCCGTCACGGTGCGCGAAATCTGCACTGGCGCGAAGCTGACCGAGCGCTATTTCTATGAGTCGTTCAAGAGCCTCGAAGCGCTGTTCAGCGCGCTGTATCTGGAGCTGAACGGCCAGTTGAAGTCGGCGACGCTGGCGGCGCTGGCGGAGGTCCAGCGCCAGTCGGCGGCATCGGCCGGGCCCAGGGTCGAACAATTCGCCGAGGCCGCATTGCGAGTCCTGCTCGAATTCATTCGCGACGACCCGCGTCGCGCCCGAGTGATGCTGATCGACGCGGTCAGCATCAGCCATGACATCCAGCGAATCTCGTCTGCCGTCACTGACGACTACCAGCAACTGACCCGCAGCTTCATCGAACTGCTGTTCCCGAACGCCCGCGCGCATGGAATCGACATCGACATCATGGCCGCCGGGTTGCTCGGCACGAATATCCACATCGCCACGCACTGGGTGCGCGAGGGCCTGAAGACGCCGTTCGAGGTGGTGCTGCGCAACAATCTGGCGATCTATCAGGCGATGAGCGCGTACTGGCCGCGGCTGACGGGGAGCACGCCGGCCCCGCTTCCGCAGACGACGCCTTGACGGCGGGCGTCGTCGGTTCATCGCGCGTTCAGGCAACGCTCAGCCTCGTGCTGACACACTCGTCGGGAACCTCGACCGACCCGGCGGAATCCAACACTGCGTGCCGACGTCACGCCGCCGGCAATGTCTTCCAACGGGTCCCGAACCCTGCGACTGGAGTGCTTTCGATGATGAACTTTGCCCCCCGATCCCTTTCCCGCCTGCGGCCGGCGCTGGTCGGCGGCCTCGGCTTGCTGTTGCTGCTGGCCGGTTGCGCATCGCCGCAGGCGCGGATCGACAAGAACCCGGACATCTTCAACGCGCTGCCGGCCGAGCAGCAGGCGCTGATCAAACAGGGCAAGGTCGGCATCGGCTTCGAGGAACCGGCAGTCAAGCTTGCGCTTGGCGACCCGGACCGGATCACGCAGCGGACCGATGCCAATGGCAAGAGCACGGTCTGGCGCTACACCCAGTACGAGGACGATTACGGCGTACCGCTGTACACCGGCTTCTACCACCGCGGCTTCGGTTATCCGTACGGCAACTTCNNTACCCGTACGGGGGTTTCTATCGCCCGGCCGGCGCGTTCTTTCCGTATTTCGCCGGCACCTCGGGTCGGCACGAACGCGATCACATCCGCGTGGTGTTCGCCGACGGCAAGGTCACGGCAATCGAAGAGGAACTGACGAAGTAAGCCGACCGGGTCATTTCGGACACACTCCGGGACAAGCTGGGCGTCAAAGACCCTCCGACGGCGTCGCCTGATCGGCGATAATCCGCGGCGCGCTCATCCCACTTCCGGAGTCATTCGATGTCAGCTGCCACCGGCCACGATTCCGTGGTCATCGTTTCGGTCGCCCGCACGCCGATGGGCGGCATGCTGGGAATGTTGTCTCCGTTCAGCGGCGCGCAGCTCGGCGCGGTGGCGATCAAGGCGGCGGTGGAGCGGGCCGGCATCGCACCAACCGATGTCGACGAAGCGATTCTCGGCTGCTGCCTGATCGCCGGGCAGGGCCAGGCGCCGGCCCGCCAGGCCGTCCGCGGTGCCGGCCTTCCGGACTCGGTCGGCGCGACGCAGATTTCGAAGATGTGCGGGTCGGGCCTCAAGGCCGTGATGCTGGCCAACGACCTGATCAAGGCCGGCAGCAACACGATCATGGTGGCGGGCGGCTTCGAATCGATGACCAACGCGCCGCACCTGCTGCCGAAGGGGCGCACCGGCATCCGCTACGGCGCGGCGACGATCTACGACCACATGGCGCTGGATGGCCTGGAAGACGCCTACGAGCGCGGCAAGTCGATGGGCCAGTTCGCCGAAACCTGCGCCAGCAACTACAGCTTCACGCGCGAAGAACAGGACGCGTTCGCGGTGGCGTCACTAGCCCGCGCCAAGCTCGCGAACGAGGACGGCAGCTTCGAATTCGAGATCACGCCGGTCGAACTGCCGGGCAAGAATGGCCCCGAACTGATTCGCCACGACGAGCAGCCGGCCAAGGGCCGTCCGGACAAGATCCCGACCCTGAAGGCCGCGTTCAAGAAGGACGGCACGATCACCGCTGCCACCTCGTCGAGCATCTCGGACGGCGCGGCCGCCGTGGTGCTGATGTCCGAAGCCGAAAGCAGCCGCCGCGGTCTGAAGCCGCTGGCGCGCATCCTGGGCCACACCTCGCATGCGCGCCTGCCGGGCGAATTCGCGATTGCCCCGGTATTCGCGATCCGGAGCCTGCTCGACAAGCTGGGCTGGAAGGCGGCCGATGTCGACCTCTGGGAAATCAATGAAGCCTTCGCCGTGGTGACCATGGCAGCAATGAAGGATCACGGCCTGCCGCACGACAAGGTCAACATCCACGGCGGCGCCTGCGCGCTCGGCCATCCGATCGGCGCCAGCGGCGCGCGCATCCTCGCCACGCTGGTCGGCGCGCTGAAGAAGACCGGTGGCAAGCGCGGCATCGCCTCGCTGTGCATCGGTGGCGGCGAAGCGGTGGCGGTCGCGATCGAGATGATCTGATCACCGGCCCGCGCGCGGCGCGGGCTGCCAGACGGCTGCCTCATGCCTGCATGCTCGGCGACGGCGCGTCGTCACCGCACCGCCTGAATGGCGCGACGTTTTTACGGCGGCTCCCGGCCGGCGGCGAACGGACCAGCTCCGGACGCCGCCGGCTTTTTGTTTCGGGCGCTGCCGCCGTCATTGCGGAACGCAAACCCAGTCTGATTTCGTGCGCCAGGTCTCGCTGAGACCATTTGCTGGCGAAACAAGGGCTTGTCGCTGCCCGACCTCCCGACTTAACTTGCATCAACGGCCGCCAGGATCGGTAGCCGGGCAAATGTCAGGGAGAGACACATGTCGACACGGGGACGCAGGCGCCGCCTGCGCGTCAGTGCTGTGGCGGGAAATGCTGGTGGATCGGCGGGATCGCCGTCAGACAACACGCTGGAACAAGGCTTGTACGGGCAGGTCGCGCGATCAGGGCGCGAAACCGCCGGACACCCTCCCGACATGCCTCCCGTCAGACTGCCGTCGATCGCCGAATCGACATTCGAACTCCCCCGATCCGGTGCCGACAGCGCCACGCGATCGGACCTGCCGATCGCACTGGGCCATCGCTATGGCCTGCTGGCCTTGTCGGCGGTGGCGCTGGCGCTGCTCGCCGGCTCGCCGCACATCCTCGCCTTCATTCTGCTGACCGTCGCCGCAAGCCACGGCGCACTGACGTTGACCGGGCATGCGCTTCAGCACGCCGCTGAGCCGGAGCGACTCCGGCGCTGGGCGATCCGCGGCAACTGGACGATCTGGACCGTCAGCTTCGTGGCGCTCGAATTGACCGGTGCCGTCGGCACGCTGACCGGCAACAGCGCCTCGCTGATCGACCAGTGGGCAGTGACGCTGGGCCTGCCGTTCTACGTGCTGTCGATGGCCGCGGTGAATGCCGACGTGCTGGCGCGGAAGATCCCGAAGCCGGCGTTCAGCCTGTATCTGCTGTACGTCACCTACTTTCCGAAATTCCTCAGCGGTCCGATCGAACGTCCGGCGTTTCTCGCCGTGCTCGAAAACTTCCGCTTCACCATCGACTGGGCACGCTTCGATCTCGGCGCGCGCTGGCTGCTGCTCGGCGCGTTCTACAAATTCATCGTCGGCCGGTTGCTCGCACGCTTCTACTTTCCGGAAGTGGCCGACGACACGCTGACCCTGTCGATCGGCATCATCGCGTTTGAACTGCGCGTCTATTTCGATCTGTGCGGCTACAGCCTGATGGCCTACGGCATCAGCCTGATGCTGGGCCCGCAACTGACGCTGAACTTCAACCACCCGTTCTTCGCCGGCAACGTCCGTGATTTCTGGCGCGCGTGGCACATCAGCCTCGGCCGCTGGTTCCATCAGTACGTCTACGAGCCGTTCCGCGCGTCCAGCGTCGGCGCGCGCTGGGCCAAGTACGCGCCGCTGTGCGTGTTCCTGGTGTCCGCCGCTTGGCATGGCATCACCGCGAATTTCTTCCTGTGGGGTCTGTTCCACGCCGGCGCTTTCCTGCTGTACGCGAATGTCCTGCGTCGCTACCAGTGGCCGAAGCTGGTCGGCTGGATGGCGTTCTTCGCCGTGCTGCTGTTCGGTCGCCTGCTGTTCATGGACGACGATCTGCCGCGCCTGCTGACGAAGTTCGGCACGCTGATCGATCCGTGGCAGTGGACCGCGATCATTGGCTCGCCGACGGAAACCGTGCATCGCCTGCTGCAACTCGCGCCGTCCGGGACTTGGCAGATGCTGATCGCCGGCATTGGTTTCGTGCTGTTCACTGAGTGGCAGAACGTGCAGCGCAAGCTGCCGGCGTACTCGCTGTTCTTCGGCTGGCGCATGGTCGTGGTCATCGCCGCGATCCTGCTGATGGCCAGCAACGGTTCCGAGGGGATGATCTATGCGCGCCAGTAAATCCATGATGCTGTGGCTGTTTCTGGTGCTGGCAGTGCCGGCGTCGTGTCTGCTGAAAGGCACCGTCAATGACAGGGTCAACGCGCGATTCATCGAGACGCTGGCAGCGTCTCGGGCTCAGCTCGATACCCGGATGAACCCGGCCGACGGCCCGCGCCTCTTGTTGGCGGGAGGGTCGAACGCCGTCAGCAGCTTCGATTCCGATGCCATCTCGCGTCGCACCGGCCTGCCGGTCTACAACCTCGGCGTGCTTGGGGAAGGCCTCGACGTCCAGAACCTGTTCGATGTCGTCGAGGCCCGCGCTCGCCCCGGCGACCGCGTGGTGATTTCGGCGCTGAGCCTGCTCAGCCACCGCGAATCCCCCCCCGAGAGTGATCGGGTGACCTTCGCCAGCGGGACCTGGCGCGTGCCGTCGCATCGAATCTCGCTGCCAACGCCGCTCGGCACCCTGAATCTGTCCGTGATGCAGTTGTTCGACAACGTGACGCTGGTTCGCAGCCTCGCGAACTACTGCCAATGGCAGTCGATCTCGTCGCCGATCGATGTTCTTGCCACCGCCGGCGGCCAACAGGATCACAGCGTCCGTCTCGCCGGCAACCGCTCGGTCATCGTCAATCATCAGGGCGACTGGATCGACTGCACGACTTCGACCAACGCCAAACCGCTCGACTTCGACCCGAAGCTGCTGGTTCGCTCCCGTGATTTCCACGCGATGGCGACGGCCTTCGCCGCGCGGATGGCGGAGCGCGGCGTGAAGGCACAGTTCATGCTGCCGACGGTGCTGATCCGCGAGCGCGACCGCAGCCGCTGGGAAGCCCAGATTGGCGACCTGAAGCAGCAACTGCACATGCTGTCGTTCATCGACAATGACCGCGAGTGGCAGTTGAAGAGCGACAGCACGCAGTTCTGCGACACCAACGCCCACCTGCTGAGAATCCATGCCGTGCGCAACAGCGAGCCGATCATCAACGCCATCAATGGTGACCACGCGCGGGTGAGCCGATGACCGAAGCGCGAGGCCCGCAACCTCATCACCCAGTCGGTTCCCGCTGTGCGCCGGCGGCGGCCATCGTCTTGCTGTGCGCAGCCACCCTGCCCGGCTGCGGCGGCGGTCCGCAGGCGGCAGCGGGCTCGCCTGTGCCGCCGATCTCGAATGGCCCGACACCCGCTCCGTCACCGGGTCCGGCGCCGGCACCTGCGCCAGGCCCGGTTCCAGGGCCGGCGCCGCCGCCAGCCCCGACACCACTGCCAGCGCCACCCCCGCGGCTGGCCGTGATCGGCACCACGGCCGATGGCTACAACGAAGTGCGCTGCGCGGATCTTGTCGCCGTGCGGCCGATCGTGTTCCTGGCGTTCGGCCAGTCGATCGCGTCGAACTACAACCAGACGATGCATACGCCGATGCACACGGCGTACACGATCGATCAAGGCCGCTGCTTCGAAGCGCGGGACCCGATGCGCGGCGCCGATTCGAATCGAGGCAGCATGTGGTCGTTCCTCGCCGATGCCTTGCCGGTCGACGCGATGCCGTACACGGCCTTTGTCACGATCGGCGTGGGCGGCAGCAGCATCGCCCAGTGGGATGTCGGCGGCAGCCTCAATCCGCGCCTGACGGCAGCCGTGCAGGCAACGCGCAATGCCGGGTTCGAGTTCTCGTACGTGCTGTGGCATCAGGGCTCTGCCGACCGCGGCAGCACCGTCGAGGCTTACCAGACGCGGTTTCGCAGCATGATCCGATCGGTTGGCCCGTACGGGCTGCTGCCCGGCAGCGCGCCGGGCCAGACCAAGGTGCTGATTGCCGTCCACACCCGCTGCAACAGCGAGCAGGACATGACCTTGGCGATGGCCCAGCGAGGCCTCGTCGATCCGCCGAACGGCTTTTTCGCCGGAGCGGATACCGACACCCTGGGCTCCAGTGTCCGTTTCGACGGCTGCCATCTCGCCACCAGTGGCCAGATGATGGCGGCAGACCTGTGGCGACAGCGCATCGAGAACGCGGCGGCGTATCCGTCGCCGCGCTGATCGCCGATCACGAGCGGGCGGGCGGCGTCTCCGGTCGATGCCGTCAGCCGCAATCGAGGCCCGCCGTCGGGACGCCGCGCGGCGTCCCGACGGCGAACCGCTTCAACGCTTCTGCGTGGCGCGCAGTTCCTTCAGCACGCGCTCGGCACCATAAACCTTGTCGAGCGCTTCCAGCAGGATGCCGCTGTGCACGGCCACCGTGCGATTGTTGCGTTCGTCGAACCAGTAGGCGCCGCCCAGCGAGCGGATGTTGCCGTCGAACACCAGACCGACGATTTCGCCGTTGCGGTTGATCATCGGCGAACCGGAATTGCCGCCGATGATGTCGTTGGTGCTGACGAAGTTGAAGCGCTGGGTCGGGCTCAGCTTGTCCTTCGCAGCCAGCCAGCTGTCCGGCAGCTTGAACGGCTCGTAGCCGGTGTGATGGGCGAACGCGCCGGCGACATCGGTGAACGGCGCGACCGGCTTGCCCTTCTCGGTCCAGCCCTGAACTTCGCCGTACGACAGGCGCAACGTGAACGTGGCGTCCGGGTAGGTGCCAGTGCCGTCCTTGGCGAAGGCTGCCGCCGAAATCTTCTCGGCATTTTTCGTCGTGACGGCATCAACCTCGCTTTCGTAACGCTTGCGCAAGGCCCGCGCTGCCGGATCGATCGTCGCGACCAGCAGGATGAACGGATCGGTGGACTGGGCGATCGCTTCGGCGCCGCCGGCCCACAGCGCCTTGCGCACGGCGACATCGCCCAGCTTCGTATCGCGCACCAACCGCTCGGCGAGCTGCTCGGGTGATTCCTTGCCAAACAACTGGCGCACATTCGGGTCATCGGTACCCAGATACTCGCGCAGCTTGGTCAACGACCAGGCCAGCTTGGTGCGCTCGTAGTCTGGCGTGATCGGGGCCGTCGAGAACAGGCGCTGTTCGACCGCCGGCAGCGCCGATTCGGTGAACTCGCGCAACCGGTCGCCATTCGGCTTCGCGCGTTCCGCCGCGCCGCGCACCAGCGTGCGGGCAATCCCGAAATAGTCGGACTGGAAGCCGGTTCCGAGTTCGATCATCCGGTGCGGCCAGTAGATGTTGCGCAGCACGGTTTCAGCCTTGGCGATCTCGTCCCAGGCATTCGCGGTATCGGCGGCCAGCTTCGGGTCCTTCGACACGTAGTCGCGCAGAGCCGTTTCCTGCCGGCGCTTGAACGCGAACACCTCCGGATCCTGCAAAGCTTCCAACTGCCCCTTGCGCGCCTTGATCGAGTTCTCGACGCCGAACAGATCGCTTTGCGCCACCCGCGCCTGCTCGCTGCCCTGCGACCGGTACTGGGTCAGCAGCCCGCGCAGTTCTGAACTCAGGAACAACCGCTGCGGCTGCGCCAGATCGCGCTGGGTCTCGAGCTGGGAAATGGTCAGCAGACGCTGGGTCGTGCCCGGATGACCGACCGTCATCACCAGTTCACCCGCCTCGGCGCCGTTTGCGCTGAACGGCAGGAAATCCTTCACCTTGGCCGGCTTGCCGTCCTCGTAGGCGCGCAGCAGGCCGAGGTCGAGGTCATACCGCGGAAAATTGAAGTTGTCCGGGTCGCCACCGAAGAAGGCCATCGCCAGTTCCGGCGCAAACACGAGACGCACATCCTGATAGCGCCGGTACTTGTACAGGTGGTACTGGCCACCGTGATACAGGTCGACGATGTCACAGCGCGTCGTCGCCTTGTCCTTGCCGACGCACTCGGCTTCCAGACGCGACTGCTCGGCCTTTTGCGCCTTCGAGTAGGCCTCGCCGTCGAGCCCGGCAGTTGCCTTGCGGACATTGGCGGTGACGTCCTTGATCTCGTCGAGGCGGTTCAGCTCGATTTCCGGGCAGCGCTGCTCGTCCGCCGGCTGCTTCGCGTTGAAGCCGCGCTTGATGTAGTCGTTGCTTGCGCTCGACAACTGCTGGATGCAGGCGTTGACGCAGTGATGGTTGGTCATCACCAGACCATCGGGCGACACGAACGAACCCGAGCAGCCGCCGGCGAGTCGCACAGCCGACTTCTGCACGTGGTTCACCCAGGCCGGCGTCGGCGCAAAGCCGTAGCGCGCCTGCATCTGCTTGATCGGCAGGTTGTCCATCGTCCACATGCCTTCCGCAGCCTGCGCGGTACCCACTGCCAGCAGCAGCGCGGCGGCGATTCCTGTTTTGATGTGCATGCAATCCCCTTCATGAATGGAAAGCCTCGGCGCGATCAACGGCGGGCGGCATCGGCTCCGGACCCTCGGTCGTCGGCTGAGGCCGATGGCGGAATATTGCACCGGATGGCGGCAAATCGGCAGCCGACCGCGAGAACAGACTTAATCCATCAGTTTTGGCAAGCCGCAACAGGCGTCTGGCAGCGCGATCACCAAAGAATCCGCGCCACGGTGGCAGGATTGGCCCGCCGATCTGATTCGGCTTCGAGGCCACACGGCCCCGGCGGCGGCGTCAACCTTCCGTCGCTTGAATGCTGCCGTCTGCGGCCATCGGAAACAGGTGGGTCAAAACTGCGCCACGCCGGTCAATATCAACATTTAATTGTGCAATTGCAGCATTTGAATCGATCGCAATGCTACTGATTTTGTTGATATTTATGCGATTCCGGGAATCTTGCCCGGGGTGGCACGCCTGTTGCTGACATGCCTACGGGTTCGGTTATTGACGGCAACACGGCGAAGTGGTTGGTCGCGGGGTCGATTCAAGCTGCACCACTCCAAAAAGCCGGGTCATCGGCACGCGGAGTCACAAGAAAGATGCGCCGGATGCGATATCGCCATGCGTTCCGAGTGTAATCGAACAGCTACAACCGTAATTTCCTAAATGCGGAGGAGAAACAAGATGAATTTACGCTACAAGGCTGGCCTCTCTCTGGCGGCATTTGCCCTCGTCGCAGCGCCCGGCGTTCATGCCGACGCTGCGCTCGACAAGGCACTTGCCAATTCGGGCAACTGGGCAGCGCAGGCTGGCGATGAGTACAACCAGCGCTACAGCAAGCTGAGCCAGATCACCGACAAGAACGTCAACAAGCTGCAGGTGGCGTGGACCTTCTCGACCGGCGTTCTGCGCGGTCACGAAGGCTCGCCGCTCGTCATCGATGGCGTCATGTACATCCACTCGCCGTTCCCGAACAAGGTGTTCGCGGTCGATCTGGACACGCAGAAGATTATCTGGAAATACGAGCCGAAGCAGGATCCGGCCGTGATTCCGCAGATGTGCTGCGACACCGTGAACCGTGGTCTGGCCTTCGGTGACGGCAAGATCCTGCTGCAGCAGGCTGACACCAACCTCATCGCGCTCGACGCCAAGACCGGCAAGCTGGTCTGGAGCGTCAAGAACGGTGATCCGAAGCTCGGCGCCGTCAACTCGAACGCCCCGCACGTGTTCAAGGACAAGGTCGTCACCGGCATTTCCGGCGGCGAGTGGGGCGTTCGCGGCTTCCTCGCGGCCTACAACCTGAAGGACGGCACGCTGGCCTGGAAGGGCTACAGCGTCGGTCCGGACGCTGAAATGCTGATCGAGCCGGGCAAGACCACGACCTGGGAAGACGGCAAGGTCACGCCGGTGAAGAAGGATTCCTCGCTGTCGACCTGGAAGGGCGACCAGTGGAAGATCGGCGGCGGCACGACCTGGGGCTGGTACAGCTACGATCGCGCGCTGAACCAGGTGTTCTACGGCACCGGCAACCCGTCGACCTGGAACCCGTCGCAGCGTCCGGGCGACAACAAGTGGTCGATGTCGATCTGGTCGCGTGACCTGGATACCGGCAAGGTCAAGTGGGTCTATCAGATGACGCCGTTCGACGAGTGGGATTTCGACGGCATCAATGAAATGATCCTTGCCGACATCAACGTCAAGGGCAAGCCGACGAAGGCGCTCGTGCACTTCGATCGCAATGGCTTCGGCTACACGCTGGACCGTACCAACGGCGCGCTGCTCGTCGCCGAGAAGTATGACCCGGCCGTGAACTGGGCCACGCACGTCGACATGAAGACGGGCCGTCCGCAGGTCGTCGCCAAGTACTCCACCGCCCAGAACGGTCCGGATGTCAACACCAAGGGCATCTGCCCGGCGGCGTTGGGTTCGAAGGACCAGCAGCCGGCGGCGTTCAACCCGAAGACCGGCCTGTTCTACGTTCCGACGAACCACGTCTGCATGGACTATGAGCCGTTCGCCGTCGACTACACCGCGGGTCAGCCGTATGTCGGCGCGACCCTCGCGATGTACCCGGCCCCGAACAGCCATGGCGGCATGGGCAACTTCACCGTGTGGGATGCCGGTGCGGGCAAGATCGTCTGGTCGAAGCCGGAGAAGTTCTCGGTCTGGTCGGGTGCGCTGACCACCGCGGGCGACGTGCTGTTCTACGGCACGCTGGAAGGCTACTTGAAGGCTGTCAGCCTGAAGGATGGCAAGGAGCTTTGGAAGTTCAAGACTCCGTCCGGCATCATCGGCAACGTGTTCAGCTACATGCACAAGGGCAAGCAGTATGTCGGCGTGTACTCGGGTATCGGCGGCTGGGCCGGCATCGGCATGGCGGCGGGCCTCGAGAAGGACTCCGATGGTCTGGGCGCGGTCGGCGGTTACAAGGACCTCGCTTCGTACACGGAACTGGGCGGCTCGCTGACGGTGTTCGCGCTGAGCGAATAAGGTTCGCGCTCGCAAGAGCCGACTCGTAGCAGCTGTTCGCTGGATGTGGCACCACTGACGGAAGTTGGTGGTGCCACTTTTTTTGGACGAGGGCCTCGGCGCAGCACCCTGCCTTCGCAGGCCGTTGTCGATGCCGTTGCATTGCTCGCCCTCACGCAGTAGCAGGGCGGCGTCATGCTCGCTGCAAATCGATGCCGTGTCCTGCCTCGCGATGGGGCAGCCGTGCGGCATGAACCGCGCGGCACTTCCTGAATTTCCTATCTTTGACCGGTTTTTCCGATGCCTGATCCTGACGCCACACCGCTCGTTCGCCGCGCGGCAGCGCGGGCAGCCATGTTCGTGCTCGCCGCGGCGGTGCTGTCTTCGTGGCTGCCAGCGCGTGCTGCGGAAATAGACCGGGAACTGTTCAACCCGATCGCCGGCAGCATCGTCAAGGTCGAAGTCACGACCGAATCCGGCGGCTATTCGCTCGGCAGCGCGTTGTCGGTCGCGCCGGGAATCTTCGCCACCAGTTGCCACGTCACGGCGCAAGCAGCATCGATCACGATGATCTATCAGGGCTTGCGCTGGCGCGCGACGCGGCAGCGGGCCAACACCGAGCGCGACCTGTGTCTGCTGCGCGTGCCCGGGCTTGATGACGTTAAGCCGCTGGCACGGCGCAGCTCACGCGATCTGCATGTGGAAGACGATGTCGCGGCGCTCGGCTACACCTTCGGCCAGGGCCTGTCGGTTCAGGGCGGCACCGTGCGCTCGCTGCATGCCGTGACGGGCGGCGTGGTGATTCAGAGCGCCACGTACTTCAACTCGGGCGCCAGCGGCGGAGGCTTGTTCACGCTCGACGGGCGACTGGCCGGCATCCTGACCTTCCGGCTGAAAGGCGCGGAGGCCTACTACTTTTCGATCCCGGCGGACTGGATCGACGAGGAACTCGCCCGCAGTGACGAGTTCCTGCCGATCGGCGTGCTCGACGGGCCTCGGCCGTTCTGGGCGCAACCGCCGGAAAAGCTTCCGTTTTTCATGCGAGCATCGACACTGGAAGCGCGCGGCCTGTGGACCGAACTGGCCGCGCTGACGCGAGACTGGGCCGATGCCGAACCTCGCAGTGCCGAGCCCTGGTTCATGCGCGGACAGGCGCTGACACGGCTCGATCAGGGCGACGGTGCGCTCGACGCGTATCGTCACGCGATCACGCTGCAACCGGACGATGCCCAGAGCTGGTTCGAACTCGGCAAATTGCAGTTGTCACGCGGACAGGCGGACGACGTTCGCCAGACGCTGACGACCCTCGGCAAGCTCAATGTCGAGCTGGCGATGAAGCTGGCATCGTCCGAACGGTCGGCCGCGAAGCCGCCTGTCGAAGCCAAGCCGTGATGCCTGCCTGCAGGCCTTGGTCTGCGGCCGTGCGGCAACCCGGGATACTGATGAACAACATTTGGCTCTGTGGAGGAGCGATGAACAACGTGCTGAAAGGTTTTGCGCTGGCGCTGGCGCTGGGGTCCGGAGTGCTGCCGGCGGCGATGGCCGGTGACGAGATCTCCGTGGCCGAGAAGCGCATCTTTCTCGATGACCATCTGAAGTCGATCGCGAAGGCGGCGCAGATCGAGTACGACTATCAGCAAACCGGCAAGCCCGATCAGACCTTTGCGGACAAGGTGAAAGTGATCATCGGCGCTGGCGCCAAGACCGAGCGCAAGATCTCGGTCGATTACCTGAGCGGCCCGAACAAGGTGGAATTGCCGACGATCGAAGGCGGCACGGCCAATCCGGTGATCCTGTACTTCCTCGAGAAGGACATCCGCGACATGCACGGCATTCTCGGCGGACAGCAGGCCTACTTCCGCAAGCGCATTCGCCTGGCGCTGGCCGACTCGGCGAAGGTCACGCCGGTGACGGTGACCTACCGCGGCAAGCCGGTCTCCGCGAATGAAATCCGCATCGAACCGTATGCCAACGATCCGCTGAAGGATCGTTTTGGGCTCTATGCGCAGAAGGTCTATGTCTTCACGGTGTCGGATGCCGTCCCAGGTGGCGTCTACGAGTTGCATACCGATGTGCCGACCACCACGCCGCCGGTGACGCCGGTGCTGAAGACGGCGCTGAAGCTTCACGACGCGCCCGCCTGATCGCGGCACCATGGCCCGGAACACGCCTGCCGGCATCGTTGCCGCAGGCGCTTGTCGCCGACGCGTCATCCGTCGACGCATCGCGCGATCCTCGGCCGCCAACAGCAACGACGCCATCGACGTTGCCGCGTTGAAGCGGCTGCTCGGAACTTCCGCGCTGAATCCGGCGGGCCACACTGGTGGGTCAGGATCGAAACACCGCCGCGGCAGCGCCCGCTCCGGGCTTTCCGATGCAGCGCCAAAGCATTGTTTTTGAAACATTAGTTTTGGTTCTCGTGCTGGCACGCGAACTGCGTTGACGGTTGCGCCGCGCGCCTGCGTGCGCGGATGCCAACGACTGACGAGCGCGCCCCGTGACCGCTTTCGACCGCCAACCTGCCTGCATGATCCCGCTGCTGATGCTGCAGCGGCACCGATGCGATCAGGCGCGTGTCGGCATCAGGGCGCGACCGTGAGGCGCGGTCGCCGGCGGTCCACGCCGCGTCTGCCGCACGCGACGTTCGACAGGACTCGGGAGCGTGCTTCCGGCACCGCTGACCCGGATGCGAACGACGACGCGCCGAACGTCCCGGCATCTGGAATGGCGCCGTTGATCGACCCGTCAGACGCACCCCGTGATGGCGAGCGAGACGACGAACGAGGCGACGGACGTCACCGTGTACATCCGCCGACGAGCAGCCTCAGTTCGGCCTACTGGCTGGCCGTTCCGGGAGACCCGAATCCCGCTGCGGAGGGACCGGAATCGGGCGTCCTGATGCCGCGCTTTTCTGCAGCTTCCGTCAATAAACCGGCACATGGAAACCGATTGTTGTATGGCACTGACGACGGCGTTAGTCTTCCATCGATCGGCGCTTCCCTGCCCGCATTGTCGCGTGCGGATGGCATCGAACGCACATGCATGGCGGAAGCGCGCCATGACGATAATGACCTCGCGCCCACGGGCGCGATGGCGCGGCCGGAGGAAAGCATGTTGACCACGCAGAAAGCGGCGCGTCATGCATCGTTGGTCGAGTCTGCGGTGCAAGGCCTGGAGCCTGCCGCGAGCATCGACCATCTGGTGCGTGATTCCTGGACCCGTTGCATCCAGCACTATGCGCTAGACCCGCAGAGCCCGAAAAAGGCGACCGTTGTCGATCGTCCGGAACTGCAGGCGCGGCGCGATGAGCATGGGCTTCTGCTGTCGATTGCACGGATGGAACTGCTCGGCCTGCGGCAGCGGCTGGGCCAAAACGATTTCGGCATCATGCTGACCGACTCGGACGGCGTGATCCTGCATTACGTCGGCGATCCCGGCTTTGCGACCACGGCACGTCGCAGCGGGCTGCGCGAGGGCGCCGTCTGGAGCGAGCGCGAGCTCGGCACCAATGGCATGGGAACCTGCATCGTCGAGCAGCGCTCGGTGGTGATTCATCAGCACGAACACTTTCTGGTGCAGAACACCGAGCTGACCTGCTCGGCAGCGCCGATCTTCGACCAGCAGGGCCGCGTCGTCGCCGCACTCGACATCTCCGGCAGCTTCAACCGCGCCCAGACCCACACCCTGGCGCTGGTCGAGATTGCTGCTCAGAACATCGAGAACCGCACCTTGCTCGAGAACTGCAAGCGGCATCATGTGCTGCGCTTCCACAGCCAGCCCGAATTCATCTCGACGCCCGGCGAAGGCATCATCGCGTTCGACGACAACGGCATGATCGTCGGTGCCAATCGCAGCGCGCTGGAACTGCTCGGTGCCCGCGATCACCGCGCGCTGTGCGGTCAGGCGCTGGAATCGATCTTCGACACGACCCTGTCGACCCAGATGCAGTTGGCGGCACGCCGTGCGTTCCGCGCTGCGCCGCTGCTGTCACGGGCAACGCATCAGAAGCTGTGGAGCGCGATCCAGCCGCCGGAACGGGACACCCGCCACGAGCAGCCGCGACGCGAGGCGCTGGAGCCGCCGGCACCGCTGGGCAGTGGCCCGCTGGCGACGATGGAATACGGCGATCCGCAGATGGCGAACAACATCCGTATCGTCCGCCGCGTCATCGATCGCGACATCCCGGTGCTGCTGCTCGGCGAGACCGGCACCGGCAAGGGCTGCTTTGCCAAGGCGATCCATGCCGCCAGCCGTCGTGCCGACAAGCCGTTCGTGACGGTGAACTGCGCGGCGATTCCGGAAACGCTGATCGAATCCGAACTGTTCGGCTACAAGGCCGGCGCCTTCACCGGCGCCACCCGCGAAGGTCATTCCGGCCGCGTGGTACAGGCCAACGGCGGCACCCTGTTCCTTGACGAAATCGGCGACATGCCGCTGCCGCTGCAGGTACGCCTGCTGTCGGTGATCGAGGACCGCGAAGTGATTCCGCTCGGTGGCTCGAAGGCGACTCCGGTCGACATCCGCATCATCAGCGCCACGCACTGCGACCTGCAGCAACTGGTCCGCGAGCGGCGCTTCCGCGAAGACCTGTTCTATCGTCTCAACGGCCTGTCGCTGCGGATGCCGGCGCTGCGGGATCGCCGCGATGCGCGTGCGCTGATCGCCAGCGTCGTCGCCGAGGAATCCCGTGACCGCGGCCCGATCGACATCGACGATGCCGTCATGCGCCGCCTGCTGCAGTCGCCGTGGCCGGGCAACATCCGCCAGCTTCGCAACGTGCTGCGCACCATGATCGCGATGTGCGAAGGCGATTGCCTGACCTTGGCCGACTTCAACGACGAGTGGGTCAGCGGCGCACAGAGTGTCGAGGTTGCGCCGGCGGTCGAGTCGATCGAACTCGACATCGAAGGCGACGATGTGCTCGGCGACGCCGAACGCGAGGCGTTGCGCCGCGTGCTTGAAAGCTGCCGCTGGAACGTCAGCGCCGCGGCCGTGCAGTTGCACGTCAGTCGCAAGACGCTGTACCGCAAGATGTTCCGGCATGGCATCACGCGCCGCGAGCTGCGGGACAGCCAGACGCCGGCAGCCAGCGGCCGAACGCAAGAGTCATCGGCCGGCGCTGCAAGCCGTCGGCACCCGCGCAACTGACCGCTGCCCTTTCGACGCCACCCTCCTCACATCGCCCGATGTCCGCATTCCGCTCGATCCGCCTGCGCTGCGCACGGCACCACGCCGCGCCAGGCGTGCGCTTGGCCCGCGCGCTGCAAGCGGCAGGGACGGGCGCTGCGAGCGTCACGGAGGTTCTGCAGGCTTGACGATGTTCCTGATTCACCCGCTTCGATGCCGATCCGAGTGCGTTCGCGCCCTGATCGGTTGACGTTGATCCCGTGTCATGACCGGCTTGCACGGTCGAATATCCCAACCGACAAAAACAGGAGTCACACCATGGATGTCCGCGCCGCCGTCGCTTTCGAAGCCGGCAAGCCGCTGTCGATCGAAACCGTCCAGCTCGATGGTCCGCGCGCCGGCGAAGTGCTGGTCGAGGTCAAGGCCACCGGCCTGTGCCACACCGACAAGTTCACGCTGTCCGGAGATGATCCGGAAGGCATGTTCCCGGTCATCCTCGGCCACGAAGGCGCCGGCGTCGTCGTCGACGTCGGCCCCGGCGTCACCAGCGTCAAGAAGGGCGACCACGTGATCCCGCTGTACACGCCGGAATGCCGCGAGTGCGATTACTGCCTGTCCGGCAAGACCAACCTGTGCCAGCGCATCCGCGCCACCCAGGGCAAGGGCCTGATGCCGGACGGCACCAGCCGCTTCAGCTTCCAGGGCAAGCCGGTGCTGCACTACATGGGTTGCTCGACGTTCGCGAACTACACGGTGCTTCCGGAAATCGCGGTCGCGAAGGTTCGTGAAGACGCGCCGTTCGACAAGATCTGCTACATCGGCTGTGGCGTGACCACCGGCATTGGCGCGGTGCTGTTCACCGCCAAGGTCGAGTACGGCACCAACTGTGTGGTGTTCGGCCTCGGCGGCATCGGCCTGAACGTGATCCAGGGCCTGA
>FRDC01001922.1_pt1 | contig 22178 bp, 38 predicted proteins | sample 1106171 | NCBI WGS metagenome assembly FRDC01 (sample SAMEA3930566, study PRJEB13176) | freshwater metagenome | biome: Drinking water system; feature: drinking water; material: water | place: Singapore | collected 2014-12-20 | reverse complement strand
TCCCGGCCTTTGTCGTTTATCCTTTGAATCTAAGAAATGCGTCCCACTCTGGATACTCTGGATCAGGTCGCAACCGCCACGATACAAGCAGCTTCTCCGGCCTACTCAAAGGCAGAGCAAGCTTAAGCCCTACTTCGTGCGCTAGCTTATTGCCCTTCTTGGCGTTTATTTCGACCTTCGTTAATCCACAGTTTTCGAATGATGTTTCTCCTCCTTGGGCTTGAGGAATGTAGTGATCGATATTGCAGTCTTTCCATTCTAAATCCTCGCCTGTGTACATGTCTTTACCGTTTTGACGACGCCATAGTGCTTCTTTCGAAAACTTAGGCTCAATCTCAGGTACACGTTCAAACTCAGCGAGAGTTACAATGGTAGGCTTTCTAATCTGTCTATTTGCTGTGCTGATGAACTTATCACCTTCACGAATAGGAAGTTCGATCCACTCCTCCCAAGGAACAAGTCGAGTTATCTGTCCATCTTCTATTTCCAATGCTGTAACAACCTTCTGTGATGGCTTCTTCTTACGAGGTGTCGCCATTTGCTGAATAGCCTTTCGCACTGTAATAAAGGATAGCGCACGGAAGTTCTTGGTAAGAACTAGAACCTTATCTTTTAATACATCACTCATAAACTTAGCGAAAGACTACAGTAAAGTTGTCATCGAGTATAGGAGAAATTATGGGTTCAACCTCTTCCCATTTCCTTCGGCCTAATCCACAACCCGGAGGCGGTAGATAAACATGCATAATAGGTGCGTTGGTGAGCGCCTTACTTTCAGCTACTCTGTCTACCAAAGACCCAGCATTCTTCTTGATTAAATCGAGATTGGAATCATCCTTCCAATCGTATTTTGTAGGAAAGAGAATCAAACGGATAGCAGGTACAAGGGCAACCCCAGACTTTTCGTGGCTAGATAGTAGAAATTTACCGTATAGCTTTGGTAAGTCCGGGAACCTGCTTGCTGCGTCACCAGCAATACCTGCGCCCATGACTGCTTCGCCATTCTTCTTTACTACGGTATTTGTCGTTACAACGATCCAATTACCTTCTTCGTGGAAATCCCACAAGTCTGCGTCACGTTTGATTAACATCTAGTCTATACTCTTTCCCTTACTCTCCACAAACTTCCGTATTGCGTCGAGGTTTCCATCTTCAAGGATCATAGCGGCCTTACTCAAACCGATACTGAAAGGCCATCGTGAGTTCGGCCTCAGTACAATAACAGGATGACCCTTAAACTCCTGTAATTGTGGTGCATCATTCTCTGCGTCGTATTCACTCATAAAAAGAAAAGGACAAGGAGGTTATCCTTGTCCGAAAATTGGCAGCCGCTGTAGGACTCGAACCTACAACCTACTGGGTCAGAACCAGTTGCACTACCAGTTGTGCTAAGCGGCAATACCTAGAACTTCATGTCTGACTTTAACTCTTTGATTGCTTCACGATCTAAATCGTCTAATTGAGCAATCAACTTCCCCGGTTGTTTGTCCGGCCAATGAGTTACGGATCGCATCGAGGCTTCTTTGACGAGCCTCTGCATCACTCTTGTCGGATTCCTCCGGGATAATGTTGTGGTGTTTTTCATAACTCCAAACGTTGAAGTTGTATCCACAGTTTCTACACTCTACATGATAGTGAGCTTGTTTGTCAATATTAAGAGATCCATCATGGACATAGAGGACTTTGTGTGGACCACCGTTGTTACAATTGGAATTTGGGCACCTTATTTCGATTTTCATGAAAGTGGTGCTGGCAGTGGGACTCGAACCCACAGCGGAGAGTTTAGGAAACTCTTGCACTATCCATTTGTGCTACGCCAGCGATTGGAGATTCCACTGTGTCTTACTCATGTGGTTGAGAATTTCAACCCATTCGAAAATATGATCTGCTACATCTTGCTTGTCAGCTCTTTGAAACCCTACCTTAGCTGCCTTAACATAATACTCTGGTGACGGCGCTCCTTTGCGTTCTAGCTTCTCAAGGTATTCTGGAAAAATTCCAGCTGTCACGAGATAGAACTGCGCTTCTGATTCACCAAATTTGTTCTTATCGATGAGGTAAGGACTTTGGTTGTGCACTTTTGGATATTGCACAGCCACCGCTTCAGACACGTAATTCTTTTCAGAATATGTGTACTTCTTACCTTTGGTTTCCTTCAAAACTGAAAGACGCACAAAGGTAGGGAATGATACAGTTAGAAGAAGCTGTCGCATGTCTCGCTCGGCTAAAACATCGAGCAACAAGTCAGCATCTTCTTCTAGCAACAGCTCCAATTTAGGGCCGGTGAGTTTGGTCTCACGCGCTAGAAATTGTAAATCATTAGCGGTCAGGAGCATGCTACAAATTTACTCCTGAAGTAGTTAAGCTACAAGCTAAAAAAGAAGCACCCATGAACTATGGGTGCTCCTCAATTATCTCGTTTGGTTGTCGAGCCACGCAACGTAATTGCAGTTATGACATAGAACCCAATCACAACCCCATCCATGCCGGATGAAGTTCGTATCAGAGTTCTTGCATTTCGGACAACGTTGAGGGAACGACCAAACAACTTGCAGAACAGATTTCACAGATGAGACAACAGGTAAGCCTCCATATTTGATTCTGTAGGCGTTACTCATACTTTGATTGTTTTCACTCTGCGTGGTTCGTGTAGAAGGTAATTTTCGTCCGCTGGATCGATCCTCACCTCAAACACCCACCACCCTGTGCCATAAAGGCGTTTGTATCGGAAACCGGGTCGAGGCCCAGTTGGAGCACTATGCTGGTATGTAGGCATAGTGTTGAATTCCTCTTTAGTGAGGATCACTTCATCACCTTCAACCGTCATAATTGGTAGTCCGAGTAGGATTCGAACCTACAACACTCCTCCTATAAAGAGGGTACTCTGCCGTTGAGTTACCGGACCATTAAATCGGTTCTTTTTTCTTGATATCGTCTTCTGACAATCCGACGAGATCATTAGCTCGATCACGAATGATCGTAGCTGCGCGATTGAACAGAAACGTCGTGTATCGCTCATTCCGACGATCCCATCCAACTTTCTGCAACGCAGTGAGAAGCTCGAAAGCACGTTCCAGTGGAAAGTCCTGAAACTTCTCTCTCAGCTCACGCTCGACAAGAGCCAACCAAAGTTTCTTAGCTTCTTTCGCTTCAGGACTCCTATCCTTGTCGTTTGGATTGGGATCGACTGACGGTGTGTTTTCAAACGTGAGTAGAATATCGGCAGGATGATCACCACTGACGATGTGGAAGTATTTCTGATCGACCACTATCCCATAGCCGGGAGCCAGTTCACCGATCTCTTCTGCGTCAGGCCAGCATCCTTTACATACGTAATTTGACATTATCAAAAATGGCGGAAGGCAGTGGGCATGATCCACACACCCGATTAAGGGTGCATCCGGTTTAGCAAACCGGTATCAGAGCCGACCTCCGATTTTACCTTCCTTTTAAACTGTTCTTGTTGGTATTTGCTTAAGAGTTGTTTGATGTTCTCTCTTCCTACTGGATTTTGCGAATGCACAGTCCAGTCTGGTAAGAGTAGATCGTTTTTCTCACAGTACTCGATCAACCACAGCGCACAATGATAACCAGTTTTTTCGCGGTAAGCTGAGTAATCTATAGCTTTACTCAAGTCCTCCCTACTTACTGGGTAATGTACAGCTGCGAGGTCGTGGTCAAATGAGATGAGGTACGGCAGACCGTACCTCTCAATTCTTTCTACGAACGTTTCGTAGCTGTTGACGAGAATCCAGTCCACGTCAGGTGGAGTCCGGAAATCGTCTAAAAACAGCTTGTAACTCATCTTAGCGGTGCACGACGCTTGAAAGGACACCTTTCAAGAAATCGACAAGTTGCCTTTCTTCCGGCGAAATCTCCTCTTGCGCAACACTGTCGAACCCGTCGAGGTAACCAAGTTCACCGGCAGTCAATGATCCTTCGGCCTCTTTGCGCAGAAGAGAAAAAGTCTTCTCCTTGATTTGCTGGAAGCGTTCGAAGGTATGTCCGTTTGTGTTTGGTTCGTTGAGGAGCAACTTTCCGTCAGCGATGCCGTCTTTGACGCCAGCATCGTATTCAGCTTGTTGCGCAGGATCATGGCTTTCTTCCTGCTCTGGCTCGGTGTCGCAGGAATCGTCCTCGCAAGTGCATTGGTGATGTAGGGAGGACGCTTCGAAACTGCTCTGATCACCTTCGTGGTCATAAGCATCGTTCATGACGTCAGAGAACCCTTCCAAGTAGCCCTTTTCACTTTCAGTCAGATCTCCGAGAATGGTGTTGCGAACCCTGAGGGCCACCGCACCTTTGAAGATCCTCTCCGCTGCTGGCGTGGACTCTTTGAGAAAGGCGATGCTCTTCGCATCCGTCACACCGGTATCGTAAGCCTTGAGATAATCTTTGTTGTACATTTACTTTTGTCCGAACTCTCGTGCGTTTATGAAAGTCAGTAGAGCTTCGTGTGCACGACCCCCGACTTTAACTCCACCTTTTCGTCNNCAATAGGGTTCTTCCGGTAACCTACTTTTGCTAACTTTTGTTCTAGTAACCAATCGATTGCAGGATGGACAGGCCCAAAGTACCAACCATCGATGCCGACGTGAGTACAAAGAAACTGCCTGACATGTGCTGGAAATCGCGGAGAGATCTTCTCCCCGTCCTCTAGTTGATCTCTTACGATTTCTTTTTGTAGTCCTTTCGAGATCATAAAGTGGTGCTCTAGGTAGGATTCGAACCTACACGGATTACTCCAGTTGGGTTTAAGCCAACCGCGTTCTACCGATTTCGCCACTAGAGCTTTCTATTTCGAAAATTGGGAGTCAATGCATGACAATTTGGGCATAACAATTTCAAGTTATCTTGGCTGTTATCCGTTTTATCACCATTAACATGATGAACTTCTAAGGGTATTTCCGTATGTAGCCATTTAGAACGACGACAAGTCTCACATCGATGTCCACGCTCTTTAATCAAATGTGGTCGGAGTGATGTTGCTTTGGTGTAAGAACTCCAATCTTTTAGTCGTTGTTCTTTATTCCAAGCATGCCCTTTCCAGTGACTACAACACAAGCCCAATTTTTGTAACTTACGTTTGAAATTCGTATAATTACCACCGGCTGGCTTTAAGCCAAGTTCTCGTATCAAGCCAGCTAATGAAGTAACTTTTTGAGTAGCTTTTATGATGTCGTCGTCTGTGTAATTTCGATAAGTACGCATCTATGCATATTATCAAAATGGCAGACGCAGCGTCAACGAACTAACTCATAAATTTTGGGTCGCCCCACCAAGGAGGTAGAGGTAACTCTTCGATCAAATTCCAATTTTCGCCTGTATCCCATTCGTCGAGGTCATAGTAACCGTAATTACTATAAACTCGAAGCGGATAGAACATCACAGGGACGACAAGGATACTTTCATCCCGATTTCCACGTCTGTACGTGCCGGGAACTGTTGGAAGTCTTCGTGACAGCATTCTGTATTCCATTATTGTTGTACGAACTGCTAAACCAGTGAATGCCAATCCACCGGCAAGGGTAATACCAAATATTTCGTAGCCTTTACCCTTAGCACACACGATGGATGATCCAACCACGAGCATGCCAGACATTAGAAGAAGGAAACTGTTATTGTAAACAGCTTTTAGGATGTTCATGGAAAGTGGTGGCCGAGACAGGAGTCGAACCTGCACGTATATTTCAACGCTAGCACCTCAAGCTAGTGCGTTCTACCAATTTCGCCACTCGGCCAGAAGATGGTGGATACAGTGGGAATTGAACCCACACTAACTGACCCAGCTGCTGATATTGACCTTCCACTATCAGCTCGTCAGCATGCCTACCGTTGCATCATGTACCCAAAAGATGGTGGGTGCGGAGGGACTCGAACCCCCACGGATATTTCACCTGTGGCTTCTAAGACCACCGCGTGCTACCAATTTCGCCACGCACCCATTAATTAGAAAGTACTTCACAACCTCGATTCGGTCAACAAAAAAGCTGGTGCCTTTCGACACCAGCTTTCGTTGACACGGATGTAATTACTGTGAAATGAAGATACGAGGTTTTGAAGGAGGATTTTTTGAGATGAAAGCTTCGACTGTCGGAGACGTTCCGTGCCAGTTTGTTGTCGTAACTGTCAACCTATAATCCGCAACGTTAAGAGTTGGAATCGTGAATGAATTGTTTGTTGTAGTGAACGTGTTGCCACCACCAGCCAATGCAAGGTCATCTACATTGAGCGTATAGGTTGTAAAGCCGTATCTAGCTTTATCCAACGAAGCCCACGATACACGCACGTCGTTCCAAACCTGTCCTGACTTACCACCGAACACAATGTTCGTGATCTTTACTTCAGGCAATAAGAACGGCATGTAGAACTGGAGAGGATCTGATGGTAGTGATTCCAGTAGGGATGGACCAACAGCCGTAACAGTGAACACGTAAGTTGTGCCCATGAACATATTAGTGCTCACGAGGTTTGTACCTGTAGTACTTTGTACTATTGGTGCATTTGTGCTTCCGGCTACAGAACGGTATACTTTGTAGAGACCTACACCTTCAGCTGGAGGATTCGCCTCCCAGACTACGGTAACCTGATTTGTGGCAGCTAGCGTTGTGGAAACTGCTGCAAAGAGTGTCGCTACGGCGACTGTAAATTTAGCTAAGAGTTTCTTCATTTTCTTTTGGTTTAAGTTTTTCTCTAGTCTCTAGAAATCGATTCAAGAGACTTCCAGAAGTTGAGATTCCTATCATTGTAACTACGGACTCTGGAATGGGTTGCAACTCTGACTTTCTAAATGTTGTATATCCCCACATTACCAAAGCGCCTAGTGACCAGCATAGGAATGAAATAGTGATAGCTTGTGCTACTTCCTTCAGATACTTTGCGTATGCTTTCTCCATTCCTGAATGATAGCATACGCAAATGTTAAGTAAACTACTTCTTCCTCAATTCTGAAGAAGCAGCGAACTGTTGTACCACTTTTTCATACGGAGGAACAGGTTTCTTTCTCAGTTCCTCCATCCTGTCTCTCAACCATTGTGGAGCAGGGATGACCTCAGGATATTGCGTTTGAAGGGCTGCTCGATACAAGTGTCCATTCTCTTTCACAATTATCCTAAAGACATCGTGACCACTACTCATAGTTCCTGATCTTGATCACACGACCGAATCGTGGAACCTGTTCTTCAGGTGTTAAGTTCTGGTACTCGACAGTAGCCATCACCCCAACCAAAGCTTCCCTGTTCTTTAACAGATCGGTAAGAAACTTTCGATTCCCCTTTGGGTTAGCTTTGAACTTTTTACCGTTCTTAGCCGTAAGCCATATGGCTCCTGCTTTGCCAGACCTGTTACCAACACCTTCTTCTATACTAACGATTGGGAACTCATCGTCAATGAATTCCTTCCTCTTTAGCAAAGCCTTGGTACGCTTATGGATATACGCCGAATAGGGTGCGTAGACCATCTGGCCTTCAAACTTATTCTCAAGATGACCTTCGTACTTTTCGTCCAGCTCTTTTCGAGTAGCACACTGTGTAGCAGGAACTAGCTTGAGGTATGGTGACTTGAGCGGAAGAATCCATTCTTGGAGGCGAAGATACCTCGTTAGATAAGCATCAGTGTTTACGTAGTTGTAGATCCAAAACTGTACATATTTTTCTGCTTCAGCAATCGACTCAGGAGTTGGTTTCCCTTTTTTGACGAAGCTGATCAACGAGTTGAAATCGTCCGCATAGTCGTGGTTGTACAGTTCTCCATCCAGTATAAGATCTGGGTGTTTCTCAAACAAAGGAGCAAGTGCTCTCTCGATGTGAGGACAGTTTTTAAACTGGTTGTTTTCACGTGACCACAAGCCAGTCTTATCTGCTCTACAACGGAGACCGTCGAGTTTTGGTTCTTCTAGAACAGGAAAAACAACTTCGCTTTCGTAGTCTGAGAATTTTTCAGCCAGCATCACCTTAAATACTGCTGCTTCATCGACTGCGGTTGGATCTTCCGTATAACCCTTTTTCTTCTTCAGGGTTATCTTTGCTAGAGCTTCCTTAACTGCCTGCTGCTCAGGAGTAGTGGAATTAGCTCTCCCGGCGTTCTTGGTCTTAGCAGTCGTCCAAGCATCGGAAACGAGTTTACCACCATAGTCACCGTGAATTGTACGGTATTTGGACCCTTCAACTTCAATGGTCCATTGTTGTATCTTGCCTTCTGTGTCACGTTTGTAAAGTGTTGGGTAAAGCATTCAATTGTTCTTTCATACTCCTGAGGTATTCCTCTTGAGCATCAAGTTCGAGTCTCTTTTTAGGAAGCCATTTGAGGATTCCATCGATTCTATCTTCTACGAGTTTTCGTAGATCTGGGTCTGGAGCGTGAATCGCGTAAAACAGTAAGTTCTCTCCATAGAGCTTGGGAATATCTATCTCGACATCCTTTAGATGAGCGGGATCGATAACAACGAAACGTTCTGGACCAAGTTCAGCCGTAATAATGAACCTGTCTGTCCATTCATCGGTTCCGAGATGTGAATGCAACTCGTGATGAATTGTCAATTGCTGTCCTACAGCAGAGCGAGAGCGGTGAGAAACAAACATAACAGAGTTACTCCAATAAGGGTTGCACGTAAGTTGTTCGAATGTTGCATAAAAAGAAAGCCCTCCATTTCTGGAGGGCGGAAAGTGGAGCCACAGGTCGGACTTGAACCGACAACCTGCTGATTACAAATCAGCTGCTCTAGCCAATTGAGCTACAGTGGCAAATGGTGGACCGGGTGGGATTCGAACCCACAACCTTCTCCTTAAGAGGGAGTTGCACTAATCCAGTTGTGCTACCGATCCGTTAAATAGGCTTCCCCTGTTTCCAGATGGGAAGCTCATTGAACAATCTATCACATTCCTCTTCGAGAGTCAAGATGTCCATTTTTTGATGGAATATGACCTCTTTCTGAGTCCTGATCAGGTTGTGCTGCTTTTCTGCTATCTCTTCAGATTCGATCAGCATTTGGTAGACCTGACGTAGTTCTTGATTCCTCACCTTCTGGAAGTCATAGTACTTGTAACTCACAACAGCGAGTCCTACAATCAAGATCAATTCAAACACTAATCGTTTCATATTTAGAGTGGTAGCTGCACTTGGAGTCGAACCAAGATCCTCGGCTTATGAGACCAAGTAGGTGACCGCACCTACAGCCTTTAAGTTCTGTCTAAAGATTGAGGACACCATGCTGGTTTTCCTCTCATCTTCCACGTTGGTGGTCTGCCTTCAAGTATATCGTTCTTCCACTTGTCGAGCAACGTTAATCTGTAGGCCAGAGGAACATTGTCCATCGTCTTGTAGTAAGAACTGTTACTGAAAGGTTGGAGGCCACCTTTAGGCATGAGGTCAATGCCCCAACGTAGTTTTGTGGAATGCTTATGACAAGCATGCATTTTTCCACGCCTTCGGTAGAACTCACTTAAGAGCGCCACGAAGTGTTGATACAGCCAGTGGTAGTTTCCCTTTGTAGTTCTGGTCCAGATTGCGACAGGATGATTGACATGAGTGACCTTGTATGGAGCATGCTTGCTACCACGCATGGTCATAGCTGTAGATAACAGTTGAGCAGACTCTAAAATCATTTTATTGAGTCTGACATCATCTAGGTTCCGGGCAGATACGACTGGATTAGGATCAGATACAAAGATATTCATTAGACAAAAAAGACAGAAGTTCAAAAGAAGTGGAGCCACCTCTGGGAGTTGAACCCAAGCTCTCTCCCATACCAAGGGAGCGTATCGTCGTCTATACTTAGGCGGCTTTGGAGCAGTAAGAGGGAATCGAACCCTCACATTCGCTTTGGAAGAGCGACAGGCTACCATTACATCACTACTGCGAAAAATTACTTCTTAAGAACAGCGTCTTCTGGTCCGAATGAAGTGAAACCTTTGATACGGTCCACAACCGCCGAGGCACGACGAGCTTCTGCTGTACGAGCGTTGTTCTCCTCGTTCAACTTGCTGATCCGTTCCTTGTTGGCTTTCACGACCTCCTCCTGCTCAGCAACATAGCTGCTGAGTTGGCCGTGAATGGAATCAAACTTCTTGAGGATGTTCGGAAGAGAACGCTCAAGACCAAAGAACCGTTTGATTGCTCGGAGGATTACTTTATCCATTTTCTTTTTTATGTTATTGGGTTTCTCTGTGATGCTCCACACATGTAGAGCAAATTGGAGCACTGGGTAGGATTCGAACCTACGAATAACTGGTTTGCAATCAGCTGCCTTAGTCCTCTCGGCCACCAGTGCTTAAAGTCTTAGCTAAAAAGAGAGTGCAAGGATGCACTCTTTGATCGAAGTTGTCAACTACTGCCAATAGCCGTTAGGCTATTGGTCGACGAACAAGCGTCGAAAAACTCTCATCCGCGTGAGGCAGAAGAACAGAAACACGAACACAGAAGTCAGGAACGAATTGAATATGATCACCCTGCCAACGATTTCCTTTATCATCGTAAACGCAATTTCTTGAGTGAACACCACTGCATCCCGATGGACTTCAATGACTCGTGCGTAGGCCAGATCATTTATTGGAGTGGCCATCAAAGAGTTTGCAATTAAACAAGAAATGAATACAGCGATCAAGATCGCAATGATTGCTGCACCACGCATAAAGCGCATGAATAGGTGTGTTTTCATCTTATCCAGTTATACCACACACCAACCTCTAGACTACCTCGGGAGGGTATCACCGTTAGCTAAAAAGAACTGCCCACAAATCGTGGCCAGTTCTCTTGAGCTTTACGGTCTCGTCTGAACCCTGTCGTTGATTGAGTCGACGGTCAGAACGATCTTTGGAAGACGGATGGTTTGATAACCACCTTCGTCGGTTTTGATCATGATGTTCGTAGCCGGGAGACTCAGTTCGAGTTCATACCGAGCAATCACATCGCTGGGCTTGGTTGCTTCGACCAATCGCTTCGTGCGGTAGCCGACGGCCCATGTGATTAACGCACAGAGCAAAAGGATTCCTAACACGGCTCCTGCAATTTGCATGATCGTGAACCCTCTGACCTGTCGCTTAGCGAGCAGTTTCAATCTCATAATGATTCCTATCTTAGCTTGTTGGTTAACCGGACGTTGAGTGTGCTGGGCTGGACTACCGTGAGGCGGCTGACCATGTTGTTGCGGTCGCTGCTGTCCCGGAGGAGGCCCTTGACGTTGAGGTTGCTGCGGATTATTGTTCATGAAATGTCCTGTCTTTGTTCATGAAATGTCCTGTCTTTGTCCAAAACGGACTCAGTGTTTCGTGTCGATTCGAAGGCCATCAATCGGATTAGGAAAGAGACTAGAACCGCCACAGTTAAACCTGTTACTAACCACTCAGGCACCCAAACATTGATCTGCTGAAGAAAAGCATCAACTTCTACATTTCGTTGGCTCGCGAAAAAAGAAGCTGCAACTCTCATTGAGAAGAACAACGTCCAGATGAATATAAGCAGGAAGAACAAGTATCTGCCAATCATCCTTGCTGTTGCCATAAGTCGCTGAATTCATTTCCTCCACCGGGAGGGGTAGAACATCCAGCTTCAATTCACTATACCGTTACCTATAGGAGTCATCCAAGGGGGGTAGGCTAAAAAAAAGGGTAGGCGATTAAACCTACCCCAATTGGAGCATCGAATGACAGAGAAAGCCAGTCAAAGGTAATTAAACAGACCTTCAATTTATTATACCACTTTTAGGCACCCCACGGGATAGGGGGGCTAAGCTTGGAAGGCGTCTTATGAATTGTCATTTGACCGTCCTTCAGAATGGCGTAATAATTTAACCAAGTGTCCAGACAGATGTTTTGACCACCCGACCAATTAAAGGTCCAAGGTGGATTAGTGTACGTATGACCGAACATCTGATTTAGCCCTTCAATCGGCACGAACATCCAGCCATCAGGAGGGCGTATCCAAAGCAGACCAAGGATGTCCATATTTTGAGTATAGAAGTAATGATCGTTGGTTGAGTACAACGCGTCCATCGCCTTCTTCTCGTCATATGCTAGCATTTGCTGAACTGTCTTAAATCCGGGTTTGAGGTGTATGGCTGTCAGACCTGCATGCGTGAACAGCCAATTATCTTCAAAGTGGTAGAATTTCAGCTTCGCCCAATGTTCCGGTTTCATATGCATGTTAATCAATTCATGCTTCATTTGAGTCCAACCGGGACAATCAGTATAATAGTGATGGACGAAGTAAGGTAGATCGTGATTACCAAACAGGTGAACACGATTCTCCTTCATAACACTCTCTTTCAACCAAATAGCGGTCTTCTCAGCATCTAGTGGAGATTCCTTTACATGACTATCGAAGTAATCTCCTAGAAAGATGATTTTGTCTGGTTTGACATATTCGATTATCCGTTCTACTTCCTCGTGCTTCTGATGCACGTCAGGAACGATCATTATCTTCATAGTTAAAAAGAAGGGTACGGCAACAGGCCGTACCCAGCAAACTTATTTATCTGACCTGACGAACCCTTGCGTTGTTCGTCGAGATCACAGCCGTCGCCGTATTTGTTTCGAGGACGGGGCGCACAGACACGATTTCGAGCTTTTCGAGCGGCACGATCTCGCCGGAGGAAAGGCGCATCACTTTGCGCTTTTCCGTCACAGGCATTTCCATGTCCTCGATTGTCGCGACCTTGTCAGTGTGGACGTCATCCTTCTGGGCACCAACCACGTAACCGACTGCGCCGGTCACGAGGGCCAAAAGAAGGATTATGAGTGCTGCTGGTAACGTCAATGCTTTCATAGTTTTGTACTGCTGAGTTTTGGTTTTTGAAGATGGCAGATCTAACCATCCTCTATCTATATGCTATACCACAGCTCTACACCAAAGAAGAAAAGGGGTGGTAGGGAGGGAGGGGTAGTAATCTAAAAAGAGGCTCCCGAAGGAGCCTCAGTGTCAGACCACAGATTCAAATCGGTGCATCATGGGTCGCATGATACGCTGAAAATCTTTGGAGTCAGAGGCTTGTTCAGCCGCTTGAATTGCAAACTTAATTCGGTGAGCCTTCTTAACCTTGGCTTTTACTTTAGGCTTTCTCATGTCGAGGTGAATAGGACGGTTTTGACTTTGGTGCCCAATGATTGCTGTGCAAGTCCATGAACAACTTCTTGAATTCCGAGACGCCGCCGTGGAATTCGACGAAATGATCGCCGAACTTTGCCTTCAGTTTGTCGCGGGTTGAGTGAGTCGTAAACTTCGCAAACACAATGCAAAATTTTGCAGATGTGGGGATCCGGACCTTGCTGGTGTTGTTGGGGAGGCAAACGACTTCAACATCGTGCTCTTCGGCGAAATGCGTAATCTCGTGAACTTGATCAGCCATTGGTCCAAACACAGCGATTTTCATCCGCCGAGCTTTAGACATAGTGGTCACCTTGGCTATGGGTGTCACCGGAGGCTGAACTGGACTAGCCTGCGTCGGAAACCTTGACAACAATGTCGCCAAAGTCTCTAACCCAGTATTGCTACTGTGTTGGGCTTTCAGCTCAAAGAACCTATTAAGTCCTGCGTCGATGAGCTGTCCGAGGGTAGCCGCCGCGAGGATCTCTTGTGGAGTCTTCTGAGGCTCGTCATTGAACACTTCGATGATTTCTACGGGTTTTACATCCTTAAGATTTAACCCGTCGTTCTCGATCATTTCAATCGCTGGCTTAGCTTTTGCCAAGAACTCCTTTCGGAGCTGCCGGAACCTGTTTACGACCTTGTCGAAACCGGCGGTATTGTGCACAGGCCGATGAAGGTCTGGCGGTAGGATCTGCTTTTGTGCTTCGTCGATCAACCGTTGTATAGACCAATCAGGATGTTCAATCCAGAGCTGGAGCATAGCTTCAGCCACACGATTCGAATCTGGTTCACTCCAGACCTTACGTGATTTGATTAATCTATCTGCACCGAGGTTAATCATTCCGTTGCTTGACATAACAAATATAGTCAGCTGACCAATCTCACACTTCCTCGTAAGTTAAATGAGGTTTCAGGCGGTGGTGACGAGCCTAAGAGTATTGCGTACTCTCAGTTTGTTATACCCGGTACATAGCCNNCGTATTCCAGAGGGGGGTCTATGAGCTAAAATAAGGACGACCTACCAACGGTAGGCGAGCTATGAGAAAGTACAGTATTATACCAACTCTAAGCTAAAAAATGGAGACCGGAGGCTTTCGCCTCCAGCCTCGTGGCTTAACCGTAAATGTAGCGGGGAGACTCATTGACAATGTCTTGTTCGACATAATGCAGGGCTTCGATCCAGCGACAAATGTCTGCCGGATCGTCTGCACGATATCTGAGAACCATCCATGACTTCTGCCCTAGATGTACCGGAGTTCCGGTGGTGGTGTGAACCCCGATGTGACCCATACTCGCCAGATGGCTAAGTAACTGGTGGTTGGTATCACAGATCGGTATGGCTATTGCCAATGTTTTCAGGTTTGGATTCCTGAACGGGTTTTCGATTTGGGATTGAGGGAGCATAGGGAATCAGGGGCTAAACTAATCCCTGTACTATATTATACCGAAAACCCCATCCCTTACGGGTCAGGGGGGTCCAGAAGCTAAAAAAGAAGTATCTACATATTACTATGCAGAATCAAATCTTTATACCTCAGAAAAGCTGGCTTATCTGGGAGGGGGGTCTCGTAGCTAAAAAAGACTGTGGTTGAATGGCTTGGTAGGCCCCACAGTCTTTAGCTAACGGTTAAATGGTCAGGAGGTCGGGGGTCGAACCCGAGCCGTTCGCGTCACAAGCGAAGATGCTGCCATTACACCACGCTCCTGATAAATCACTCATCCTGAAACATCTCGCGTACAGTATTCTCTAGTATCTGTTTTAACTGTGGAGAGATGTTAAATTTTTGCGCATTGATCTCAATCGATTTTCGAATGTTGCCGTTCTTATTGCGCTTTGTAGCGGCTTTCCAATCACACAGCATTTCGATCAAGTCAATTAACGTCATATCGTTAACACCGTTAGCCCAGTGTTGTGGATGATGACGATTGTTTGCATAGTGATGATCTATCGCAGGCTGTACGTTTTGGAGTAGAGTCTTATATTCGGGTGTACCGTACTCCGTCTTACCGAGATCTGAATGCTTTTCTGCGAAGATTTCACGTTCTGGACTTTCCAACTTGCTCTTGTCGTGTTTCTTACCACGCTCTAGAAGTTCCTTAGCAAAGTCGGAAAGATTAGCTGAGACTTCGTGGATATGCTTTAGCGTATCAGCGTCCGAAGTAGCTAATTTCAGTTCTGTTTCGTTCATAAAGAAAATAACCTCATCTACGTGTTATCCAGTAAATGAGGTCCGCGTCTACCACTTGGTTTGCACGAAACCAAGAAAATGGCGGGGATTGCAGTTGTGAGCCTGCGACCTCTGGCCTATCCGGCCAGCACTCTTCAAACACTCTGAGCTAAATCCCCATGAAAATGGTGCACGCGAGAGGGATCGAACCTCTGACAGGCTGCGTGTAAGGCAGCTACTCTACCGCTGAGCTACGCGTGCAAACTATGAGATAAAATTTGAAAGAAGATCTCTCTTTCGAGAGTATCAAACAGCCTTTCAAAGAGCTGCGCCCACCTCTGGGCAAATTCCCCATAAGAGGGGAATTTTGGAGTCGAACCAAACAATGATGAACTTCTCTCTGTCAATTCTCACAGTAAATTGGGTGCAGGGAGCAAGAATCGAACTTACTGTTGATCTGCTTATGAGACAGATGCTGGTCCCTCCAGTCCACCCTGCGTCAAATTCAAAATACCTGCATGTATCTTACGATGACAATTTTCGCACAATACGACACATTTAGCAATCTCTTTTTTAATCGTCTTCAGAGAGCAGGCTCTGCCAATCATTTCTGAAACATGTCCTTTCTTGCCTTTAAGATGGTGGAATGAAAGGCAACAAGGCTCTGTCTCTCTACATATTTTACAACCTAGCTCTTGCTTGTATTGGCGAACAAAGTCGTAGTTTTCCGCTATTCTTTGTTTGTTATTCTTCGAAACCCTCTGTTTGTGTTTTTTGCGATGAACCGCATTTCGTTTGTACAACTCTCGTTTATACGCGTTGTATTTCTCTCTATCTACACGAGGCATTGAAAGTGGGTGCGGGAGCAGGATTCGAACCTGCGATCTTCAACTTATGAGGATGACGAGATACCGGGCTTCTCCATCCCGCAATAAAATGGTACAGATGGTAGGATTTGAACCTACAACCTTCTGATCCGTAGTCAGATGCTCTAATCCAATTGAGCTACACCTGCAATAGGTTCGGATAAAATTTGCTACAGTGTGTTCCAGTTGGATTTGAACCAACTAAGAATCGATTTGATGTCGATTTGTATAACCAATATACGATGGAACTGTAACGGTCAATTCCGAACTTAATTTAACTTAACACACCCATAGAATGTGTCAACGAAATTTTATCAATTCCATGAATGGAATTCGAAATGGCTGACGGCCTCGTTGCAACAGCTCGTAGTAACCGTCATGGTAATTACCTTCTGAGTCGAAGTAGTCTAGTGATTCCATGACTCTACCGAGATCGTGGTAGCTCCAGATGTGCTCGTCTATCCAGTAGCCTTCTCGTTCGAAGTCTTCCCACTCTGTTGTTGGATCGTTGAGTCTTTCTAACTCAAATCGAAAACTCTCGTCAGCCTTCCTTTCTTGTTGCGTGTCGTAACCATCACGACGAGGGTTTCTACACATTGAACAAGAGCAGACGCAAGGCGTTTTAGCATAAGTCGGATTTGGTGGAATTGCGATTCGTGGGAGAATATGACTGTGGTTAAAGCCATGTTTCCAAGAGTGAAACCATTCATGGCGTGATCTGTCAAACCCGTGATTCAGTCTTCTCTTCCATTTGAGCTTCTCTGTGATTGCTCTTCTGAGTGCTCTGGTTTTCATAAATTTGGAGCGCATGGTGGGAGTCGAACCCACAACCAGAGGAGTTAGAGTCCTCAGCTCTGCCAATTGAGCTACACGCGCACAGTCAGCTCGGATTACTTTACGGCATATGTCCCGATTAGTTCTGTATGCACACTGACAAGTTGGTAGCCGCGATGGGATTCGAACCCACATCAACTTCACTGAAAATGAAGTGTCCTAGTCCAATTAGACGACGCGGCCATGAATTAAATCGTTGATTAACTTGATTGCACCCATGAAGGTTTCCCAAGCCCTGTTCTTTGGCTCCTTCTTTGTGGTGAAATAGTGAAAGAGATTAGGTGTGTTAACGAACGATAGTATCGGTAACACGAACAGTGCAATAATTACTGCTAAGCTATACCTCATGGTGATTTGGTAGTCTGTACGGGATNTCGCACCCGTGTCCACTGGCTGAGAACCAGCTATCCTAGGCTTCTAGACGAACAGACCATTTTTAAATTTTTGTACAAAGTCTCAGGTGAGATCATCGATAAGCCTGACATTTGAGCATCATTGATCTCGATCAGAATGAACTTCCCACTTTGCGTTCTGGCTATGTCCAATACAAAGAACTCTACCTTAGTGGAAACGATTTCGGCAAGACCTTTTGCAAATTCCTCCATTTCTGGATCGAGCTTGTGCCCGACAAAATCAGCAATACTCCAGTAGTAACCACTTGCGATTAAGGTCTTTCCGAGAAAAAAGAATCTCCATTCGTCCGCAAATGGCTGGCCATTAACTCCAATCTCATGAGTTACGAGTGGAATATATTCACGGAAGACAACGCCTTGCTGCTGTATGAGTGGATCGTCTTGCATCAACCTAGATGCTACGACAGCTGCTTCTGCTCTGTCCTTAGCAAACATATGAGTATTCCAGTTTTGCTTACGAGAGTTGATTCGACCCTTAACTATGAATGGACCTTGGTAGTCCTGTGACTGGAGTAGTAACTCCCATGTTCTCGGAGTAAAGCCTTCAAGATCTGAATCGTAGTAGTATCCACCAGCAATCCACTGATGTTGCTTATACGTGTTAATTAGCTTAGAACCATTAACAGCTAGATCTTGTTCCAGCTCTTCGTAAAACGGAAGAACAGAATATCTACCAATAACTAGCGAGTTCTTGGGAACTGCGTTTCGGTATTGGGAGACCGGAAAATACTTGTTTGCAGTGAGGAGTTCGTCCTCAGTCGTCTCATCAGGACGGAACAGGATAATTGGTAACATCGTCGGTAAGTGCGTGAACACGCTCTGAGATTTTAAGTTTGGTCCAAAGCCTACCCATTTCTTTGAAGGCCACCATTCGAACTTTGGCAACTTCTGAATAGATTGTTAGGTAGCTCATCTGCCGGTATCGGGTGTATATCTCACTCATTTGAAAATGGTGGACGAGGTCGGACTTGAACCGACAACGCCAGCCTCTTCAGGGCTGCGCTCTACATTGGAGCTACTCGTCCATAAATGAAAAGGGCCAACCCTTTCGGATCGGCCCAACTAGCAATCGCTAGGAAGTAATTACTTAGATGAACTTCAAAAGAACAGACACGTTCAAACCAGCAAGACCGGTAAGAGTACCAGAGAAGTCCATAGTCAAGCGGTCACCTTTTGCAAGCTGCTTGGTAGCGAGAGTGCCTACGAGTGTAGCATGACGTGCAGTGTTAATTGAAGCAGTCAGGTCGAAACCAGTGTTGGTGTTATCTGTCTGCAACGCTACACCAGAACCGGGAACACCAGAAGTATCCTTCTTAAGCAAGCAACGGGCAGAAGCACCGCCTACTGTGCTGTGAATTTCTGTGATACCAACTACTTCGCAAGCTGCTGGAGCTACGAAGATTACGGTTGGGTCAGTAGGAAGAACTGCTTCGTTCTGTGTAAATGTTGCTACATGCTGGGTCATTGGAACCCAGTTAGTGCCGTTAGAAACGACTGGTACGTTGTTTGTGTCATCGTAACGTACTTGAGCTTCATTACGTCCTGTTGCTGCGCCAAGGGTCTTAGCCTTGCGAAGTGAATTTGCATTTGCCATAAATAATCCTTTAGGTTGAGATTTAACTCTACTTTATCAGGAGTATTTTACGGCTGCAAGCACAATATTGTAGCGGATTTTGTGTGAAAATGGTGCCCAAGGTAGGATTTGAACCTACAACTATTCGGCTATCAACCGAGTACTCTAGCCAATTGAGTTACATGGGCAGTATTGAACAACCAATCCAAGTTAGCTTGGCTGGTTTGAGCTTCGTCTGATTTTCAAACAACTCATCTGCTTCCAGAATGTCCTTAGCGATAATTTCAGCTAAGATCAGTGGAGGAGATTGCCTGTTATCTTTGTAGACGAATTTCATGTGAAATGGCGGAAGGTGTAGGATTCGAACCTACATGCCCCTGCAAAGCAGCGACTAACCTGTTTTCAAGACAGGGCCGTTAATCCAGTTCCGGTCAACCTTCCGTGAAATTATGGTAATAATCTAGTGAAATGAGACGAACCGTCTGCAAACACTGATCGCATGTAGACATACTGATTCGTGGAAACACCTTCTTTTTGCCAAAGCTCGATGTCTCTAACCCCATTAACGATTGGACCCTCAGGACGGATCAATATGAATGTACCCTGCGCTGTTGTCATTGTAATCGGCTCTGGAGAACAAGCACAAAGAAGAAACAGTAAAAGACTTGTGCTAAACAGCCTTTTCATTCTTGAGATTTCCTTGCCATAGCAAGCCACACCGCAAACCAATCCGAATTTTGCCAATCGCTCATATTATCCTTGTACTATGATTTTCTTTCCATCTTTGAAGATTTCCACTTTACCAAATTGGTTCTTCTTGGATGTAATTACAGACTTCTTTTTCTTAGCTGGTTTTTTCATGAAATGGCTCCAGACTTAGGACTTGAACCTAAAACCCTTCGGGTAACAACCGAGCGCTCTACCAATTGAGCTAGTCTGGAATAAAAATGGCTGGTCTTGAACGAATTGAACATTCACCTAGAGGGCCAAAACCTCCCGTGCTACCTTTACACCAAAGACCAATGAGGTTAGCTGATTACTGCTGTATCCAATGTGACATCGCTACTCAAATAGTCGTAGTCAACCCACATATAAATGTAGCGAGCACGAAGAGTAATCTTGTCAGTAGTGAACACTCTCTTACTACTAGCAACTGTGTTAGTTGTAAGCACTAGTTTCTGAGCAGAAGGACCGAGAGTGTCCTTGAATGTTGCTGCACCATCAGCGTTGTAATCGTTGTTGGAGAAAGCGTAATTTAGGATGAGTTTTTCACCCGGCTTTGGAGTAGATGCTCCGTTAGTTACAACAGCTTGAATTGTGGCATCGTTGACAGTGAGGGCGGTTAGATCGACCCTAACACCATAAACTCCACTCTGCGCTGCTGTGGCTGCGGCTACTGTCTGTGCGGAATGAATTGCTGTTGCTGTTTTCATGTCTTATTGTTTTCACATCATACATGAAATACAGCAACAAGCAACTTCAAAGTGGTACCTAGGGTGGGATTCGAACCCACACTTTACAGGTTTTGAATCTGTGGCCGCTGCCAATTGGGCTACCTAGGCGTTAATGTTCCAAACAGCAAGAGAAGCAAGTATAAGGATCATGCTTCTTTTCTTCTGTTAGGTACTCGTAAAGATAAACAGAATTTTTGGTGCTGAATCCTTTATCAGTCAATGAAACGACTGGAGATGTCACAAACGCACCAGCTTCCTTAACACCGTTACGGTCGTCTCGGAGAACTCGAACGGATTGACCAACACGAATTGGGCTAAGTAGCTCTCCTTCAACGACATAGTCTTTTGGAAGAGAAACTCCTTCGTTTCGCTCTCCTACTTTGAATTGGCTCCACTCTGGTGTTGGAAAGTCGGGGTTCTGTGCTGCACTTTGCTTACGGACTCGTATCCTTGGCATTTGTAATTGTGGCTTCTTTGTTTTCATCTATGTGAACGTCAACGTGCTTGAACTTCAAGCTACCTTTGGTGTGTGGATTGTCAGGAGTTTCCTTTGTACACCATCTGGCGTTGGCTGTTACATGATTCACATAGTAAGTCTCACCTTTGATCTTCAGCACCCACATTGGGATGTTTGGATTTGTCAGATGAGCTTTATTGAAGTGGAAGATTACTTCCTTGTTGTTCTACAATTCAAGCTTCATAAAATTGTTCAGTTTTCTCGACAGTACCACAAGTTCGTCGTCAGATAAATACCTAAACGCACCAAACTTTACGAGTACTCCAATGACATCTTCGCGTTCGTGGGTAGCAAAGAGGTTCATCATTTCGCCAATAACTTTGGCTTCTGCTTTCGTCAGAGTTTCTTCCATAAAAGTGGAGGCAGGAGCTGGACTTTAACCAACAACCTCGTTCGTTGCGCGAACGTGCTCTTGCAGTTGAGCTATCCCGCCGTAATGAATTACTAGATGCAGCGACTTTGCTATACTTCGTCTTGATATTATCGCACCGTATGTTCGGGCATGCTGCGACTCATCGGCTACTTCCGCCCGCTAGTCTACCTAGTAAATTGGTGCACCCACCGGGAATCGAACCCGGATCAATCGCTTAAAAGGCGACTGCTCTATCCGTTGAGCTATGGATGCATTGAATATTTAAAAGTTTGGCACAGCTTTCGAGCCATCTTCAGTCCTCTCTCAGTTGGTTCAAACCGAGCTATAGGCGAAGCGTGATTTTCTGAAAAGTGTGGATCCAATTCTCCGTTAGCTGTACATTTTACGTACGCATCAAGAGATTCGAATACCAACAACTTTCGTCCCTCGAAGTTTTTACAATCCGGATAAACCACGTCGACAATCACGAAATTGTTAACCGTTTCGAGACTGTTTATGTGAAAGTTACGAGGATCTGGATTGGGTAGAGGTTTAGTCGCTAGTAGTTCTGAAGAGCATTCACTACAACTACACGACGAAGTACTCCCGAATAATGAAAGACCCATATCACTTCTTTTTCTTTTTAGCCTTTGCCTTCTTACGCTTAGGCTTTGCCATCACAGCCATTCGACCATGACTACCTGTTGCGATACCAAACATCTGCATTTGGAGTTCCATAAACTTAGATACTCCGCAGCAGCCACCATGTCCACAGCTCATACTAATCCGCTTGTTCGATAACGAGTTTGCTTCCTTTTGGGAGTCTTTTCAGATTCTCAGCGGGGAGTGAAACCGGAGTGATGATACCAGTTAGTTGATATCCACAGAGTGTCTCCTTGTGCTTGTGTGTGATCAGAAACT
>FRDC01001725.1_pt1 | contig 22188 bp, 23 predicted proteins | sample 1106171 | NCBI WGS metagenome assembly FRDC01 (sample SAMEA3930566, study PRJEB13176) | freshwater metagenome | biome: Drinking water system; feature: drinking water; material: water | place: Singapore | collected 2014-12-20 | reverse complement strand
ACAGGATCGCGTGGGCCAGGACGACCCATCCGACCGTATTCCAGAGGGCGGCCTTGAACTCGACCGGGATGTCGAAGTTGAAACGCAGCAAGAAGGCGACGCACCAGGCAACACCTGCCGCCAGCACGTCGTGCAGGAAAGCAGCAACCGTACGCGGGTTGAGGGTTAGCGGTCGCATCATGCGTTTTGCGACGGCGATGCCGCTGCCCACCGCCTGTCCACCAGGATGGCGAGAACCGCGTATCCGATGCCGAGCGCACCGAGCGCCCCTACCTGTCCGACGGGAGACAGCGTCAAGGCCAGCAACGCAACGGCTCCGGTAACCATCATCAATGCGTACTCCGCCAGCGCGGTGCGACGATGGCCCCAGCCCATGAGGACGAGGCGCTGGTAGTAGTGACTGCGATGGGCATGCCAGAAGCGTTCGCCCCTCAGGGCTCGGCGAAGCAGGGTCAGCGAAGCGTCCACCACAAACGGGGCGAACACCACGGCCGCGAACCACCATGGCCAGGCCCCTCGTTGCACGCCCAGCACCCCGAGCGCTGCAGCGAGAAACCCTAGCGGTATAGACCCAACATCCCCCATGAAGATCCGGGCCGGATGGAAGTTAAAGCACAGGAAAGCGAGCGATGACGCGACGATGCATGCACAGACCGTGGCAAGCCCAGAGTCGCCGGCGATGGCCGCCGCAATCGCGCAGGCGCCGAAACCGATCGCTGCCATGCCCCCCGCGAGACCATCGGCGCCGTCCATGAAATTGTAGAGATTGGTCATCCAGGCCACGGCAACGATCAGCAAGAACTGGCTCGCCAGCCCGGCCTCGACGGCCGACAGGCAAAGGACCGCCGCCGCAGCGAGATGACCGGCGAGCCGGGCGACCGCGGGCATTGGCCGCCAGTCATCCATGAGTGACAGCAGTGCGAGAGCGACCGCAATGCCGACGACGAGACCGAACCCTTCGACCGCGAGCAGGCTCGCGCTCAACCCCGCGACGATACCGATACCACCGACGCGAGGTACCGGCTGCGTATGGAGGGAGCGCTCGTTCGGTACGTCCAGCGGCGTACGGCCCGTGACGCCCCTGAGGACCAGTACGTTCAGGAGGTAGCTCAGAACTGCCGCCGCCAACACTGCCACGATGCTCACTGAGGGAGGCTCGAAGTGTTCACAGGTCCCTCCACGATCGAACGGTCACGCCGGACCGGACGTAGCTTTCGTCACCACCGTAGACCAGACCGGCCCCCCCGGCCCGAGCGCCCGCATACTTGCGGAACTTGAGCAGATTCGCCAGGAAATCGTCGCGGAAGGTCTGACCGGACTTTATCTCGATCGGAAACAGCCCATCCCTGTCCTCGACCAGGACGTCGATTTCCGTCCCGATGTTGTCCCGCCAGAAATAGAGGTTCGATCGCCGGCTCTGGTTGAACCGTTGCTTCAGAAACTCGCCCACGACGAAAGTCTCGAACAGTGCGGGTCTTGCGGAGTGCACGGCCATGTGCCGGACATCCTGGACACCGATCAGGAAGGCCGCGAGGCCGGGGTCGTGAAAATAGAGCTTCGGAGACTTGATCAGACGTTTGCCGAGGTTCTCGAAGTGGGGCTGAAGCAGAAACACAATAAAGCTCGCTTCGAGCACGCTCAACCAGGCGCGTGCGGTTCCGTGCGCGATCCCGCAATCCGACGCGAGACTGTCGAGATTCAGCAGTTGCGCGGTTCGGGCCGCGCAGAGGCTCAGGAACCGCTGGAACAGGCCGAGGTCTTGGACGCTGGTGACCTGGCGCACGTCGCGTTCGACATAGGTCGTCACGTACGTCCCGTACCATTCCGACGGGTCGTTGGTTGAAGCGTACAAGGGAGGATAGAAGCCGCGATACAGCAGTTCGTCCGCCGAGGCCGGTATCCGCCCGGACGCGATCAACTCGCGTAGCGACAACGGCAAGAGCCGAAGGATCCCGGTGCGGCCTGCCAGGCTCTGGGTGATCTTTTCGAGCATCAGGAAGTTCTGAGATCCGGTCAGCACGAAGCGCCCCGGCCGCTGATCCTCGTCGACCAGGATCTGGATGTAGGAGAACAGGTCCGGTGCATGCTGCGCCTCGTCGAGAATCGCTCCATTCGGAAAGCGTGCCAGGAACGCCCTCGGATCGCGCACCGCGAACGCACGCTCGTCGGCCGCTTCGAGGTTGACGTAAGGTTTGCCAGGAAAGGCCGCCCGCGCCAGGGTTGTCTTACCCGACTGCCGCGGGCCGGTTATGGACACCACGCGGAACTCCTGGGCGAGGTGCGCAACGGTCTCGGAGGCGAAACGGGGGATCACTGTGTTCTTACAGATCCGCAATCAGATTGCGGAATTGTAAATCTCTCCCTCGTGTCTTGGCAATCGACCGCGGGCCCCACCCCGGTCGATCTGTCGCATGCAAGGTCGGAGGCCATCACCGAAGCGCCCGGAACCACTCAGCGGTCGCGGCGAGCCCCTCGGAGCGGGTGTACGGAGGCTGCCAACCGAGAGTCCGTCTCAAGTGCGAACCGTCGATCACAAGGTCCCCCAAAATGCGGGCAGCGTCTCCCCCACTCCCCAATAGCGCTGCCCCTCGCTTGAGCACGGATGACGGTACAGGCCACAGCCGAGCCGGACGTCCCAGGGCGGTACCAATCTCGCGCAGAAGCTGCGGGGTCGATACCGGATCGCCATCGTCCACCAGAAACGTCTCGCCCGCTGCTGCGGGGTGATTGAGACAAAGCATGACAGCGTCGACGAGATTACCCACGTAGACGAGGCTGCGGCGGTTGCGTACCGAAGCGAACGGCAACGGGATGCCACGATCGACCCATCGCAGCATGCGCAGGAAATTCGCCTTAACGCTGGGGCCGTAGACGAGAGGAGAACGGAGGATCACGACCTCGAGACCAGTCTGAGTGGCAATCTTGCGTAGGGCATCCTCGGCTTCGCGTTTCGAGATGCCATAGGGGTCTTCGGGGTGCGGGGCATCCCGCTCAGTAAACGCGCGCCCCTGGGTGGCCTCGCCGTTTACCTTCACAGATGAAAGGAACACGAGACGGCGCACGCCTGCCGATGCAGCCTGCATCGCAAGTCGGCCCGTGCCTTCGACGTTCACTGCGCGGAACGCCTCGAGAGGATCGGCAGCTTCGTCGCACATCACATGAACGCGTGCGGCGAGATGGACCACGGTGTCGATGCCTTCGAGTGCGGTAGACCAGTCGGTCGAGGGGCCGATGTCGCCTACGACATGCTGAGCGGCAGCGCTCGTCACCGGGGCCGTATCGAACCGCAGCGCGCATCGCACCGGTCGTCCGGCTCTGGCGAGAGCGGGTACGCATGCGCGACCCACGAAGCCCGTCGCGCCAGTCAAAAGGACCGTAGGATGCGACTCATCGGAGGCGTTCATTGATCGCCTCGCTCACGAACGCAACATATCGCCCAACCACCTGTCCCGCCTCGAAATCGGCTTGAACGCGCGCTCTTCCTGCCGCGCCAAGTCGACGCCGCAAATCGGGGTCACGGACCAGGTGATCGAGCTGCCGGCGGATGTCCTCGACGTCTCCCGGACGATGGAAAAGTGCCGTCACGCCTTCAACTGCGGCGTCCTCAATGCCGTAGATTCGCGAAGCGAGCACAGGCAGACCCATCGCGGCACCCTCGAGGACCGTTATGGGAAAACCCTCGCGGTAGCTGGGAAGGCAGACAATGTCTGCAGCACCGAGGTAGCGCTCGGGCGAAGGCGTCAACCCTTCGAATGACAATCGATCGGCTACCGCACTTGGCACTTCCGCCTGGATGGCGTCGCGCAGCCCATCCTCGTCTGGCCCGACAAACAGCAGATGCAGCCTCGAGTCGGTGGCCGCGAGGGGCGCCCATGCTCGTGCGAGGTCAAGCACGCCCTTGTCGCGCTTGAGGCGTCCGACAAAGATGATGAGCAAATCAGTGTCGATCACGCCGACGCTCGCGCGTACGTCTTTGCGATCCAAACGCCCGGGACGAAAACGTTCGATGTCGACCCCGGAAATCGACCCTGGACCCAGGACCTGCGCGTGTGCGGCGGCTACCACGCCTTCCCGAACAAGGAATTCGCGCTCGCTGCGACTCACGACCAGCTGGTGAGTCGATAGTCGCGCGGTCAGTCGGTCGGCCGAGCGGAGCAGCGCACGCATGGCGCCGCGGCGTGTCGCCCAGACCTCACCCTGGAAGACATGGCATCGGAAAGGCACGCGAGCAACCCAGGCCGCAGTCATTGCCAGAAGACCTGCCTTGGGGGCGACGGAAATCACACCGTCCAGACGGTCTCTCCAGAACAAGCGAATGAGTCGAAGAAGGGCCACCGCGTCCCACAGCGGCGCGATCTCTCGACGGATCGGGACGTCTATGAGATGTACCGGCACCCCTCGTGCAACCGCAGGCTCCCCTTCGCTGGCATTGAACACAAGGGACAACTGACTCACGCGAGAAAACTCCGCCAGATGCCGCCCCAGGAAGAAATCCACGATGAGCGGCGTCGTGGTGACCATGCAAAGCTTCTTCACGATGCGCCCTCACCGCAGCCGATGCGCCCTTGCTCGGAACTCGATCCGCGTAGAACTGTCGAGTACATCGATGCGGTAGCCCAGGGAAGACGCACGAACATGCGAGTATCGGCGCTCTCTTGCCGCCCTGGCAGGGGATGGCGCTCCATCGGGCCGAGTCTCCGCCTGCTGTATCGGCAGTGGACGATATGACCGAATCCGAGCGCGAGCGTCGACATTGTTGCAACTGTTCTTGCCGACGCGAGAGATCGGCTCGCCGAGTCATTGCTGCCTCTATCCACGGTCATCGGCGTGTTAGGTCCTTGCCGGCTCGCCCAATGTCGCATTGATCCGGGCCCAGATGTCGGACCACCGCGCGGTCAGATCCAAGGGAATCGCTTCGGACATCCGCGAAAAATAGAGTCCATCGCATCCCGGAATGGCGGCCAGTACGTCGACGGCAGCCTTGGCGGTGCCCGCCAGGCCTGCGAGGAGTGCCTGTGCGAGATACCCATCGCGACCAAGCACACGGATCTGCGCAAGGGTGAGTTGCCGCCTGGCGAGCAGCGTCTTCGCTAGCGAATAGCTGCCCTGACGGTACCCCAACAGCACTTCCGGTAGGCAGGCGTACCGACTGTCGCGGTGGGCGCGCAATAGCAAGTCCTGATCTTCGGCGCGCAACACCTCTGGTAAGCGATACCTGAAGCGTCGGAACCATTCCGCGCGCCCGAACCAGGTCGGGTGCGGAAGCGGGAAACTGTTCCAAGGCCGCGCGCAGATCTCCTGGTGCCGTTCCCGGAAGGGGAGCAACCCGATGGGCTCCCCGTCGCCGCGAAACACGATTGCCCGTGCCCCCACGAGATCAACGTCGGGATGGGATTCCATGAAAGCCAACTGGCGAGCAAGTCTTTCGGGAAAAGCGATGTCGTCCGCATCCATGCGTGCCAGATATCGTCCGCGCCCTTCGGCTATTGCCTGGTTCAGGCGCACTCCGAGCCCCCGCCAGGACCCGTCGGACAGAACCCTGATGCGCGGATCGCCCAGATCAGAGACGGTATCCACGGCGGCATCGGTGGAGCCGTCATCCATCAACAGCAATTCCCAGTCCTCGAACGTCTGCCATCGGATGGAGCCGACCGCAGCGGCTAAAGTTGCAGCGGCGTTTCGGACGGGCATCATCACGCTGACCGTCGGCGTCTGGACGCAGCGTGATCCCGTCATGCGAATACCTGGCTCACGTAAGACGTGGGCCCATCTTCATCGCGGCAGCAGCAACGTCATGCCTGGAAGGCCCAGACCAGAGTCCATGCGCCGATATCTCCCTGGATGCGCCTCGAGGGCTTCCACGATCGCCTGCGCGGGCCCCACGTTGTAGGCCGATGCAGGCGACTGAAAGAACGTGTCGTGCAGCAGGATCGCGGCCTGCGGCACCGTCTCGATGATGCCGCGCAACTCCCGTTGCACGCTCGAATAGGCGTGGTCGCCGTCAACGAAGAACAGCGCTCTGCTCCTCGGGTCGCGCCGCCAGATCTCGAGCGAGACATCCAGGCCATCCCCCTGATGCAGGTGAACCCCAGGCAGTCCACGCACGAGTGCACCGCGCCTGGATCCAGGGTGTTCACCGTGCTCGACGTCGTCGGGCAGGTCCACCGAGTGGATCTGCACATCGACGTCGAACTGGCGCGCCGCCTCGAAGAAGACGCGCGCGGACTTGCCCACGTGCGTTCCCCACTCGAAGATCATTTCCGGGCGGACCAGCGCCACTGCGGACGCCATGAGCATGAGTTCGTGCAGCGGGAACGGATGGGAGCCGACCACGGGCACCAAACGCGACAGCACGAGCCGGGAGACGACCCAGGAGTCCACCTCCGGTTCGGAGCATGCAGGATTGCGCACGGCTGCCTCGCGAGGAAATGGCCGCAGGCCCGTAACGTCAAGCAGGAAGCGCAGTCGATCGCGGAACATGGCCCGCCCCTCCGATGATGTCTTCGAACAACCGTTCGTACCGGCGCGCGATGATGTCCCACGTGTAGGACTTTTGCCAGTTCTCCCGCCCGGCCTTGCCCAAGGCGATTCGACGCGAACTATCCCGATCGAGATCCTCGATCGCCGTGGCCAAGGAAGCGGGGTCCGGGCGCACCAGACCCAATTCCCCCACCGGCGCCTGGCAGATCACGCCGCCCCCCGTCCAGCGGGCGATCTCTGCCGCATTGCCCACTGGCACCGACACGAATGGTAGTCCGGCCGCAGCGCACTCGAACAATACCAGCGGCGAATACTCCACGTGCGAGGCGAACACGAACAGATCACTGTTTAGGAAAGCCTGGATCAGCTCTGCGCGCGGCAGGTCAGCGATGAGAACCTGCTTGCCCGGCTGCTCGCGCGCGATCCGCGCCGCGAGTTCGGGGAGCGCCTCGAAAGCTCCCACCCCGAAAGACGGCAGGCTGTCCGCGCGCGATGCCCTTGACAAGACTATCCGGGCGACCCGGCGAATCGCAGGCCGAAAACCATTTGGCCGGAATGCGCCCCGCACCAATCGGCCGAGTTGACCAACACGATGCCCCAAGCTGCGCGCGGCGGGTCGGTTGCCATTCAGGATCAGCACGGCCTGGCGCGACGAAAGGTCGGCGCGGGCGAAAGCCTCGGCCACTTCGCGATGGCCCTTGGCCCCGTTGAATGTCCCGACGGTGAGAAGCAGAAAGGCGTCCGGCGGGATGCCGTGACGAGCACGGAACCCGCTGTCTTTCTCACACGCGAACTCGAGTTCGCTTGCGCCGTTCGTGACGAAACTCAGCGCCTTGATACCGTTGGCGCGAGCGAATTCCACGTCCCGATAGGTTTCGGAATAGAAGATGAGGCGATCGAACGCCTTGAGCCAGTTGCGCATGCCCTCGTAGTAATCGGCAAAATCCGGATCGAACAACGCACCGAATCCGCAGGGGATGAAGGCCTTCGGGCGGGAAATCGCACCGAGAACGGGCAGCAGCGCGTCAAAGGTCCACTGTTGAGCCGCCTTGATGACGAGGAGATCATAGTCCCCGGCGAGGATGAAGCGGCGGTAACCCTCGACGTCCCCTTGGAGGCCTTCGACCGCGTTGCCGCTCACACGAAACGGCACGACACGCACGCCGTTCAGCGTGGGTTCGCGCCTTGCCTCGATGTGACTGGTGGCGACCGAAACCCGATGTCCGCGCGCAACGAGCCGTTCACTGATCTGCCGGACCACTTCCTGCACGCCCCCCACCGACGGGTAATACCACTCGCACGCAAACACTATGTGCATGTCACCACCGCGTCACCCTGCCGTCGCATCGCGCGCCACGCGCCACACGCGCTCGAGCCCCTCTGACAAGGGAACTTCGGCCTGCCATCCCGAGGCGGCCCCCAGACTCGAGCTGTCGAGCACGTTGGCGGGAACATCGAAGGCGCGCTCCGGCAGGGTCTTGACTCTGATGTCCAGGCCTGCCTCCCTCGCCATCGGCGCGATCCCATCGAGAATGTCGCGATTGCTCGAACCGACGCCGGTGCCCACGTTGTAGATCGCGCCCGATGCGCCGCGCTCCAGCGCGGCGAGAATTCCGGTGGCCACGTCGCTCACGTGGATGTAGTCGCGGATCGTGCCTTCTGGTCCGAACACGGTCAATTCACGGCCTTGCAGGACCGAATGGATCGCCGTCGCGATGAACCCTTGACCCGCGAAGGGGCGTTGCTCTTCGCCGTAGGCGTTGGCTGGTCGGACGATTACCACGTCGAGATTCGAGACCTCGTGAAACATTGCTGCATAGCGCTCGATCGCTAACTTGGTGATGCCATAGGGCGAGATCGGCGCCGTCGGATGCGTCTCTCGAATTGGCAATTCCAGTGCTCGACCATAGACGGTGCCACCCGAGGACGCGACGACAAGGCGCTTCACCTTAGCGGCGACGGCAACCTGCAGGAGGCCCACCGCAGCGGGCAGGTTCGACAGAATGTCGAACACCGGATCGCCGAAGCTCGTCTGCGGCACCGTGGCGTAGGCAAGATCGATGACTTCAGTGCTGCCAGTGACGAACTGCTCGAGCGTCGCGCGATTGCCATAATCGCCGGCAACATATGTGACCCCCCGTGGCAGTCGCACGGAATCCGGATTGCGCCGGCCGAGGACAGTCACCCGGCGCCCCGTCGCGACGAGCCGCGCCACCACATGCCGGCCGATGAAGCCGGCACCACCAATCACGACGCACTTCGAGTCATCGCTCATCCCGCCCTCCGACTTCGCTGCAGGCGGCCGCGCATGGCGCGCAACCACTCGAGCGCGGCGCCGGCGCGCCCCGTGGCGAAGCGCATTTCGAGGTGCCGGCGGCGCAAGGTGGCGACACGCCGCCGTACTTCGTTTTCGATGTCTACTCCGGGCGCATTGCCGACGATGCGTTCCACGGCGTCCGTGATCAGTGCCCGAATCTCCGGGAAGTCCGGCTTGCCGATAAGTGCATCTCGATCCCTATGGTAAAGAGCTGCTGCATTGATCGCCTGAGGGTACCCCGCGGGACGACCGGACCACCATGCGAGGTTCTCTGCCGCGAGCCGCACGAGGCGTCGCCGGAACGGCGCCGGACCGAGCCGGGACATGCTGCCAGGGACTTCACGGTACGTGTGCAGCACCTCTGAAAGGTTGGCGAGCTCGTGGTTGCGTGCAATTCGGCTCCAGAGTTCGTAGTCCTCCGGCGGCTGTCGATCGCGATCGGTGCAATAACCTCCTTCCTCTATAACGACAGCGCGCCGAATCATCACCGAGCTGTGCACGAATGGATTGTCGAACAACAGTTCGAGCTTGAGCGCGACGTTTTCACACGAGTGCGCGTGGATTCGGCCGGTCGCAGTTTCGCCTTCGATGATCTCTGCCCAGGTGCCCACAAGCGCGCAGGCGGGGTGTGCGTCCAGATATGCCACCTGCCGGGCAAGGCGCTCAGCGCGGGAGTAATCGTCGTGATCCTGTCGCGCGACGTACTCACCGCGTGCGAGTTCAATGCCGCGATTGAGCGTGGCCGGCAAGCCGCGATTCTCCTGAGTGACTATTCGCACCCGGGGATCTTCGATCCGGCTCAGCACCTCCGGCGTGGTGTCGCGCGAACCGTCGTCGATGACGATCAGCTCGAAATTCCTGAAGGTCTGGGCAAGCATGCTGTCGATGGCGAGGCGCACATAGCGCGGGCCGTTGTACACCGGCAGCACCACGCTCACGCGCGGCTCTGGCGCGGCCGACCCGGAAACACTCATGCTCGCTTCCACTCGTGGGGAATCAGGTCGTCTACGCGGTGATCTGCGCCCTGAAACCAGACGCGAGGCGCCACTACGAACTTGTGCGGATGCGTGGCAAGCCAGGCGCCCCACCAGCTGAAGGTGCTGTTGGCAATGATGTGGTGCTTGCACTGCGCCATCAGGTGGAGGTCTTCGTAGTCGCGATCGGGCGGGTTGTGATCCACGAACGTTGCGGGCATCGCGAGTCGCAAGTTACCGGCCGCCCAGGCTGGCTCATCGGAGAAGACGAATGCCTGTACCCCCGGACGGTTTTCGAGCAGTAAGCGCTCAGCTGCCGCGTAGTACTCGCTGCCGCAGGCGCCATGCACGGCGGCCGCCGTTCGATTCGAAATGTAGTCGCCGCGTCGGACGTGAATCGCCACGGACTCGCTCGCGGCGATTCTATCGGCCAGTTCGAGCGTCCGCGGGGACAGCGGGCTTCGCACCCGGAACTCTTGCCGGATCTGGGTCTCGACCTTCGCGAAGTAGCACGGGCTCTGCCAGTAGCCACTAAGATAGCAGTGCGCGGGTGCTTGTTCGAGTCGCGGGTCAAAATGAAAATGTGGCTCGGTGATCACCGGCACGGTCGGCAGCAGGCCGATCTTGCGTTTCAATCGTCCCCAAGGCGAGTGCAACCCCTTCAGCCCGAGAGCGCCGAGCTCCGCGGACTCAAGCGGCCGGCCTTCGATCCGGAAATGGTCCAGGCGATAGCTGCGACCGGGAAGCGACGCGAAACCCGAGATATCGAAGCGCAACTCCTGATCGTGACGGACCGCCACGGCTCGCGCAGCCGCGTACTGGAACAACTGATTGCCGAGTCCGCCGAGAAGTCGGGCGATGATCACGCGGCACTTCGAGATTCGGGATGCGAAAGGGCACCGAATGTCGTCGGTTCGACGCTGGGGCCTTTGCCTATCTTTTTTCCTTCCACCAAGTACCCAACTGTGAACTGCTCAAACAAGGCGCCATCATCTTCGAGACGCGCCAAGACCTTAGGTAGCCAATACATGAGCACGAATCGAAGGAAGATTCTTCTAGCGCTCGCCCTCTTGCCGCCGAGGAGAACGCCGATACGATAGGCAGACTGTCCCGTGTGTCGAAGTAAACCGCCTATTGGACAGATCTCCACGAGTTCAATGCCTGAGGCCGGAAGGTACTTCGCATAGAAATGTGGGGTGAACCCACCGTAGAAATGAAATGGTTCTTGGTGGAGACCACTTGCAAGAGGCGCGGTAAGGAACAGCCGGCCACCAGGTCGAAGAATGCGCCCAAACTCCTTTAGTGCCGAAATGGGGTCAGCCAAGTGCTCAAGAACCTCCGTGCACAAAATCGCATCGAAGCTCTCATCGTCTACTGGAATTGCGGAAATATCGCTCACATAGTCGATGATCCCGTAGTTCCACTTTTCCGAGGCAGGGCCGCTCGTCGTGCCACCGTACTCTGCAAAATCCTGGGTCTTGTAGACGCAGTGACGAAAAAGGTTGCGGTATTGGCATTGCCCTGCGCCGGCGTCAAGAATGTGGGCGCCGTCCTTCAAGGTGCAAGCCTTCTTCCGCACCCATTCGTCTCGGGCATGTGCTGCCACGTTGATCAACCGATCGGGAGTCGAAACCCAACGCCGTATCGCCTTCCTTATCGGAAGCCACATATCTAAGGGGTCCTCTTCTTACTCATGGTCGACGTCGAATCATGCAGACCTTGCATGTCGCCAAGCGACACGATCAACAAGCTCTGAGGTGCCCTCTGTTCTTCGTCTTCCAAGGGGGCGTGGATAGGATAGGCGAGACAGAGCAATAACTCGCTCTCAGTCGATGAGCCATCACGCCACATAGGCGCGCTCCCAATCCCTCAGCCAGATGTCCAACAGCTCGATCTCTGAAGGAGAAATCGAAGGGGCGCGAACGATCCAGCGACGCGGGGTCGTAACCATACTCAAGGAAAGGAGGTCCCTGATGATCATACGATACTCGTCCAACGTGTAGTCCTTAGTACTTCTCCTAGCCCATACCTCGACGTTGCGAAGCACGCCCCATCGGGACTTTCGGATGGAAATCTCAATGAAGCCCAATGCCTCCAACGTCTTTGCGAAGCGCCTACCATACCAGCCGTCCCAATGGACAGCCCAATGTGATTCGTGAGAGCCAAACAGATGTCGAATGACCTGCTGTTTCTTTGTATATCCCAGAAGAGGGGAGACTAGAAGACACGCGCTTGCCAGGAGATCAGGCGTTTCGATGTGCAGGGTGCCGCCAGGTACCAGCCAATCCCGCCAGCGACACAGCAGTGCCAGCGCGACTGGCCGAGGAAAGTGCTCGAAGACATGGTGAAGTCGAATTTCCGAAACCGACCCTCCTTCGCGGCGCATCGTCGATATGTCGCAATACAAGTCGGCCCTCAGGTCCTTCTGCACCGTGTGCTCGGAAGGCGGGTAATCGACATTCAGGTAACCAGAAAGGTACACGCGCCCGCACCCGAGGTGCAGTTTGTCGAGCGCCCTGTCGTTTGCTGTCGGCATGCTTCTGGACATGAAGTCGATGGATCTCGAGTTAAAGCCCTACCTATTTCGACGAACCCGCGCTGAACCGACTTGCGAAACTCATCTCTCTACCTCCCCTTCACCAAGATGCGTGCAGCTGTTCGCAGCCGTTTGTAGGCACTGAGTTTACTAGTGCTGTCCTGCGCCTCAACAGGTTCTCTCAAATACGACGCGTAGAAATCAGAATGCTTTTCTATCAACAGTTCTACGACCCTATCCTTTCGAGACTTTTCAAGATTGGCTTCGGCAAAGAGCATCGCGGTTTCAAATGAATACCTACAAAAGGACCTGACCAAATCCTCTTGCGTAGCACGCAAAACGGAAGATGAAGAATCTACAAGCGACCTTACCTTGGAGCAATATCTCACTGCGTCGTCTATAAAAAGCTTATGCAAGAACAGACCCTCATTGAAGTATGTCCAGCTACTACACCTAGCGAGTAGGTCGAGATAAGATCCGTTCAGAAGTAGCTGTCGGTTGTACAAGCCATAAATGGGGTGGCCGCTACCGTTTTGGCACCATGCGTCTAAATACTGAGTGGGGCTCGCAAGTCCTTCGTAAACATCAAAAAACTTTCGCGACGCGCTTTCGCCCATATGAGACAAAACAAACAAGGGAAAAACTAGAGTGCTTTCGCCAATTGCGTCGACTAGAACAGACAAATAGTTGGCATCAAGAAGGCGATAATCATCCGGCATCCACATGAAGAACTTGCCTGATGATTGATGCAATACAAAATTGAAGTTGTAAGTGGCTCCCATATTCTTGGGGTGTCCAAAATACCTTAGAGTCGAAATCTTCTTGACATACTCCAAGCATATCTGTCTCACATGGGTAGATATGTCGGGGTCACTGTTGTCACCAACCACAACCTCGATGTTCGAATAGTCTTGCTGGGCAAGAGACTGTAAAGCTTTCTCTAATAGGTCAGGCCGGTTATAGGTCGGAATACCGACACTTACCATCGGTGTGACGCTCATTATTGCCCCTCTGCGACCTTCATTAGAGGATCTCGGTCAGCGCACGGCACACGACTTCGACATCCTTCTCTTCCAGACATAGCGCAGAGGGTAGGTTCACGCCGTTGGCGCCGACGTCATAGGCAACGGGGTTTCGGAATTGCGCTTCCACTTGTCCTGATAAGGCAGCAAACGCGGGCAAGCTACTGAGCGGACTGAATATGGGCCGCGTATCAATTCCCCCGCTAGCAAGCTTGCGGATGATCTCAGCCTTGCCGCCTGCAGTCTTGGGAAAGACAGCGGTTACCATCCAGTACGAATTTCGCACGCCGGGCGGTTCCGAGTTCAGTACTAGGGCGGATACATTAGCGAGCCGCGCGGCGTACCAGTCAAATAGCCTACGCTTCATCGAGACCAGTTCCTCAATGCGTTCCAACTGGGCGAGTCCGAGCGCAGCCTGCAGCGCGCTCATCTTGTACTTGAACGCGACCTCGTCGTTGAAGAATGAGTTGTCTCCCGGACGGCGGCCATGGTCGCGCAGCACCTGAACCCTGGCCACGAACTTGTCGTCGTCGCTCACGAGCATGCCGCCTTCACCAGTCGTTAGTGTCTTCGACCCGTGAAAACTGAATACGCTGGTGACGCCGAAAGACCCGGCTTTTCTTCCCTTGTACTCGGAACCGATCGCCTCTGCCGCGTCCTCGATCACGGCAACGCCATGGCGCTCAGCCACTCCAAGTACGGCATCCATGTCCGGCATCCCGCCATAGAGGTCCACGGGAATGACGGCGCGAGTCCTGGGGGAGATGCAGGCTTCGAACGAATCCGCCGAAAGGCACCACGTTACGGGGTCAACGTCGGCAAACACCGGTGTGGCGCCGACGTAGCTGATCGGGGCGGCGGATGCTATCCACGTGGTCTCGGGCACAATAACTTCATCGCCCGGACCCACCCCAAGCGCCGCAAGCGCCAAGTGAATCCCGGAGGTGCATGACGGAAGCGATACCGCATGCCTGCGTCCGACGTACGTTGCGAAGGCCGTTTCGAAATCTCGATTGAACGTGCCCGCATTCTCGTACCAGGCTGTGCGGGTCGCTCGAGCAACGTACTCAACTTCCAAATCAGTGATCGAGGGTCCCGCAACTGGGATTCTCGCCATCGCTATTCCTCGATCCGTTTCAGGTAGCCGTCGGGGGCTACCGTGAAACCAAGTTTATTCTGAATCGACCGGTCTATTTGGAATCTCTTGTCCTCGAGGAGGTAAGCGGCTACGGCAGTCTTCGGGTTGTTTCCCCGACCCCAGGGCCGATCGTTGGACGCATTGGCGGGAAGATCTTCGACTACCGTATCCATCACCACACAATAGCTGCCAAGGGATACCAGTGGAGCGTACGCTCGAAGTTCGGCAAGAGCATGATCATGCGTATGGTTGGAATCGAGCACTACCAAGGTTCGCCGCCCCAAGGCGATAGACGAGACCTGCCTCACCACATCCTGGTCAATGCTGGAACCTTGAATCAGGCGAATTCTTGAGGACATTGGATGTTCTTCGATCGCCTTCCTGTTGTGTGGTCGAATGTCGATGTCGATGCCAACTACCTCTCCTCGACCAAGCAGCGAAAGGAGGGATGCATAGAGCACCAGCGACCCGCCATGGGCAATTCCCGTTTCGATTATGAGGTCGGGCTTGATCTGCCATACGATCTCCTGCATCGCAACGATGTCTTGCGGATACTGGATGATTGGTCGCCCCATCCATTCGAAGTGATACGAATAGCGCCGAGCATTTGCTTCATCCATCCAAGCTCGACTCAACAAGCGAAACGTTTCGTCCTCGCCCATCCGCTGGATTTCCTCCAGGCATTGGAGCCTGAACTTCTCATTTGGGTCCATCGGTTATCCTCGTGATTTCCAGCCGTACCTCGTATTCGACGCCCTCATCGGAAAAGCGGCAAGCAGGGTACCCCTCGAAGGTTCGTGCTCTAATGAGATTGAGCAAGTCACGCGCGCGGTAGCTTTCATCGAGGCGAATAATGCTGGCTGCCTCAAGCTCGCGGGCATAGTGAAGCGAACCCTTAGTACCGTCTTGGGGAACGCGCGGAATATCGAGAACCCTGATGCGCGGATAGCTGGCTACAAATAGGTCGACCATCTGGCGTTGAGCCATCTTGTAAAGCGAGCCGCCCGTATCAGGCCAGTCATAGGCGATTTCCCGCTGGAAGGCGATGTCGCCACCATCGATACTGTTGTCTACGAAATGTATGGTGACCCCAAAGGGCCGCTCTTCGACAATCGCCCAGAAGTTGTAATGCTTGCCTCGATTGTGAGGAAGTAGACTGGGGTGAAAGTTCAGAAAGCCATGAGTCGCCAAGGATAGCACTGGCGCCGTCACCAGCCTCGGCCACCATGCGAGCAACCCAATATCAAACGGCAATGCCACGCCTGTCGCCAGAATCGAGGAATAGATGTCAGCGCCCGGTTCGAGCGTCAGGGTTTCTATACCTAGTGATCGTGCTGCACCAACAAAACGGTCGTCAACAAGCCCTACTGCTAGGGCGATATCGCCCGGGTAGTTTCTTCCGACGTATTCCAGCGTAGCTGTACCGACGGAACCCGTCCCGAGAAGCAGAAGACGCATGCTGGATGGCTTGCCCACTGACACTAAATGTCGGTGCGCAGAGTGGGTAAGCGCGCGTCGTGATCGGACAAGTTCGCCACTGCAAGAGGCCACGCGATGCGCAGCGTCGGATCGGCATAGTGAATGCCTCGCGCCGAAGCTGGCTGATGCATGCAAGACATCTGATAGAACACCTCCGTGTCATCAGCCAGAACTTGGAATCCGTGGGCGAAGCCCTTGGGCACATAGAGCGCCCGCCGATTCTGCGCTGTCAACTCCACCGCGAACCAATGCGCATAGGTTTCCGAACCCTCGCGTATGTCGACAATCGCGTCCCAGATGGCTCCCATCGTGCACCGTACAAGCTTCGCTTCCTCGTGTGGTGCCGCCTGATGATGCAGCCCGCGCAGCGTACCCATCACCCGATTGAACGAAACATTGCATTGCATAAGACCGGTCTCCAGGCCGTGTTGCGCAAACTCCTCGACGCAAAACGTACGCGCGAAGAAACCCCTACTGTCCTGGTATGGCTTAATGTCGATGAGGTATGCGCCTCGCAGCGGCGTTTCGGTGAACTCCATGATCTCGGCCCCTCAAATCACGGTAATTTCGGGGATGAAGACAACAAATCGGCCGCCCCACTCGCGAATAGCCGCCATCTGCTCGCAAATCTCATTGCGTAGATTCCAGGGCAGGATGAGCACATAGTCGGGCCTGGTTTCTGAGATCCGCTCAGGCGAGTGAACAGGAATGCGGGTCCCCGGTAGCAACAACCCTTGCTTATGAGGGCTCCGGTCCACCGTATATGGGAGGAGATCTGCCCGAATTCCACAGTAGTTGAGCAGCGTATTGCCTTTCGCCGGGGCGCCATAGCCCACAATGGTCTGGCCGCGCTCCTTAAGATTGATCAAGAACGTGAGGAGCGCGCGCTTGGATCGTTCAGCGCCTGCACTGAATGCCGCATAGGTTTCGATCCGATCTAGTCCTGCCGTACGTTCGAGGTCAAGCATGGCGGCCACGCGTTCGGACGGTCGCCGGCGGGCAGCCGCCGGGCTCGCGAATATACGCAGCGATCCGCCATGTGTCGTCAATTGCTCGACGTCGTACACGCTTAGGCCATGGCGCATGAAGACCCGCTCTAGCGTCCCGAAGGAAAAATACGAGAAATGTTCGTGGTAGATCGTGTCGAACTGACGCTCTTCGATCAGACGCAGGAGGTGCGGGAACTCGACCGTGAGCACCGCGTTCTCCTTCAACAGGGGCTCGAAGCCCGAAACGAAATCGTTCAGGTCAGGGACGTGTGCAATCACATTGTTTGCGACGATCAAGTCGGCGCGACCGAACTCCTCCGCTAGTCGCGACGCAGTTTCTCGGCCGAAGAACTCGCTCACTGTCCGCACGCCTCTGACGTGTGCTACTTCGGCCACATTGCGGGCGGGCTCGACGCCCAATACCGGTATGCCGACGCGCTGGAAGTACTGGAGCAGGTAGCCGTCGTTGCTCGCGACCTCCACGACCAGGCTGTCCTTGCCGAGGCCGAGCGTATCAACCATTTGTTCGGTATATCTCCTGGCGTGCTCGAGCCAGGACTCGGAGTAGGAGGAAAAATAAACGTAGTCCTCGAATATGTGATCAGGTTTCTCGAACTCATCGAGTTGCACCAGAAAGCAGTTGGTGCAGGTGCGGGCGTGAAGCGGATAGAAGATCTCGCCACGATTCGCTTCGTCGGGCTTCACGAAAGCATTCGACAACGGCGACAGACCGAGGTCGCAGAAGGTGACGGTCAGTGCCGTGCCGCAGAATCGGCAGAGATGGTAGGTCATGTAACCTCCGCTACGGCGAGATACCGTTCGATCTGCGCGTTCGCAAGATCCTGCGCTTGACCGTTTGCATACCAGTCCCGGTACCAGGCTATCGTCCAGGCGAGAGCGTCTTCCGTAGAAAGGCGTGGTTTCCACCCCAACCTGCTGCGCGCCTTAGCGGCGTCAAGGGCGAGCAAGGGTGCCTCCCGCGGCTGAGGTGTTTCGTCAACGATGATGCTCGCTCCCGCGCCCCAAAGGCGCGCCACCGTGCCGACGACATCTCCCACCGTCGTGCTTTGACCGGGCAGTGGCCCGAAATTCCACGCTTCGGCGAAGTCCCGTCCTCGTTCCGCGAGCCGTTCGGCAAGCAGGAGGTAACCGGACAGTGGATCGAGCACATGCTGCCACGGACGCGTCGCATGGGGATTCCTGATCTGGGCCGACTTGCGGGCGGCGAAAGCACGCACCAGGTCCGGCAAGAGCCGGTCCTCGGCCCAGTCGCCGCCGCCGATGACGTTGCCGGCCCGAACGGAAGCGACTGCTCGCGCGAATTTGGCACCCGAGAAGAAGGATCGCCGGTAGGACGAAGAAACGATCTCAGCGCACGCCTTGCTCGCCGCGTAAGGGTCGTGACCGCCAAGCGGATCAGACTCGCGGTGGGCTCGCCCGTCCGAGTGCTCTTCGTAGCACTTGTCGCTAGTGACCACGACCATCGCACAGGCCGAACTCGTGGCGCGAAAGGCCTCGAGTGCGTTAACGGTCCCGATGACGTTGGTCATGTACGTCTCCAACGGATCGACATAGGATCGGCGCACGAGGGATTGAGCCGCAAGATGGAAAACGATTTCCGGTGCAGCCTTGCGCATCGCGCCCTTCAGTGCATCCAGATCACGGATGTCTCCTTCGATCGAATCGACCCCGCGGGCCACGCCCGCGGCCTCGAACAAGTTAGGCGTGGTCGAGGGTGGCAACGCGAATCCGGTCACGTGAGCGCCGAGTTGCCGCAGGTAAAGGCACAACCACGCCCCCTTGAATCCGGTGTGGCCGGTAAGGAAGACCTTCCGATTTCGCCAGAACTCCAGGTTCAGTCCCATGCCTTCCAGGGCGCTTGACCTGAATTCCATAGATCCTCGAGCAGCGTCTTGTCGCGGAGCGTGTCCATCGGTTGCCAAAATCCACGATGGAGGTATGCGGACATCTGCCCGTCGCTCGCGAGGCGCTGCATCGGCGTTCGTTCCCAAACCGTGTCATCCCCGTCCAGATAATCGATCACCCGCGGGGACAAGACGAAGAATCCGCCGCTGATCCATCCGCCATCGCCCTGCGGTTTTTCCTGGAAGCTGCGGATCTTGTTCTCCTGGAGGTCCAGTGCACCGAACCGACCGGGGGGCTGCACGGCCGTGACCGTGGCGAGCGTCCTCTGGCTGCGATGGAACTCGACCAGCTTGCTCACGTCGATGTCGGCGACCCCGTCGCCGTAGGTAAAGCAGAAATCCTCATTGCCCAGGTAAGACGCCACGCGCTTGAGGCGCCCGCCGGTCATGGTTTGCTCGCCGGTATCCACCAGCGTCACGCGCCAAGGCTCTGCAAAGTTCGCGTGCACTTCCATCCTGTTCGATTGCATATCGAACGTTACATCGGCCATGTGCAAATAATAGTTCGCGAAGTACTCCTTGATCATGTAGCCCTTGTAGCCCAGACAAACGATGAAGTCGTTCAGCCCATGTGCTGAATACAGCTTCATGATGTGCCAGAGGATCGGTTTGCCGCCGATCTCGACCATTGGTTTCGGACGCACAGATGTCTCTTCGCTAATCCGGGTGCCAAGGCCACCTGCGAGAATCACAACCTTCACGCCGCCTCCTTGACCGACCACTCGAGCAGTGGCCTTATGGCCCCAGGCATGGGCCCACCGTAGCTATAGCGCCTCCTCGGATTCATGGGGTCGCGCATGCTGAAGCTGAGGGCCCCTTGCTCGAAGAAATTTACGTTGAATCCGGATTCCGAGAATGAAGTGAGGGCGAGACCCACCACATAGATTCCATCATTGAGAAAGTCTGGTGGAATGCGGCATTCTGCGGTGTACCGTCCTGCCGGTAGCGACTGCAATCCCGAAGGACTCGCGATGAAAGCACACGTTCCGTCTGGCCGCATTACGTGAAAGTTTGGCACCGGTATGGCGCCGCTTGCTTGGAGCAACTCGTAAGTCATTTCAATGCGCACCGCCTGCTCGAGATCGCCCTCGAAGATCGGATTGCCTTCGTCGTCCCGAACTGTCCCCCCCAGAAGGCGTGCATTGTCGTCCCCGACGACCCTGCCATTTCTAGACCAGTCGAAGGATGACGCCGACGCCCCGCCACCCACGGAAAGATAACGCAACACACCTTCCGCTGGCGATCCATCGTAGGTGATCTGACCCTGATCGAGCACGATGCACCGATCGCATAGCGCAGTGATCGCACCCATGTTGTGGCTCACGAACAGTATGGTACGACCGGATTTCGCGGCTTCTTCCATCCGGCCGAGACACTTGCGCTGGAACTGCATGTCGCCTACCGCCAGGACCTCGTCAACTATCAGGATTTCTGGTTCGAGGTGTGCGGCAACGGCAAACGCGAGGCGCACGTACATGCCGCTCGAGTAGCGTTTCACCGGCGTATCCAGGAATCGCTCGACCTCCGCGAACGCGACGATCTCGTCGAACTTGCGGCGGATCTCCTCCCGGCTCATGCCAAGAATCGCGCCGTTCAGGTAGACGTTTTCCCGGCCCGTGAGCTCGGGATGAAAACCCGTACCCACCTCCAGTAAGCTCGCTGCCCGTCCGCGCAGGGTGACACGGCCTTCGGTCGGATCGGTGATCCGGCTCAGGATCTTCAACAGGGTGGACTTGCCGGCGCCGTTGCGCCCGACGATCCCCAGTCGCTCGCCCTCCTTCAAGCGCAGATTGACGTTGCGCAGTGCCCAGAACTCCTCGTGGGTCTCCGAGGGCGAGCTGCCCGTGAGCTTGAGCCACGCGCGGTGCGCTCCGCCGGCCAGCTCGTCCCTTAGGGATCGATAGCTCGCCTTGCTCCGGTGCGTGATCACGTATCGTTTGCCGAGTCCCTCAGCTTCGATGATATCGGTCATCCGCGCGTCAGATCAGGTCTGCGAAATAGCGCTCGGTCGCCCGAAAGTACCGGATGCCGACGATGAGCAACACGAAGCAGATAGACGCCGACAAAGCGATGCCGCGCCAGTCGGGCTCGAACGCACCGCCCAGTAGCGACCAACGGAAACCGTCGATCACGCCCGCGAACGGGTTCAGAAAATACAGCGTTCGCCACTGGGCGGGCACGAGCTCACTGCTGTATCCCACTGGCGAGATGTAGAGTCCGACCTGCAACAGAAACGGGATTGCGTAGCGGACGTCGCGGTATTTGACATTGAGCGCAGCGAGCAACAATCCCGGCCCGATTGCCGCCAGGAACGCAAACGCGAACCACGCGGGAATGGTGATGAAACGCCAATCAGGCCAGAAGCCGTACCAGCCAAACAGGAGGCCGAGCAGGACCAGGCTCACCAGGCCGTCGGCGATGGCCACCATCGCCGAGGCCCCAGGAATGATCAATCGCGGGAAGTACACCTTCGAGATGATCCGCTCATTGTCCACGAGCGAGTTAGCTGCTTCGGACATGGCGGCAGACATGAACATCCACGGCAGCAGGCCGGCGAGCACAAGTACGGCATATGGCACGCCGACCGGAGACGGCAGTCGCGCGATGACGCTGAAGACGACGGTGAATACCACCAGCGTCAGCAATGGGCGAAGGATCGCCCAGGCGGCACCGATCGCCGTCTGCTTGTAGCGAACCGAGATGTCCCTCCAGGCAAGAAAACCGAAGAGCTCGCGATAGCGCCAGAGGTCAGCCCAGTAGGCCTGCGCACTCTTTCCGGCGACGATAACCGTCTCAGTGCCGGGACGCACGCCTACTTCCGCTCGTTTCGGCAGTGATCTGCACGAGCTTCACGCGCTTGCGCAGAATACTCAGGTCACCTCCGTGCCTGCAGCGGCGTTTGTGTAGTCTCGGTAGGAACGTGCGATGCCCAGTTCCAGCGACACTCGCGGCCTCCACCCCAACGAAAACATCCGCCCCACATCCAGCAGCTTCCGCATGGTTCCATCCGGCTTGGTCGTATCGAACACCAGCTTCCCCGGAAACCCCACCACCTTCGCCACCGTTTCCGCCAGCTCGCGAATCGTCACATCCTCGCCGCACCCGACATTGATCAGGGGCGGCTGGTACTGCTCCAGCATCGCCTTGAACAGGTCGTCGGACAGGTTCATCAGCTTGAGGCACGCATCCGCCATGTCGTCGCTGTACAGAAACTCCCTCCGCGGTGTCCCCGTACCCCAAACCACTACCTCACGATCGCCCCGCTCCTTCGCCTCGTGCATCTTGCGGATCAGAGCCGGCAGCACGTGCGAGGTCTGCAGGTCGTAGT
>FRDC01001602.1_pt2 | contig 22191 bp, 21 predicted proteins | sample 1106171 | NCBI WGS metagenome assembly FRDC01 (sample SAMEA3930566, study PRJEB13176) | freshwater metagenome | biome: Drinking water system; feature: drinking water; material: water | place: Singapore | collected 2014-12-20 | reverse complement strand
GGTCAGCTTTTTTTATTTTCTGTCATGTAGCAAGTTGAATAAGTTACAATTCAGGATTATTTGTAGGAATCTGAAATGCTTGTTAGCAAAGAATATTTTAGGAATATTGACACTATTTTTCTTGCCAAAGATTTAATTGGTAAGACTCTAGTTCGGAAATTACCTGATGATCAGTATCTGAAAAGTATGATTGTTGAAACCGAAGCTTATCATGGTGAAGATGATAAAGCCTGTCATGCAAGATTTGGTAAAACAGGTCGCAATCAGGTTATGTATCAGGAGGGTGGAATCTGGTATGTTTATCTTTGCTATGGGGTTCATTGGCTTCTTAATATTGTGACTGGTGAAAAGGATTTTCCTTCAGCCGTACTGATTCGTGGAGTAGCTAATATAAGTGGACCGGGCAGGGTTACGAAACAACTACAGATTGATAAAACATTAAATGGGCTTAGCGCTGATTATCATTCAGGCTTATGGATCGAGGATAGTGGTTTTAATCTTGATAAGGATGATATTATTGCTACGCCACGCATTGGCGTTGATTATGCTGGTGAATGTGCGTTAAAACCGTGGCGATTTATATTTACAGAAAAAAATTAGGAATAAATAGATGGCAAAGACAAAAGTTATCTTTGAATGTAGCGAATGTGGTGAAAAACATAGCAAATGGCAAGGTAAATGTAATGGTTGCGGTGCATGGAATAGTCTTATTGAAACAATCGATGAACCCGTAAAAGTCTCAGCTAATAGTAATCGTTTCAATGCACTAAATCAAGCCTCAACAGTGGTTAATCTGGATCAGATCAGTGCTGAAGATGTTGAGCGGAAGGCAACCAATATTGATGAACTTGATCGGGTTCTTGGTGGCGGCTTGGCACGTGGCTCAGTAATCTTATTGGGTGGTGATCCGGGAATCGGAAAATCAACCTTATTATTACAGACTTTGGCATTTATTGCTAAAGATAATAAAGTACTCTATATAACTGGTGAGGAGTCAGTCCAGCAGGTGGCGTTACGTGCTAAACGTCTTGAGATTCCAAGTTATCCTAATTTGCGTTTGATGTCAGAAATAAGACTTGAATCAATAATTCCACAAATTGACATAGAAAAGCCCGATGTGGTGGTTATTGATTCTATTCAGACTGCATATTCTGATATGCTCCAATCTGCTCCTGGCTCAGTGGCTCAGGTGCGAGAGTGTTCCAGTATTTTGACAAGGCTTGCAAAAAGTCGCCAGATAATTGTGATTTTGGTTGGGCACGTAACCAAAGATGGTGCGATTGCTGGCCCACGAGTATTGGAGCATATTGTTGATACTGTGCTTTATTTTGAAGGTGAACAGCATTCAAATTTTCGGATGTTACGTAGTGTCAAAAACCGGTTTGGTGCAGTCAATGAGCTGGGTATTTTTGCCATGACTGATAAAGGATTACGGGAAGTAAATAACCCTTCAGCATTATTCCTTTCTTCCTATCGCCATGATATACCTGGGAGCTGTATTCTAATTAGTGAGGAAGGCACGCGCCCCTTGCTAGTAGAGGTTCAAGCTTTGGTTGATCAATCGCATATGATGCCAGCCAAGCGCTTGGCTGTTGGGATGGATGGTTATCGGTTATCCATGTTAATCGCTATCATGCAGCGTCATTTAGGAATCCAGCTTTATGATCAGGATATTTTTCTAAATATCGTTGGCGGGTTAAAAATCACTGAGCCTGCGCTGGATTTAGCAGTTATTTTGTCGATTATATCTTCATTCAAGAATAAGCCATTAGCTGAGAAAATTGCTGTATGTGGTGAGGTTGGTTTATCTGGTGAGATCCGCACAGTACAAAAGGGGCAAGATAGGATTAAGGAAGCTGTGAAACTCGGATTTGTGAGAATAATTGTACCTAAAGCCAATCAGCCTAAGGAAACATATAAAGGGGTAGAGATAATTCCGGTAGATAATTTGGTGCAGGTGGTTAATTATTGCTTCCGTTAAGTATTATTTATATTCCAGTTATTTTTTTACTATACTAAATCAGATTGAAGTTCCTAGGTCGTTGTTCACTTCCTACTTACTACCTGTAAGAAGCGTCGCTCACGCTTACCATGCTTCTTCAATCTGGTTGAGTATAGACATGAAAATAGCATGTTTATACCTGCGATGATATTGTTTCATTAGTAACGGTAAATTTGTCTCTTCAAGAGACAGATTTACTGCGAGTAAACTAGTATAGTTTAAGCCTATTTAAAATTAATTATTTTGTTATTGCATTATTATTCAGTAAAGTTATTATATGCGCTATTTAATTAAACGTCTGGCTTGGATTAAAGAAGTTTGGTCATTAGTAAAGCCCTACTGGCAAAGCTCTGAAAGAAAGAAGGGTTTATTCTGGCTATTTCTGATTCTTGCCAATAGTGTCTTTTCGGTATTTATGTCAGTCTGGCTCAATGAATGGAACGGACTTTTTTATAACACTATCCAGAACTATGACAAAGCAGGATTTCTTCATGCCTTATTAAGAGGCTCATTTATCATGAGCCTTTATGTCTTTGTCATGATTGTTGGTTATTACTTTAGTTCAATCCTTGAAATCAGCTGGCGCAAATGGCTGACTAATCATTATTTGCGGCAGTGGTTTCAAAGTAAGGCGTATTATCATGGACGCTTTATTGCGGAATCTCAGGATAATCCAGATCAACGGATTAGTGAAGATATTCACCAGTTTATCCAGCTAACTTTACGTTTATTTATTGATTTTTTTCATTCCTGTCTTACTCTTGGCTCTTTTGTGGTGATACTCTGGAAGTTTTCCGGAAATTTCAAATTTACCTTGTTTAATCATCAGTTTTATATCCCGGGATACATGGTCTGGATGGCGATTCTTTATGCTATTATTGGTACTTATATTACCTTTAAAATCGGTAACCCTTTGATTAAATTAAATTACCAACAGCAAAAATATGAGGCTGACTTTCGTTATAATTTGGTACGTGTTCGCGAATATGCTGAACAGGTAGCTTCATATAATGGGGAAGAAGTTGAACACAAAGTTGTTACCCGTGATTTTGATAACATTGTCGATAATTTTATGGCAAGTGTCAGGCGTAACTTAAAAATAAACCTGTTTAATTATGGCTATGGGCAACTATCAACTATTATGCCAACCATTATTTCTGCCGGACGTTATTTTAGTAAGCAGATTACTCTTGGCGATATGATGCAGATTAATTCGGCTTTTATGCGGGTTGAATATTCAATTGCATATTTCATTTATATTTATTCTGATATTGCCAATTTACGTTCAATAATGAATCGACTTCATGGCTTTAATAAAATGATAGCTGAAATTAATGCTATCGAGATGGTTAAATTTAATCATAATCAAAACTATTACCTAAAAATAGATGATTTACAGATTAAAACTTCAGATAAGCGTATCCTTATTGAGCATTTTTCCATGCAAGCAGATAGTGGTGATAGGGTCTTGATTCAGGGAAATCCTGGAATTGGAAAATCAACATTATTAAAAACGCTTAATCGTTTATGGCCATATGCTAGTGGTAATATTTATTACAAACCTGGATTAAAGAGTCTTTTTATCAGTCAAAAACCATATTTGCCTAAGGTGAATCTCAAAGAAGCTATATGTTATCCAAAGGCACATAATTTGCCTAGTGATAGTGAAATCAGCGAAATTTTAACTCAGTGCAATCTTGCAAATCTAATTCCACAACTGTATCTGATTCATGATTGGGGCAGCCATTTGTCGCTTGGTGAACAGCAAAAGCTTGTTTTTGCAAGAATAATAATTAATCGTCCAGACGTAATTTATCTTGATGAGGTAACCTCTTCTTTAGATGAAAGAAGCGAGGCAGGATTATATCTATTTTTAAATAGCGCCTTGCCTGATTCATTAGTGATAAGTGTTGGGCATCGTAATAGTCTTCTTAGATTTCATAATCATATAATAGACCTCTTTCCTAACCTGCTTCTTTAACTCTTATACGTTGTCATAAAGACTTCTGTGATACTCATGTACTTACGTGTACATTCCGTTTCTCAAAGTCTTTACTCCTAGTCTAAGAGCAAAATAATGGGTTATGAAAGAGGTCTAATTAATCTATAAGAGATATGCTAAGTAAATAAGGTAAAATAATGCTATTAAACATTATGTTTTTATAGGAATTATTGCTTTATGCGTGAAATTGTGTTAGTATTCTTTGGCGCTGGAGTCGGAGGTGTCCTCAGATTTGTGTTGGGGAGTTTGGTATATAGTGTTACTGGACGTAATTTTCCTTATGGTACCTTAGTTATAAACCTTAGTGGTTCATTTATCATGGGATTTTTATTTGTGCTAATCACACAGCGCTATACTAATCTTGCACCTTATTTGATTGCCTTTATGTTAGTTGGAGTACTTGGTGGTTATACTACTTTTTCATCTTTTTCAATAGAAACATTAAGACTTTTTCAAGATGGTAAAATAGCTTATGCTTTTACCAATGTTTTAGTTAGTACTATTGGTGGGATACTATTGACATGGGCTGGTTATATCAGTGCCCAAAAGTTAATTTGAAATGTTTTTTAATACAAATTGTAAGGAATTATCATGAAAAAAATAATCGTAACCGGAAATGTTGGTCGTGATCCAGAGTCAAGATATGATGCCAGTGGTGCAATGTTTGTGACTTTTTCACTGGCGGTTAATACCGGCTCAAAAGCAAATCAGAAAACCGACTGGCTTGAGATTAGCTGTAATGGCAAAACTGCCGAGCTGGTACAAACTTATGTGCGTAAAGGTAAGAAGTTACTGATTGAAGGTACCCCTGCTGCTAGTGCCTATATTAATAAAGAAGGTAATGCAGTAGCTACACTCCGGGTGTATGCCAATAATGTTGAGTTTTTATCGAATGAGCGCGGAGATGATGCTGGTATGGATAATAATTATGAATCTGCATCATCTGAGCCAGCAGGGTTTAATGCGCCGGGAGTACAAGAAAAATCGTCGGGTTTTAATGCACCAGGTCCGTCATTAAAGTCAGATGACATTCCATTTTAATCTGCTAGTAAATTAGTTTTGCAAATATTAGGTAAGATCGACGTTTGAAGTAATTATCAATTATAATAATCTTACCTAAAAATAAAGAGATGGATTAATGTTAAAATTTGAATTATTAAAAAAAGACGGTAATGCTCGCCGTGGGCGAGTGCATTTGAATCACGGCGTAGTTGAAACACCGATTTTTATGCCTGTAGGTACTTACGGTGCGGTTAAAGCACTTGCACCAACAGATCTGGAAGCGTCTAAAGCACAGATTATATTGGGGAATACCTTTCATTTGTGGCTGCGTCCAGGTTTGGATATCATCAGCAAATTTAATGGCTTACACAAATTTAATGGTTGGGATAAGCCGATTTTGACTGATTCTGGTGGTTTTCAGGTATTTAGTCTCGGTAAATTACGCAAGATTAAAGAAGAGGGCGTTTATTTCCAAAGCCCGGTTGATGGTTCAAAGCTATTTCTTTCACCTGAAAAATCAATGGAAATACAAACTATTCTTAATTCTGATATTGTGATGATTTTTGATGAATGTACTCCGTATCCAGCAGATTACAAAACCGCCCGTGAATCAATGGAATTATCCTTACGCTGGGCACAACGCTCACGAGATGCATTTAACGAATATGCTAATCCAAATGCCTTATTTGGAATAGTCCAAGGCGGAATGTATATGGATTTACGTAAGCAGTCTCTTGATGGATTAATGCAAATTGGCTTTGATGGGATTGCGATTGGTGGTTTATCTGTTGGTGAGCCGAAGGAAGAGATGGAACGGATGTTATCCGAATTGGTCGATATCTTACCAGAAGATAAGCCACATTACTTGATGGGCGTAGGTACCCCCGAAGATCTAGTTTATGGAGTTAAACATGGTATTGATATGTTTGATTGTGTAATGCCAACCCGTAATGCACGAAATGGCTGGCTATTTACCAGATTCGGTGATGTTAAGATAAAAAATGCCAAATATAAAGATGACACTGCACCACTTGATGAGACCTGTAGTTGTTATACCTGTAAAAATTTTTCACGGGCATACTTGCATCATTTATTCAAAATTGGCGAAATACTTGGTTCGCGTTTGAATACTATTCATAATATCCATTACTATCTACAGCTAATGGCTGAAATTCGTCAGGCAATTGATGAAGGTAAATTTAGTCAATTTGAAGAAAGATTCCATTCAGAACGATCTCAGGTAGGGAATGTTTAAGTATAAATTCTTTATTAAAAAGCCCTCACGAATGAGGGCTTTTTATATCAAGATTTATGCAAAATTTTTATTTGCAAACTCCCAGTTAACTAATTTCCAGAATGCATCCATATAGTTTGGACGACTATTCCGATAATCGATGTAATAAGCATGCTCCCAAACGTCACAGGTTAATAGTGGTTTATTAGCTGTAGTTAATGGCGTTGCAGCATTTGAAGTTGATACCAACTCAAGTTCACCAGCAGGCGTCTTAACTAACCAACCCCAGCCAGAACCAAAAGTTCCTACACAAGTTTGAGTAAAGGCTTTTTTAAACTCATCAAAAGAACCCCATTTTTTGATAATTGCATCTTTTAAAGCTCCTGTTGGTTCACCACCACCATTTGGAGACAATGAGTTCCAGTAGAATGTATGATTCCAGATTTGCGCAGCATTATTAAAGATACCACCAGATGATTTTTTTACGATATCTTCTAAAGTTGCATTTTCAAATTCAGTACCTTTTATCATGTTGTTTAAATTTGTAACATAAGTTTGATGGTGCTTACCATAATGAAATTCGATAGTTTCTTTTGAGATATGCGGTGCAAGTGCATCATGTGCATAAGGTAATTGAGGTAGTGAATGTTCCATATTTTTATCCTTTAATAAAGTACAAATTAACGGTCAATAGTTTACCATGTAACCGGGTTTTTACTAAAAAAATTATTTTTTATTATTAAATATAATATTTTTTCTGCTCATCTTGGATACAATACTGGGGATATACTTGGTAGAAGGTAAGATTAAATCTACGTAACTGCTCGTACTATTTCGCAATAGCTGCGTTGCAAGGCTCCTCATTTACTTTTCATGTAAACCGCGTCGCCTTGCGCCTTGCTCTTGCTACATATTCCGGCAGTTACAGGGATTACATAGTATGAGTAATTACAAATCTATCTTTGTACTTTTATTACAACAGGGTAAGCATTATGACAAAAGCAATTTATGCTGGCAGTTTTGATCCGATTACTAATGGACATTTGTGGGTGATTGATCGGGCTGCGGCTATTTTTGATCAATTAATTGTTGCTGTTGGAGATAATCCAGACAAAAAATATTCTTTTTCTCTGGAAGAACGACTTGAATTGTTGAAAAGTACACTTCATAAATACAAAAACATAGAAATCGGTCATTTTAATGGTGAGTTTTTAGTAAATTACGCCCAAAATGCTAATGCTAAATTTATTGTTCGTGGCATTCGTAATACTCAAGATTATGAATATGAGAAAACCATGCGTTACATTAATTCAGATCTCTGCAATGAAATAGATACTATTTTTCTGATGCCACCAAGAAATTATGCTGAGGTTTCATCTAGCTTGGTCAAGGGGTTGGTTGGTACGGCAGGTTGGGAAAAGGTTGTAAAACGCTATGTGCCAGAAACGGTGTTAAATGCTTTGAAAATTAAGAATGGTAGTTAAAAGATGATTAATGATAGTTTATTAAAATTAAATGTACAATTATTAAGAGAGGCGTTGGAGTTTAAAGTTCCAATAGATGCATTATTATCCAAGTTTTTTCGTGAGAACCGTAAATTACAATTTGCGGATCGGGGAATTATTGCTGAGACGGTTTATACGGTTCTAAGAAATTATTATAAATTGACCGCCGCTGTGGGGGTGAAAAATACTTTTTCTTTAATTGGTTATGTCTGGTTACACTATCTAAAAATTCCTGCTTTAGAGTTGAGTAAATTAAAGGCGATTAATCTAAAAAATATTGAAGAAATGGCTAAAGTTGATTTAAGTATAATAGAATTTCCCGAATGGATTCAAAAACGGCTAAATGAATACCTTACCGATTTTGAAATCAAGCAATTATCTCAAGCAATGGAAAACCAAGCACCACTTACACTAAGGGTCAATACGCTAAAAATGTCTGTAGCGGAAGTGGCGCGAATTTTAAATGGTGAGGGGGTTAAATCAGCTCCAACCAAATATTCGCCATTTGGAATTACTTTGGAAAATAAGTCCGATTTGATGCGTAATAAATTATTTCTTGATGGTGCAATTGAAGTACAGGATGAAGCTAGCCAACTTGCCGGGATTTTATTGGAACCCAAGCGTAGTGAAATGGTAGTTGATTTTTGTGCCGGGAGCGGCGGGAAAACGTTACTTTTTGGCATGTTAATGAAAAATACTGGACGAATTTATGCTTTTGATATTAATGAGAGACGATTAGGCAATTTAACTCCGCGTCTTGCACGCTCAGGTTTATCCAATGTTTATCCGCAATTAATCGAAAGCGAAAATGATAGCAGAGTCAAGCGTCTTCATGGCAAGATTGATAAAGTATTTGTTGATGCGCCTTGCCTTGGACTTGGAACATTACGGCGTAATCCAGACTTAAAGTTTCGTTATAATGAAGACAGCCTTATCCAAATTAATCAGCAACAACTTTCAATCCTTAATGCAGCAAGCAAATTAGTTAAAGTCAGCGGTAGGATTGTTTATGCTACGTGTAGTATCCTACAAGAAGAAAATCAGCAAATTATTGAGAAATTCTTAGCCGAAAACCCAGGCTTTAAACTACTTGATATAAATAATTTAGCTATATTTGAACAGCTAGATCTAGCTGATAGTCGTTTTTTGACACTTAATCCTGCAACTCATGGGACAGATGGTTTTTTTGCCGCGGTTATGGAAAAAATAGCCGGAAAAGAATAATTTTTTTATTCCACGTTAGGTTTATAATCTTTTTTTGAATTATAATATTCATTTGGTAATAAGATACAAAAATTAATAAAATATCTAACATGGCAGTTTATTTATATTTCTGAGGTTTGGCATGTCTACTCTCGCAATTCAAAGTTTTCTTGGTTTTTTCTTTTTATTGGGTATTGCATTTATCTGTTCTGAAAATAAGAAATTCATTAATTGGAAACTTATTCTTACTGCATTTATTGCACAAAATGCTCTTTTTTTGATAATTCATTATGTGCCATTCGTAAATAGTGGTTTGCATCTGCTGTCTGGTGGCTTATTAAAATTTATGGATTATGCTAATAAAGGAGCAGGGTTCGTTTTTGGTGGACTTGCTGATACATCCAAGGTAGGTTTTGTTTTTGCCTTTGTTGTTGTACCAACAATTATATTTTTTGGTAGTGTTATTTCTATACTTTATTTCTTTGGAATAATGCAATGGATAATCGAGAAACTGGCATTTTTACTGCGTAAAACCATCAAATTATCTGGTGTTGAAAGCTTGGTAGTGATTGCGGATATTTTCTTGGGGCAGTCTGAAGGTCCTATGGTTATTGGTCCATATGTGCAAAATATGACGCGTTCTGAGCTAGCTTGTGCTTTTGTTGCCGGACTTGCCAATTTATCTGGTTCAACCCTTGGGATGTATTTAAGTTTTCTTGCAGCGGGTGACCATAGTGAAGAACTTATGTTTGCTAATTCACTTCTTACAGCTACATTTATGAATGCCACTTCCGCAGTTGTATTTGCCAAAATGATTTTTCCAGAGACAAATTATGAGGCAATCATGGATGCTAAACACCTAAAAGTAACTGGTAGTAAGCATGATTCACTAGTTGATGCAATTATGCATGGGGCATTTACTGGAGTGAAAATTGGTGTTGCAATTTGTGCGGCATTGATGGCGGTAATTCCTTTAGTTCATGCAATTGATGGACTGTTATTCTGGATAGGTAGCCTAGTTCATGTCAATGATTATATTGTAGCTTCATCCAATAAAAGCTTTGATGGTTTGTCTCTTGAATACTTGTTTGGCTTAGTTTTTCGCTTTTTTGCTTTCTTTATGGGAGTTAGTTGGAGTGAAACACTTCAAGTTGGTAGTTTACTTGGACAGAAGGTTGCTATCAATGAATTTGTTGCCTATATGAGTCTTGGACAAATGAAGGCCGCGCATCTATTATCAGCAAACTCAGTATTTATTTCAACTTTTGCCCTTGCCAGCTTTTCTAATTTCTCTTCAATCGGAATTTCAATGGGGGCATTTTCTGCTTTAGCTCCAGGTCGACAGTCTGATCTGGCGGCCATGGGGTTTAAAGCCCTTTTTGCAGCAATCCTTGCTGGGTTCATGACTGCAACCGTAGCTGGTTTCTGGCATTCTCTTCTAGGGTAAATAGCTATTTATTAGTTTAAACGATGGTAACATATACCATCGTTTTTTATTTGTTATATAATAACTGGCTATTAAAAATCATAACAGCTCATACTGAGCGGTTAAAAGAATCTTATTGGACAATAAAGCTTATGTATTTACTAAATATTACAAATATTGATTATGTGATGATGACTATCCTATTTGGTGCAATATTTGCCAGTGCGTATTATTTTAGAAGAAAAAATAGGAGCAGTAATGATTTTCTTCTTGGCGCCTCAACAAATTGGATTACCTATTTTTCTGGAGCAATTGGTCTTGGCATAATTGAATTTATCCTTCTTAGCAGCTATGGTGCATATGCGGGGCTTAGTGGCTTATTGCTATTTATGCTAATTTATATTATTTCCGAATTTATTTTTGCAGGCAAACTTAAGTGTTCCAATCTGTTTAGTTTATTAAAAGATGGGCGGTTTGATTCTGGTTCAGTAGTTGTTATTATTGCTTATGCTTTAATCATGCTACTAGTGGCAGGTACAGGCATTGCAATCATGGTTTCTATGTTAAAGAGTCTTCTTGGCTGGGAATTTGCGAATAGTACGCTTTCATTAATCGCGATTGCTGCAGTTTGTTTGATTCTTGGTGGTTATGCTGGGCTAGCTTATAGTAAAGTGCTTGCTAGTGCTATCCAATTGCTGCTTCTCTTTGTTGTAGTTGTGATTTCTTATAAAAATATCGGTTTTGGTAGTCTCCTTGCAAATTTGCAAAGCGTTGCTATAGATAATAAATTAGCAACTAATACATTCACTTCCATTCCTGCAATGCCTAATCTTGGTCTTCAAGTTTGGCTTTTAATTGTTGGTTCTTTGGTGTTTATAGTAATAAATCCATTTGCTTATGTTGAGAGAAATATAAATCAGAATGTCGGACTTAGTTTTACTACTAAAATTATCCGCTTAGTTCTGGTTTTAATTGTTATTCTTAGTGGTGTTTTTGCTCTAGCTACCCCAAATAAACTACCGGAAATCTCGGGGAAGAAGATTATTACAACACAAACACGCTTTGATAATGGTGAATTAGGCTATGTCGTTAGGGCTGTTCCTGGCAGTGCGGCAACATTACAGCGCGGTATTATTCCAGTTAAGGCAGCCGAAGACGATGATCAAACTCTGAATAATTCAGCTCAAGGCAATTTTGATTATATTTCTGCTGCACTGGTAGTTGTAAAAAAAGCATTACCATTTGCCTTTGTGCCTCTTTTTATAATAGTATTATTTTTCTTTAAGTCAGTCAGTGATAGTGTTTTATTTGCAACCTTAGCAATAATAAACGGGATATATGCGCCTAAATTTAATAAATCGGGTGAGGATCTTGAAAATCTTTGGGCGGCAAGGGTATTTATGTTTGCCTTATTTGTAATTGCCATTTGTATTGGTTTGGTATTATTCAAGTTTTTCAGCTTTTATTATATGTTTGCATTGCTTGTTATTTCTGCAATTCCTATCGTTTGTTCGCTTCTAATTAATAAAAGTAGTAACTGGCTTATCGATATAATTATTTATATCCTAATTATTTTCTTGTTATTAGTTGCCGATGTTTCCGGCGCTCCTTCATTGTTGCCACTTATTAAATATGCAAATCTATCAGATATGATTGCCAAGGTCACAGCCTCTATTGGTATTACTTATCTTTTATTACGTTTTATATCTGGCTTACTGGTGAAGAAAAATAATGACTGATAAAAGTAAAAAAAATCGAGTTGTTAAAGCTTGGGTGCATCAGCATGTTAATGATACCTATGTTAATCAGGCACAGAAAGATGGTTATCGTTCTCGTGCTGCATACAAATTACTTGAAATTGATAAAGAAGATGGCATCTTTCATAATGTAAAAGTAGTAGTTGATTTGGGATGTGCACCGGGTAGCTGGTCTCAGGTTGCCTTGAATAAAGTTGGTTTGAGTGGTAAAGTTGTTGGAGTTGATTTACTTGAGATTGATCCTATTTCTAGGCTTAATTTTATTCATGGTGACTTTACCGAACAGACAACTTTAGATAAACTTCTACTAGCGATAGATAACAAACAAGTTGATCTGGTTATTTCTGATATGGCACCAAATTTAAGTGGTATCAAAAATGTTGATCAGGCACGTTCAGCATACTTGGTTGAACTGGCGCTTGATTTTGCCCGTGGTTATCTTAAGGTCGGTGGGCATTGTCTTATCAAGGTATTTCAAGGGAGTGAATTTGATGAATTGGTTAAACTTGGCAGAAATTTATTTACTCAGGTACTAATTCGTAAGCCTGAAGCCTCAAGGAGTAAAAGCAAGGAAGTGTACTTACTTTGCAAGTCAAAGAAGCCAGTATGATATAATATTTCTATTATTATCTAAAATACTGCTTGGTAAGATTAATTATTTAAACTATATTGGACATATTATATGCGAAATGGTAATTTATTCAAAAGCTTATTAATCTGGTTGTTGATAGGCCTTGGGTTAATGGTCGTTTTTAACAAATTTAGTGATAAACAGGATTCCCGTAACACAATTCCGTATTCTCAATTTATTACAGAGCTTGAAGGTGGTCAGGTAAAAAGCATCGTTATTGAAGGCAATAACATGCAAAGTGAGTGGATTAATGGGGTTCGTAAAGATGATACAAAATTCACTACGTTTGCACCATTTGACCCACAATTAGTAAATGATCTAATAAAAAATAAAGTTACTTTTCAGGCTAAGCCAAAAGAAGAGTCTTTATTGATGAATATTTTTGTTTCATGGTTCCCGATGCTGCTTCTAATTGGAGTTTGGATTTATTTCATGCGTGGGGCTTCTGGTGGCAAAGGTGGCGGTGGTATCGGTGGTGTTTTCAGCATGGGACGTAGCCGAGCAAAAATGATTGATAGTAAAGAAAACCCAATCCGTTTTACCGATGTTGCGGGTTGTGAAGAGTCTAAACAGGAAGTTGTCGAAATCGTTGACTATCTGAAAGATCCGACTAAGTATCAGAACTTGGGTGGACGCATTCCTAAAGGTGTACTTCTAAGTGGTTCACCGGGAACCGGTAAAACATTACTTGCTAAAGCGATTGCTGGTGAAGCTAGTGTGCCATTTTTTAGTATCTCCGGTTCAGATTTTGTTGAAATGTTTGTTGGTGTTGGTGCTTCACGTGTCCGTGATTTATTTGAGCAGGCAAAACGTACTGCACCATCAATTATATTTATTGATGAGATTGATGCCGTTGGCCGCCAGCGTGGAGCTGGCTTGGGTGGTGGCAATGATGAGCGTGAGCAGACATTAAATCAGATGCTGGTTGAAATGGATGGATTTGATACGAACACGACGGTAATTGTTATTGCTGCAACCAATCGTCCGGATGTTCTGGATCCTGCATTGATGCGTCCAGGTCGCTTTGATCGTCAAGTCGTGGTTCCTTTGCCAGATATTAAGGGACGTGAACAGATTCTTACCGTACATATGCGTAAAGTACCAGTTGCTAATGATGTCGAAGGTTCTGTGATTGCCCGTGGTACGCCTGGCTTTTCTGGTGCTGATCTTGCCAATTTAGTAAATGAGGCGGCTTTATTTGCAGCAAGAAGAAATAAAAAGCTAGTTGATATGCATGACTTTGAAGATGCCAAAGATAAAATTATCATGGGGGCAGAACGTCGCTCAATGGTCATGAATGAAGAAGAAAAGAAAAATACTGCCTATCATGAGTCAGGACATGCAATTGTTGCTAGATTATTACCGGGTACTGATCCGGTACATAAGGTGACAATAATTCCGCGTGGGCGTGCTTTGGGCGTAACCATGCAATTACCTGAAGAGGATCGTTATGCCTATACCAAAGATTACTTAATGAATCAGATTGCTATTCTATTTGGTGGACGTGTTGCTGAAGAGGTATTCATGAAGCAGATGACAACTGGTGCTAGCAATGATTTTGAACGTGCAACTGATCTGGCACGTAGGATAGTTACCCGCTTTGGTATGACTGATGAAATGGGTCCAGTAATATATGGTGAGAATGAATCAGAAGTTTTCTTAGGTAGAAGCGTTACTTCAACCAAACATGTATCTGAAGCAACAATGCAAAAAATCGATGAAACAATTCGTGGTATATTAGAAACTCAATATAAACTTGCTAAACAGTTATTAGTTGATAATTCTAATAAAGTTGAAATGATGGCAAAAATGCTCTTGGAAAAAGAAACCATTGATGCTAAAGATATTGAATATATTATGAATTATGACAATAATCAGGAAGTCGCTACGACTCTAGTGTAAATAATTACGGAATTATTTGGTATGCGTAAATATTTTGGTACTGATGGAGTTCGTGGTAAGGTTGGTACATTTCCAATTACTCCTGATTTCGCTCTACGCTTAGGTTATGCAGCTGGTAAGGTGCTTGCTAGCCGAAGACAAAAGCCAGCTGTTATTATAGGGAAAGATACTAGACTATCTGGTTATCTTTTTGAGTCAGCTCTTGAAGCTGGGTTTGCCTATGCCGGAGTTGATGTATATATGGCTGGACCAATCCCCACTCCGGCAATTGCATATTTAACTAAGACTCTTAGATTGTCTGCTGGAGTAGTAATCAGTGCTTCACACAATCCATATTATGATAATGGCATCAAATTTTTCTCTGCCGATGGCTCTAAATTGCCAGATGATATCGAGCTTGAAATCGAAGCTGTTTTGGATCAAGAGATGATCATTGCCAATCGACTTGGTAAGGTAAGGCGGCTTGAAGATGCGCGTGGTAGATATATTGAATTTTGTAAAAGCACTTTTCCGAATGCACTTGATTTAAAAGGCTTAAAGATAGTTCTTGATTGTGCGCATGGCGCTACTTATTACGTGGCACCATATGTTTTTGAAGAATTAGGTGCTGATATTATAAGAATTGGCTGCAATCCAGATGGTTTAAATATTAATGATGGTTATGGCTCAACCCACCCTGAGAATATGCTAGCAGAAGTTAAGCGAACAGGTGCCGACTATGGTATCGCTTTTGATGGTGATGGTGATAGAGTAGTTATTGCAGATAAACATGGTAACTTACTTAATGGTGATAAACTGATTTATCTTATTGTTCAAGCATATGCCGCTATGGGTAATAAATTGCCGGGTGTAGTTGGTACCGTTATGACTAATATGGCAATGGAAGTTGCATTAAAAAGTCAAGGGTATGAGTTTGTTAGAGCTAAAGTAGGTGATCGCTACGTAGTTGAAGAATTATTAAATCGTGGCTGGCTGGTTGGTGGTGAGGCATCAGGTCATATTTTATGTCTCGACAAACATTCAACTGGTGATGGTATAATAGCTGCATTACAGGTCTTATCCGGGATAGTTTCTCTGGCTAAAGAACCGCACGAAGTTATTGATTGGCAAGAGTATCCACAAACCATGCTCAATGTACACCTCACTAAAGAAGTAAAGGACTGGCAGAGTAATAGTAAGTCTGCTATAGATGAGGCGGTTGCTTCTCTTCAGGATGATGGTCGGGTAATTGTACGGGCAAGTGGTACTGAACCATTAGTGCGTGTCATGGTTGAAGCAAAAGACTCTGATCAAGCGTTAAAGTGGGCAAATAAAATTGCCGATGCTATTAAAGGTTAGCGATGGAAATATTGCACGAACTCGTAGCTTTTTTTGCCATATATGGTTATGTAGCCGTATTTCTGGTCTTGATTGCATGTGGGTTTGGTGTACCAATTCCTGAAGACATAACTTTAGTTGCTGGTGGGGTAATCTGTGGGCTTGCTGCAACTATGGATGTCCATCTGATGGTAACAATTGCTTTGCTTGGTGTAATTATCGGTGATGGCACCATGTTCATGCTCGGTAAGTTACTTGGTCCACGAGTAAAGAAAGTACCATTATTAAAAAATGTATTCACTGAAAAACGCTACAAACAAATGCAGGAAAAAGTACATAAATATGGTAATCGCATTTTGTTTGTAGCTCGTTTTTTACCTGGACTAAGAGCACCAATTTTTATGACGGCAGGAATTAGTCGCCGAGTATCTTACTGGAAGTTTCTAGTGATGGATGGTGGTGCTGCATTGATCAGTGTTCCATTATGGGTTTATGCTGGTTATTATTTTGCCCATGATCTGGATGACCTGCTTCATTGGGTTAGGCAAAGTGAAACCTTTATCATTTCAATTCTTGCTCTTATTTTCCTGATTTGGCTTATTGTTGCTGTTGCAAAAAAGAACAAGGTGAAATCACGTTAAATAAGCGAAGATGATTTAAATTTTAAATATATTCAAGATGTTATATTTTACTTCTACCTGCTGTTAAAATTCTTTAGCCTATTCCTTAGTTTTTGTTGTCCATATATTTGACAATAAATACCTCTTGAGATAGAATTAGTAATTAAATTTATTCCGGAAAATGTAAAATGCGTAAATTAATCGCGCTTTCGTTAGCTTCTTTTGCTGGTTTTAGTTATGCAGCATCAAATGTAGTTCAGCCAGATAATGAATATGTAGCTTTTCAGCAGTTTGATAATGAGTATAATATTGGCTATGCTACGACTTCTGGAAATCTTACTAATGGCAATACTGGTGGAGTAAATAATTCCCAGTTTGTTAATCTTGAAATTGAGCATCTTTTCAACATGGGTGTATGGTTTGATGTTAGTGCAAATTTGCTTACTTATTATAGTCAGGCGGTAGACCCTGCCGTAGGCTCACTTGGCAGTACTACCGGCTCGCAGCCAAATTTTGGTGGTATCAACGCAAGTGTTGGTTATGCGTTTGCTGTGATTCCTAATCATTTATTATTAATACCATATGGTTTAATTGGGCGTAATACCAATTTATCTTCTTATACCCTTAATAATGCTGGTACAACTACAAATCTGACTCAGGACTACTTCTGGACATTTGGAGTTGGTGGCAGATTAGATTATAGAATTAATGATGTATTTGATGTATATCTTGACCAAAGTGCTGTTTATAATTCAAGTCAAGCACCAGTAACTCAGGGGTTAGCTCCTAATGATAATTATTTATACACAACTACGTTAGGTGCTAAATTCAATGTTTGGCGTGATTTGCAGCTAGGTGCAAGAGGGTTTTATCAGAATTCGTATTATACACAAAGCTTGGTCGGTTCTGGTGCTAGCGTTTGGGTGCCCCAAAGTGCAGTTGGTGGTCTAGTATCTATTGGACTAACCTACTAATTAGATAAATAACCATTTAAGCTAACTTTAAGTTAGCTTTTTTTATTGTTGAATAATGAAATATATATATTTGCATGGGTTTGCTTCCAGCCCACAATCGCTTAAGGCGCAATTCTTTTATAAAAAATTTTCTGAATTAGGTATAGAGCTATCCATTCCTGATTTGAATTTGAGTGATTTTAGCAATTTAAAGATTTCAGAGCAGTTGGCTTATCTTAGAGCCTTGATGTTGGATGATGATAAATATTGTTTAATCGGTTCAAGTCTTGGTGGGCTACTGGCACTTATCCTTGCTGAAGAAATAAGTATAATTAGTAAATTAATTTTACTCGCTCCTGCAATAGAGGTTAAAAATATATGGGACAGGGAGTTAGGTGTTGATGGTGTTAAGATCTGGCAACAAGCCGGGTTTTATAATGTTTTTCATAGTGGAATTAAACGGGAAATTCCATTAAGCTATAATTTCATTTTAGATATGCATAGTATAAAGGATAGAGGATTTGCCCGTAATTTGCCGGCATTGATTATTCATGGAAAAGATGATCAAACTATACCTATTAATGCTAGTTACTGTTACCAACAGCAGAATAAACTCGCTAATTTGGTAACGCTAGACTGTGGGCACGGTATGGAAGATAAAATTGATGATATATGGGACAATGTTTGTGAATTTTTAAATAAGAGGGAAGAGAATAATGCTGATTGAGATAATTGCAACAAATGTTGAAGAAGCATTTCATATAGAAAAATTTGGTGGTGGGAGAATAGAGCTAATTCATGCCTTTACAGATGGTGGTTTGTCACCTGGTTTGGCACTAACGAAACAGGTTGCGGACATTGTATCAATTCCTGTAAATGTAATGGTTCGTCCTCATGCTCGTGGTTTTTATTACGACAATGCTGATTGGAAAATAATTGAAGCTGAAGTTGATTATCTGCTTTCAAATACTAAAGTTAATGGATTGGTATTTGGTGGATTAAATAATCAAGGGGAGATAGATATTAAAGGATTGGAACGAATGATTAGGCTGATCGATGGCAAGGTTGAGCTTACTTTTCATCGGGCTATCGATGAATCAGTTGACCCAGTTGCTAGTTTTATTGAGTTACAAAATTATGGTAGTGCAATTACTAACGTGCTAAGTTCGGGTGGAATGTTAACTGCTGTTGAAGGAATTGCTAATTTAAAACAAATGCAAGATAAGCAACTTTCTAATGGAGCAAGATTGCTTCCTGGAAGTGGTATAAATCCACAAAATGCATCTAAACTAGTTAATTATCTTTGTGTTGATCAATTGCATATAGGTACAGGTGTGAGAAAAGATGGACTATTACAGCAGTCATTGTTTGATAATCTTTTTTCGGCTATAGGTTTAAATTAGCTAGCTGATTAGTAGTAAGCAATCGAGAGATAATATATTGAATCTATCGATTGCTATACACTTGACTACATGAATTTAGCTTTAATGTCAGTTGATGATTCAAAACCAATTTTATCAAAATTATTTTCAATAAAATCGGTAGCCATTTTCTTGCCATTTTCAAACATATATGCCAAATAGTCAGGGTCAGTATTTAGCTTACTTGAAACCCCAAGGTTTTGGACGATACTCTCTGCTTCAATCGTATGAATGAAAACCCGTTTATGTTTATCGCTGTCTAATTCACCATTATCAATAAGGTTAGTCACAAAATAAACTGCACGTAGCTCACGCATTAAGCTTGAATTAAACGAAAGGGTATTAATCCGGTCTAGCACTTCACGAGCAGAGGTTGGGATATGTTCAATATTTACCGGGTTTATCTGGACAATAAGGATATCCTTGGATTTTGTTTCGCTGATTAAAGGAAATAATGGAGGATTGCCAATATAACCACCATCCCAATAATGCTCTCCATCTATTTCTACTGCTTGAAACAGAAACGGTAAGCATGCTGATGCAAGTACTGCTTTTATTGAGACATCCTGATTTGAAAATACTCTCAGTTTGCCGTTACCAACATTAGTTGCCGCAATAAATAATTTACAAGCAGGAGAATTATGTAACTTTTCGAAATCAACTGTTTTAGCTAGGACTTCTTCTAGTGGATTAATATTTAGCGGATTTAATTCATATGGAGAGAATATCTTAGAAATAAAATCATACATCACATAATTTGGTGAAAAATCCATATTTCCAATACTAAACATTTTATCCAGCATGCTTGGCTTTAAAAAACCTTTTTGTCCAGCCTCTGTTATTCTACCCCAAAATTCTGCCAATTTATCACGTGCAGCCTGATTACCACCAATCGAAAGTCCGTAAGCTGTAACTGCCGCATTCATTGCCCCAGCACTAGTTCCTGATAATCCTTCAATTTCAATTCTACCATCTGCTAGTATGGTATCAAGTACCCCCCAAGTAAATGCTCCGTGTGAACCGCCACCTTGTAATGCCAAATTTATCTTTTTCTTTTCTTTCACTGATTAATCCTATTAAAAAATTGTTAGCTTAATTCTTCTAATGTATATAATTTTATCTTATCTGCTTTACCGCGAATTTCCTGTTCGCCCATAAATTTTATCTTAATCTTATCCTTAATTGCCATTGCAGTTTTTTCACTGAAAAGTATTGGGGTATGTAGTTCTTTGGTAAGTTGTTCGATCCGCGAAGCAGAGTTTACCGTATCTCCTATAGCTGTATATTCTGAGCGTTTTTCTGAACCAATGTTACCAATCACTGCTAATCCAGTATGTATTCCGACACCTATTTTTATTTCTGGGATTTTTTTGCCCTCGTTACGCCATTTTCTGGTTAGCTCTTCGACACCTTGTACCATCTCAAGCGCTGTTTTTACCGCATTAAGTTCTTGCTCTTCATCCTCCAATGGAACTCCAAATTCTACCATCATTCCGTCGCCAATGAATTTGTCTAACACTCCGTTATTGCGGAAAATTATCTCGACCATTGCTGAAAAATACTCATTAAGGTAGCGTACAACTTGTTCTGGGGTATATTGCTCAGAAATATGGGTAAACTGGCGAATATCCGAAAAAAGCAAGGTGATTTTACGTTTTTCTCCAGTTAGAGTTAGATTATCACCATTTTTAATGATTGAGTCCATCACATGCTTTGATACGTAACGGGCAAAATTCTGCTGCATTTTTTCTCTTTGTTGTAATCCAATCGTCATCTGATTTATTTCATTAGCAAGGAATGAAAACTCATCATTACTTTGTATATCTATTTTTGTAGTTAAATCACCAGCACCAATCTTTTTTACGCCTGAATGTAGTATTTCTAAAGCGGAGGCTTGCTGTTTAGATAAAAACCAGCCAAATAAAATAGTTATAGCTAGTGTAAGTGAAAATGAAATTAGTCCATAATCAATGAGTTTATGCATCCTTGCAATTACATGATTTGCATAAAGATTAACGCCAACAGTAGCAAGGTATTTACCATTACTTGAATAGACCGGAGCATAAGCGGTTAGCCAAGTTCCCCACGCATCGGTAATAAATTTTTCAGGGCTATATACTTCGGTTAAATGTTCTTTTAATTTGACGGTACTAGCTTCTTCGGCAATCTGACCAATTGGCGAATAATCTTTACTATCAGCTTCTTCAGCATCAACAAGGTATTCATATTGGCTATTTTGTTGATTTTGTAGTGGATTTAAGAGATAAATGAATTTTACATAAATATCACTACGTCGATTGACATCTCTAATTTGTCGCAATTGTTGCTGGATTTGCCGATATTCGGCTGAGTTATCGTTATGAGTCTGCTGAAGCTTGAGAATGTCTTCTTTATTTAAGGTGATTGCGGCATCGGCTGCAATTGATATTACTTTACTACGTAATTCATCTAGAATGATTTTCTTTGTCTGATAATAACCTAGTCCTAGGCAGAATAAAATACTAATACTTATACTGAGGATTAAGGTTATATAGTTTTTGGTTCTATATTTCATCGGTTAAAATTCAAATTGCTGTCCACGGGTAACAAAGCCTAAAAATCCATCTGCGTGGGCATCCGGAAGTTGGCAATCATTATAGTCATAAAGCCAGATCTTCTGTTTTATTTCCGGGTTGAGAGTTACTAACTGGTTATAGTGTGAATGTTGGTTGCTAAAATGTTCAGAGGTTTCACAATCATGAAAAATAATATCAGCTTCCGTATATATTCCATTAAATAAATCTGGGGCGAAACGGGTATCAGTAGTAATAAAAATCTTTTGCTTATTGCCATGAATGAATAACCCATAGCTAGGAAGTAAATGATTATTACTGTAACTATGAGGAACCTTAATCAATTGAAAGATATAATTATCGAACGTAAATGACAAGTTATCTTCAATTTTTTCTGGTTTAAAGAATGTTTCAAGAGTTGCTTGAGTGTATTCAAGAGTCGACATACCTCCAGATAATATATTTTTCCATAAGCGATCTTTTAGTTCCGGTCCAATATATAATGGAAGCTGCATATTCTCCATAAAAAACTTGGAGAAGCCTAACCATTCTAAACCACCAACGTGGTCGGCATGCAGATGACTAATAAATACTGCATCTATTTGCTTTGCTGTATAGCCTAATTCAAACATTGCATGCCTTACATCACCGCCACAGTCAATCA
>FRDC01002857.1_pt1 | contig 22229 bp, 20 predicted proteins | sample 1106171 | NCBI WGS metagenome assembly FRDC01 (sample SAMEA3930566, study PRJEB13176) | freshwater metagenome | biome: Drinking water system; feature: drinking water; material: water | place: Singapore | collected 2014-12-20 | reverse complement strand
CCCTGGCGCCACGACAGAAAGGCCGCGCCCGAGGGCGCGGCCTTTTTTGCAGAGCAGCAAGCGCCGATCAGAAGATCTGCGAGAACAGCACGTACAGCGTCGCCGACAGCGTGATGGCGGCCGGCAGGGTGAGAACCCAGGCCATCAGCATGTTGCGAACGGTACTCCACTGGAGGCCGGAGCCGTTCGCCGCCATGGTACCGGCCACGCCGGACGACAACACATGCGTTGTCGACACCGGCAGGCCCAGCACGTCCGCGCCTGCGATGGTGCCGGCGGCGACCAGCTCGGCGGATGCGCCCTGGGCATAGGTCAGGTGCGACTTGCCGATCTTCTCACCGACGGTGATGACGATGCGCTTCCAGCCGATCATGGTGCCAAGTCCAAGCGCCAGCGCGACCGCGATCTTCACCCAGGTCGGGATGAACTTGGTCGCATCGTCGAGGACCTTCTTGTAGGCCTTCAGCTTGGACACTTCGGCCGCGTTGAGGTCGTTTTCCTTGTCCTTCAGCAGGAAGCGCACGGCTTCCGACGTCAGGTACATGTCGTTACGGGTGTTGCCGACGGCGGCGGCCGGCACCTTGGCGAGCGAGCCGTAGTCCTCGATCTGCTTGGCGACGTCGCGGACCAGCACGGCCAGCGACGGATAGGTGCCCTCGTTGATCTTACGAGCCGACACGTACTGCGACACGGCCGGACGCGGGTTGCCGAGCACGTTGTAGCCGGCGGCCTTCTGCTCGATCACGGCGGCAGCCGCGTCCGATGCCTGCTTGAATTCGACGACGCTCGATGCGGGCAACGCGCGGTTGAGGGCGTAAGCCGTCGGCACCGTACCGATCAGGATCAGCATGATTAGGCCCATGCCCTTCTGACCGTCATTCGAACCGTGCGCAAAGCTGACGCCGGTGCAGGTCGCGATCAGGATGCCGCGAATCCAGAGCGGCGGCGGATTGCCGTCCTTCGGCGCCTCGAACAGGGCCGGATTGCGGATCATGAACTTCGCCAGCAACAGCAGGCAGCCGGCGACGCAGAAGCCAAACAGCGGCGACAAGAGCAGCGAGTAGCCGATTTCGGTTGCCTTGGTCCAATCGACACCCGAGGTGCCGTCCTGGCCGCGCATCAGCGCGTTGGCAATGCCGACGCCGATGATCGAACCGATCAGCGTGTGCGAGCTCGATGCCGGAAGGCCGAGCACCCACGTGCCGAGATTCCACAGGATGGCCGCGATCAGCAGCGCGAACACCATCGCGAAGCCGGCGCCACTGCCCACCTGCAGGATCAGTTCGACCGGCAGCAGCGACACGATGCCGAAGGCAACCGCGCCGCTCGACAACAGCACGCCGAGGAAATTGAAGAAACCCGACCACACCACTGCGAATTGGGCGGGCATGGAATGCGTGTAGATGACGGTCGCGACCGCATTGGCGGTGTCATGGAAACCGTTCACGAATTCGAAGCCGAGCGCGATCAGAAGCGCCACGAACAAAAGAATGTACGGCAAATAGGTCGTCACCTGCGCGCCGGTGTCGACGACGTCGGCATAGATGCTGTAGGCGACGAACAGCAACCCCGCTGCAATGATGCCGAAGAACACGATCGCAGTGAGCGGATTGAAGCCCTTGTCCAAATCGGGCTTGGTTATTTTCTGCTCGGTTTGCGCGTGGCCTGCCGGAGAATGAAGTGCGAAATCAGTCATGGAAACGCCCCTGGTCTATAATGACGCAGGCACCATGATCCTCACCGTTGAAGCTTCGATGACAGCCGCAATGGCAAATGATGTCAGCGCGCCGTTTCGCAATTCGGTCGCGAGATGTGGCTATCTGGTCGCGACGATCGCCGCTCAGCGAACATGCCGCACCGGAACAGATATGAAAGCCTTACTGCGAACGTTTTCTGGTTCCAGGAATTGTGTTACTGGCGTTGAATCTCCATATCAGTGCAGACACTAAACCCTTGAAGCGATTATCCGTATTCAGTCGCCGCGGTTGATTGCCAAGGACAATTTATCTCAGGAATCCAATATGAAGGGGCTTGGTTCGGTCATGAAGAAGTGGATGGTTTTGCCGGCTGGCGCGGTTGCAATGATGCTGATGTCAGCGACGCCCAGCCTCGCCCAGTCCGGTCCATTTGCCGGTTTCGCGGGCACGTGGAGCGGCACCGGAACGGTGTCTCTCTCGGATGGTTCCAACGAGCGCATCCGCTGCCGCGCAACCTACAATGTCGGTGCATCGGGCGCGGGTCTTCAGCAGCAGCTCCGCTGCGCCAGCGACAGCTACAAGTTCGAGCTCGCGAGCGATGTGGTTGCCCGCGGCAGCGCAATCTCCGGCAACTGGAGCGAGACCAGCCGCAACGTCAACGGCACCTTGCAGGGCAAGGTGTCTCCGGGCGAGATCGAAGTGTTCGTCGAGGCCGCCGGCTTCGCTGCCAACCTGACGCTGCGCACGACCGGAAACAAGCAGACCGTGTCGATCAGTTCGAAGGGTGAGATTCGCGGCGTGTCGATCACGCTGACCCGCAGCTGATCGAAACGACATCGCCAAAAAGCAAAGAAGCCCTTCTCGACGAGAAGGGCTTCTTTCATTTCGGGCGCAGTCCGGAAGGGCTCATTCGGCCGGTTTGGCGGGACCAGTTCCGCGCCAGCGATCGGCGACGCTGGTCAGATACATCGCGGTCGGACGCAGGATGAAGAGGTCGGCGACGAGCGCCGCGATCATCGAGAAGGCGCTGAGCCAGCCGAACAGTCGTAGCGATGGCAGGTCCGAGAACACCGTGACCACCAGACCGCACGCCAGAACAACCGTCGTCAGGATCAGCGCGGGACCGACCAGCACGGTTGCGCGCTCAACCGCGACGCCCGGATCGAGGCCGGGCTCCTGTTCGATGCGCAGGCGATTGAGGAAGTGAATCGTCGCGCTGAGTCCAAGACCGAACGACACCGTCAACGCCACCACGCTTGCGAACTGCAGACCCTCATCCAGCAACCACAGCAGCGTCCCCGACATCACGACGGGGAAAATACCCGGCAGGATCGAGACGAGCATCACCACGACCGACCGGAAGGCGAGGCCGATGAACACCGCGACCAGGATGAATTCGATCGTCAGACCCGCGTTGAGCTTGCCGATCATGTTGGCGCTGTTGCGCGCGGCAATCGCCGACAGGCCGGTGACGGCAATCTCGTAACCGGGATTGGCCTTGCGCACCGGCTCCATCGCCGCGTCGAGTTTCTCGACCACCGGCAGGATCTGGCTCGAATCGAGATCGGGCACGCGGCCCGAGACCACGACCGCGTCCTCTTCCGCAGAGATAAAGCGCCGCACGATCTGTTTTGGCAGCAGATCGACGTACTCCTTGAGGACCTTTACATCCGTGGTACCGGCCTTCTCCGCCAGCCAGCGGCGCAGCGTTTCCAGCGACCAGACATTGCCGACACCGGCCTGCTTTTCGATCAGCGCATGAACGTCGGCAATCGCCTTCAGTGTATCCGGCGCGTAGAGCGACTTGCCCTTGGGGAATTCGATCAGCACGTCGATGGGATTGGCGCCCGTCAGCTTGGCGTCGAGCCGGCTCGACGCTGCAACGGCCTGACGTTTGTCCGGTACCTGATCAGCCAGTCGGTAACGTGGCTCAAGGCTCGCATAGATGATGCCGAGACCGCCAACAACGACCAGCGCGACAAGGCTGTACAAACCGGGGCGCTTCACCATGCGCACCGCAATCCAGGCGCAGAAAGCGCGCAACGCTGAAACGCCCGCATCGGCACCACGGAATTTCGCGGCGAATGCTTCTTCCTTGCGGACCAGCAGCACGCCGAACACCGGCACCAGCGACAGCACCGCGAGCAGCGCGATGATCGTCGCAGCGAGGCCAGCTTCACCGAACGTGCGAATAAGATCAGAATCGGAGAACTGCAGCGCGAGGAAAGAGATGCCCGCGGTCGCATGCGTCAGCACGCAGGCCGGGCCGACAACCAGCACGGCGTTCCGGAACGCGGTGTACTTGTCCTCACCCGCAATCAACCTGTCACGTGCGGCAAAGGTGAGCTGCATCGAGTCCGAGAAGCTGATCACCATGATCAGCGGCGTCATCACGTTGAGGAACATGTTGAGGCTGAAGCCGGCCCAGCCGAGCGCGCCGAGCGACAACAGGATCGCGATCAGCGGCGGGAACGCCGCGATGATCATGAACGAAATCTTGCGGAAGAACAGGATGGCGATGATGCAACCCGCCAGCACGCCGGCCAGATTGTAGATGACGCCGTCGCGCTCGACCGCGTTGCGGATTTCGAGCTGCATCACCGGCACGCCGGAGAGCTGATACACGAGACCGGTGCCGTTAAGATTTTCCGCCATCGTCTTGCGGATTTCGCCGACGGTCTTGTTGAGACCCTTGCTGCTGACGACCTTGGGATCGAGCGAGACGACAATCAGCGCCAGCGTGCCGTCGTCCGACAGCAGCTTGCCGCGAATGATCTCGTTCGACTTCACCGTTTCGACGAAAGCCTTATAAGCATCGCCCTTCGGCAGCTCATTCGGGAACAGTGCCGCGGGCAGCTTGCCGGGCTCGGGCTGCTGCCGCGCCGAAAACAGCGAGATCAGGCCGGTCGTGCCCTCGATTAGTTGAACGTCGGTGACGAGATCGCGCACCTTCTCGAGCGAGTCGCGCTCCATGAGCGACTTGCCCTCGACGACCATCAGCACGTCGAATTCGCTGGACGGGAAGCGCTTCACCACTTGCTCGTACTGGCGGTACTCGCGGCTTTCCGACCGGAACAGCTGGCTCAGTGAATCGTCGATCTTGATCCGCGCCAGCCCGAAGGCGGCGCCGATGCAAAGCAGCGTGAGCACGATGCAGGAGAGGATCGGCGCCTTCAGCGCAATGAGGCCGATCCGCTCCAGTCCAAAGGCGATGCTCGGCGGGCGCTGCGCATCGGCGTCGCCCTTCGTCAGATTCTGATCGAGCATCTCGTCTCCGGTTTCACCGCCTGATGTGGGCCAAAGCACGGAGCCCGCTCAGGTTCAATGCAAGAACATGCCATAAATCAATAGCTTACGCGAGCCTAATGCGACCCGGAACGGCCAGCTCGGGCCGCGCCGGGCACCGTCTAGCAAATTCCGGCCGCCCCCGCGAGCCATGCGGGGTTATGGCGGCTGGTTTATGGCAAGGGAACACGACCAGGGGATAGGCGAGGTGGCGATCCCGGGAAGACTCGAACTTCCGACCTGCGGTTTAGGAAACCGCTGCTCTATCCGGCTGAGCTACGGGACCGTGTTCACGCATCGCGCGCCCGCGCTCATAGCAAAGCAGCAGCGGCTTCACCAGCCAGGCCGGCTTACAAGCCGTGCTTCTTGAATACTTCGCTACAGGCGTTGCCGAGCTTGCTGCGGTTCTGCATCAGGCAGCTCTGCACAGCCGAATCGCCATCGGCCATCTGCTGGCGGCAAAACCGCGAGACGTCGCGCGAGCACGCGTTCTTGTCGGCCTGGGACTGCGCAAACGCGCCGGTGGCGGACGCCAAAACAACTGCAGCAGCAAAAATCGATCGGAGCATCAATCTATCCTGTCATGGTGATGAAGCGGATCGCAGGTCAAACCCTGCGGTAATCCGAGGCACGGCTTCGAAAAACAGTGTGGTCAATACAAGGCAAATCATACCGTTCCGGTTAATGCGACTCGCGCGATTTTGCCGCGACACGCGGCTTTGGCGCCGGTTTGCCCTTCGTTTTGGCCAGTTCCCTGAAATCCGGCCAGACGCCACCCAGCGCACGCGTCAGATCGCTCGCCGCAATCCTTAGCAGACCCGCCATGGTCTCGATCTCCTGCGGGCCAAACCGCTCGCGCGGACCCGACAGCGACAGAATGCCGATGAACTGCCGCGACGGGCCGAACACCGGCGCGGCAACCGCCGCACAGCTCGGATCGCGCTCGCCGAGCGAAGTGGCCCAGCCCTCGGCGCGGATAGCGTCATAACGCGGGCCCTGCTCGCCGGTGAACGCCAGAATGATGTGCCCGCCCGCACCGGCGCGCAGCGGATACGAACCGCCGGCCTCGACGCGATCGAGCGTGGCGTGGCTGGAGTTGACGCGAAACAGGCACAGCCGTTCGTCCGGCCCCTGTCGCACATGAAACGATGCGCTCTCCGTGCCCTGAGCAACCAGGCCTCGCAGCACCGGCATCGCGTAATGCTGCAGCGTGTTCTTGCGCTCGAAGGCGGTGCCGAGCCGGAACGCCGTCAGCCCCAGATCGTAGCGGCCGTCGGCAAGACGCACGATGTATCCGGACCCTTCCAGCGAGCTGAGCAGCCGCAGGATCGTGCTCTTGTAGAAGCCGGTCTTGCGCGCGAGATCGGCCAGCGTGATCGGCGCGTCCGCCGTCTCGACCGCACCCACGATCGTCAGCGCGCGTTCGACCGCGGCAACGCCTGTTTCCTTGGCAGAGGATGTCGGATTCAGCATGAGCGCTTACGGCATAGTGACGTTCTTTTCAGCAGAACATACATTCTATTTCCATAGCGAAACGTCCGCAACCGCAACCCGCCGCGCGCGTATCCCAATGGGGCGCGGTAGGCTAAGAACCGGGCGCATCGCGCAAATCAGTCGGACAATGGCAACGACACGGACGTGGATATTGCCGCTCATCGCGGCAGCAATTTTCGGACTGGTGGCTCAGCCTGTGCGGGCGGCTGACGTCCCCTATAGCTGCTCGCTGACGCCCGACGGGCTCAGGGCCGACGTCTTCGTCACCAACACACTCGACCGCGAAGCGTCGTGCCTTGTGAATTGCAAATTCGCGACCGCCAAGTACGACGACAATCCCGAGATCACCTGCGTCAAACCGGTGCCGGCCGGCAAAGAGGTCGAGATGTGCATCCTGCGCTCGAGCAGCGGCGAGAAGATGCTGAAATTGACATCCAGCCGCGCCGACTGCACCCGTTAGAGCTCACAACGACCAAGCACATTCATGCCGGCAAACCGCATCCTCGTGGACCTGACCACTGCGTTCGACGAACGCAACACCATTCCGCATGGCACGACGCGGGTCGAACGCAAGCTGATCGAAGCCCTCGCCCGGCTTGGTCGTAACGACATCGCGTTCTGCCGCTTCGACAAGCGCAGCAGTCAATTCATTCCGCTGTCGGCGGCCGAAGCACTCGCCGCTGCCACCACCGTTCCCGTTGCGGATTCCCGCCGCGCGGCCCGCGTTTCGACTCGCAACCGTCCCGGCGTGAAGCAGCTCTATCAACTGGAGGTCTGGTTTCGCAAACGCGTGCGCGATCCGATCCGTCAGGCGCGCAGCAAAGCGCGTATCGAAAAAGCGCTGGTCGATACAACGGCAGCGTCAGCTGCCAGCATCTTCGACGACGGCACGATCCTGCTGCTGCCAGGCGAATTGCAGCGGCAGGATTTCGGCTTCCTGATGTCGCTGCGGCGCAAGCTGAACATCAAGCTTGCCTTCGTGTTCTACGATCTGCTCGACACGCTGACTGCCGACGATCCGCGCCTGCGCGATCCGGATGCAGCGAACATCCCCGGCAGCAACTTCGTGATGCGCGAGGCGTCGCTGATCCTGCCGATCTCGCATTACAGCGCCGGCGAACTGCGCAATTACGCCTCGGCTCACGGCATCGCGCTGCCGCCGGTCAAGACGATCCGGCTCGGTCATCAGATCGCCGACGCACCGGCGATCGACGGCGTCGACGGTCTGACACCCGGCGAGTTCGTGCTGACCGTGGGTGACGTGAACCATCGCAAGAACCACGCGCTGCTCACTGGCATCTGGGCGTCGCTGGCGCGCGAGCGCGGCACACCGCCGATTCCGCTGGTGATTGCCGGACGCATCGGCACCGACGGCCAGCCGCTGGTCGCTGCGGTGAAGACCGATCCGGCAGTTGCCGGCGCGATCCGCTTTCTCAGCGACGTCGACGATGCAAAGCTGCAATGGCTTTATCGCAACTGCCGCTTCACGCTGTTTCCCTCGCGCAGCGAAGGCTTCGGCCTGCCGGTGGTCGAGAGCTTCGCCTTCGGCAAGCCGTGCATTGCCTCCAACACGACGTCGATCCCCGAGGCGAGCCAGGGCATCGCCACGCACATCGACCCCGACGATGCGGCCGCGTGGCGGATCACGATCGAGCGCCTGCTCGATGATGATGCGGCACTCACAAGCGACAAGGCTGAGATAGCAAATCGCTTCCGTCCGACCTCATGGACCGACACGGCGCACGACGTGCTCGGCGCCATCGCGCACGAGCTGCAACGACAATCCTAACCGCGAACCTGTTGCGGCGTCAGGCCGGGCGGCCCCTTGCCCGCGGCTTCGGCGTCTCTGATCAACGCAACGATGCGGCCGGAGAGCGGCGCAGTAACGCCATGCTTGGCCGAGAGAGCAATGATCATGCCTTGAAGATGATCGATCTCGGTACGCCGTCCGCGCGTGAGATCTTCCCACATCGAGGAACGCGCTTTCGGATCGATCTTCACCATCGGCTTCGCGACGATCTGAAACAAAGCATCTGGCAAGCGGAGGATCGACGGCGTCCATGACGCGGGCAGCGGCGTGGTGGCGACGGGATGAATGCCCGCGGCTTTCAGCACAAGCAGCCCTTCAGCCATCTGATCCGCGAACAGGCTTCGCCACGCACGCTGCGCGAGTTGATCGCGCAGCGGCAGGTCGGACAGCGCATTCAGCGCGTTGTTGAGATTCACGAGCAACTTGCCCCACTGAATGCCGGTCATATCCGCATGCGGCTTCACACCGAGGCCCGGCACCGAGAGCTTGGCCGCCGTGCCGGCTTGATCGGCATCGATCAGAATGTCGCCGGAAGTGGCGCGATGATAGCGCCCCTCGCCCACCGCCAGCACGTTGAACGGCACCATGCCCGCCAGCACCGCGCGTCCGGGCAAATGCTGGCGCAGCAGCGTCGCGTTGCCGACGCCATTCTGCAAACTCACGATCACAGCATCCGGCGGCGCGTGCCGCGCGATCAATCCGGCGATCTCCGGCGTGTCCGAACTCTTTACTGTGACCAGCACGATAGCGGCGTTCGCGAACACGCTCGAGGCCTGCGACAATCCGAGTTTGCCCGCATCGATCCGTTCGTCGAGGCCCTCGAAGCTCGACAGCCGCAAGCCGTTGGCTTCGATCTCTGCAGCGATGCGTGGCCGCACCAGAAAGCGCACAGGGCGGTTCGCACGCGCGAGCATGCCGCCGACGAAGCAGCCGATCGACCCTGCCCCTGCAATCACAATCGGTCTGTCGTTCATGATCCCGTCCTTGCCGCCCGCCTGAATAGCACGCACCGGCCGCAGCAGCGATGGTGCCTTGTAACCGTCATGAGCGCTCCCTATTCTTGATCCCGCGGGGCGTGCGAGGGAGAGACCTATGGGCTTGATGGATATTCTCAACGGGATGCAGAACGGACCGCGTGGCGAGACGCAGCCCGGCAAGGGCGGCATGTCGCCGATGACGATGGCGATCCTCGCGCTGCTTGCCTACAAGGCGCTCGGCCATTTGCGCGGCGGACAGCCGCAAACGAAGCCCGCTGGCGTGCCGCCGCAACTGCCGCCCGGCGGCACAGTGACCGCAGGTCTCCCCGGTGGGCTTCCTGGAGGTCTTGGCGACATCCTCAAGGGTGGTGGCGCTGGCGGCGGTTTGAGCGACCTGATGAAGGGCGGTCTCGGCGGCCTGATCCTCGGCGGTGCAGCCGGCTCGATCCTGAGCGGCGGCCTCGGCGATCTGATGAAGCAGCTGCAGGACAAGGGTCACGGCGATGTCGCCGATTCATGGGTCGGCAAGGGCGCGAACAAGCAGATCGATCCGAACGATCTCGCCAACGCGCTCGGCGCCGATCAGATCAGCACGCTGCTCGACCAGACGGGCATGTCGCGCAACGAACTGCTGCAGGGCCTCAGCCAGTATCTCCCCGGCGTTGTCGACCAACTCACTCCGGACGGCCGCTTGCCGACCGAGGGTGAAGCATCGCGCTGGCTCTGATCGCTTTCATTGCGGCTGAAAGGACAACACCATGCTCTGGATCCTCATCGTCGGCTTTGTCGCCGGCATTATCGCTCGCCTGATCTCGCCGGGTCCGAACGATCCGAAGGGCTTCATCCTGACGACGGTGCTCGGCATTGCCGGTGCGTTTCTCGCGACCTTCGTCGGTCAGATGCTCGGCTGGTATCGCCCGGATCAGGGCGCCGGCTTCATCACCGCGACGATCGGCGCGCTCGTGGTGCTGTTCATCTGGAACAGGCTCGTCGCAAGCGGCCGGATCTCCGATCCCGGCAATCCCCGGGTATAAGTTGAACGAAAAGCCGGCCTCGCGCGCTGCGAGGCCGGCTTTGTCATGTCCCGATCAGACCGCGAGATGCATGCCTGCGTCCATGCGCACGTACTCGCCGGTCATGTGGCCCGACTGCGGACGCACCAGGAACGCCACGAGCTCCGCGATATCCTTTGCTTCGGATGCGAGCTTCAGCGGTACGCGCGATTTCACCTGATCGCGCAGCTGCGCCTGCTTCTCCGCGCCAACGCCCTTTTCGAACCACGGCGTATCGATATAGCCGGGGCAAACAGCGTTGACGCGGATCAGCGGCGCCAGTGCACGCGCCAGCGACTGCGTCATGGTGTTGAGTGCGCCCTTGCTTGCCGCATACGCGATCGACGATCCCATGCCGCGAATACCGGCAACCGATGAGATGCTCACCACGGCCGAAGCGCGCCCTGCCTTCTGCGCACCGGCTTCCAGCAGCGACCGCGCCGCGCGCGTCATCTGGAACGGGCCGATGGTGTTGACCGCATAGACCCACTGGAAATCTTCCGCCGACAGACCGTCGAGGTTGCTGTGCTGCACGTGCTTGGTGACGCCGGCATTGTTGACCAGCGCATGCAGCTCGCCCCACGGCGCGGCGGCGGCGACGATCTTCTTGCAATCTTCGTCCTTCGACACGTCGCCCTGCACGACGACGATCTCGGCGCCCTTGGCGCGGCAGGTGTCCGCCGTCTGTTCGGCTTCCTTCTTGCTCGACGAATAGTTGATGACGATGCGCGCGCCCTTGGCTGCGAGCAATTCCGCGGTCGCGGCGCCGAGGCCCGAGGCCGAACCGGTGACGATGACGTTGAAGCCTTCCATTGGTGTTTCCTTATTTTGTGGGCCGTTCGGCGAGAGGAGACAGGTTTATACGGAACAGACGGGGCGAGACCAGCGGCGCTGCAACAGGCCGGAGGCGGCACGCGAGTATAGTTTGCGCGTTCCGATGTTTCACCCAGCGAAACGGAAATTTTCGCGCATCCCGCATGCCGGAATGCAGACGGCCGCGCTTGTCACCCTCTTGCCTTTTCACCATCATGCCGCCAACCAAGCAGAAGCATCGGACCGCATGTGGCGCGGCTAACAGATGCGAACACGACAGGGAGTGAGCGTGGCGGAGAGTGACAACATCGTCGTCCAGACGGCCGAAAACATTTTCGCCGATCTCGCCGACTCTCAGGACATCATCCGCACCGGCAACGGCAGCTGGAAAGCGCCGCTCTGGAACGCGCTGAGCGAAGCGGGCCTGCCGCTCGCATGGGTGCCCGAGGAGCAGGGCGGTTCGGGTGCAAGCCTCGCCGACGGCTTCGGCGTGCTCAACGCAGCCGGACGCACGGCCATTGCAGTTCCGCTTGCCGAAACCATGCTCGCCGGCTGGCTGCTGGCGCAGGGCGGCATCTCCTCACCCGCAGATGCGATGACGGTTGCGCCCGCAGGCCCGCGCGACCGCATCACCGTCAACGCCGACGGCACGCTGACCGGCCGCGCCCGCGGCGTGCCGTTCGCGAAGGAGGCAAAGCACATCGCCGTGTTCGCCATCGGCGTGAAAGGTCCGTCGATCGCGCTGGTCGACGCCTCGGCTTGCACGATCATCTCAGGCCTCAACCTCGCCAACGAGGCGAGCGACACGGTGGTGTTCACCAACACGAAACCGCTCGAACTGAAACCGGCGAAGGACATCGACCAGACCGCGCTGATGCTGATGGGCTGCGTCGTGCGCAGCCTGCAGATCGCCGGTGCGCTGGAAACGATGCTCGAGATTACCGTGCGCTATTCCAACGAGCGCGTGGCGTTCGAAAAGCCGATCTCGAAATTCCAGGCGGTGCAGCACAACCTCGCCCGCCTCGCCTCCGAGACTGCAGCAGCGCTTGCGGCCGCGACCTCCGCCGCCGACGCCGTCGCCAATGCGGCGAGCTTCGACGATGCGGTGATGCTGGAAGCCGTGTCGGCGAAGATCCGCTGCTCGGAGGCGGCCGAGCGCGGTACCGGCATTGCACATCAGGTGCATGGCGCCATCGGCTTCACCTCCGAGCACATTCTGCATCGCCTGACGCTGCGCGCGCTCGCCTGGCGCGACGACTTCGGCAACGAAAGCCACTGGGCGGTCGAGCTCGGCAAGATGGTCTGCGCCCGCGGCGCCGACGATCTGTGGCCGCTGGTCGCCTCGCGATAAGACGGAAGGGAAAACATCATGACCTCCGCCCTTCGTTTCGATCCGATCCGCCTGCCGCCCGAGTGCGAGGAGCTGCGCAAGGAAGTGCGCGCGTTCCTCGCCGAGGAAATTTCGCGCGGCACCTTCGATCCGCACCATCCGTTCAGCGAGGAGAACGACAATCGCGAGTTCGCGCGGCGCGTCGGCGAGCGCGGCTGGCTCGGCATCACCTGGCCGAAGAAGTACGGCGGCCACGAGCGCTCGTACCTGGAACGCTACGTCGTCACCGAGGAAATGCGCGTCGCCAACGCACCGACGCGGCGCTTCTTCGTCGCCGACCGCCAGAGCGGGCCGGTGCTGCTGAAGTACGCGCCCGAGCGCATCAAGATGGATATCCTCCCGCGCATCTGCCGCGGCGAGGTCTGCTTCTCCATCGGCATGAGCGAACCGGGCTCGGGCTCCGACCTGTTCGCCGCGAAAACCAAAGCCACCAAGACCGACGGCGGCTACCTCATCAACGGCACCAAGATCTGGACCACGTCGGCGCACATCGCCGACTACATGATCGCCGTGTTCCGCACGTCGCCGCCGACGAAGGAAAACCGCCGTCATGGTTTGACGCAGTTCCTCGTCGACATGAAGACGCCGGGCATCAAGGTCAACCCGATCAACCAGATGAGCGGGCAGAAAGAATTTAACGAGGTCGTCTTCGAGGACGCCTTCATGCCGGACGATCACGTGCTCGGCGAGATCGACGGCGCCTGGAAGCAGGCGACCAGCGAGCTCGCCTACGAGCGCTCGGGCCCGGAGCGTTTCCTCGAAACCTATTACGTGCTCACCGAACTCGTGCGCTCGATCGGACCCAATCCGGATTCGCGCGCGGCCGAAGGCATCGGCCGCCTTGTCGCGCAACTGCACACCATGCGCCGCATGTCGGTGTCGGTCGCCGGCATGCTCTCCGCCGGCAAGGAGCCAGTGGTGGAAGCCGCGATCGTCAAGGACATCGGCACCTTGTGGGAGCAGGCGCTGCCGCATCGCGTGCGCGATCTCGCGGCGTTCGTCGATCCGGAATCGACCAACCATCCGGCGCTGAGCGAACAGCTCGCGTTCGCCACCAAGATCGCGCCGAAGCTCACCATCCAGGGCGGCACCACCGAAGTTCTGCGCGGCATCATCGCCCGCGGCCTCGGGCTGCGCTGACACTCACTTCGTCATTGCAAGGAGCAAGAGCGACGAAGCAATCCATGTCTACACACTGAGCTGGATTGCTTCGCTCCGCTCGCAATGACGCAAAACAAAGGCAGAGGAAAAATCATGGCCACGTACAAGGATATCGGCGTCGAGACCAAGGGTCACATCGGCATCATCGAGATCCGCAAGCCGCCGCTGAATTTCTTCGACGCGCTGCTGATCCAGCAGATCGCCAATGCGCTCGACGAGTTCGACGCCAATGTCGAAATTCGGGCCAGTGTTCTGTGCGCGCAAGGCAAGGCCTTCTGCGCCGGCGCCGACTTCAAGGACCCGAACCGCAAGGAAACCGTCGCGAAGCCCGATGGGAAAGGCGATCCTGCCGATAACCTCGGCTCGATCAGCCATCTTTACATCGAAGCCGTGCGCATCTATCGCGCCAAGAAGCCGATCGTTGCCGCAGTCCACGGCGCGGCCATCGGCGGCGGTCTCGGTCTCGCCGTCTCTGCGGACTTCCGTGTCGCCTGTCCGGAAGCGCGCTTCGCGGCCAACTTCACCAAGCTCGGCTTCCATCCGGGCTTCGGTCTCACGGTCGCGCTGCCGGAACTGATCGGCAAGAACAACGCCGAACTGATGTTCTACACCAGCCGCCGCGTCACCGGCGAGGAGGCGTACAGAATGGGCCTCGCCAACGTGCTGGTGCCGCAGGATCAGGTGCGCGCCGAAGCGATCAAGCTGGCCGAGGAAATCGCCGAGTGCTCGCCGCTCGGTCTTGTCTCCACGCGCGCCACCATGCGCGCCGGTCTCGCCGATCGCATCCACAAGGCGACCGAGCACGAATTGAAGGAGCAGACCTGGCTCCGCTCGACGGAAGACTTCAAGGAAGGCGTCAAGGCGACGGAAGAACGCCGCGTCGCCAACTTCAAGGGCCGCTAATTTTCGTCATTGCGAGGAGCGTTAGCGACGAAGCAATCCACGTACCGAATGCTTGGCTGGATTGCTTCGCTTCGCTCGCAATGACGACGACTACTTCGCGACCGGCACCACCAGTGCGTCGACGATCGTTACGCCCTCGCCCGCCGGATGCACCAGCACCGGATTGATTTCGATCTCGGCGATCGACGCAGCATTCACCGCCGCCACGTGCGAGAGCTTCGCCATCAGCCGTGTCAGCATGCCAACGTCTGCTGCCGGCGCACCGCGGAAGCCCTTCAGCAGCACCGACGCCTTCAGCTCATCGAGCATGGTCGCCGCTTCCGCCTCGGTGATCGGCGCGGGCCGATAGACCACGTCCCTGAAAAGCTCGGTGGTCACGCCGCCGAGCCCCGCCATGATCATCGGCCCGAAGGTCGCATCGATCATGGTGCCGACGATCATTTCGACGCCCTTCTTCGCCATCGGGCTGACGAGCACACCCTGAATTCTGGCGCCCGAGCGATGCTGCTTCGCGCCTGCAAGGATCGCGTCGTAAGCCTCGAGCGCCGCATCCTTGCTGGCGATGCCGACCTTGACGCCGCCGACCTCACTCTTGTGTGGAATGTCCGCCGACTGAATCTTCATAACCAGCGGAAAGCCGGTCTTCGCGACCGCCGCATCGAGCGCGCCGCGACCGATCACCAGAATTTCCTCCGGCACCGCGATGCCGGCCGTGCGCAGCAGTGCCTTGCTATCGTATTCGGAGAGCGCCGTTGGGCTGACATGCTTCGACAGATCGACGGTTCTGCCGTTGGTGGCGGGCGGCGCGAGCTTGAACGCCGCGTGCTTGCCGAGCTGTTGAATGGCCGCGCTCGCGTGCGTCAGGTTCGACAGGATAATCACGCCGGACTGCGCCAAGCCCGTTCGCGCGAAGTTCGACGGCAGCGTGTACGACCAGAACACATAGGGCTTGCTCTGTCGGTCGATCAGCGGCTTCAGCTCTTCCATTTTGAACGGCATGCGCGTTTCGCTCGCCATCGAGATGATGACGAGAACCGCGTCGACCTCGTCGGATGTCTCCAGCAGCTCCATCGTCTTCTGCAGCCCGCCCGAGTGCACGGCCTGCGCCGTGATATCGACCGGATTGCGCGGCGAACCGTAGGACGGGATCATGCCGCGGATGGCTTGCTGCACGGGAGCCGACAGCTCCGGCACGTTCATGCCTTTCATCGACGCTGCGTCCGCACCCCAGATGCCCGCCCCGCCGGAGACTGTGACGACCGCGATCCGATCGCCCTTCGGCAGCGGCGATGTGGTCAGCACAGCGGCGATCGCGACCGCCTCGTCGAGATCGTTCGAAACGATGAATCCGTACTTCGCAAACACCGCATCGTAGGCAGCGCTCCAGCCGGCCATACTCGCCGTATGCGATGCCGCCGCACGCTCGCCCGCGCCCGAGCGGCCGACTTTCGTGACGATGATCGGCTTGCCGATCTCGGCCGCACGTCTGGCCGCAGCGAGAAACTTGTCGGTGTCGCGGATGCCCTCGATGAACAGCAGGATCACATCCGTGTTCGGGTCCTGCACCATGTAGTCGAGGAATTCGCCGGCGCCGAGATCGACCTCGTTGCCGGTCGAGATCACCGAACTCAGCGCCACGCCCAGCGCACGCGCGCGATTGTAGATCGCAAAGCCGATGCCGCCGCTCTGCGCGACGATGCCGATGCGGCGGCGGCTCGCGATCAGGCGCGGCGCATCCGGCTTCACATCGACGGTCGGGCTGAAGGTGGCCGCGATCTTCGCCGGCTCGTTGTAAAAGCCCTCGGCGTTGGGGCCGGAGATACGCATCCCCGTTCGCTGCGCAATGCGCGCGATCTCGTCCTGCATGCCGGTCGCTTCGCCGCCCTCCTCCGCAAAGCCCGAGGAAATGATGACGGCGTTCTTCACACCGACAGCAGCACACTCTTCAAGCGCGCCGGTGACGAACCTCGCAGGGATGATGACGATCGCAAGATCGATTGGCTGGCCGATGGCGGCAACGTTCGGATAGCAGGCCAGCCCGTTGATATCGCCATAGTTCGGATTGACCGGATAGATCGCGCCGGGGAATTCGTTCTTGCGCAGAAAGTTCAGCAGTAACCCCGGAATCTTGTGCGCCTCGCGCGAAGCACCGATGATGGCGATACTCTTCGGCGAAAAGAACGTGTCGAGGGGATGGCTGGCGGTGGGCATCGCGTCCATTGAATCGCAGGTCTTTCGTTTCTACGTCGTCAGTTCGAAGTCGACACCGCTCAGCGCAAACACGTTGCCCTTCACCGGCAGTCCATTCGCCTTCGCACGAGCCAGAATGGCGTCCGGATCCGTGACCTTGAAGGTGAGCCCGCTCATCAGATCGGCCGGGCCTTTGACAAAACGGATCGTCGCATTCGGCAGCTTCACGTCCGTTTCGTTCGTCACCGGGTAGCCGATGATCTTGCTCCAGTGTGCGGCAAGCCCTTCCGGATCGGGACTCTCCATCGTGATTCCGGTCAGTTCCTGCGTCTCGTCCTGCTTGATGGCCTTGTGCCAGTCGGGGCCTGCCGGAGGATACGGGCCGAGCAGATTGTCGCTGTTAGCGGTGTGGTTGAACTCAATGAACGCGCCACGGCAATCGCGTGGATGCAACTGCACGCCGAGATAGGGGTGGCGATCGATCAGATGCGCGGTGCGCACGCCCATCGCTTCGGCGTTCTTTCCTCGCTCGCGCGGATCTTCGCACGAGAGAATCGCCATGTAGCCACCGCGCCCCTGCGTCTTCTCGACGAAACGCCCCGCGGCCGTGCCTTCCTTGATCGGCGCGACAACCTCGAGCAGCACGTCGCCGACCGGGACCAGGATGTTCTCGAGACCGAAGCGGCCGACGTTCGGATCGCGGTAGCAGATGTTCAGACCCATCACCGACGGAATATCGGTCGCCGCCGGCTCGATGTTCGCTGCGACCAGACAGACCTGACGAAGCCGCGTGGGAAGCGCCATGGCTGTGCCCTTCGTTGACTAGTGCCCGACGAACGTCGGCTTGCGCTTCTCGACAAACGCTTTCGAGGCTTCCTTGTGATCGGTCGTCTCGCCGCAGCGCGAGTGATGCATCGCTTCCGCATCGAAGCAGGCTTCGAGCGACAGCGTCTCGGCATTGTTGATGTTGCGCTTGATGTAGCCGAGCGTCACCGACGGCCCCTGCGCCAGCGACATCGCTACCTCGTGCGCCGCCTTGTCGATCTCCGCATCGGGCACGACCTTCGTCACCATGCCGAGGTCGAGTGCTTCCTTTGCAGTGAGAACCGGCGACATCAAATAGAGTTCGCGCGCCTTGGCGCTGCCGAGCATCTGCGTCAGGAAGAACGTGCCGCCGTAGTCGCCGGAGAAGCCGACCTTGGCGAAGGCCGTCGTGATTTTGGCGGACTCGCTGGCGATGCGCAGATCGCAGGAGAGCGCGATCGAAAGTCCCGCGCCTGCGGCCGCACCGTCCACCTGCGCAACCACCGGTTTCTGCATCTGATGCAGGATGCGCGAGACCTCCATGCCCTTGCGCAGCGTCGTCACCCGCTCTTCGAGCGGACGCGGTGTCGCCACCGCCATGGCCTTGACGTCGCCGCCGACACAGAACGTTCCGCCCGCCCCCTTCAGCAGCACCGCGCGCACGTCGCTGTCCTCCGCCGCACGGCGTGCCGCCTCGACCAGCCCGCGCGTCATGTCCGGATTGAGCGCATTGCGGCGATCCGGCCGGTTCATCGTGATAGTGAGAAGGCCGTTGTCGAGGTGCTGCAGGACGATGTCGCTCATGGGACTGAACCTTGTTGTTGGTTGAATGCGCGAGCGGCGCCCGCGAAGAAAGATGCGGCGGCGTCAGGACGCCGCCGCGAACGTTGTGGCCTTACTTCTTCACCAGCGGGCAGCGCGAGGCTGACAGCGGCTGGAAGGCGTCGTCACCCGAGATGGTCGTGAGCAGCTTGTAGTTGTCCCAGCGGCCCTTCGACTCCGACGGCTTCTTCACCTCGAACAGATACATGTCGTGCACCATGCGGCCGTCCTCGCGGATCTTGCCGTTCTTGGCGAACATGTCGTTGATCGGGGTTTCCTTCATCACCTTGACGACGGCTGCGGCATCGGTCGTGCCGGCCTTCTGCACGGCCTTGAGATAGTGCGACACCGACGAGTAGATGCCGGCTTGCGCCGACGTCGGCACGCGCTTGATCTTCTCCTGGAAGCGCTTCGAGAACGCGCGCGTCTCGTCGTTCATGTCCCAGTACCAGGCTTCGGCGAGCACCATGCCCTGCGCCGTTTCAAGTCCGACGCTGTCGATGTCGGTGATGAAGGCGAGCAGCGGCGAAACCTTCTGACCGCTCTTGGTGATGCCGAATTCCGCCGCCTGCTTGATGGCGTTGATGGTGTCGCCACCGGCATTGGCAAGGCCGATCACCTTGGCCTTCGAGCTCTGCGCCTGCAGCAGGAATGACGAGAAATCCGATGTGTTGAGCGGATGCTTGACCGTGCCGGCGACCTTGCCGCCCTGTTTCTGAATGACGCTGGTCGTGTCCTTTTCCAGGTCCTGACCGAACGCATAGTCGGCCGTCAGGAAGAACCACGAATCGAGACCCGTCTTCACCGTCGCGAGGCCGGTCGAGTTGGCCTGTCCGTAAGTGTCGAACACGTAGTGCATGGTGTAGGGCCCGCACGCTTCGTTCGACAGACGGATCGAACCCGGACCGTTGAAGATGATGATCTTGTTGCGCGCTTTCGCGATCTCGCCGGCCGCGAGCGCGGTTGCGGATGCAGCCACGTCGATGATCGCTTCGACACCCTGGTTGTCGAGCATGTCGCGCGCAATGTTCGCCGACACGTCGGCCTTGTTGAGATGATCGGCCGCGACGATCTCGACCTTGCGGCCGAGCACGCTGCCGCCGAAATCCTCGACCGCCATGCGCGCAGCCGTCGCGCTGCCTTCGCCGGTGATGTCGGCATAGAGGCCCGACATGTCGAGAATGGCGCCGAGCTTCAGCGGCGGATTGGATTGCGCGGATGCCGCACCGGCCGCGAACACTGCCGCCGCTGACAAGAGGTGCGTGAGGATTGTCTTCAAGGTTCTCTCCCTGTGTTGTCACCGCGATTTGTCGCAGCATTCGTTGTTGCTGCAATCATGGCGCAAGGGTCATGACGCAGCAAGCAGCTACCGCCATGCTCATGAAATGTCTCGCGCCAGTACGATTTCTCGCACTCGCGTTTTCTGTTCGCAGCACGCAGCATGGACCGATCATTTCCGTGAAATGGAAATCGGATGCGCGGTGGTTGGCTGTTTCGGTTTCGCCTATCGGAATTCACTCGCGGTGCAGCGGTGCTCACTGCGGCGTTGCTCAGCTGCGCGCCTGCACCTGCCTGCAACCTTCCCGCGCAGGGCGAAGGCCGCGTCAGCGCGATCATCGACGGACGCACATTCCGCCTCGACGACGGACGCGAGGTGCGGCTCGCAGGTCTCGAATTGCCGGCGTCCGCTCCTGATCGTCAGCGCGCGGCCGCTGTGCTCACCGCCCTGCTCGGCGGAGAAGTCGTTGCGCTGCGCGGAAGCGACGACGGACCCGATCGCTACGGACGGCAGATCGCGCTCGTCCGTCGCGACACCAGCGAAATGCCGGTTCAGGTTGCTCTGCTCGCGCAGGGCGCAGCGATGATGACGCCGTCCATCGATGCCACATGTTTGCCGCAACTTTCCGCCGCGGAAAATTCCGCCCGCGAGGCGCGGCGCGGCATTTGGGCCGGCGCGATTGCCTTAAAAAACACCGAAAGACCCGGCGATATTTTGGCCGCGATCGGGCAGTTCGGGGTGGTGGAAGGCAAGGTGCTGTCGGTCCGGCAGGCGGGTTCCGTGACGTATGTGAATTTCGGACGCCGCTGGACTGAGGATTTCGCGCTCACACTCTCCAAACGGACGGCTGCGGCGTTCGAGGACGCCAAAATTCCCCTAAAATCCCTCGAAAATCGGAAAATTCGTGTCCGCGGATTTATTGGACAGCGAGGTGGTCCGAGGATCGAGGTACTTAAGGTGGAACAGGTGGATGTGCTAAGCGAGGTGGAACCCGACCCGGGGCGTGGGCGCGTCCGGGGCGGTTCGCGATAGCGATAGGCTGAGTGGCGACGTTGACTTTGGACGTGGGACAAAACCGTACTGGCGCACGTCGGCTGCCGCCGATCGCGATTGCCCTTATCGGGGCCGCGATCGTGCTCGGCGGTTGCGGCGACATGACCCGCTTCCAGGCCGCCGTTGCGCCCGCCCCATCCGCCAAGCCGGCCCGCATCCTCAGCCAGACGCCCGCGACCGAGCGCGAGCATGGCCGCATCCTCGCCTCCTATGGCGGCACCTATGACGATCCGAAACTCGAGGCGCTGATCTCGAAGACGGTCGAGCGACTGGTCGCCGCATCCGAGCGGCCGGACCTCACCTACAAGGTGACGATCCTCAATTCCGGCGCGGTGAACGCATTCGCGCTGCCGAGCGGACAGCTCTACGTCACCCGTGGACTGATCGCGCTCGCCAGCGATACGTCGGAATTATCCTCGGTGCTGTCGCACGAAATGGCGCACGTGCTCGCCAAACACGCCGCGATCCGCGAGGACGAAGCGCGGAAGCAGGCGCTTGTGACGCGTGTCATGAACGAGATGAGCAACGATCCGGAGCTCACTGCGCTGGCGCTGGCAAAAAGTAAACTGACGCTGGCGAGCTTTTCGCGCGCGCAGGAGTTCGAGGCCGACGGCATCGGCGTCGGCATCTCTGCGAAAGCAGGCTTCGATCCGTTCGGCGCTGCGCGCTTCCTGACGTCGATGGAACGCAACGCCGCACTGAAGGCGCCGCGCTCGAATCTCGATCCGCGTTCGCTGGACTTCCTGTCGTCGCACCCGGCGACGCCCGAGCGTGTGCAGAACGCGCAGGCTAATGCCCGGCAGTTCGTGTCGCCGGAAGCCCGTGAGCGCGACCGCGAGACCTACCTCGCCGCCATCGACAACATCGTCTATGGCGAGGACCCAAGCGAAGGCTTCGTGCGCGGCCGCCGCTTCATTCATCCGAAGCTCGGTTTCGCTTTCACGGCTCCCGACGGTTTTGCGTTGGAAAACACTGCTCAGGCGGTGATCGGCGTCCGCGAAGGCGGCACGCAGGCGATGCGCTTCGATGTGGTGCGGGTCGGACCCGACCAGACGCTCAGCGACTATCTCAATTCCGGCTGGATGGAGAGCGTCGACAAGACCTCGACGGAAGAAATCACCATCAACGGCTTCCCGGCCGCAACCTCGACGGCCCGCGGCGACCAGTGGCAGTTCCGCGTCTATGTGATGCGCGTCGGTACCGACGTCTATCGCTTCATCTTCGCTGCACGCCAGCGCACCGTTGAAGCTGACCGCAACTTCCGTGAAACCGTCAGCTCGTTCCGCCGGCTCACGCTCGCGGAAGTGCAGGCGGCGAGGCCGCTGCGCGTCAAGGTCATCACGGTGCAGCCGGGCGATACGGTGGAATCGCTGGCGAACCGGATGGCGAATATTGACCGCGCGGTGGAGCGTTTCCGTTTGCTCAACGGCCTCGACGCCAAGGGGAATGTGAAGGTGCGCGACCCCGTCAAGATCGTGATCGACTGACGCACCGACAAC
>FRDC01000849.1_pt1 | contig 22248 bp, 28 predicted proteins | sample 1106171 | NCBI WGS metagenome assembly FRDC01 (sample SAMEA3930566, study PRJEB13176) | freshwater metagenome | biome: Drinking water system; feature: drinking water; material: water | place: Singapore | collected 2014-12-20 | reverse complement strand
GCGACGCGCCGGACCTCGTGCAGCGCCAGTGGGTGAATGCCCGCACCGGCGAGGTGATCGAGACCCCGGTCGGCATCGATCCCGGCTGGGCTCACAATCCCGGCCAGGTCAGCCGCACCGGCCAGGCCGCGCAGATGCAGGCGACGAGCCAAAGCGCGCTCGCCGCCCGCATGCAAATCGCGCTGCGGGCGATCGGCACCGCCGCCGCGGCGCCGCCGGCAGCCGGCTGGACGCGCGCGAGCCGCATCGCCGATGCCGCGCGCGATCTCTCGCAGCGATTCGGCGTGCTGTTCGATCTCGGCCAGCCGAAGCCACATCCGGCATTCGGCCAGCGGCACCGCCGCGCCGACATGCTCGACACCCTCAACATGGTGGGCGAGGAGCTCGCGCGGCTCGCCGCCGCCGGGTACCCAGCACTCGCCCGCGGCGTGCGCATCCTCGAATTCGGCCCCGCGCGCAACTCATACGGCACCTCGACGCAGGGCGCGCTCGGCAACGGCGATCGCCTGGTCGCCATCGCCGGGCAGAACTTTCTGGCGCCGGTTAACCTCAATGCCCACGGCATACCATTCAGCGTCAAGCACTACAGCGCCTCGGTGGAAGAAGGGCGCCGCTGCACGCTGCGCCACGAAATCGCTCATTGCATCGGCGAGCGCGCCGTGCGCCAAGCACTGGCCGCTCTCGACGGCACCCCCGCGCTCGGCGGGCTGCCGATGAATCAGTGGGCCTTCCGCAACCTCTCCAGCTACGCGGGAACGAACCTCAATGAATGCCTCTCCGAAATCCTCGCGCGCTACCTCGCGCCCAACTACGTCCGCGGGACGCTCCCGCCGGAAATCGAAGAAATCGCCGAAAAAGCCGCGCAACGCCAATATCCCGGCCAGTAGGCCGGACCGCGATCCGCGCCCCGGCGAGGTCGATCGCCCGGCCTCGCGCGAGGAGTTCTATCGCGACACCGGCCCGATCGAGGACATCGACGGCGACGGCAGCGCCGATGAGTGACGGCCTCACCCTCACCGTCGATTCCGCCAGCCCGGCGATCGCCGCGCTGCGGCAACTCGCTGCGCGAGTGGCCGACATGACTCCCGTCATGGAGGACATCGGCGCCTACCTCGAGTCGCAGATACAGCAGCGCTTCGATCTGCAGTCGGACCCGCAGGGCGCATCGTGGGCACCGCTCGCCCCGGCCACGCTCGCCTCCTACGTGCAGCAGCATCGCGGCGTCGTGCCGGGATCGCTGCTCAACCGCACGGGACTCATGCGCGGCGGACTCTCCCATCGCGCCACCGCCAGCCAGGTCGAGGTTGGATTCGCGGTGCCGTACGCCGGCTACCACGAGTTCGGCACGCAGCGCATGCCGCGCCGCGGACTCATCACCGCCGACCCGGAGACGGCGACTCTCGCCGCCGACGACGAGCAGGCCATCGTCGCCATCGTCGCCGCGTACCTCGCCCCATGAGCCGCGTCTCCGCACAGCGCACCCCCGAGCCTCGGCCCGAGCCCGGCGTCGTCGAGCGCATCATCATCCACTGCACTGGCAGCCGCGACGGCCGCCGCAAGCCGCTGGAGGAGATCGATCGTGACCACGGCCTGCGCGGCTTCGCGCGCCGCCCACAGTGGCGCGCGCGCATGAATCCCAGGCTGCTGCACATCGGGTATCACTGGGTCATCCAGCCCAATGGCGCCTGCCACTCCGGCCGTCACACGAGCGAACTCGGCGCACACGCGCGCGGCTGGAATCAGCGCTCGCTCGGCGTCTGCATAGTCGGCACCACCCGCTACACGCTCGGCGCGTGGACGGCGCTCGCCTCCCAGGTGGCATTCCTCTGCGCGCATTTCGCGGTGCCGCTCGCGCCGATCTCCGGGCCGCGGCACATCGGCGTCGGCGGACATCGCGATCTCTCCCCCGATCGCGACGGCGATGGCCGAATCGAGCCCGACGAGTGGGTGAAGACCTGCCCCGGATTCGATGTGGCCGACTGGCTCGCCGGTGGCCTGCGTCCGCCGCCGCAACACGTGTTTGACCCCTCCCTCGGAGACTGACATGCGCGCCACCCTCATCGCATCGCTCGCCGCCCTCACGCTCGCCGGCTGCGCGAGCAGCATCCTCCCGCAGTTCGAGCGCGCGAATCGGCTCGACTGCCACTACACCCGCGACGGCATCGAGTGGACGATCGACTGCCAGGCCGCCGGCCGCATCGCCGTCGAGGACGGACTCCCCTCCATCCCATGATCCCCGCGACTGGCGCGGACATGCCCCTACGCCGGCGTAGGAGGCCGCACAGGCGATTTCCGGGCCGCAAGCCATTACCCCACGGCCGCCGCCGCCGGTAAAAATCTAAAGATGGTCTAAACGGGTTCCCGGGCACGTTTACCGGGAGCCGACGATCCGCCGCGAGGCGGATTTTTTTCGCCCCCGGACGCGCACATCCTGCGAGCGGGCGCGCAAGGTCCTTGCGCGGAGGCGCGCTGCAAACGCGCGCAGACATACGAAATCATGCGCGGCATGTCGATCCGTATCGCAGCCTGCTACGCGCAGATCGCCGCCGGCGACCCGCCCGCGCGCCTCAAGCTCATCCCCGCGGGCGAGTTCCGCGGGCTCGATGGGCGAGGCGCCGGCGATCGCCCCTGGCTGCTGGATGCGCAGGGCGCCGCGCGATGCGTGCGCGCGCGCCGCGAGCAGGCCACCGACCTGGTGATCGACTACGAGCACCAGTCGCTCCAGTGCGGCGGCAACGGCATGCCCAACCCCGCCGCCGGCTGGATGGGCCAGATGGAGGCCGCCGACGACGGTCTCTACGCGCTGGACGTCCGGTGGACCGCGCGCGCCGCGCAAATGATTCGCGACGGTGAGTACCGCTATCTCTCTCCCGTCTTCGAGTACGAGTTCCAGTCGGGCCGCGTCATCCGCGTCTTGAGCGCCGCCCTCACCAACACCCCCAACCTCGACGAAATCGGCGACATCGCACTGCGCGCTGCCGCCCATCGTCGGCTGTCTCAGGAGATCGTCGTGCCGCTCGACACCGCCATCGCCACCGCCCTCGGCGTCGCCGAAGACGCCACCGCCGACACTGCCGTGGCCGCCATCGCCGCGCTGCGCCGCCAGGCCGACACCCCCGACCCCGCCAAATGGGTCCCCGCCACCGCCGTCGCCGCAATGCAGGCGGATATCGCCGCGCTGCGCACCGCGCAGAGCGCGGCGGAAGTCGCGCAGATCATCGACGGCGCGATGCGCGAGGGCCGCCTCGTCGAGGCACTGCGCCCGTGGGCCGAGAGCCTCGGCCGCAGCAATCCGCAGGCGCTGCGCGACTACGTCGCCGCCGCCCAGGCCATCCCCGCTCTCACCGGCACGCAGAGCGGCGGCCAGCCCCCCGCGGGCGGCGACCCGGCCGCGCAGCTCACCGAGGCAGAGCGTGAGGTGGCGGCGAAACTCATGATCGATCCGGCCGCAATGGCGGCGCAAAAAGCGCTCGCCGCCCGCGCGCACTGATCACCCCAGCCCGACCACAGTAGGAGCAGCGCCCAATGGCAGCCCTCACCACCGACCGTGACACCCTGCGCCGCGATGCGGTGGACTTCGTGTTCCCCGTCGCCGCGAACACGGTCATCTATGCCGGCAGCATCGTGTGCGTCAACAGCTCAGGGCTCGCGACCCCCGGCGCGGTCAGCACGACCCTGAAGTGCGTTGGTGTCGCGCAAAAGCGCGCCAACAACAACCCTGGCGCCGCGAGCGCCATCAGCGTCGAGGTACGCCGCGGCTGCCACCGGTTCGCCAACTCCAGCGCCGGCGATCTCATCGCGCTGGCGAACGTCGGCGCCGACTGTTTCATCGTCGATGACCAGACGGTCGCACTGACCAACGGCGCCAGCACCCGCAGCGTCGCTGGAAAGATACGCGACGTCGACGCGATCGGTGTGTGGGTCGAAATCTGACCTGCGGCCATTGCCCCCCTATCCTGAGAGGACAGCATGATCATCAACTCCGCCAACCTCAAAGCCCTGTACCTCGGTTGGCAGACCGCCTTCCAGCAAGGCTTCCGTTCGACGACGCCCGAATGGCAGAAGGTCGCCACGATGGTGCCGTCGACCACGCAGACCGAAGAGTACGGATGGCTGGGGCAGTTCCCGCGACTGCGCGAATGGGTGGGCGATCGCCAGATCGCCAACATGCGTAACTACGGCTACACCGTGGCCAACAAGGACTACGAGGGCACGGTAGCAGTCGACCGCAACTCAATCGAGGATGACCGCTACGGCGTGTACCGCCCGATGATGGCGGAGATGGGGTATGGAGTATCCACGCACCCCGACGACCTCGTCTTCTCGCTGCTCTCTGCCGCCTTCACCACGCTCTGCTACGACGGACAGTTTTTCGTCGACACCGATCACCCCGTCGGCTCTGGCACCGTCAGCAATAGTGGCGGCGGCTCTGGCGCCGCGTGGTTCTTGTTGGATACCACGCGGCCCCTCAAGCCTCTCATCTATCAACTGCGCCGCGAGTTCAACATCGTCATGCTCGGCGCCGACCCGACAGACGAGGAGATCTTCAAGCGCAAGCAATTCTTGTACGGCGCCGATGGTCGATGCAACGCCGGATTCGGCTTCTGGCAGCAATGTTTCGGGTCGAAGCAGACACTCGACATCACCAACTACAGCGCTGCCCGCGCGGCAATGCGCGGCTTCAAATCTGACGAGGGGCGGCCCCTGAACATCCAGCCGAACCTGCTCGTAGTCGGCCCCTCGAACGAAAAGGCCGCCCTCGAAATCACCGCCGCCGAGCGCAACGCCAGCGGCGCGGACAACGTATTCCGGGGCACCGCGCAACCGGTCGTCAGCGGCTGGCTCGCGTAATGGGCCGCCGCGCCACCCCATCCTCCACCAGCGGACCCGAGGCCGAGCAATCGGCCGTTGCCGCCCTCCGCGTGACGCTCGTCGGGGTCACGCGGAGCGGCGGGTTTTATCGCTGCGGCCGCTACTGGACCGCCACCCCGGTGCTCGTGCCGGTCGGCTCCCTCACCGAGGACGAGATCGCGCGGCTGCGCGCGGAGACGATGCTCAGTGTCGAGGACCTCACCGCCGAGAACATCGAGCAGCTTCGCGCGTCAGCCGCCGCCGCCGAGCAAGCCGGCTAACGCATGGCCTACGCCACCCGCGCGCAGATGATCTCTCGCTTCGGCGAGCCGCAGCTCATCGCGCTCACCGATCGGCTACCGCCGCTCACCGGTGCCATCGTCGACAGCGTGCTCGATCAGGCGCTGGCCGATGCGAGCGGCGAGATCGACACCTATCTCGCCGCGCGGTACGCGGTGCCGCTCGCCACCGTGCCCGAAGTCATCGAGCGCATCTGCTGCCAGATCGCGCACTACTACCTGCACGCCCAGGTCGCCACGCCGAAGGTGGAGGCGGACCACAAATGGGCAACGCAGTTGCTGCGCGCGATCGCCGCCGGCGATGCCGCGATCGGCACCACCGATGCCGGCGCCACCCAGGCGCCCGCCGGCGATGCCGTGCAGTTCGCCGCGCCGCAGCGCGTCTTCGCGCGCGAGACCTGATCGATGCTCGACGCCGACTACCTCTGCGCCGAGCCGCTACTCCGCGCGCATCTCGCCGAGGCAGTGCCGGAGCTCAGCGCCGTGCTGAGCGCCGCCGACCTGGCGGCCGCGCAGCGCACGCAGTGGCCCGCGCCCTGCGTGTACATCGTCTACCTCGGCGACACGCGCGGCGGCAGCGAGGCCGGCGCCGGCGCCGTGCAGATGTTCGCGCAGCGCTGGGCTGTCGTGCTCGTCGTCTCCAATGTCGCGCAGCCGCTTGCCGGCGAGCCGGCGCGATCCATCGCCGGCCCGTTGCTGGCCAAGATCATCCGCGCACTCGCCGGCTACTCACTCGATACCGGATGGCGCGGCCTGCGCCGCGAGTCCAGCCCGCCGCCGCGATACGAGCCCGCCTTCGCGCACTTCACTACCGTGTGGAGTGTCGCGCTACCCACTGGAGCCCTCGCGTGAAAGACACCGCAGCCCCGGCGCAAACCGTCGTCGAAGTCATCCTGCTCCAGCCGCACGAGGACGCCGGCGTACTCCACCAGCCCGACGCACACCTGTGGCTGCTGCCAGAGCAGGCGCAGTGGCTCATCGACATCGGCGTCGCCCGCCGCGCCTGACCGCGGCACCGAAATAGGACACTGACATGCCGTACTACTCAGGCCAGGGCAAGCTCTACGTCGCCACCGTCGTCAACGGCGCGATGACCACCGGCATGCGCTTCGTGGGCAACGTGCCCGCGTTGTCGATCTCGCTGGAGACCGACATCGTCGAGCACAAGGAATCCACCAGCGGGCAGCGGCTCACCGACCTGCGCGTGACGCGCGGCAACAGCGCCAGCGCGTCGCTGACGCTGGAGGACATCAGCGCGAAGAATCTCGCGCTCGCCCTGTACGGCGCCGACAGCACTATCGCCAGCGGCAGCGTGACCAACGAGGTTCTCTCGCCGGCGAGCGGCGTGGTCGCCGGCGATTTCTTGCGCCTCGCTGGACAGGACGTGTCCAGCGTGGTCATCAAGGACTCTGCCGGCAGCCCCGCGACCCTCACCGCGGGCACCCACTACCGCGTGAATTCGGCCAAGCACGGCAGCATCGAGATGCTGAATGTCACCGGTTTTACGCAGCCCTTCAAGGCGGATTACAGCCGCGCGCAGGTGACCAACATCAACATGCTCACCGCTGCACGGCCCGAGCAGTGGTGGCACTTCGAGGGGTTGAATACCGCCGACGGAAACAAGGCGGTGCTCATCGACCTCTACAAGGTCTCGCCGAGACCGATGCAGAACCTCGCGCTGATCTCGGATGAGGTCCAGCAATTCGTCTGCGAAGCGGGAGTGCTCTACGACGGCACCAAAGTCGCCGACACCGTACTCGGCCAGTTCGGCCGCGTCGCGCTGATGGCGTGATCGCCGAATCGACGAGGACTGACCCGTGCCATTCCTCGTCGATGAGCTGCTGGAGACCGGCGGCGCCAACGTCAATCTCCAGTCCCACACCGCCGACACCGGCGGCCCGTGGACGCGCCATCCGCTGTTCGGCACGAACACCACGGTGCAGGGATCGAGCGCGGGCTACGCCGTGTGCGCAAGCCCCGGCAATGCCTCGATGTACTACGCGCCGGCGGGCGCAGGCGACACGCAGACCATCACGGCGGATCTGTACTGCATCCTCGCCACCGATAGCTCGCGCGCGGGCTGCGTCGTGCGCTGCGACACCTCGACCGACGATGCGTACTGGGTGCGTATCCGCCCGAGCACGAACCTGCTGGAGGTCCATCGCCGCGACGCCGGCGCCACGGTACTGCTCGCTACCGCGAGCGTGACGGTGCCGCTGAATGCGGCGGCGACGCTGGTGGTGACCGTGGAGACCGTGGGCAGCACGGTTGAGGTCAGCGTCACATACAACGGCAGCAACCCGACGCTCACCGACGAGGGCGCGACCAACGTCGATGTGTCCGCGAACAAGGTCATCGACTCCAGCACGAGCCGCAAGACCGGCGGTCGCTGCGGCCTCGTCACCGCGACGGCGAACCAGCGCTACCTGCGCGTTGAAGTGGCCGACGCATCGGTCGTCGTCAACGCCGACGCCGCAAGCGCCATCGACTGGCAGAGCGCCGCCGTCGCCGATGCCACGCTCTACGCCGACTGGCTCGGCAGCCCGCTCGCGGACGCGGCGATCCCCACCGAGTGGCAGGGCACGGTCCGCATTGACGGCGCCGTGCCGGAGGACTGGGTGCGCCTCACTCAGCGCGACGCGGCGATCGCCATCACATGGCTCCGCGCGCTTGCGCGCGACGGTCTCGCGCCGATCGAGTGGGGCGGCAGCGTTACCGCGATCGCCGGCGACGGCGCCGCGCCGATCGAGTGGCTTGCCGCGCGCATCGCCGACGGCACGATCCCCATCGACGGTCTCGCGCAACGCCTCATTGACGCGCTGCTGCACACCGAGTGGGGCGGCGCCGCCGCGAACGTTCTGCCGCAGCGCGTGTGGCATCTCGCCCCGCGACCCCCATTCGCGCACATGCCACGGCGCAGCTTCACCTGGCACCTGCCGCCGCGCCGCACCTCGCACTGACTGAGAGACGACGATGCCCATCATTGCCACCGACATCAATTTCTACGGCTCGGCCACGATGCCGCTGGACGATACGACGACGAACATCGGCGGCGCGATCGACACCACGCGATCGATCGTGTTCGAGGACGTCACGCCGAGCGGCAACATCCAAATTGTCTCGACGCTCGGCGGCGACACCACGCAGACCGTCACCGTCACCGGCCGGGATGCGGCCGGTGTACTCATCAGCGAGACCAAGACGCTGAATGGACAGACGCCCGTGGCGATGACCACGAACACGACGTGGGAGCGACTACTCCGCGCCGTCAAGTCCGCTTCCACCGGCGGCGTGGTCGCGGTCGAGCAAGTCACCGCCGGGCACAGCGGCACCGCACAGGCCGGCGGCGCGCAGCAGATCACGCTCGCTGCCGGGGCGAGCGCAACAAACAATGCGTACCGCGGCTGGATCATCCGCATTACCGCCGGCACCGGCGCGGGCCAGATTCGCAGCATTACGGAGACCGACCAGGCGCAGGCCTACAACGGCGCCACGAAAATCGCGACCGTCAATCGCGCGTGGAGCGTGCAGCCGGACAACACGTCGCAATACCGGATCAGCCCCGGCATGCTGTTCGATCTGACGCCGCACCAGATCATGGAAGTGCGGCGGCCGTTTTACGCCGCCGTCGCGGATGCGCCAGGCGGCGCGGCGAGAACATTCCACGAGAAAATCTTCGTGAAGAACTCGCACGCGACGCTCACCCTAACCGCCGCGCAGATCATCGAGCAGGCCGACCCGAGCGCGGTGATCAGCTTCGCCGTCGAGTCATCCCTCGGCGGCAGCGACACCAACGGCGCCGGCAACAGCCGACTCGTCGCGCCGGGCGGATACACGTTCGACAGCGCGGCGAAGAATGTGGCCAACAGCCAGAACTTCACCGCCCTCGGCGTGCAAGGCGTCTGGCTGCGGCTCACGCTCGCGGCCGGCGCGGCGCCGGCGAAGAGCAGTGTCACGCTGCGCTGCGCAGGGAACACCACGTGACCTACGCGCTGCCCCGACTGCCGAAATGGCCCGCCGAGGCCATCGACTACGAGATCAATTGCGCGGCGGAGCTCACCGGTGGCGAGACCATCGCCAGCGTGGTCTCGATCGTCTCCGAGCCGACCGGGCTCACCTTCGGCGCTGCCACGCTGAACGCCACCGCGAAGAGCTACGGTGGCCGCGCCGCAAGCCCGGCGAATACCGTCATCACCACCCGCATCAGCGCCGGCGCCGGCGCCACGAAATACAAGGTGCGCGCCACCTACACCACAGCCAGCGGGGAGACCCGCCAGGCGGTGGTGCAACTGGACGTCCTGTGATACCGCCCTACGTCGCGCAGCTCGAGACGCTGCTGGGTGCCACGCCCGGCACGCTCACCCTCGGCGCCATCCCGTGGGTGATTCGGCCGCTCAAGCTCGATGCTATTCCCGCGCTGGCCACCCAGTGGGACGCCATCCGCGTCAAGGTGGAGACGGCGCAAGGCCGCGGCGAGACGGTGGACTGGCCCGCGGTATTTGCCGAGCGCGCAACGCTGATGGCGCCCGCAGTCGCGGCCGCCACCGGCCGCACGGAGGAGGAGTTCCTCGACCGCAACACCGCCCACCAGACGGAAATCGTCTCGGCGCTGCTGCGGACGAACACCGAGTTTTTCGCCGGCGCGCTGGCGCCGGCGGTCATCAACGCGGGTGCGTCCATGCAGGACGTACTGGACGCATTGAAAAATTCGCCGGTGGTGAAACCGCCGGCCGGACTCGCTGGAGCGAAATGAGCACCCCCACCGAAGAACTCGACAGCTTATTCGGCCACGCGCCGAAGCTGCTCACCCTCGGCGGCGCGACGTACCGCGTACGCCCCGTCACGCTGCGGCAGCTGCCGGCATTCGCGCGCCTCTTCGAGGCACTGGTCCCGGCCGGGCAGCAGGTGGCCGAGATCACCCTCGCGCGCGTCGCGGAACACTCATCGCTCATCGCCGAGACGCTCGCGGCACTCACCGGGGGCACGCCCGATGCCATCCTCGATCTCGACGCGGACGATCTGCTGCGCCTGGTCGGCGCCTTGATCGCGGAGAACATCGATTTTTTCGCCCGGCGGATCGCCCCGGCGCTGGGCGATATCGTCACGGGCATCAGCGCCGCCCTCCCGCCGGCGAGTGGGCAGCCGCCGTCGCCGAGCTCGTCGCCTGCGGCCACCGCATAGCCGACATCGGCGACTACACCCTCGCGCAGATGCGCGCCTACCTCCGCGCCGCCCGGGCGCAGCGCCGCACCGAGCTGCTGACCGCGCGCGCGGTGCAGCACGCCGACGCGAGCCAGTTCCGCCGGCTGCTGCGCGGCTTCGACGCGCCCGAGTGATCGCGCCGTGACCGACATCAACCTCCGCCTCGTGCTCTCGGCGCAGACCGCGCAGATGGAGCGGGCGCTCGCCGGCGTGCGGCGCACGATCGGCACGCTGCTCGGCGGCCTCACCGCCGTACAAATCGGCCGCGCATTCGTGCGCGCGGCGGATGATGCGCAGCTTCTCGCGGCGCGGCTCAAGCTCGCCACCCGCGGCGCGGATGAGCTCGCCGCCGCGCAGCAGGCGCTGTTCGCGACTGCGCAGAAATTGCAGGTGCCGCTCGCCGATCTCGTCGGCAGCTACACCCGCTTCGCGGACGTCGTGCGCGCCAACGGCGGCGGCGTGCGCGAGACGGTCGATCTGGTCGATGCGCTCGCCGCATCGGCCCGCCTCTCCGGCGCCACCGTGTCGGAGGCCGCCGCCTCCGTGCAGCAGTTTGGCCAGGCCATGCAGTCCGGCCGGCTTCAGGGCGACGAGCTGCGCAGCGTTTTGGAAAACAACCGCCGCCTCGTGCAGGCACTGACCGCGGCGCTCGGAGTATCGGTCGGCCAACTGCGCGAGATGGGCGAGGCGGGGCAGCTCACCAGCGACGTGGTGCTGCGCGCCATCCAGTCGCAGATCGGCGTCATCCAGGCCGAGGCGGCGACGCTGCCGCGCACCGTCGCCGGCGCGATCGTGGAACTGCGCAACAGCCTCGCCGCGGCCGCCGACACCGCCAATCGCGCGAGCGGGCTCACCGCCGATCTCGCCACGGTCATCGGCGCGGTGAGCACCGGCATCGCCGACATGGCGCGTGCGAGCGCCGATGCCGGCACGCAGCTCGATCGGCTCGGCCGCGTCGATGCGCTGCGCGAGATTGCGGTCGCCATCGGCACCATCGTCGATGGCATCCGGCTCGCCGTGCGGCTGCTCGCGCAGTTCGCGGACTCGGTGAGCGTGATCGCGCAGGACCTTGCCGCGCTCGGCGCAATCGCCACTACTGCACTCGATTTGCGTCGCGGCGTGCGCGAGCGCGCCGAGGGCATCCGCGCCATCCTGGAGGAGCGCAATCGCCGCGTCGAGGAGGCCAATCGGCGGTTCGAGGCGCGCTTTAACGCGCCGGTAGACCTGCTCGAAAACCGCATCCGCGCCGCATTCGACCGCGCCGCGAGCGGCGGTGCCATCGGCTCCGCGCGCGGCCCGCTCAATCTGCGGCAGTTCGAGCAACAGGCCACCGCCGCCGCCGGTGCGCGCATCGCGCTGCCGGGCGCCACCGGCGGCACCCGCACCCGCCGCGGCGGCGACGAAACGGACGCCCTCGTGCGCGCCGCCGAGAGCGTGCAGGAGCGCGTGAGCGACGCGCGGCTACAGATGCAGCAGACCGAGCTCGCGCGCGCCACCCGCGCGCTGGAGGAGTCACTGGCGGCCCGATTGCTGAGCGAGGCAGATTACGAGCGCCAGCGCGCGCAACTCGCCGCCGACGGCATCGACGCCGAGATTGCCCGCGCGCGCGAATCGCAGGTGCGGCTGCGCGAGATCGCCGGCGACACCGGGCGCGCGGCGGATGAGCGACTGCGCGCGAGCGGCGAGATCATCGGGCTCGATGCGCAGATCGCGGAGCTCGAGCAGCGCCGCGACGCCGAACTCGCCGCCGGGGCGCAGCGCGCGCTGGAGGCCACCCGCGACCTGCGCGCCGAACTCACCGCAGTGCGCGAGGAGCTCGCCGCCGCCGGCGAGCGATCCGCCGCCGATCTGCTCGCTGCCTCCCAGCGCGGACTGGCACCACTGCGCGATCGCCTCTCCGCCGCTGGAGACACCGCCGGCGTGGCCGACGTGGATCGGCTCGCCGCGCTGCGTGCCGCGCAGGCGGAATTGGATGCGATGCGCCAGCGCGCCGATCTCGTGCGCGAGCGCGGCGACACCGCCGAGCAGCGCGCCATCAACGCGCGCAAGGCGGGGCTCATCAGCGAGCTGCAACTGCGCGAGCGGGTGCGCGAGGCGCACGTGCGCGTCGCCGCGGAGGTAGCGGCCCTCATCCCGCGCATGCGCGAACTCGCCGCCGCGGCGGGCGACCCGCGGCAGGCCGAGCAGATCGAGCGGCTAGCCGAGGAGATGCGCTCGCTGGGCGAGGTCGCGGACAGCATCGGCCAGCAGATCGGGGCGAGTCTGGAAGGCCCGCTGACCGGGTTTTTCGCGGACTTCATCAGCGGCGCGAAATCCGCGAGCGATGCGTTCGCAGACTTCGGCCGCGCGGTGATCAATCAGATCATCCAGATACTCGCGCAGCAAGCGGCGCTGCAAACGCTGTCATTTTTCGGCTTCCATTCCGGCGGCGTCGTCGGCGCCGGCGGCACCGCCATCACTGGCGTGAATCCGCTTGCCTTTCTCGCCGCCCCGCGCCTCCACGCCGGCGGGCTGCTCGGTCTGCAGCCGGGCGAGATGCCGATCATCGCGCAGGTCGGCGAGGAGATTCTCACTCGCGACGATCCGCGCCACCGCGCGAACGGCGGCGCGGCCGGCAGCGTCGCCATCCAGCAGACCTTCGTGCTCGGTGAGCCGGCCAGCCGGCGCACTCAAGAGCAGCTTGCGCGCGAGGCCGCCGACGGAACCACGCTCGCGCTCGGTCGGCGTCTCTGATGGCCTTCCACGAGATTGAGCTCGACAGCGGGCTCATCATCCTCGGCACCGACGGCGGACCGGCGTGGGAGACGGAGATCACGCCCGCCGGCGCCACGAGCGAGCAGGCAGCGCAGATTCGCGCGGCGCCGCTCGGGCGCTGGAACTACGGCGACCGCATCATCCGGCAGTCCGAACTCGATGCGCTGCGCGCGTTCTTCCACGCCCGCCGCGGCCGCGCGCACGGCTTCCGGCTGCGCGTGCTCGGCGATCACCGTGTGAGCAATGCGCAGGGCTACCTCGGCATCGGCGGCGCCGGCACCGGCGTGCCGACGCTGGAGTGCCACCGGCACCACGCGGACAGCGCGAATGCATTCGTCGAGCGCATCCGCAAACTTGCCGCGGGCGTCGTCGTCGAGCGCGCGGGCAGTGTGGTCTCCAGCGGGATCACCATCGACGTGAATGTCGGTACGGTGACCTGGGTCGCCGACGCGCAGAGCAATGTGAGCAGCATCACGCCGGGCAGCAGCACGGTGGTCACGCTGCTCGCCGCGCTCTCCGGCCTCGTCGTCGGCGGCCGCCTCTATCTCAGCGGCGTCACCGGCACCGCCGGCACGCCGCTCAACAATCTCGCTCACGCGATCACCGGCGTCGCCGGCGCCGCGTACACCATCAGCACCAGCACCGCGGGCTTGAGCGGCAGCGGCGGCACGGGCTGGAAATACCCGCAGCCCAGCGAGACCACGCGATGGGTGGGCGAGTATCGCCGCCGCGTGCGATTCGACGCGGACCAACTCCGCACGCGGCTCGAAGCCTACGACCCGATCAGCGGCGAGGCACTGCACTACCTGCACGCGCTCCCCATCGTGGAGATCGACGCAGGGTGAAGACCGCCGGCGCGGCACTCATCGCGTACCTCAACGACCCCGCGGTCGCGATGGCCACGCTCATCCGATTCGATCGCGCGGACGGCGCCGCGCACGGCGTGGTCTGCGACTGGTCGGACGCCGTGGCGTACGCCGGGCTCACCTACAGCGCGGCCGACGGCGCGCAGATCAGCGCGATCACACAGACCGCCGGCACAGAGGTGGACACCGCGGAGATCACCGGCGCGCTCGGCGCCGCCGTCACGCGCGCGGGCGTGCTCGCCGGCGATTGGGACGGCGCCGGCGTGAAAATATGGTGGATCAACCCGCTCGATGTGGCTGCCGGTGCGCTCGCCATCCGCCGCGGCAAGGTCGGCCGCATGCGCGCGCAGGGCGGCCGCTGGACGGCCGAGTTCCGCTCGATGACGGCAGCATTCGGCCGCCGCGTCGGCCGCGACATCACTCCCTATTGCGACGCCGTGCTCGCGGACACTCGGTGCGGCGTGAATCTGCTGTCGATCACCAATGGCCGCGTGACCGGCACGGTGACCAGCGTCGTCAACGCCCGCACGATCGTGGACACCGCGCGCATCGGCGCCGGCACCGACTGGTTTACGCACGGGGTGCTCCAGTTTTTGACCGGCCTAAACACCGGCCGCCGCGCAGAAGTAAAGGCCTATAACACGACCACCGGCGAACTGAAATTCCGCTTGCCGATGTGGCACCCGATTAGCGCCGGCGACAGCTACACACTGGACGCGGGCTGCTCGAAGGACCACACGACCTGCCACACGAAGTTCGGCAACATCCTCCGCTTCCGCGGCTTCCCGCTCGTGCCCGGCGGCGACTTCCTCGCGCGAGGCGGCCGATGAGCTGGTGGTTCCTCATCCCGCTGCTGATCGGCCAACACGACACCTTCCGACAGTCGGTGCCGCGCAATCAGACGCGGCGGGATCCCGTGCTCACCGAGTTCGGCCTCACCGGCGCGGGCTACGGCTCGCCCATCCCCGAAGTGCACGGCGAGGGGCGCGTCGCGGGGCAAATCATTTGGGCGGCCCCGGTGCGCGCCGTCGAACACGTCACCGTCGAGCGGCAGGAGTACGAGTTCCTGTTTTTCTTCGAGGAGACGCAGGAGATTCGTCATGTCTCCTACACGTACCACGCGTCCTTTGCGGTCGCATTTTGCGAGGGCCCGGTGCACGTGCAGCGAATCCTCGCCGACGGTCACGTCGTGTACGACGCCTCCACCGCTGCCGGTAGCGCACCCAGTGCGCCGGCCGTGATCACCGGCGACTCGGGCACCGCGCTCGGCCAGATCGTCAATCAGGTGCTCGGGGTTTTGCAGCAGTTCCAGCAGGCGGCGCAGACCGGCCCGAGCGTGCGCATCTACCGCGGCGACGAGACGCAGCAGCCCGACCCGGCGATCACCACGCAGGCCGGCGCGAGCGTGACGCCGGCGTTTCGCGGCACCTGTTACGCCGTATTCGCCGATCTAGACTTGGAGCGCTTCGGCAACCGCATGCCGAGCCGCATTGAGGCAGAGATCGTCGGCACCGCCACGCTCCCGACGCGCGAGGGCACCGTGCTCGCGAGCACGGAAGGCAATTACCTGCCGGACTGGGCCAACTTCCAGGGCCTCGCGACACCGTATTTTCACCGCGGCGTCATCGACCCCGGTAACGCGGTCAAGCTGCGCAAGCTGCGTTATGACGCCGGCACATTCGCGCGGCTCGGCTTCGTCCGCGATTACTTCGACGCCGGCCGGAGCATCCTGCTCAACAACACCGCGCACGGCAAGGACGCGGTGTTCAACAATTGGGACCCGACGCTCATCGGGCTGCCTCTCGGCCAGATCGACAACTCCTACACCTCGTTCTCGACCGAGGACTCGGCACTCTTCTGGTCCCGCTTCGGCCCCGCGGGCGACACGCCGGTGACCTATGTCTCGTGGTCGCGCCGCGTCGAGCACGTGTTCGCGCCGTTGGCCGGCGACGAGTACCTCGGCGTGTTCACGCAGCAGGGGGACCACGTCTATTTCGTGCGCGTGACGGCCAACGCCGACATCTACCGCGTCTACTACTGGAACGCGCGCACGCGCGCCGCGGCGCCATCCATCCTGCTCGATGGCGTCTCGGCAGTCGGCCCCTCCAACGTCATCGTTTGGATCGCGGCCAGCGCCAACTATTGGTGGCTGCTCACGAAGTCCAGCGGCTCGGCCGACGCGACGCTGAAAAAGTACGCGCAGGCCGGCACCACGCTCGCGGGATCGTGGACCGTCACGCTCGGCAGCGGGATCAATTTCCGCGGCGCGCGGGTGGTGGACGAGACCGCGAATGAGGTGCTCATCCTCATGCAGTCGGGAGGCACCGTGCATCTGGTGCGCGTACTCGATGGCGTGAAGACCACACTCTCCAGCACGCTCCCCGACCAGGGCGGCATATACCCGATCGCGCCGGCGTGGAGCGATCGCCTGGTGTGGTACGCGACCAGTAGCGCCGCGACCACATTCTTCACCGGCCCCTACGTCCCGACCTGGGTGCGCTGGGGCGACACGATCACGGTCGCACTCACCGCGCGCCAACTGCTGGAGACCTACGCGCAGCGCGCCGGTTGGCAGCTCGCTGATCTCGATTACACCGCTGCATTCCACAACGTGCTCGGCTTTGTGCGCAACGCCCGCGTGCCGGCGCGCGAAGTCATCGACACCATCTGCGCCGCGTACGGCCTGACCCATCGCGAGCGCGACCACAAGCTCGAAGTGGTAGTGCGCGGCGCCGCCGCCGCAGTGGGCGCCATCCCGGAGGCCGATCTCGGCGCCCGCGCCGATGGCGAGTCGATGCCCGAGCGGCTGCCCATCGAGCGCCGCATCGACGCGGAGACGCCGACCGAAGTCGTCGTTCACTACCTCGACCGCACATACTCCTACGAGGAGCTATCGCAGTACTCGCGCCGTGCCGGCAGCGCGCTGCAGGTGGAGGACGTACGTCTGTCGATCGTCATGTACGCCGCTGACGCGAGCCGCATCGCGCACCGCACGCTCGACGACATCTGGAGCGCCAACGGCCTCACCACGCGCATCGCGGTGGGCCGCAAATGGGCGCGGCTCGACCCGGGCGACGTCGTCAACGCCACGGCGGACGGCTACACCCACCTCCTCAATCTCGGCGACATCACGATCGACGGCTATGTCATCGAGTGCGCCGCCTCACTCGCCGACAGCGACCTACCGACGCAGGCCGCGAGCGGCGCCGCCGTCACCCCTGCCGCAGTGCCCGAACCGCCCGGCCCGACGCGCGCGGAATTCCTCGCGCTGCCGCCGATCCATCCGGGCGACACCGGCGCCGGCACCTACGTCGCCGCCTGCGGCGCGTACGGCTCCTGGAGCGGTGCCAGCATCGCGCGATCGCGCGACGGCGGCGCGAGCTACGTCCCCGTCGCCGGTGGGCTCATCAGCCTGGCCAGCTATATCGGCCAGACCGAAACCAAGCTGCCGGAATGGCCACCCGAACGCGGCGACTGGGACTATTCGAACAGCATCACGGTGCAGATTGTCGCCGGCACCCCGCCGAGCAAGACCACCGAGCAGGTACTCGCGCGCGAGGGCTGGTGGCTCATAGGCCGCGAGCTCGTCGGCGTGACCACCGTCACCGCGCTCGGCAGCCAGCGATTCACGCTATCCGGGCTGCTGCGCAATCGCCGCGGCACCGATCGCGTCAATCGCCTACACGTCGCCGGCGAACGCGTCGTCTACCTCGGCGCCGGACTGATGCGCGTGCCCGCCGATCTCACCGACTACGCCGTGCCGCGGCAATACCTCATCGACAGCGTCGAGGGCCCCCACCCGACGGTGCGGCACGACGTGACGGACGATGAGCTGCAGATCCGCCCGCTTGCGCCGGCACACGTCGGCGGCGGCCGCCTCGGCGACGGCGCCGTCATCGTCAGTTGGGCGCGCCAGGACCGGCTCGCTTTCGACTGGCTCGATGGGGCCGATGCCCCGCTCAGCGACAGCCCCGAGGCGTACAGCATCGACACCTACGGCCAGGCATTCACCATCGGCGGCGTCACCATCGCCGCCAATGCGACGATTAGCACCAGCACCAACAGCTTTCTCAGCGTGGGTCAAAAAATCCACCTGCAGAGCCCGACCTCGATGCGCGAGATCGACGGCATCCTGCTCACCATCACTCAGGTGCTCAGTGGCTCCAGCTACCTCTGCGGCCTCGACACCACCGCCTACGCCGCCTACGCCGGCGGCGGCACGCTGCGCCGCTATGGCCGCACTTACACCGCCGGCGCCCCGACGCTCACCATCCCCGCCGCCGATCAGACCTCCGACTTCGGCAGCGCCCAGAACCCGATCGCGGTCGCCGTGCATCAGGTCTCACCCACCGTCGGCCGCGGGCACGCGCGCACCGCCGTCATCTGAGGACGCAATGAATGGACAGCACCCGCAATCTCGCCCAGCTCACCGCGGCCCAGGCCGGCAAAGAGACCACCGTCAACGACCTGGTGGACGCGCTCAGTCCGAGCAGCTACTGGGGCCGCAAGCCCGCCAGCAGCGGCCTCACGTGGCACTACTACGGAGGCAAGCTCGCCATTGATGGCGTCATCACGGCGATCGCCGACGGCTCACTCACGCTCACCGCGAGCGCGACAAACTATGTCGAGCAGAACCTCCGCACCGGTGCCGTCAGCAGCAACACCACCGCGCACACCGCCGGCCGCCGCCGCCTGTACACCGTGGTCACCGGCGCCAGTTCGGTCACCAGCTACACCGACCACCGCAACGCCGATCAGCCGCCTACAGGCCGCTTGAGCCTGGCTTTATCCGACGCTAACACCACCCTAAACGCAGCTCAGGCGAGCAATCAAATCCTCCGCTTCAGCGGCTCACTGACCGCTCAGCGAGATATCGTGCTGCCCGACCCGCCGCATGTCTGGCAGATCGACAACGACACCGGCCAGCCGCTGCGCTGCAAGACCTCCGCCCAGACCGGCGGCGTCATCATCGCTGCGGGCCGCCGCGGCGCCGTCCGCAGCGACGGCACGAACATCCTCTCGGCCGCGCCGAACACCCCCGAGAGCCAGTCCATCGCGTATGCCGCCGCCATAACTCCGGACGCCAATCTCGGCCGCGTGATCATCGTCGGCGCCCTCACGGGCGCCCTCACGGTCAACGCCCCGAACAATACCCGCGCCGGCGACGTGCTGATCTTTCATTTCACCCAGGACGCCACCGGCAGCCGTGTCGTCACGTGGAACGGCGCCTACCGCAAGGCCGCCGACGCCGCCGGCGGCGCCGGCCAGAAGGGCAGCACCGCCTTCTTCCACGACGGCACCGATCTGGTCCAGATCGGCGGCGCCCTGACCTGGTATTGACCCGCCACCACCCCGAGAGAGAGCCATGCATCCAGAGACCGCCGCGCCCGCAACCCCAACCATTGGCCGCATCGTGCTCTTCCGCGGTAGCGCGCCGCTAACCGACGCGCGGGAACATCCCGCCGTCATCACCAGAGTCTGGAGTGACACCCTCGTGAACCTGCTGGTGTTCTGGGACAAAAATGCGCCTGGCGCTGTCACCAGCGCGCGCTACGACCCCGACGGAGCCGACCAAACCTGGCGCTGGCCACCGCGCGCGTAAATGCCGCGCGATGAGACCATCGGCCGCCACCGCCTGATCGAGGGCGACGCGCTGCACGTGCTCGCCCGCATCGGCGGCCCCGTCGACGCCGTCATTGCCGACCCACCGTATTGCAGCGGCGGCGCCAGCGCGTCCGCACGCCGCGCCGACCCGCGACGCAAGTACGTGAGCCATCACGCGCGCGGCGTCGCCTACAACACCCCGTTCGACGGCGACAATCTCGACCAGCGCTCCTGGACTCACTGGTGCGCCCTGTGGCTCGGACAGTGCGCCACGCTGCTGCGCCCAGGCGGGTACGCGATGGTATTCAGCGACTGGCGCCAGCTACCCGCACTCACCGACGCCATCCAGGCCGCCGGACTCATCTGGCGCGGGATAGTGATCTGGGACAAAACCCCCGGCAGCCGCGCCCCCAACAAGTCCTACTACCGCCACCAGGCGGAATACATCGTCTGGGCCACCCGCGGCGCCCCGGCACCCACCGCCACCACCGGCCCCTGGGCCGGCGTCATCACCCACTGGCAGCCCCCGGCCGCCAAGCACCACCTGGCGGCCAAGCCCATCCCCGTACTCCAGCACCTGATGGCCCCGCTCGCAACCGGCAGCCGCATCCTCGACCCATTCGCCGGCAGCGCCAGCGTCGCCGTAGCAGCCCATCCGCTCGGCCACCGCACCATCAGTATCGAGCGCAGCAGCCACTGGTACCAGGTAGCCGCATCCCGCCTCGCCGCCGCCGTCGAGCCCGCCCCCAGGAGTCCGCGATCGCCATCTGATCGCCGGCGAAAATAATGCTTGCATTTCGGCGCGCAAGTATGTTACCGTGCGCCCGTCGTCAATGCAGACGACCCCGCGCCTCGGGGCACAGTGGGCAGGAGACAGCGATGCAACACGATGCAGCCAACATCATCCTTGACATCGTCCGGCGCCTTTGCGGGCGCCGCCGCAAGATCACGCGCGACGAGTGCGTCACCATGTTCGACACGCTCCAGGCGGAGGCGGGCCTAGACCTACAGGACATGGGCTCGTATCTCCCGCGGCCGATCTCGGCTGCGCGGGCATGGGAGCGCATGTGCAGCGGCATCACGTTCGTGTCCGTGTGCCGATTCGCTGACGACACCTGGGGCATCCGATACGACCAGCCGGGCAGCATGAATCCGATGCAGATGGCCGAGGTCAGCATCATTGCTGACACTGGACACCGCGATGACGGGTACATCCGCCGCCACTGCAAGCGCCTCATCTATGTACGCGGCGAGCCCAGCGTCGATGCACCGCCGCCACCCCCACCGCCACCCTGGTGGGTGGCCGAACTTCGCCGACACCCGGACGTTGACGGTGTCTGGGTGCGCGTACACGACGACGGAGTGTTGGAAATGCGCGATCCCAACTCGGGTCAGAGCAGCGACGCGAGCACCAAGTCACGCTACCAGTACCGCGCCGGCCGGCGCGGTATCGAGCGACGACATCTCCCCGCCGAATGCGTCGGCGACCGATGGGCAGATGCGGGCGAGCCCGAGTGGGAGCCCTGCAATGTGAACCCGCAGGGGTCGAGCGTCATCGCCGGCTTGGCTCGACTCGCCTACGAGTGAGCCGCTAACACAAACCATACGGAGCGCCCGCCGGCAACGGCGGGCGGAAAAGCATGAGCATGACCCGTGACGCCGCGATCCAGCATTTCTCGGCGCAGAAGTACGCATCAATGAGCATAGCCGAGGCGCTGCGAGCGGCGCCTCGGGCCGTGCATAACGGCCTCGCTTCTCAGGACCGCGACTGGATTGCCCGCTTTGGCGAAGTGCCGGCGCGCGACGCAGTCGCGCGCCTGGTCAGGCGCGGGCACGCAAACCCTGACGGCCTGTAGGCGATTCCATGAACTCGCAGGCAGCGCAGCGGTTTGTGCGGCACGTAACCTTGCAGACCGGCCACACGCGCCAGTCATGGCGTCATGAGGTCGATCCGGAGGTACTACCGCTGGCCAGCGCACTGCTGGAACGCGCGCTGGCCGGCGAGCGGGTGCCGATCCCAGGGGCAGATGGGTGCGAGATGACCGCTGCCTCTGCCGGCCGCTGCTGCCTGGTGACGGCCTGGCGGGGCGACGCGCCGCTCGTCACCACTGGCATCGCCGCCCACTCCCGCTGCGGCGCTGAGCTATGGCGCCGCCTCCACGACGCCCCGTGGACGCCGCTAGCCACCGCCGGCACAGCCCGCCCGCCCGAACCCTGGTGTGCCGCACTGCTCCAGCCAGGCCTCGCCCTGCACCCGTCGGCAGCCCACTGGCTAGGCGACTACGAGCGCGTCATGGCCTGGGCATTCCTGTCGGCCCCCGATCGATGACAGACGCCGAATTCCGCGCCCTGCTGGCCACCCAGCGGCGCCCCCTGCGCCCCCAGACAGCCGAGGCATGCCGCCTCGTGCTGGTCGTCGGCGAGACCGGATACGCCGCCGCCCGCACCACCGGCATCCAGCAGAGCACCGTGAGCCGGGCCGTGGCACGCCTGACCGCTCCGCCGCCCCCTCGCTGCCCCTGCTGCGGCCAGCAGATTTCGGCCCGCCGCGCCAAATAGTCTGCGATCTCAATCTATCTGGCGCGCGACTCGCAAACCATGTGGCGTTTTACATCCGGCCGGCGTACGACAATACTCTGCGGCCCCTCCAGGCCAACCAGCGTGGCCTGCTG
>FRDC01002709.1_pt1 | contig 22267 bp, 19 predicted proteins | sample 1106171 | NCBI WGS metagenome assembly FRDC01 (sample SAMEA3930566, study PRJEB13176) | freshwater metagenome | biome: Drinking water system; feature: drinking water; material: water | place: Singapore | collected 2014-12-20 | reverse complement strand
GGCCGCTGCTGCGGCACCGGCCCCGGCTCCGGCGGCAACCGCAGCGGCGGCGCCAACCGCCAGCGCGCCGGGCAACGAGGCCGTGCTGAAGGCGCTCGATGTCTGGGCCGCCGCCTGGTCGAGCCGCGACGTCGATGCCTACCTCGCCGCCTACGCGCCGGACTTCAAGCCCGAGGGCGGGCTGGCGCTCGCCGAGTGGCGCGACCAGCGCCGCATCCGCATCGGCAAGGCCAAGACCATCAACGTCGTGGTGCAGGACGCCGAAGTCACCCGCATCGACGGCCAGCACGCCAGCGTCACCTTCACCCAGGACTACAGCTCCGACACGATCGCCGACAAGGTCACCAAGATCGTCGAGCTGGTGCAGGTCGACGGCAGCTGGAAGATCAGCCGGGAAACGCTGCGCTGACACGCGGTTCCGGCATTTCTCCACTCCGGTCGCGATTGCCCGTGCAGGTTGCGGCCCGTCTGCGCGCGCTGGCCGCGGGCAGCCTGTTGATGGTGGCCGGCGCGGCGTCGGCGGCCGGCAGTCTGGCCGTGCATCCGGAGGACCGGCTGGCGGTCGCGGTCGCGGCGATGCAGGACGGCGCTTACGCCGACGCCAGCCGACGCCTGGAAGCGCTGGTCCGCGACGAACCGAATTTCCGGCTCGCCCAGCTGCTGTTCGGCCATGTGCTGGCGATGCGTTCCGGCGCCCGCATCGGCTCGCCGCTGGCCGATGACGAAGATCCCAAGCTGCGCGATCTGCTGGCCGAGTATCGACAGCGCGGCAACACGCTGCGGGCGCTGCCGGCCGCCGGCCTGGTGCCGGCGACGCTGCTGAAGCTGTCTGCCGACATCCGCCACGCGCTGGTGGTCGACCTCGGCAAGGGCCGCGCCTACCTGCTGGAACAGGACGACGGCAAGCTGCGGGTGGTCCGCAATCTCTACGCCGGCATCGGCCGCAGCGGCTTCGGCAAGCAAAGCGAGGGCGACCTGCGGACGCCGATCGGCGTCTACCGGATCAACGGCTGGCTGCCGGACGAACAGCTGCCGCCGCTGTACGGCGCCGGTGCGCTGCCGCTGAACTATCCGAATTCCTGGGACCGCGCGCTCGGCCGTACCGGCTCCGGCATCTGGCTGCATGGCGTGCCGCTGGAAACCTATGTCCGCGCACCACGCTCCAGCGAAGGCTGCGTGACCTTTTCCAACGCCGATCTGCTGAGCCTGAAGCGTACGGTGGCGATCGGCAGCACACCGGTGGTGCTCACCGAGCAGGTCGACTGGATCGCCCCGGCGGCGCTGCAGGACGACCGCGCGCAGCTGGTCAAGGCGATCGAGCAGTGGCGCGGCGACTGGTCGGCGCTCGATACCGAGGCCTATCTCGAACACTACGCAGCCGATTTCCGCACCGACGACGGCATGGACAAGGCCACGTTCAGCGACTACAAGCGCCGCGTCAACGCCGGCAAGCAGCGCGTCCAGATCGGCATCGGCGATCTCAGCCTGTTCGCCTATCCGGGCGAGGCGGGGCTGGTGGTGGCGCAGTTCCTGCAGAACTACGTCAGCGACAATTTCGCCTCCAGCTCCCGCAAGGACCAGTACTGGCGTCGCCAGCCGGACGGCCAGTGGCGCATCGTTCGCGAGATGAACCGCTAATGCCGCGCCGACCACGAAGCATGCGTGAAGTGGCGCTGGATCGCGGTGCGATGAGGAACCCTCGTCATTCCATGGCGACGGTTCGCAACGTCGTGTCGCGCCGCGAGACACGGCACGGCGCTGACGGTTTGCGGTACGCACTGCACTAGTCCGGCCGGCGCCGGCCGCACCCACCTGGAGACCTGCGCGATGGACATGGACCCGATCGACTACAGCATCCACGGCGACGACCTGCAGTACGTCGAACTGCGGCTGGCCCCGGGGCGCTGCGCGGTGTCGGAGCCCGGCGCGATGATGTACGTCGACGACGGCGTGACCATCCGCTCGGAGATCGGTGACGGCAGCGGCCGCGAAACCCACTTCCTCGGCCGGCTGTGGCGCGGCATCCGCCGCAGCTTCAGCGGCGAGTCGCTGTTCACCTCGGTCTACGCCAACGACGCCGCCGGGCCGCGCCGCGTGGCGTTTGCCGCGGCCAGCCCCGGCCAGATCGTGCCGGTGGATCTGGCTGCGGTCGGCGGCGAGCTGATCGTGCAGCGCGGTGGCTTTCTGGCCGGCGCCCGCGGTGTGGAGATCGGCGTGGCGCTGCAGAAGCGCATCCGCGTCGGCCTCTTCGGCGGCGAGGGTTTCATCATGCAGCGGCTGACCGGCAACGGCACCGCGTTCATCCACGCCAGCGGCGCGCTGACCGAGATGCGGCTGGCGCCGGGCGAATCGCTGCGCGTCGACACTGGTTGTCTGGTGGCGCTGCAGAACACCGTGCATTACGACATCCGCTATGTCGGCCGGCTGAAGTCGGCGCTGTTCGGTGGCGAAGGCCTGTTCTTCGCACAGCTCAGCGGGCCGGGCACGATCTGGCTGCAATCGATGCCGCTGAAGCGCCTGAGCCAGACCATGCTCGGCTCGGCGATGGCGGCCAGCCGGCCACGCGGCGCACTGGGCATTCTCTGGGTGATCGCGGTCGCAGCCTTCGTGATCGGCAACATCCTGTTCGGCGGCAGCGGCGGCGGCGAATGAACGGCCACTTCGCCACCCGGCTGTACGGCCGCAATCTGCCGGCGGCCGGCGTCCCGGCCAGCGCCTGGTTTGTCGGTGAGCACCTGCGGGTCGTCGCCGAGCCGGGGCCGGAGCTGGACATCGCCATCGACCAGCTGCGCGTCGACACCGGCGGCTTCGACCACGATCGCCTCTACCTCGGCTGGGACACGCCGGCCGGGCGGATGTCGATCAGCCCGGTCGACGCGGCGGCAGAAGCCACGCTGGTCGGCACCGCGCCGGCGCGGCTCGACGCCGCGCTGCAGCGACATGCGCGCGGCACCCGGCGCAGCCGCCACCAATGGCGGCTGATCACCGGCGTAGCCGCTGCGGCGGCGCTGCTGCTGGCCAGCCTGTGGTGGACCTACGGCGCCCTGGTGTCCTGGGCGGCGGACCATGTGCCGCCCGAGGCCGAGGCGAAGCTCGGCGCGGCGACGCTGGCGGAACTGAAGAAGGGCGGCAAGCTGATCGAGCAGGGGCCGGCGGTCGACGCGCTGCGCGAGATCGGCGGGCGGCTCACGGCCGGTTCGCGCTACACCTACCACTGGGCGCTGCTCGACGAGCCCAGCATCAACGCCTTCGCCGCTCCGGGTGGCCAGGTGGTGGTGCACCGGGGGCTGATCGCGGCGGCCAGGACACCGGAGGAACTTGCCGGCGTGCTGGCCCATGAGGTGCAGCACATCGAGCAGCGCCATACGCTGAAATCGATGATCAACGGCCTCGGCGTGGCGGCGCTGGCCACCGTGGTGCTCGGCGATGTCAGCGCCGTGGCCGGGATGCTGGCCTACCAGATCGGCACGCTCAGCTACAGCCGCGATCTGGAAGCGGAGGCCGATCGCCTGGGCCTTGATGCGCTGGTGCGGGCGCGGATCGCGCCGGACGGCATGGCGCATTTCTTCCGGACGCTGGAAAAGCAGGCGCCGCAGATGCCGATCGCGCTGCTGTCGAGCCACCCGGCGACCGACGCCCGGATCGAGGCGATCGAGGCCGGCATCGCCGCGCTGCCGAAGCAGGACTACCCGCCGCTGGCGATCGACTGGGCGGCGGTGCAGGCCAGCGTCAGCCCGGACCGCGCCGCCGCGCCCTGATGAGGCAGGCGTGGCGACTTGAACCGGCACCGGACAGCGCAACATAGCGGCTGTCCTTCCGCCCGGATTGTCCCGCCTTGTCTCCTTCCGCCCGTCGCCGCACCCCTGATACCGCCGATGCCGCCGGCGAACCGGTCATCGAACCCTCGCTCGGCAAGGCGCTGGTGGCGCTCAAGCCGTATCTCGCCGAGTTTCCCGGCCGCCTTAGCCTGGCGCTGGCGCTACTGTTCATCGCCAAGATCGCCGGGGTCTGGCTGCCGCAGGTGCTGAAGAACCTGGTCGATGCACTGACGCCGAAGGATGGCGGGGTGCTGGTGGTACCGGCGGCGCTGCTGCTGGCCTACGGCGGCTTCCGCTTCCTGAACGTGCTGCTCGGCGAGCTGCGCGATCTGGTGTTCGGCAAGGTCGCCGAGCGGGCGCAGCGGCGCGCGGCGCTGCAGGTGTTCGAGCACCTGCACCGGCTGGATCTCGACTTCCATCTGTCGCGCCGCACCGGTGCGCTGAGCCGCGACATCGAACGCGGCGTCGACGGCATCAGCTTCCTGCTGCGCTTTCTGACCTTCAACATCGTGCCGACGCTGTTCGAGATCGCGCTGGTCGCCGGCATCCTGTGGCAGCAATACGACGTCCGCTTCGCAGTGATTGCCGCGGTGTCGGTGGTGGTTTATGTCGGCTTCTCGGTGGTGGTCACCGAATGGCGCACGAAGTTCGTCCGCGAGGCCAACAGCATGGATTCGAAGGCCAACACGCGGGCCATCGACGCGCTGCTGAACTATGAAACGGTCAAGTACTTCGGCAACGAGCGCTGGGAAGCGGCGCGCTACGACGACAGCATGGCGGCCTGGGAGAAGGCCACTTCGCAGAACCGGCAGTCGCTGTCGGCGCTGAACACTGGCCAGGCGCTGATCGTGGCCGGCTCGATCACCGCGATGATGTGGCTGGCGGCCAGCGAAGTGACGGCGGGCGCGATGACCGTCGGCGGCTTCGTTGCGGTCAACGCCTACATGATCCAGCTGTTCGTGCCGCTGAACTTCCTCGGCTTCGTCTACCGCGAGATCCGCCGCGCACTGACCGACATGCAGAAGATGTTCGGCCTGCTCGACCGGGTGCCGCGGGTGCGCGATGCCACCGATGCGCAGGCGCCACCGCAGGTCGGCGGCAGCCCCGAGGTGCGCTTCGACGACGTGCAGTTCGGCTATCACGCGGCGCGGCCGATCCTGCGCGGCGTCAGCTTCACGATCGCGCCGGGCCAGAAGCTGGCCGTGGTCGGCGCCAGCGGCGCCGGCAAGTCGACCTTGGCGCGGCTGCTGTTCCGCTTCTACGACCCGGACGGCGGCCGCATCCTGGTCAACGGCGTCGATCTGCGCGCGATGCCACAGGACGCGCTACGCCAGCTGATCGGCGTGGTGCCGCAGGACACCGTGCTGTTCAACGACACCATCGAATACAACATCGCCTATGGCCGGCCCGGCGCCTCGCGCGCCGAGGTGGAACGGGCGGCGCGGCTGGCGCATCTGGAAACCTTCATCGCCAGGCTGCCGCAGGGCTACGACACGCCGGTCGGCGAACGCGGGCTGAAGGTGTCGGGCGGCGAGAAGCAGCGCATCGCCATCGCCCGCGCGCTGCTCAAGGACCCGCCGATCCTGATCCTCGACGAAGCCACGTCGTCGCTGGACTCCGGTGCCGAGGCGGCGATCCTCGACGCCCTGCATGCGGCGACCGAGCGGCGCACGACGCTGGTCATCGCCCATCGGCTGTCGACGGTCACCGACGCCGATTGCATCGTGGTGCTCGACCAGGGCCGGGTGATCGAACAGGGCCGCCATCCGGAGCTGCTTGCCCTCGGCGGCGTCTACGCCGGCCTGTGGAACCTGCAGCTGCGCGAGCAGGGCGCACTGCCGGCCTGAGCGCCGGCCGCCACGCGCCCGGCATATCGGCTGCCAGGGACCGAAAGCAGACAGCCGGGCCATAGATCGGGGACACTGCACGGCCGGCATCTGCAGCAGCCAGTCTGCAGATAGATAAAACCCATCATCCGGTCGGTATTGACAGTGCCGCCGCCTAAAGTGCCGACATGATTGCCCGATCACGCCCGATGCTGTTCCGCGTCCTGCCCGCCAGGGCGGCGGTGGCGGCTGCGCGCGCGAAGGCGGGCGCGTGAGCAGCGGCCCGAAAGTGGTCAGCCTGCCGCGCGGCCGGCCGCGGGCGTCCGAAGCCGTCGTGCAGCTGGTCGAAAGCCTGCGCATGCAGGCGGTGGAGACGCTGCGTGAGCGCCTCAACGTGATGTTCGAAGGCGCCGACGACCTGCTGTTCGAGTTCGCCGAGCGGGCCACCAACAATCAGGATCGCCGGCTGTTCTTCGACACCATGCGGGCTGTCCGCATGGGCCGCAAAAACATGTCCGAGCAGTTCAGCGCGATCTACAGCGCCGGCTTCGGCAGCAACGCCGCGCCGGTGTCGTCGGCCAGTGCCGGCAGCGACGAGCAGGAGCTGTCGCTGCAGAACGACGCGGCGCTGGATCTCGACATCGCCGTGCAGAACATGGCGACCAAGGCGGAGAGCCTCTACAAGGCCACCTTGTGGGAGATCAACGGCCGGCTGAAGGTGCTGATCGACGAGCAGCAGGCGCCGATCGCGGCCGACGCGCTGGCGCCGATCAGCATCTGTCACGCGTTCCGCAAGGCCGCCGAGACGCTGGACATCGGCCACGACGTGGAGCTGGTGGTATTCAAGCTGTTCGACCGGCTGGTGATCAGCAAGCTCGCCGACCTCTACGCGCGCGTGCTGAACGTGCTGAAGCTCGGCGGTGTGCGGCTGCCATCGGCCCTGCTGCCGAATCGCGGCTTCGGCGACAGCGGCCCGGCGGCCGACGCGGCGGCCAGCAGCGCGCCGCCGCCGACCTTCGCCAACACCCCCGGGCATTCCTCGCCGCAGCCGGAGTTCCGCGCGCCGGCCGGACTGGCGGCATCGCTGATGATGTCGCCGGGTTTCGATCCGCAGACGCTGGCCAGCCTGCAGCGGCTGGGGGCGACGGCGCTGGCCAGCGGCATCGATTTCCTCGACGACGGCACCGCCAGCCTGGCCGCCGATCTGGCGGCCGCCTCGCTGGGCCAGCCGGTCGCTGGCTGGTCGCCCCGGCAGACCACGGCCTACGTGCAGCGCGCGAACCTGGTCGGCCACATGTTCAACGAGTTCCTGGCCGATCCGCATCTGCCCGGCGACTTGCGCCCGCAGTTCGACGCGCTGCGGATGGCGACCATGAAGGTGGCGCTGAAGGACATCGCCTTCGTCGTCGACCCCGATCACCCGGTGCGCGGCCTGATCAACGAGCTGGCGACGATGGCCTCGACCGCAAAGGTCGGCGGGCCGCAGCAGCTGGACCGCATCGCCGAGCTGGTGCAGCAGATCCAGAAGCAGTTCGAGGTCGCCGCCGAAGCGCTGCGCAAGCCGCCGCCGGAAATCGAGCTGCTCGGCATCGAGCAGGCCGAGCGCTTCATCGAGCAGCAGATGGCGCAGACCGCCGCTCGCCGCGCCACCATCGTCCGCAAGGTGCGGCAGATCATCGCCGAGGAGCTGCAGCTCAAGACCCAGGGCATGGCCATTCCCGACGACGTCCGGCCGCTGCTGAACTCGCTGTGGGCGCCGATGATGGCCATGCACCTGGTGCACCGCGGTCCGGACAGCGTCGAATGGCGGCGCGGCATCGATTCTCTGGACCGCCTGCTGGCGATGCTCGATCCGGCGCGCGGCGACCTGCGCGGCGAACCGCAGCGGCGCAGCCTGCTGACGGTGCTGGAAGCGGAGTTCAAGTCGGTGGGCCTGGCCGAGGCGCGCGTCACGGCGGCGCTGCAGGCTTTCGAGGCGCGGCTGGCGTCGATCGGCCCGGTGGCACCGGCAGCAGAAACGGCGACCGGCGCCGACGCGGCGGCCGCGCCGGCAGCGGACGACGCCGGTACTGCGGCGCCGGAACCCCGGGATCGCGCCAGCGAACTGCTCGAGCAGCTGATCCAGCCCGGCGCCTGGTTCCAGGTCTTCGATCCGGACCGCAACGAGCGGCGCTGGATGAAGGCCGTGGCCTACTACGCCGGCCTCGACTGCGCCGCGTTCGCCGAGTTCAACGGCAGCAACACGCTGCTGCTGAAGTCGCGGATGCTGCTCGACGACCTGCTCGCCGAGCGGACGCTGCCGGTTGACCTGAGCCCGACGGCCCGCGCCGCCCTCGATCGCTACCAGAACCGGGCTGGCTGATCCGGGCAGCGCCAGTGTCGCCGTCGAGGCGCCTGTGACGCTCTGCTGCATCGAGCGAAACATTTGTGCACCGACACCTTCCCGGCCGATCGGTTTTGCACTAAGTTGACGCACAGACGACGGCTCAAGGCCCGTTCCCGTCCACCGGTCCAGCACGTCGCGACGATCTCAACTCCATGGCCCGTTTCGGCTCGCTCGAACTCAAGCAGCGTCTGGTGACATCGCTGGTCACGCCCGAAATCGAAGCGCTGGTGGCCAGCATCCCGAAGCCGCTCGGCAGCTTCGGCTACGACCCCTGGGGTTACAACGAAGACACCTTCAAGGTCGGTCTCGGCGCCGCCCGGCTGCTGTACGACAAGTACTTCCGCGTCACCGCCCACGGGCTGGAGAACATCCCGGCCGAAGGTCGCGTGCTGATCGTCGGCAATCACAGCGGCCAGCTGCCGATGGACGGCGTGCTGGTCGGTGTGGCGGCGGCCACCAACCCGCACGGCCCACGGCTGGCGCGGGCGATGATCGAGCGCTTCTTCCCGACCGTGCCCTGGCTCGGCAATTTCCTGAACGCGCTGGGCGGGGTGATCGGTGATCCGGTCAACTGTGCCCGGATGCTGGAGATGGACGAGGCGATCATCGTCTTCCCGGAAGGCGTGCGCGGTTCCGGCAAGCTGTACCGCAAGCGCTACCAGCTGCAGCGCTTCGGCAACGGTTTCATGCATCTGGCGATGACGCACCGCGCGCCGATCGTGCCGGTCGGCATCGTCGGCTGCGAGGAAACCATGCCGGCGCTCGCCAACCTGGCACCGGTCGCCCGCTTGCTCGGCATTCCCTACCTGCCGATCGTGCCGAGCCTGCTGCCGCTGCCGGCGCGCGTGTACCTGAACTTCGGAAAGCCGATGGTCTTCGACCCGGCGGCCAGCGAGCACGAGGTGAGCGAACAGGTGGAAGCCGTGAAAGCGGAACTGCGCCGGCTGATCCAGCTCGGCCTCGATGAACGTACGAGCGTCTACTGATGGCCAGCCGAACCCCCGCCGCAGCGAAGAAGACCGTGCTGGTGACCGGCGCCGCCGGCTCGCTGGCCAAGCGCGTGATCGCCCGCCTGCACGGCCGCTACCACGTCATCGCGGTGGATTTCCGCCGCAAGGTGGAGACCGATGCCGGCATCCCGAGCTATCTCGTGGAACTGCACAAGCGCGGCTTCGAGGACATCTTCGCCAGCCACAAGATCGATGCGGTGATCCACATCGGCCGCATCTTCGCGCACGAGAAAACCCGCCAGCAGCGCTACAACGCCAACGTGCTGGGCTGCAAGCGGCTGCTGGAGCTGTGCCGCAAGTACAAGGTCGGGCAGGTGATGATCCACTCCACCTACTTCGTCTATGGCGCCTCCGCCTACAACCCGGCGCTGATCGACGAGGACGCGCCGCTGAAGGCCAGCGAGGTGACCCAGGACCTGGTCGATTCCGTGGAGCTGGAAAGCCTCGCCAACATCTACCTGTGGAAGCACCCGGAGCTGAACATCACCATCTTGCGGCCCTGCAACGTGCTCGGCCCGGGGGTGCGCAACAGCATGTCGATCCTGCTGTCGCGCAAGGTCGCGCCGGTGCTGCTCGGCTTCTCGCCGCTGATGCAGTTCCTGCATGTCGATGACATGACCGAGGCGATGGTGCTGGCCTTCGAAGCCAACAAGCCGGGCATCTACAACGTGGCGCCGGACGACTACGTGCCGTACCAGGAAGCGGTCAGCCAGTGCGGCTGCCGGCGGTTGCCGGTGCTCAGCGTGCCGCCCAGCCTGCCGAAGCTGGTGGCCTCGATGCTGAACTGGAACGCCTTCTTCCCGCCGTACCTGATCAACTACTTCAAGTACCCGGTGATCCTCGACGGCCGGCTGTTCCGCGACACCTTCGGCTGGCGGCCGCGCCGCAACCTGAACGACATCTTCACTTACTACCGCAAGCAGAAGCTGGTCACCGACTGAGGCGCACGGGGCTATCGCATCGATCGGAAATGCCGATCGAACGCAGGCTGGCGGGACGCGGTCAGACCGCTATGCTGCTACCGCATTCCACCCGCCCCCAGGAGTTCTGCATGAGCAAGGAAAACAAGAAGCCGAAGGCCGGCAAGACCAGCGCCCCGGGCGCCGCCGGCATCGACATCGGCATCTCCAAATCCGACCGCGAAGCGATTGCCGCCGGCCTGTCCCGGCTGCTCGCCGACGAATACACGCTGTACCTGAAGACCCATAACTTCCACTGGAACGTGACCGGGCCGATGTTCAACACGCTGCACCTGATGTTCGAGACCCAGTACACCGAAGCGGCGCTGGCAGTCGACCTGGTGGCTGAACGCATCCGCGCGCTCGGCTTCCCGGCGCCGGGCACCTACGCGCAGTACGCCAAGCTGTCGAGCATCGAGGAAGACGAAGGCGTGCCGGCGGCGATGGACATGGTCAAGAAACTGGTCAAGGGCCACGAAGCCTGCGCCAAGACGGCGCGTTCGGTGTTCCCGCTGGCCGACAAGGCCAGCGACGAACCGACCGCCGACCTGCTGACCCAGCGTCTGCAGCTGCACGAGAAGACCGCCTGGATGCTGCGCTCGCTGCTCGAATGATCGGGCGGCACTGGCGGTAAAATCAGAGGCCGGCGATCACGTCGGCCTTTTTCTTGCTCGTCGATTTCCATGGCTTCTGCTCCGCTCCTGTCCGTCCGCCGCCTCCGGGTGCATTACCCGAAACGGGGCCTGCTGCCGTGGACGCGGTCGCTGGCCGTGAAAGCGATCGACGATCTGCACTTCGACCTGCAGCCGGGCGAAATCCTCGGCATCGTCGGCGAATCCGGCTGCGGCAAGTCCACGCTGGCGCGCACGCTGGTCGGGCTGCAGGCGGCCAGCGCCGGCTCGATCCGCTACCAGGGGCAGGAGCTGATCGGCCTGAACCGCAAGCAGTGGAAGCCGCTGCGCCGCGACGTGCAGCTGGTGTTCCAGGACCCGCTGGGATCGCTGAGCCCGAAGATGAAGGTGCTCGACATCGTCGCCGAGCCGCTCAAGGCACTGATGCCGGAGCTGCCGGCCGATGAGCGCAAGGCGCGGGCGCGGGCGCTGCTGGCCCGCGTCGGCCTGGGCGAGGAGCTTGCCGATCGCCGCGCCAGCGAACTGTCCGGCGGCCAGGGCCAGCGGGTCGGCATCGCCCGGGCGCTGATCGTCGAGCCGAAGCTGTTGATCTGCGACGAGCCGGTGTCGGCGCTCGATGTCTCGATCCAGGCGCAGATCATCAACCTGCTGGCCGATCTCGCCCAGGAACGGCAGCTGGCGATGATCTTCATCGCCCACGACCTGGCCGTGGTCCGGCAGCTCGCCGACCGCGTGCTGGTGATGTACCTCGGCAAGGTCATGGAGCAGGGCCGCGCCGACGATCTCTACGAGCGGCCGCGCCACCCGTACACGCGGGCGTTGCTCGAGGCGGCGCCTGTGATCGACCCGGAAGGCAGTGTGCCGAAGCGCCGCAAGCGGCTCGGTGGCGCCGCCGCCGATCCGGGCCAGCTGCCGATGGGCTGCGTCTTCCATCCGCGCTGCCCGCTGGTCGAGCACGCCTGCGTGCAGAGCGTGCCGGGCCTGCGCAAGGTCGACGGGGCCGACCAGTACGCCGCCTGCCATTTCGTGGCCGCCGGCGGCTGATCGTTCCGGCAGCGGTTCAGACCCGCTTGCAGTCCGGGCGCCGGCCGTTGGCCAGCGCCTGCACGTAGACCGGCACGTCCTGCGGCAGGCGGCCTTCAATCTGGCGGATGCGGGTTTCGTCGGACGGATGGCTGGATGCGAACTCCGGCGGCTTCTGCCCGCCGGACTTGGCCATGTTCCGCCACAGCGCCGCCGCCTGCCGCGGATCGAAGCCGGCCTTGGCCATGTAGTCGAGGCCGAGCAGGTCGGCCTCGCTTTCGTGGGCGCGCGAGAACGGCAGCAGCACGCCGTACTGGGCGCCGGCGCCGAGCGCCGACATCAGCGTGTCGCCACCGACACCGCCACCGACCAGCACCTGCGCCATCGTCAGGCCGACGCTGGTGACCTGCTGCTGCGACACCCGCTCGTTGGAATGGCCGGCGATCACGTGGGCCACCTCGTGGCCGATCACCGCCGCCAGCTGGTCCGGCGTTTCGGTGATCGCCAGCAGGCCGGTGTAGACGCCGATCTTGCCGCCCGGCAGCGCGAAGGCGTTGACGTCCTTGGAGTCAAACACCTTCACTTCCCAGGTGCCGCCGACTTCCCGGGTGATCGCGTTGGCCACGCAGTTGACGTAGGCCGTGGTGCGGCCATCGCTGGTCACCGGCGTTTTCTTCGCGGTTTCCTGGAAGGCGGTGGCGCCGAGCTGGTTCAGCTCGCTGTCCGATACCAGCTTGAGCTGCGAACGGCCCAGCGGCGAGGTCGCGCAGGCGGCCAGCGCGGTGATCGCGAGGCCTGACAGCACGAGGTTTCTTGACGGTTTGCGCATCGGGGAGGGTCTCCGGGGCCGCGCTATATTCGCGACCAGCCATTGTCTTTCAGTGTACGAGGTTGCCGCCGCGATGAGACCGATCCTGCCGCGCTTGATTCCCCCGCTCTGGCTGCTGCTGGCCGGCAGCGCATCGGTCGCCGGCGGTTCGCTGCAGCCGAAGCCCGATCCGGCGCTGAACCCGGCCGCCGTCGTGCAGCTGCAGCTGGCGGCGCTGGCACGGGTCGACCAGCCGCAGCGCGATGCCGGGATGGCGGTGGTGTTCGGCTTCGCCTCGCCGGGCAACCGCAGCCTGACCGGCCCGCTGAAGCGCTTCGCGGCGATGATCCGCGAAGGCTATCCGGCGCTGCTGAACCACCGCAGCAGCACGCTGGCGCCGCTGATCATGCAGGGCGACGTCGCGCTGCAGGGCGTCGAGCTGATCGACCGCGAAGGCCGGCGACATCGCTACGTGTTCCAGCTGTCGAAGCAGCCGGACGGCGAATTCAAGGACTGCTGGATGACCGACAGCGTGCTGCAGGCGCCGGACGATCCGGAAGTGTCGACCTGACGCGGACGCGCGGCGCTCAGCCGCCGGTCATCGCCTTCTTGAGCCCCATGCTCATTGCCGACACACCGCCCAGCGACCAGCCGCCGTCGACGGCCAGCACCACGCCGGTCACGTAGCGGGCCAGCGGGCTCGACAGCCACAGCGCCGCCTGGGCGATGTCATCGGTGGTGCCATAGCAGCCCAGCGGTACGCTGTCGGTGATCAGCTGGTTGGCGCGCTCGTTCGGCGCCAGCCGGCGCATGCCTTCGGTGCCCTCGATCGGCCCCGGCGCGATGGAGTTGACGCGGATGCCGGCCGCGCCCCATTCAAGCGCCGCGACCCGGGTCACCATGTCGACGCCGGCCTTGGCGGCGCAGACGTGCATCTGGAAGTCCATCGGAATCCAAGCCTGTGGCGCCGAGATGTTGATCACCGAAGCACCCGGCTTGGCCAGGTACGGAAAGGCCGCGCGCACCACGTGGAAAGTGCCGAGCAGATCGATGTCGACCACGGACTTGAAACCGTTCGGCGAGATGCCGACGGCCGGCGCCGGGAAGTTGCCGGCGGCGCCGGAGACCAGCACATCGATCGCGCCGAAGCGGGTGGCGGTGTCCTTGAATGCCGCCTCGACGGCGGCGTAGTCGCGGACATCTGCCGCGTGGCCGAAGGCTTCGCCGCCATGCGCCTTCAGCGCCGCCACCGCCGCGTCGACCTTGTCCTGCTTGCGCGACATCACCACCACCCGGGCGCCGGCCCGGGCGAACGCGTGGGCGATGCCGAGATTGATGCCGCTGGTGCCGCCGGACACGAAGACGGTCTTGTTTGCGTAGTCGTACATCGGATGCTCCAGGCAATCGGGAAGGGGGTCAGGCCGGCGCGGTCCAGGCCAGTTCGGCCAGCAGCTGCGGGTGCAGCGCCGGCGTGGCGGCCAGCACGCTGGTAGTGGCCAGCGACAGCGGCCGGCCTTCGAGATCGGTGAACACGCCGCCGGCCTCGCGGACGATGACGCTGAGTGCGGCGATGTCGAGGATGTTGACGTCGGACTCCACCACCGCATCGATGCGGCCGGAGGCCAGCAGGTGGTAATGCAGGAAATCGCCGTAGCCACGGATGCGGTGGACCTTGCCGATCAGCCCGCCCAGCCGCGCCCAGGCCGCGCTGGCGGCCAGCCTTGCGAGATTGCCGGTCGACAGCGTGGTCTTGGCGATGGTGTCGGTGCCGGCGATCGTCAGCCGCTGGTTGTCGCACCAGGCGCCCTGGCCGCGTTCGGCATAAACCACTTCGCCGAGCGCGCCGTCCCAGCACGGCGCCGACGACACGCCGACGATCAGCTCGCCGTCCTTCATCAGCGCGATCTGGGTCGAGAACATCGGGTAGCCACGCACGAAGCTCTTGGTGCCGTCGATCGGGTCGATCAGCCACAGGTGGCGGTTGTCGCCGGTCTCCTTGCCCAGCTCCTCGCCGAAGAAGCCGTGATCCGGGAAGTGCTGCTTGAGCACCGACTTGATGACCCGCTCGGCGGCGATGTCGACTTCGGTCACCGGGCTGGAATCGGCCTTGGTCTCGACCTCGAACTGGCCGCGATAGGCACGGCGGATCTCGGCGGCGGCGGCTTCGGCGGCCTCGAGGGCGGCGGCGAGGTAGGGACTGACGGTCAAGCGCGGACTCCAGGGCAACGCGGGGGCGAATGATAACCGTGCCCGGCGACCCGCCCGGCAGGCAGATCGTATGGTGGGATACCATATCGCCGTTCGCAGGTGCCCTGAACCCCGCTCGACACGGTGTCAGGGTTAAACGGGAAGCCGGTGCGTCGCCCCGCCACACGGGATCGACAAACCCGGCACTGCCCCCGCAACGGTAGATGGGAGTGCTTCGGCCACCGCCACTGGATCGTGTCCCGATCCGGGAAGGCGTCGAAGGAAGGCACGCGCGGCATCGCGCCTTCGCCCATGAGTCCGGAGACCGGCCTGGAACGGGTCTGCATGCATCCGCGTGCAGGTATTCCGATCAGTGCGCTTGCGGGGACGCAGGCCACGGGAGACTCCAGATGAAATCCGCGTTGTTGGCGGCGCTCGTTGCAGCGCCTGCGCTTTGCTTTGCTCAGCAGAATCCTTCCTCCTCGACCGCGCCGGCGCCGGCTGCCGGCAGCGCCGACGCGCCGGTGGCGCTCGATCCGGTGCTGGTCACCGCCAGCCGCACGCCGCAGCCGCAGTCGCGGATCGGCGCGGCGACCATCGTTATCGACCGCGCGCAGATCCTCGCCGCGCAGGCCGGTGACATCGCCGAGCTGCTGCGCTTCCACGCCGGCATCGAGATCGGCCGCAGCGGCGGCCCGGGCCAGCTGACCTCGGCATTCATCCGCGGCGGCGAATCGAACCACACGCTGGTGCTGATCGACGGCGTCCGCGTCAACCCGGCGACGGCCGGCGGCGCGGCGCTGCAGAACCTGGCGCCGGACGTGATCGAGCGCATCGAGATCGTCAAGGGTCCGCGCTCGACGCTGTACGGCTCCGATGCGCTGGCCGGCGTCATCAACATCATCACTCGTGGTGCCTCGACGCAGCAGATCGACGCCAGCATCCGCGGCGGGTCCTACGGCACCGTCGACGGCTCGGCCAGCTATGCCAACCGCGTTGGCGCCTACGGCTTCTCGGTGCAGACCGAACAGCAGCGCACCGATGGCCTGTCCGCCTGCGAAGGCGGCCCGGACAAGAGCGGCTTCCGCAACAACTCGGTCAACGTCAAGGCCAGCGCCGACGCCGGCATCGCGCTGTTCGAGGCGCGCGCCTACAACACCCAGGGCAAGGTCGAGACCTACGACTCCTGCAGCCCGCTGTTCGGCCTGAACCCGGCTGCGCAGGCGTTCCGCAACCAGGTGCTGGCGCTGTCGGCGGCGGCGCAGCTGCTCGACAACTGGGACTCGCTGCTGACCCTGAGCCGCGGCGAGGACCGCATCCACCAGTACACGTCGCCGGACACCGTGCGCACGATCCGGCCGATGCTCGACTGGCAGAACACGGTCACCGTGCTGCCGGAGCTGCGGGCGCTGTTCGGCGGCCAGGTGTCGCAGGAGCGCGTCGACGCGCTGAGCTTCGGCTCGACGATCCACCAGGTGGTCGATCTGTACAACGTCTTCCTGCAGACGCAGTACGACCGCGCCGAGCACCATCTGCAGCTGGCCGGCAGCCTGCTGAACCACGACGCCTTCGGCAGCCGCTTCACCTGGAATGCCGAGTACGGCTACGACCTGCCGCGCACCGCCCAGCTGGGCACCAGCCTGATCGCCGCCGCCGGCAGCGGCTTCCGGGCGCCGGATGCCACCGACCGCTTCGGCTTCGGCGGCAATCCGGATCTCGACCCGGAACGCTCGCTGAATCTTGAAGTCGGCGTTCGCCAGCGCTGGGGGACGTTCCAGACTTGGGACCTGCGCGCTTTCCGCACCCGCTACCGGGATCTGATCAGCGTGCAGTTCGACCCCGCGAACGACGCCAACATCGATTTCGGCTTCCGCGCCGTCAATGTCGACCGCGCCAAGAACGCCGGCCTCGAAGCGACCTACCGGTACACCGACGGCCTGTGGTCCGGCACCCTGAGCGGCATCATCCAGAACCCGAAGGACCGCTCCGACGACAGCCCGCTGCTGCGCCGCGCGCGCCGCAGCGTTACCGCGCAGCTGCGCCGCGACATCGGCAACGTCTACCTGGCGACCGATGTGCTCGGCACCTCCGACCGTGCCGACGTCAGCGCCGTGACCGGCGCACCGACCAAGGATTCCGGCTACCTGCTGTGGAATCTCGGGGCAGGCGTCAAACTGCCGCACGGCTTCTCGCTGGCCGCGCGGCTGGAAAACCTGCTGGATCGCGACTACCAGACTGCGGCCGGCTACCGGCAGCTCGGCCGCGCCGTCTACGGCACGCTGCGCTGGGAACAACACTAGCCACCACCCGATTGCAGGCCGGCGCCACCCGCCGGCCTGCCCGCTCGACAAGGACTGACTGCACCATGGGCAACCGGCTTTCGAAGATCGTCACCCGCACCGGCGACAAGGGCACCACCGGCCTGTCGAGCGGCGAACGGGTTCCGAAGACCCACCTGCGCGTGCAGGCGATGGGCGATGTCGACGAACTGAACTGCTGCATCGGCCTGCTGCTGGTGCAGCCGCTGCCGGACGACGTGCGCGGCCCGCTGGCGCAGACCCAGCACGAGCTGTTCGATCTTGGCGGCGAGCTGTCGATGCCCGGCTTCGAGCTGGTCAAGCCGGGCTATCTGGCGCGCATCGATGCCGAGATCGAGCGCCTCAACGAGGCGCTGCCGCCGCTCAAGGAATTCGTGCTGCCGGGCGGCAATCCGTCTGCCGCTGCCGCGCATCTGGCGCGGGCGGTGGCCCGGCGCGCCGAACGCGCGGTGTGGTCGGTGAAGGCCGACGATGCCTCGGTCAGCGATCTGGTGCCGCAGTACTTGAACCGCCTGTCCGACTACCTGTTCGTCTGCTGCCGCGTGCTGGCCCGCCTCGACGGCGGCCAGGAAGTCAGCTGGAAGCGCAGCGACATCGCCTGACGGCTGCTGTGCCGATCAGGGCGAGACGGCCTTGATCGGATCGCGGTAGTCGGCCGGGTTGCGGCGCTCGCCGAGCACCGGCGGCACGCCCGGGCGGGCGTCGGGCTTGGCGTCGAAATCCTTCTGCTGCTCGAGGAAGGCCTTCTGTTCGTTGGTCAGCTTGTTGGCGTCCTTGGGCAGCGAGTCGTACCAGGCGCGCAGCTTTTCGAGCCGATCCAGCTCGCGCTGCTGATCGGTACCCAGACCCGGCAGCTGCTTGATCTGGTTGCGGCGCTTGCGATCACCTTCGGCGAGCGGATCGAGTTCGCCCTCGACCTTCACTTCGGGCAGCTTCTGCATCGGCGCGGTGTGCTCGCCGTCCTTCTCCTTGCCCGCTTCCGGCACCGCCTGCGGCGCACCCGCCAGACCCTGGCCGTCCTTCAGCAGGAACTGCGCTTCGGCCGACAGCGAGACCGCCAGCCAGCCGGCCGCGAGCGTGCGCGTGACGAGGGCGCGGGGACGCCGGAGCTGACGCGGGGACTGGTTCATGGCGACGAAGAATCCGGGAAGGGAATGACGGGACTGTACCGCAGCTTCAATGGCCAGCGGCCGGCTGGGCCGTGGCCTGCGGCGCGCGGATCAGCGGCAGCAGCAGCAGCACGCCGGCCATCAGCATCGCGATCAGCGCGAACAGGTCGCCGAAGGTCATCACGGCAACCTGCTGCTGCATCTGCTGGGCCAGCAGCGCCAGCGCGCCGGATTCGCTGCCGGTGATCGCATGGCCCCGGGCCAGCATCTCCTGCACCGGCCGATGGCTGGCGCGCAACGATTCGTCGAGCATCTGCCAGTGCAGCCAGCTGCGCTCGTTGATCAGCGTGTTGACCAGCGCCAGCCCGAGCGCGCCACCGATGTTGCGCATCACGTTGAACAGGCCGCTGGCGTTCTTGACCTCCGCCGCCGGCAAGGTACCGAGCGCGATGTTGGTCATCGAGAACATGCACAGCAGGAAGCCGCTGCCGCGAAACACTTGCGGCACGATGAATTCAAACACGCCCCAGTCGGCGGTGAGCTTGCTGTTCAGCCAGGTGCCGATCATCACGTTGACCAAGCCCATGCCGAGCATCGCCTTGTGGCTGATCAGCCGCGACAGGCGGCCGGCCAGCGGCGCTGTCAGGAACATCGCTGCGCCCTGGGCAATCATCACGTGGCCGATCTGCAGGCTGTTGTAGCCGCGCACCTGGCCGAGGAACAGCGGCGTCAGGTAGACCAGCGTGTAGAGCCCCATGCCGACCGCCATCGCCAGCACCGTGCCGAGCGCGAAGTTGCGGTTGGCGAACGCCCGCAGATTCACGATCGGATGCGCGGCGGTGAACATGCGATGGAAGAACAGCAGGCCGCCGAGGGTGGCGATCACCGCGCAGGCCGCCACCGAATCCTGGGCGAACCAGTCGTTGCGCGGGCCTTCGTCGAGCGTGTACTCGAAGCAGCCGAGGAACACCGCCATGTAGGCGAGACCGCGCAGATCGATGGTCTTCAGCAGCTCCGGCTGCGGCTGGTCGATGCGCACCAGCCGCCAGACCGCGTAGCCGACTGCGAGGCCCGGCAGCACGTTGATCAGGAACAGCCAGTGCCAGGAAAACGAGGCGGTCAGCGAGCCGCCGATGGTCGGGCCGATCGACGGCGCCAGGGTGGCGGTGAGGCCGAACAGCACCTGCGGCAGCACCCGCTTCTCGGCCGGGAACATGATGAAGATCGACGCCGAGGTGGTCGGGATCATGCCGCCGCCGAGGAAGCCCTGCAGCACCCGAAAGACGATCATCGACTCCAGGTTCCAGGCGGTGGCGCAGGCGGCGCTGGCCAGGGTGAAGCCGATGGCCGAGATCGTGAAATAGACCCGCGTCGACAGCAGCCGGGACAGATAGCCGGACAGCGGAATCGCGATCACCTCGGCGATCAGGTACGAGGTCTGCACCCACTGGATCTCGTCGGCGCTGGCCGACAGACCGGCCTGCAGCTGGTTGATCGACGAGGCGACGATCTGGATGTCCAGGATCGCCATGAAGTTGCCGAACATCATCGCCAGGTAGCCAAACCAGGCGAGGCGGGCACGCGGATCGGCGACGGCAGCGGCGTTCATGGCAACGCGGATCGGCTCAGTACGCGGCGCCGCGAGTGTCGACGCTGGCTTCCACAGACAGCCCCGGCCGCAGGCGGTCGGCCAGCGCGTGGCCCGGTTCCAGCGCAATCCGCACCGGCACCCGCTGGACGATCTTGGTGAAGTTGCCGGTCGCGTTCTGCGCCGGCAGCAACGCCCATTCGGCGCCCGAGGCCGGCGAGAAGCTGTCGACCTTGCCGTGCAGCAGCTGGCCCGGAAACGCGTCGAGTTCCAGTTCCACCGGCTGTCCGGGCTGCATCGCCCGCAGCTGGGTTTCCTTGAAGTTGGCCTCGACGTAGAGCTGATCCAGCGGCACCAGCGACAGCAGCCGCTGGCCGGGCTGCACGCGCTCGCCGAGCCGGGCCGACAGATCGCCGACGGTGCCGGCCACCGGCGCCCGCAGCGCGGTGGCGGCGAGGTCGATCTCGGCCAGATTCAGCTGTGCTTCGGCGGCGGCGACCGCCGCTTCGAGCCGCGCACGGCTGGAGTCGCTCAAGGTGCTCAGCGCCCGTTCGGCAGCCTGTACGGCAGCAGCGGCGCGGGCGACGCCGGCCACCGCGTTCTGGTGCGCGGCTTCGGCGTTGTCGAGTCGCTGGCGGGTGGCGACGCCATCGCGCAGCAGGCTGCGCGCGCGTTCCAGTTCCTGCGCGGTCTGCCGTTCGCTGGCGCGGGCGGCGACCAGCTGGGCGCGGACTTCACTGATCGCGGCGTCCTGCTGGCTGCGCTGCTGGCCGTTGCCGGCCAGGGCGGCGCGCGCCTCGGCCACCGCAGCACGGGCGCTGTCGACGCGGGCAGCGTAGTCGCGGCGATCGATTTCCAGCAGCAGGTCGCCGGCGGCCACCGTCTGGTTGTCGCGCACCTTCAGCGCCACGATCTCGCCGCCGATGCGCGGCGAGATCACCGTGATGTCGGCACGGACATAGGCGTTGTCGGTCGATTCGATGAAGCGGCCGACCTGCCACCAGCGCCAGCCGAAGATCGCAGCGGCGGTCAGCACCGCCAGCAGCACGGCGATCCGCAGCCAGCGGCACAGCGGGGAAGTCGATTCAGAGGCTTCGGGAACGGTGGCGGTGGTGGCCATTTCAGGTGTCCTGCCGGGGCTGCGCGTGTTGCGACGGCGGCGATCGGCTGATAGTGTACTGTACGTTACAGTTCATTCTGATCGGTCGTCATGGCCAAAGTCAAACCTGCTCCATCAACCGCCGAAGCCGCCGGACCCGTCCCTGCGGCCGATCCGGCCAAGGCGGTCGGCGTGCGCGGCGAACGCCGTCGCGAAGCGCTGCTGGCCGCTGGCCGCGCGGTGTTCCTGGAGTCCGGCTACGAAGGCGCGAGCATCGAGGAAGTGATGCGCCGGGTCGGCGGCTCCAAGGCCAGCCTGTACCGCTACTTCGGCAGCAAGGAAGGCCTGTTCGGCGCCATCATCGAATCTGGCTGCCGCGAGTTCATGGGCCGCTTCCGGGTGCCGACCGGGGCCGACGACGACATCGCCGCGACCCTCACCGAGATCGCCCGCCGCTTCGCCAGCCTGTTCCTCGATGCCGAACGGCGCGAGCTGTTCCGGATCATGATCGCCGAGATGCCGCGCTTCCCGGCGCTGGCCCAGCGCTTCTACGAGAACGGCCCGGCGCGCGCCCGCAAGCTGCTCGGCGACTACTTCCAGCGCCAGCACGAGGCCGGCCACCTGCACTGCCCGGACCCGGAATTCGCCGCCGTGCAGTTCATCGAGATGGTCAAGGCGGCGCCGCAGCACCGGGCGATGCTCGGCCTGTCGCCATTCCTGCCGGGCCGCGACGCCGCACAACACATCGCCGGCGTCGTCGACCTGTTCCTGCACGGCTGCGCACGCGCGCCGGCCGCCACCCCGAAGGACGCTTCCCGATGACGATCAAGGCGCTGGCCGCCGCCGGCCTGTTGCTGCTGTCCACCGACGCCGCTGCGATCAGCCTGCACGAAGCCGCAGCGCTGGCGCTGCAGCGCGACCCGAGGCTGACCGCCGCGCACCGGGCCACCGACGGCAGTGCCGCCGACGTCGAGGTGGCGCGTGCCGGCCTGCGGCCAAGCGTCAGCGCCCAGGTCATCGGCGGCCGGTCGCGGCTGTATACCGACGCGCCGTTCCCGGTGGCCGGGCCGCGCAATCCGCTGAGCTGGGGCCTGGTCGCGACGCAGCCGCTTTACAGCGGCGGCCGGCTGAGCGCGCAGATCGACGATGCCCGCTCGCGGCTCGAAGCGGCTCGCGAAACCGAGACCGCCACCGAGCAGCAGCTGCTGTTCGCGGCGGCCGGTGCCTGGCTGGACGTGAAGCGCGACCGGGCGGTGATCGGGCTCAACGAAGGCAATGCCGAAACGCTGGCCCAGGCGCTGGCCGATACCCGCAAGCGCTTCGCGGCCGGCGAAGCGACCAAGACCGATGTCGCCCAGGCCGAAGCGCGGCTGGCCGAGGCACGGGCGGCGCTGGAGCGGGCGCGGGCCACGGCGGCAGTCAGTGCGGCGGCGTTCGAGCGGGTGGTTGGCGCGCCACCGGATGAGTTGCCCGGCGACTGGCCGCGACCGACCGTGCCGGCGAC